>Ga0209064_1000165_pt1 | contig 153616 bp, 156 predicted proteins | sample Inofromicrocosms_FD_187498 | JGI IMG/M metagenome (GOLD analysis project Ga0209064, IMG submission 187498) | Mouse cecum microbial communities from Vienna, Austria - Inoculum for glucosamine and mucus D2O microcosms (SPAdes) (version 2) | ecosystem: Host-associated > Mammals > Digestive system...
CTGCTGCTTGTCCTAGCCCTTGCCCATTTCTTCTTTTCCTGCGGTCTTGGCCATATTGTGCCCTTCCACATCGGCCTTCACCGCTGCCGGACTGCTTTCGTCAATTCCTGAATTTGCTCATTTATAGAACTAATATCTTCCATGGCGGCGCCTCAGCAAAACGAGCGCACAGTTCTGGGCGTGGGCGGAACCCGGCTCAGCGTCTGCGCAAATTGGGAGAGATCCTGCGCCGCTTGGTACAGCCTGTCATAGTAATCCTCCAACGCGGGCACGTCGTCCGCGTCAAAAGCGCCAAAGTCGATATCGCCCAGGCGGAGAAGTTCCCCTTCCAGATTAGGACGCAGGATCTGTTCCAGCAGGTAGCGGTTGACGCCTCCATCCGAAACAGAAGGCTCGTCTTTCGCCTGGGAAAACCGGGTGGACAGCAGCTTCAAATTCAGCTTCATGCTCATACCGCTGCCCCCCTTAATAGTCGCTGGGGAGCAGGACGGTGGTGGCGGAGCGGTCAGATTCCGTGATGATCCAGAACTTCACATCGTCATGGGTATGGTAGACGGACAGCAGACGGTCCCCATGCTTCAGCGCGTCCTCATTGAGCTGCCAATCGGATGGGCACACATCGCCCCAGTCCCCATTCAGGTGCCGCTCGATGGCGGCGTTTACTTCCATATGGGGAAGCACGTCCTTTGCGTTGCGGGTGATCATCAGCCTGCCCGGATGAAACCGGAGCCCTACAGCAAATACTCGCATAAAAATCCTCCTCTATGTCAGCGCCCTGAAACCGCTGGGCGTCAAGATGTTGAATATCATTTTGTTGGTAATGGTTTCGTGGAGCTCGGCGCCGATGTACTTGCCCTTGGCGTCAAACTTTTCTTCCGTTTCGTTCCGGGTCACCTTTACGATCCGCCCTTTGATGACATGGGGTGTGGCGCACTCGATCAGGCCGTTGATCATCCCCGAGCCCCCGATCAGCCCGATCTGGCTGATGGACAAGGGCAGCGGCGGGCGCTTCACCCCGCTGTCCAGCTCGCTGCGGGCCATCATCCGTTGGAAGCTGTCCGAACGGCTGAGCTGCCGCTCCAACTCCTTCTCGTTGAACTTCTCCCCCCGAAAAGTCTTCACCTCCAACGGTCTGGCCGGGAGGGGATAACGTCCCTCTGGCAGCTCCGTGAGACAGGGGATGGTCCCAGGATGGGCGGCAAACCACTCCAGCCATTGGGCATCCTGGGGCTCCGCATCTCGCTGCTTCCGTGTGCCCAGGATGGCTGCCTGCTTGAACTTTTTGAACTCGGCGTCGGTAAAACGCCACACGCCGATATTCTCAAAGTTGTCCACCAGCACCCGGCAGATATCCGGAGTGAGCCGGTAGTAAGGGATGACGTACACCAGCAGGCCGCCTATGGCCAGCGCGCCCAGGCTCTCGATCAGGAACCGCTTCTCATGCCGCGCCCTGCCGCCGCTCTCGTTGAGCACGGACAGGTAGGGCGGGTTGAGGAACAGCAGGTGGAAGGCGTTGCCGTTGACCTGGCTAAAAAAGAAGCTGCCAAAGCCCACCCGGTGGAGCCGAGTCTGGGCTTCGTCCGCCCGGGCGCCGTCCAGTTCCACGCCGTAGGTGTAGCAGTTGTTGCCTTCGGCCATCTGCCGCAGGGCCTTGCCGCAGCCGCAGCAGGGATCCAGCAGGTTGGTGGTGACCCCATCCGGGAACTGGATGCCCTTCAAAATCAGCGAGATGTTGTCCGGGTCGGTGGGGTAATACCCCATCTTGATGTTGTTCATCAGCCGTCCCACCACCTGGGCGTTGGTCGTCCCATCCACAGGCAGCCGGGCGGCAAAGCCGTTCAGCGCGTCATACACTGGGCGGTAGGTATTGCTCAGCAGATTAAACCCCAGCAGGCCCTCCTTCAGCTGTCCCGCGTTGGCGGCCAGTTGGTATTCCTCCGCCTCCATCAGCAGGAGCTGGACCTCGCCCAATGCCTCCGCCAACCGCATCCGTGCGCTTTGCAGATCGTTGTAGTCATCCCGGGCGGCGGCAAGATCGGTGTTTCGGTGCTGCTCCACCCTGGCCCGGCACAGCACCATGGCCTGGGTGAGCTGGGGGACTTCGCTTTGAAGCCCCCGCAGACCCTCCAGGGCATAGCTGCGCGGTTCGGCCTGGGATGTGTCAGGCTGCCCGCTCATGACAGCCCTCCTCCCGCAGTGAGGCCAGCAGGAACAGCAGGTCCGGGTAGGACATCTCCGCCAAATCCCGGCGGGTGAGGAAATGGTTATATCCGCCGCTGTAATCCTCGCTGTGGCGAATAGTGCGGTAGAGCAGTACGTTTTCCCGGTTGCCGCAGAACTGGGAAAGGTCGATGTACAGCCCGTTGGTCTGCCACATTCCCATGAGGGTGCAGTCCCCGGACTCGCCAATGCCGGAGGGCTCAGAGCGCACCCTGGCGTCTTGCAGGCCCAGATCCTTGGCCAGCGCCCGGAGAAACACCTTACCTGTGTTCAGAAAACGCTTCTTCGCGCCGTTGGGGCCGTCCTCCTTCTCTCCCCAGATGTAGGACAGATCCTGGCCCAGCAGCTCGGCCAGCTTACGCATATTCTTTTCTTGAGATTTGTGCGACATTTTTTTGCCCTCCTCATTATTGTAAAAGGACAGGAAGCGCCCGCCCCCTGTCCTCCATCGCTGCGGTCAGGCCGCAGGCTGGTTTTCCTTCCCGGTATCCAAGTGGATCACGCTGCCGTCTTTGTCCTGAACGAGTTCATAGTCCGCGTCCGCCACATCCTCGGCGGGCGCGGTAAACCGCATCCACCAGGAGCGCAGGCTGGACGCCAGCAGGAACCGGAACAGGCTCCGCTTCTTCTGCCGGAGGTTGATGATTTCATCCGCCTCCGCCTCATCAATGTCGCTGAGCCCCACAAACAGCCGCCCGGCCTTCACATAGTCGGCGGACAGCAGGCAGGACACAACGGCGCTCTCAGACGCAAACAGCTCGGATGTTTCCACCCGCTTGGCGATCAGCCGGGCGCAGGCCACGCTGGCACACTCCAGATCGTCCGCGCGGATATCGCTGGCGGACACCCGGCCAGCCTCGATGAAGCCGCTGCCGATGATTTTTTTCGCCTTGAGGTCACAGGACACCTTCAGGCATCCCTCCACCACCAGGCATTCGGTGGTGAGGTTCTCATAGGACACGGTTTCTCCTTTGGGAATGTAAACGGTTTTCATTATGATCCTCTCCTTTTTGTTATTTTACGCTGCCCGGCTGTCTTTCTTCAGCTGAACAGGCAGCACCATGGCCCGGTCGTTCCTCCCCTGGGTCTCGATGACGATGGGGCCAAGGGAACCGGCGCTGATCTTCATGTTCACGGACGGCTCCTTTTTGAACGGCTCCAGGGCGTCCATCATGTAGTCCAGGTTGAACCCAAATTCCACGCCTTCGCACCCGGTGGCGGATATTTTCGTGGCGTACCGTTCCCCCACGCTCTCAGCCAGCAGCGCGCCGCCGCTAAAACGCACCACATGGGCGCGGTTTCCCCGCAGGGACTGCTTCAGATACTTCAGCTCGGCCAGGAACTCCTTCGGGGACACCTGGAACTCCGCCCGGAACTTGTCCGTAAGGGCGCTGTCCAGCTTAAACAGCTCGCCCTCCGGGAGACGGAACAAAAGCGACGTCACGCCATCGGTCACATTGGCGTACCGCTCCCCCATCTGGACGGACACCGTCTGATCCCCGAACAGCTTCAAATGCTCCAGCGCATCCGGGGACGCCATGAAGGGCGCGGGTACATCCAGCTCCGGGTCGGTATCCCAGGCCATACGGTAGCCGTCCAGGGCATAGATTCGGTTCCTGCTGAACTGCACGCTGACGATGCAGGCTCTGGCCTCCTCTTTACGCGGAACCCCCACGGCGTACTTCACCCGCTCCACGCGGGCGTACAGCCGGTTGGCGTTGGCGGTAAAGCTGTGCTTCAGCTCCCAGCTTGGGTACCGGGGAAAATCCTCGGGCAGGAACGGGTACAGCTCCGCCGACCGGGGCCCGCAGGACAGGGCCAGCTTGATCCGCCGCCGGCCGCCTTCGCCCGCCTCCGTCTGTTCTATGGCCAGTTCACCCTCAAACTGCCGGAAGGCCCGGGCGGTCTCCCTGGGGCGGTCCAGCAAAAAGGCAAAGGCGTCCCCCTGGGCAGGCAGCGCCGCGGACAGGTAGGCGTCTATGTTGGTGGAAGTCAGGGTACAGCGATCCTTCTCGAACCGAACCAGCACAGCGTTCAGGACGGGGATGGCCGATTTACGGATCAGGCTGCTCACCCTATCCAGCGCCTGGACGAAGGCTTTCGCGTCTACGTTGGCTCTCATGCCGCAGCTTTCCTCCTTGTATTTTGTTTTTGCAGCTCAGGCCGCACATTGACGGTCTGGGTGGAAAAGGTCACTTTTCGCACAGTACTGCTGCCCGTGGCCAGAATGTTGTAGACCATGTCCACCACCAGCGTGGCCGCCGTGATGTTGGCCGCCATGCTTTGGGGCGCGGACACCGACGCCTCGGCACAGGACAGCTCCGTGGGGAACTTGTCCGTCTCCACCAGCACATCCGGGTAGACTGTGCCGATGGGCGGATAATAGGTCCTGCCACCCCGGCGCACGCCGCACACCACCTGGCCGGTGAATTCGCCGTTGCCGCTGTCGATGTAGATCAGCTCCTTGGCCCTGCGGAACACCCGGTCACAGAGCTGCCGGGATTTGTTGTTGTCCACCGCGCCGATCAGGATGACCAGTTCCGGAACCCGGACATTGTACTGATGCCCGGGCTGACGCAGCCAGAGGTACGCGGGCTCCAGCAGGGTGCGAAGCTGCGCCTCATCCTCCACAAAGGAGGGCACATACTCTGTCTCCATGCCGAACACGGCAGAATACCGCTCCGCCAGCACCTTGGCCTTGTTTTCTCCCAGGTCGGCGGGGGTAAAGTTCTGCCGCACCAGGTTCTTTTCCTCCACCACGTCGCCGTCGCACAGGATGAACCGCACCGGACGGTGCAGCGAGTACAGCAGGCGGTACAGATGGGGCGCGATGTGGCCTCCTGTGCCGCCTGCGCCCAGCATGACGATCTTCACCGGGCGGGTCATGGAGAATTTCATTGACCCAACCTCCAGCACCGGGAATGGCCTGCCAACGAATCAGTCAAAGGGTGCAGTGACGGCGGGGCGCTTCTGCGCAGCAGCTTCACCTGATTGCGCCACTCCTGGGGGAACACCGCGCCAAAGCTCTCCAGCACACAGCCCGGGGGCAGCGTCAGGTAGGTCCCGCCGCAGGACATCCGCACCGTGATATCGGGGAAGAACTTGTCCAGGCGGCCCACTACGATGTAGATGCGGGTGGCCCGTTCGTCCTCATCGTCTACGGGGGAGAACTTGGCCTCCATGCTGTTGTGGCTGTGTATGTCGATGTAGTGGAGGTAGCGTTCCTCCGGCAAATCGTCCCGGCCCAGCTCGGCGTCGATATGGGCTTTGGTCACCGTCTGCTCAGGGACGCGCACCACAAATTTTTCCTCCTGCTTGTCCCAGAGGATGTGGGCCAGCGCCTCAAATTCCTCGGGGCCGGTCATGCAGCACCGAAAAAAGGAGATGATCTGCGCCAGCAGCTCCATGGGCACCAGGGGGAGGGCCGGGGTAAACCCGGCCCTGACCGATTCCAGGTCGATCACGCTGTCTTTGGGGGCGATGAACTCGCCCAGCTCGTTTTTGCGCAGCTCGTACACCCGGCCGTCCCCGCCGGGGATGGTGCAGATGGCCTTGTCCGACGCCCGGGCCTCCTCCAATGAGGCGAATACGCCCTTATAGGAGGCAATGCCCTTGCTCTGGGCGGTGACCTTGGGCTTCACCAGGCAGTCCGGGTTCTTGTCCTTGGCCTTCTTGAGGTTATCCAAAAACGCCTTGGACAGCTCGATCTCCGACTTGACGGAGGCGATGGTGATACCCTTGGGGTCGGTGATGGTCTTGACGGTTTTACCGTACTCCACCGTCCAGGACACCTTCTTGCCCTCGCCTAACTCGGGGAAATCCGCCGACTTGGCGATGCGCAGCTCCTCGAAGGTCATGCCGGGGTCGGTGATGTCCTCCCGGGCGCTGCCGTAGTGGAACACCGGGGCTTTCTCAAACAGGGACTTGGCTGCTTTCTGCTCCGCTTTGACCTCCTGCTCGGCCATGGCGGCGGCCAGGGGGTCAATGTCCAACGTGGGCTGGGTCGCCGGGGCCTCGGGCTGAACCGCGGGGGCCGGGGCAGGCTGCACAGGCTGGACGCCCTGAAACACGGGCGGCGCCGGCACGGGCTGCTGGGCCGCCTGGGCCATGGGCTGAGGCGCCGCTTCCTGGGCTTGCGCCTGCGGGATGGGTGCGGGCGGTGCGGCCTGTTGGGCCAGCGCTGCGTCAAAGGGGTTCACGTTGCCGGGGGCTCCGCCGTTAGGCGCGCCGCCGAAAATGGCGTCGATGTCCAGACCTGCGCTGTCAGGCACCTCCGCAAAGGGGAATCCGCTGCTGTTCTGTTCACTCATAGTTCATGCTCCTCTCGTTTTTGGGGACAAAAAAGGACCGTGAACCGCCCTCATGGGGCAACTCACAGTCTTCTCGTCCTTGTATTTTCTTCTTCCAGGCCGCTTCAGTCCGGCGGAGGGCATAGTACGCCCCCTTTCTCGCCAGTCCTCCCTCGCTTACTCCGCCCTAACTTACTCCGCCCTGAAATACAGGTTCATTGTACCATGCTATGGCCCAGGCGGATAGGTGGAGGTCGTCCACCTATTTTAGTCGAACATATGGACAATTCACTTTTGCTGATGTATAATGAAGGCGGTTTGTGGGACGCTGGGAAAGGGGTGTGGCGATGAAAGACCGGGTCTATCTGGCCGTCGACTTGAAAAGCTTTTATGGGAGTGTGGAGTGTGTTGAGCGCGGCCTTGACCCCCTCGCCACCAACCTGGTGGTGGCGGACAAAAGCCGTACAGACAAAACCATATGCCTGGCGGTTACCCCTTCGCTGAAAGCCTACGGCATCTCTGGCCGGGCGCGGCTGTTTGAGGTGGTGCAACGGGTGGCGGAGGTGAACGCCCTGCGGCGGCAGAAAGCCCCGGGCCAGCAGTTCACCGGTTCCTCCTGGCACGACCCGGATGTGAAGGCCCATCCCGAGCTGGCCCTGGATTACCTGGTGGCTCCACCCCGGATGGCCCACTATATCCAATGGAGCACCCGTATTTATAATGTCTACTTGAAGTATGTGGCCCCTGAGGACATAGTTTCATACTCGATCGACGAGGTGCTCATGGACGTGACCAACTACCTGCCCACCTACAAGCTCACCCCCCGGGAGCTGGCCCGAAAGATCGTACTGGACGTGCTGGACACCACCGGCATCACCGCCACAGCGGGCATCGGCACGAACCTGTATCTGGCAAAGGTGGCCATGGATATCTGGGCTAAGCACACCAAGCCGGACAAAAACGGCGTGCGTGTCGCGGAGATGGACGAGATGAGCTACCGCCGGCTGTTGTGGGGGCATCGGCCCCTCACTGATTTCTGGCGGGTGGGGCCGGGCTACGCCAAAAAGCTGGAGGCCCAGGGACTGTACACCATGGGGGACATCGCCCGGTGCTCCATTGGAAAGCCCACCGACTACTACAACGAGGAACTGCTCTACAAAATGTTTGGCGTGAACGCGGAGCTGCTCATCGACCACGCCTGGGGGTATGAGCCCGTCACCATGGCGGATATCAAGGCGTATAAACCTGAGGCGAAAAGCATCGGCTCCGGGCAGGTGCTCACCTGCCCCTACCCCTGCGGCAAGGCCCGGATGGTGGCCTGGGAGATGGCGGACCAGCTGGCTCTGGATTTGGTGGGCCAGCGGTTGGTAACCAATCAGCTCACCCTCACCGTGGGCTATGACATCGACAACCTGCGTGATTCCGAGCGCCGGAAACAATATCATGGCGAAATCAAGACAGACCGCTATGGGCGGCAGATCCCCAAGCACGCCCACGGCACCGCCAATCTGGATGAGTACACCGCTTCATCCAAGCGCATCACGGCGGTGATCCTGGAGCTCTTTGACCGCATTGTGGACAAAAACCTCCTGATCCGCCGGATGTACCTCACCGCCAACCGGGTGGAAGGGGAGGACAGCCTTCCACCCGAGCCCGCCATGGAGCAGCTGGATCTGTTCACCGATTACGCGGCCAACCAGGCAAAAAAGGAGTTGGAAGCGGCGGAGCTGGCCCGGGAGCGGAAGCTCCAGGAGGCCATGCTGGGCATCAAGAGCAAGTACGGCAAAAACGCCATTCTGAAGGGGACGAACTTGATGGACGGAGCCACCGCCGCCGAGCGCAACAGCAAGATTGGAGGGCACCGCGCCTGATGGGAGTTTATGACGATATCATCGACCTGCCCCACCCCACATCCTCCAAGCATCCCCGTATGCCCATGAGCGACCGGGCGGCGCAGTTTTCGCCCTTCCAAGCCCTGGTAGGCCACGGAGCCGCGATCGAGGAGGCCACCCGGCTCACCGGCCGAAAAATAGAGCTGACGGAGGAGGAAAAGTCGGTGCTGGATGAACGGCTACGGCTGCTGGCTGAGACAGGCGGCCAGGCTGCGTTCACCTGGTTCCTTCCGGATGAAAAGAAGGAGGGCGGGGCCTATGTTACCGCCACAGGGACGGTCAAAAAAATAGACCCGCTGGAGGGGCGGGTCATCCTCACAGACGGCACAGCCATCCCCATCGAGGATATTTTGGAGATCGAACCACAGGGAGCGATGGGGTTGGGCTTGTAACTTCCGCTGTATTCCCGTATAATGGGACAGTCATTTTCATTGCGCGGCCCTGAATTTCAGCGCCGTGCGAAATACATCTTAAATTGCGAGGTCACCATGAATCAGAAAGAGATCAGCGAACTGAAGCGCCGCTTCCGGCTGGGCAAAAACGCCATAGGGCGCATTTACGGCTGCTATGTGAACAGCCAAAAGGAGATCGTCTCCTACCTGGACGAGCCCCTGGATCGGATGCCTGAGGAGGAGGCGGAGAAATACTTAGCCCTGCTGAAAAAGGCGCTGTCCGGCGCCCTGGGCCGGAACCTCATCGACATCGTGTTCTCCACCCAGCAGGTGGCGGACAGCGATGAACACCGCCGTCTCATGGCCCTGCGGGATTCCGGGCTGAAGGACGGCGAGGTGCGGCAGGAGTTTTATCAAACGGTCATCGACGCCCTGGATATGGGGGAGAGCAATTACCTCATTCTGCTGGCCCACGATGCCTACGACGTGCCCCACCGGGGCAGGGATGACGAGATGCAGGCGGACGCGGGCGACGAGGTGTTCTCCTACATTGTGTGCTGTATCTGCCCGGTGAAGGACGGCAAGCTGGAGCTGGGCTACTGCGCGGGAGAAAACGAGTTCCACAACTGCGCCCCCAGCCAGATCGTGGCCCCGCCGGAACTGGGCTTCCTGTTCCCGGCCTTCGATGACCGGGCGGCCAACATCTACAACGCCCTCACCTATGCCCGCAAGCCGGACGAGCTGCACCAGGAATTTTTGGATGCCGTCTTCCATACCGAGCCTCCCATGTCCCCCGGGGAGCAGCGGGAGGCGTTCCAGACCGCGCTCCGGGAGGGGCTGGAGGGGACCTGCGGCCTGGAGGTGGTGCAGGCCGTTCACGAGCGGCTGACCGCGAAAATTGAGGAGCACCGGGAAACCAAAGACCCGGAGCCCCTGGCCGTCACCGCGAAAGACGTGGCCGGCATCCTCCGGGACTGCGGCGCGGAAGCCGCCCAGGTGGACGCGTTCTGTGCAAAGTGCGGGGAGCTGTTTGGCGAGGGCGCGGCCCTCAGCCCCGCCAACCTCATCGACAGCAAGCGGTTTGAGCTCAGGGCCGCCGACATCACCATCGCTGTTCCGCCGGAGCAGAGCTACCTGGTGGAGACCCGGGTAATGGATGGAAAGAAATATCTGCTCATCCCCGCCGGGGAGGGGCTGGAGGTCAACGGGATGCCGGTGGACTGGATGTAAAAAACAAAGGGGCGATGGCCGCAGCCATCGCCCCTTGTCCATATTCCTTAGCCGTCCAGCACGATCCCCCGGCGGCAGCACTCCGCCAGATAGTCCCGGGGCTGGTAGTAGAACGCGGAATTGTAATCGGAAAGCCGCTCGTCGATCCATGAGGAATAGACCCCCATCAGCGTTTCCATTACATCATCCTCCCCGGACACGTCCTCGATCAGCCGGGCGTACACCTTACCCATGGTCCACACGTCCGGCACGGCATACCGGGCCTGCCCCACATTGTCATAACTGCCGGCGGTCAGGCCAAACTCCCCGATCGCATCGTCCGCCACCTTTTCGATCGGCTCACAGTGGAGCACATCGGCATGGTCATAGATGGCCCGCAGCCCTGCGTCACCCAGCTCGGCGGCAATATCGCTCCGCCTTCTGTGAAGGGTTCGGCCAAGCTGTTCTATGAGGGAACAGGTAAAAAACAGCGCGCTGTCATTTTTTCTGCCCATCTGTCACGTAGCTCCTTTCAAATCGCAGGGCGGCCAGCGCCTTGGCTGTGTGAAAGCTGATCTGATGGGTGGGGTGCTTGAATCTTGCCAGCTCCCAAAAGGCCGCGCGGCTGATCTCTCCGTCCAAAAAGCTCTGGACGTAGTTGAAGATCGTATCGTCGGCCATAGGCCCCTCTACCACGTCATAGCTGTGGGGCACACCGCTGCGGCAGGCCGCGATAAAGTCCAGCCATTCCTCCGACATCTCCGGGAACCGCTTTACAGTCAGCTCCGCGCCATCATCGAAGGAATAAACATTGACTACGCCCTTTCCGCCAAATCGCACGGACCAGCGGGCGGCCTGCTCCTCCATCGTGGTGCAGTAAAACCCCCAGAAGAAATCCTTATGGAATTTTTGAACCCGGATCTCCGGATACTCCACCTCGGTCCGGCTTCCGTGAAACAGGGTACGCATAAAGCATCTCCATCCCTTCAACATATCCTATTATAGCCGGTTCCATCAGTGTCCGCAACCATATTTATTGACAACGTGCCAATTTCAGTGCGTCTCAGTCCGCCCCGGGAGTTCAAGGAGCGGGCAGTCCGGGTGCTGCTTGGATGCGTAGCGTTTTTTGATCGTCGGCGTGTATACCCTGGCCTTCAGGGGCAGCGCGCACTCCCTCATGACGCAGTCCACGCAGTTAGCGGGCATTTCGGTCATCTCAGTCATATAAACGATCATGCTGCAATCACCTCAAATCAAATTTTTCATGTCCGTTTTGACACGATCTCCCGTACGATCTCATCCCCCAGCAGCTCGCTGGTGCGGTAGATATTTTGGCAGAACGGTTCCAGGCTGAACGCCATGCCTGGGCCGCCCTTGTCCAGCAGCACCCCGGTGACGGTGAACCGCCGGGCAGACTGTTCTGCTTGAAGCCGCTCCACATAAACCTCCGGCAAAGCACATTCGCCGTCTGTGATAAAAATAACATCGGCGTTTTCAAAACCCTCCTCATCCATCAGACGCAGGGCGTCATTCATGGGCGTCCGGAAATCGGTGCCGCCGCCTAAAAAGGTTTCCGCGGCATCCACCTTATCCGCCATGGTATAGCCCCCGGGTCGGAATATGTCAGTTCTAAAACTGCCCGGCCCAGAAAAATGGATCAGCGCAAAGCGGCGCCCACTGTCTGCGGCAATCTCCAGCAGAGTCAGCGCCACGGCCTTGCCCCAGGCGGCGGGGTCTCCCTTTGTGGAGGTGGATTCATCCAAACAGCAGATGATGTCCCCCATGCCCTTGCAGATGGGTTCCCGGCGCTGATACTGCTTAATCTGCCCCCGCTGATACTTGCGCAGGAACAGCGGCATGGTCTGGGGCGAGGCCAGCATGGCCAGCTCCGAGGTGAGGGCCCGGGACAGATCCCGGCCCAGCTCCAGGGAGTATTTTTCACCCCGGCCATAGGCATAGCCATTGCGTTTCCCTTGGGCGAAGATCTCCCGGAACCGGCCCAGATACTTGGATATATCCTTCAGCACCGGGCTTTTACGTACCAGTGCCAGCAGTTCGGCGTTGACCTCGCTCTTTTCCAGGTTGCCGGGCTCATCGCTCCAAGCCCCGATGATAGCCTGAACCTCCTGCGCTTTTTCAGCGGCGGCGCTCACCGCCCCGGCCACCAGTCCGGCCACATCTTCTCTGCTTTTCGCGGCATTGGCGTCAACCGGCTTGCCCACGGCCTCCACCTGGCGGCGCTTGCTCTCCGCCTGATTGGCCGCGTCAACGATGGACTGTTCCAAAAGCTGATTACGCTCTTTCGCGGCCTGCATCCGCTCCAGCAAGCCGGCCAGCTTCCGCTGTGCCTGCTGTTCCCCCTGCTCCAGCTTTTCCAGAGTGTTCAGCGCGTTTTTCTCCCCGCCGATGCTGGAAAGCAGGCTGTCCAGCTCCCCGGCGGTGCGGGCCACGAACTCGGACGCCGCCTCATAGGCGGGCAGCTCCCGGCCCTCGCACACCGCCTTCAGCGTAGGATAGTCCTCGCATTGCGTGATATGCTCCAAAATTGGGCTGTTGAACTTCCGGGCGGCAGTGGTCAGCAGTTCATGGTCGTTTTTCCTGGGCATCAGGGAATAGAAGGACTGAAACACGTCCCGGGACAGCGCCGGGAAGGAGGGCAGCTTTTTTGCCGCCTCTCCCTCGGCCTGCTCCAGACCGTCGTCGCCATCCCGCAGGTCGGCGTAGATGCTGTCCTCCAATTTGGTGGAGCGCAGCACCCGGTCTGTGGACGGCTGCGCCCCGGGCCGCTCAGCGGCCGCCCAGGGGGAGCGCAGCACATCGTCGATGGTGCGGTACGGCTTCAGCATTGGCCATCCCCTCCCTTACGGTGGCCCCTCATCCACTCCCGCAGGATATAGACGGCCTGGGCATGGTCATAGCTCAGCTCGGGAAACTCCTGCTGAAGGTAGGGTACTGCACCAAACATATTGGTGACGCCGGAATGGCGCAGCTGCTCTAAGTAATCAAAGTATTTTTTCATTTCGCGACCTCCTTCGCGTAGGCGTGCAGGTACATATTGTAGTCCTTCTCCCTGGTGATGAGCCTGACCCAGAAGTCACAGCGCTCCCCCATAAGGTAGAAATTGAATTCATCGTCCGCGTTAGGGCTGCACTGGGCTTCCGGATGGGACCAGCAAAACCGGCGCAGGGTATCCAGATCCGCCAGTGCATCCTTTGCGGTAAGCGCCTCATAGGTGCGGTCGATCTCGGCTGTAACCTCTGCCTTTGCCAGATTACCATGGAGGGGCCAGGCAGTGCTCCACCAGCGGTATCCGTCATAATCTGCGCGGATGTGGCCGATTTTCCTGCGGGGAACCTCTCCATAGGGACTACCGGCAGGCTCCAGATCCTCAAACACCTCAGGGAATGTACACACTGTTTTCAGACGGCCCAGGATGCTGCTATTGCACGCTTCCCAATATTTCTCCGCGCTCTCCCGGAACCAGGCGGTGATCCCCTTGCGGCACGTGGCGTCATCATCACACTTCCTGGTTTCGCAGACAGAGCAAAAGTACACGGTATCCTGGCCGGCAAGCTCAGCGCCCAGCCATGCGGCGAATCCGCCCAAAACCGGCGGCATTGCCCCGGTTTTCAGCTCCCCGGCGCAATCTCCGCACACCACATAGCCGCTTGTCACATCTTTTTTACACAGTAAACAGGTTGGCATAAATCATTCTCCTTATTTTTAAGGTGCGGCGGGAGACAAATGTCTCCCGCCGCTGCTGTTCAGAACGGCAGATCGCCGTCGTCGTCCGCAAGGTCTGCGAAGCTGTCCCCACCGGGCTGGAACCCGGCAGGCAGGCCAAAATCATCATCCTTTTTGCCCGCCGTTTTCTGCCCGGAGCCTTGACCGTCATTGGGCTTGGAGTCGGCAAAGTACACATTGCTGGCAACGACCTCCGCCGTGCGGCGCTTATTGCCCTCCTTGTCCGTCCACTCCCGGATCTGCAAACGGCCCTCCACCACGGCCATGCGGCCCTTGGAGAAATACTTGCTCACAAATTCCCCGGTGGAGCGCCAGGCCACCACGTCGATCCAGTCGGTGATGCGTTCGCCGGTGCTTTTGTCCTTAAAGTCCCGGTCCACCGCCAGCGAGAAGCTGGCCACCGGGGTGCCGCTTTGGGTGTGGCGCAGTTCGGGATCGCGGCCCAGACGGCCCATAATTTCAATGTGATTCAGCATGATTTTTCCCTCCTGAAAATGTATTTTATTGCAGCGCCGCCAGCTGCTCCAGCGGCGTATAGGTGAAGCCTACCGCCTCGTGGGCTTTCCTGCTGATCTGTTCCATGTCGGCCAAAAGCCCCTCCGTCAGCGCCCTTTCACTGTCCGACTGGGCGGACGCCGCCAGCTTCTGCTGCTCGCCGTACAGCCGCACCAGCTCGCCCCGCAGCTTGATGAGGGCCTTGCTGCCCGCGTTGGGCTTGCCTGCATCGGCGCGATTGGCGTCAAACTCCGCCTGTACGTCCATGGCCATGGCCCGGATGCTGTTCACCTTGTCCTGCATGGGGTTGACGCACATACGGCTCAACGTCGATTCCACCACAGCCCGGTCCCCCGGCTTCTGCCAGAGGTAATTCTTCAGCGCCAGCAGATCCTGGGATTCCACCTGGGCATGGCCGGACAGCCACGCCTTAGCCTGGGCGATGGGGTAGTAGTTGAGGTATTTGCGGTCGGACACAGGGATGCCGTCCCTGCGGAGCTGGCACAGGATATCGTCTGCCAGTTCATTCACTGCATCGGGCACAGGGATGCCCGCCACCTCGGCCTGCATCCGTTCCAGCTCATCCAGCGTGATGGACGCGGCGATCTGGCCGGAGCGGCCTGCCTGCTTGTCCTCCAACACCGCCAGCCGCTTGGAGCGGTCCGCGATGTTGTCCGTCACCACCTTCAGCTCCAGGCGGTCATACAGGGCCTCCAAAATTTTGTCCTGGGGATCGTTGAAGTTTGGGATCTCGTTGGACGCCGCAAAAAAGGAGATGATGGGGATGGGATAAGTACGGCCCTCGTTGGTGTACTTGCGCTCGTTGAGGGCGGTAAGCAGGGAGTTGAGCACCCCATCATTACACTTGAAAATCTCATCCAGGAACGCAATATCCGCCTCGGGGATCTTCCCAGCGGTATTCACAGAGGGTTCGCCGGTGTGAAGCGCAGCCAGAGCCACCCGGTAATCCTCCAACGCGGACGTGTGCGCCCTCAGCAATTCATAGGTGGACGGCGTGTCCTTTTGCCCGGGCAGGCTTTCCACAAAGCATTCCAGCTTTGAACGCAGACGTTGGTAGAGCTCATCGCCGCTCACAACGGACTCCGGCACGGAGCCGGGAAGCAGGCTGGACAGATCGATCCGCCCGAAAAGCTGTTCCTCGTCGGTCTGCTTGGACAGAAGGCGCTCGAACTGCCGGGCCCCAGTGATTCGGGCGCGGAACTGGTTGATGGCGTAGCTCTTGGCCTGGCCGGGCGCGCCCAGGATGAACAGGTTCTTTCGGGTGAGCAGGGCGATGGCGATGGCCTCCACCAGCCCCTCCCGCTCCGCCACCTGAGCGTTCACATCGGCCATGACGGCCAGCATACGCTCGCGCAGGGTTTGACTATTTTGATTCGGCATGGTTTTACCCCTTTCGATCCTTTGATCATTCAAGCGATTTTTCGTATTCCTCATAGCAGGACGGGCAGGACAGATTTCGCCGGGGCTGGTATCCCGCCGTTTGCAGGAGCGCCACATACAACAGGGCGTCCCGCTCATGTTGGAAAGCCTTTGTTTCTACCGAGCAGCCGCAGAAAACACAGTGCTCCAAAACCACTTCGCAGGATGTCCCGCCGGGTTTCCGCCGGATTTTGTAGCTGCGGGCGATTTCCCGCAGCCCGCCGTCCGGCATATGGAACAGCGCCGCAAAGCGCTCCCCAAAATCGTTCGTCCGACTTTTCAAGTCGGTGTTTTCCGCCCGCACCTTGGCCAGCTGGAGGCGCAGGAACCGGGCGTCCTGACCAGCTTCCCCCTCCATTTCTTCTGCATCCGCCCATTCACTCTCGCGGTCAATAAAATGCCGTGCCATGAAAAGGGACAGCCGGCGGCAGAACCGCTGCAATGCCGCATACAGTTGATATATCATCACAGCCATCATCTGCTTACGCCGCGCTCAGCTGCTGATACAGCCTGCTGTCCTCCCGGATAGCGTCGAGGGAAATGATGTTCCCCCCACGGAACTCCTTCGGAGCGCCGGTGATGCCGGTCAGGCGGCGGACCTCCTTGCAGTTGAGCAGCTCATATTTCAGCTGGGCATAGATGCGCTTTTTCAGCGATCCTTTGGCCGGGTCGTAGGTGTCCACACAGCGGATCAGCCGGACAGCCAGCTGCTGGTACACATCGTCCCGCTCCAGGCGGGCGGCCTGGATCAGCGTCCAGTTCTGCCAGATCACGGTGTCGATGCAGTGGAGGTGTTCCTCCACGATGCGGTTGCGAAGCTCATAGGAAATATTGTCTTTCATTTTGAAAACTCCTTTGTATTTTGGGGGCCGCAGACGTACCCGGCCCCATGGTTGGCTGTTGTGGCGGTCACGCTTGGCCGGAATCCTCCGGGTTGCTTTCCCTCATCTGCCGCTGATATTCCGCCGCCAATTCCTGATCCGGCGTATAGCGGCGCAGGTTCTGATCGACATACACGCTGGCGTGGTGCATCAGCGTGCCGCACAGCTCGCCCATGATCTTGGCGCTCTCCAGATCCCGCTTCAGCGTTTTCAGCGTCCCTACATGGAGGGACGAGCGCCCGGATTCATCAAACTTACCCTTCAGATAGCAGTCGATGTAGATGCCTTCACAGCCATAGTTGACGATGGGCACAAAGTCAAATTCATAGGCGGTGAGCTCCACCCCTTCCCTTATGCCGCCTTCGTGCTCACAGGGCAGGTAATAGTCCAGAATGGTCCCGGCATTCTCAAAATCGCCATTTGCCTTCGCCATGCGGACAACGCTGCTGAACAGGCTGCCGCCGGTATCCCGTAAGACCTCGGTGGGCTTCTCCGGCGGGAAGTTCTTTTCCAGCCAAAGCCGCGCCGCCTCCCGGTCCCAGTCATTGAACAGCTTAAAGAATTGCCGGCTGCGCTGGAACTGATGCCGCCCATCCCGGCTCGCATAAAATTTGCTACGTTCCTCACAGTGACCGTAGTAACCCACCTGCTTCAAAAATTTGTCATAGGGATGGGCAGTCTGTACCGCGTCATAAATAGCCTTCAGCAAACCGTCCCCAGCCAAGCCCTTCGGGAGCAAAATGATTTCCTCCAGCTCACCGCCGCAGTCCTTACAGCGGCCCATCAGGCTGACGCCTATACACTCGCTGAGCTTGAAATAATTCAATGCCCAATGAGTGGGGACAAAGTGGTCGTTGTAGAAATTGGCGGCGGCATTGGGCCCGCCCGCCAGATGATGGCAGCATTTGCAATATCTACTTACCATGTTCGTTTTTCCTTTCTCCCTCACTCACAGGAGGGGCCGCAGCTATCTTCCATAATGTTCTTCCGCGCTCTTTCGGTATCGAAATCGGAAACAACGCGGAGATCAGTCCTGCCCTTATAGAAAAAGGCAGATCCCAGGCCGTCGTCGATCTCCAACACCTCATAGAGCTGTATAGGGATCGGAAGCAAATCGGCGGCAGGTTCCTGAGCACAGCGTTTCCAAAACTCCTGCGGCGTCAGTTCGATGGTCCCATCAAACCGCAGGGCATACCTGCTCGCGGCCGGCGACAGGAGCTCTCCGAGCCCCTCGCCCAGCAAATCATGAAGGCTCCAATCCTCCAAGCTTTTGAGTGCGTAGATCCGCAGCTCACAGGGATCTTTCCGTTTGGGGCACCACTTTGGCACATGGCTTTGGGGATCGCCGCGCCTAAAACGCCGCGCCCGCTTCCCGCCGGTACAGTAGCGCTCACCGCAGTGCATCATGACGCCGCACGTCCGCATGGGAACCGCATCCTGATAATGGACGTCATGGGAGCATCCGTAACAGGATGGTTGATACAAAGTCTCCCGCATCACGCAGCCTCCTCGTTTTCCATCTTCCCGCACAGGTCGACGACCTTCTGGCACTGATCCATCTCAAAGCCGCCGATATGGGCTCGGTCTGGCCGCAGATGGAGCTCTCCCGCCAGCCAGCGGTACGCCCCGGTTCGGGTCATGCGCCCCCCTTTCCAGAGAGCATCAAACACCCGGTGGGCCTCCATCCGTTTCAGCCGAAGCACCTCGTTGGCCACGTTGCCCAGCGCGCGGGTCGTGCCCTTGTGGCACCCCACCCGGGCGTTGCAGTTCTGGCACTGGTAGATGTACTCACCCTCCATGCCCAGCCGCCGGGTAGACTCGCCGTAGACGGCCTTTGCCGGGATCAGCTTGATGACGCCTCCGCAGTAGCGGCAAATGTCATTTTCTTTTTCTTTCAAGCGCTTCACCCCCTATGCCGCCTTCTTCGCGGCGGATTTTTTTGACTGCTTCGCTTTCGCGGCCTTCTTGGGCTTGACCTCCTTGGGCCCATCCTGCACGACCACCGGAGCTGTCACAGGCTCCCGCATGGCGGTCTGCATATAGTAGGCGTTCCCGGTGGACAGATCCAGCATCCCCGCCTGGGCGATGCCCAAAGTGGCGGTGCCGGACAGCGAGCGCAGGCAGGCGGTCAGATCCTCGACCAAATACCAGTATTCGCCTCGGGGCGTCCCGGTCAGCGGCACCGTGTCCAGCTGCTGGCTGGCCGCGCCCAGTTCTCCCTTACAGGAGAAGGTTATTTTTCCACCGTCAAAGGCCAGCTTCACCCGGCCCTTGGGGTCTACCGCCGCCACGGTTTTCAGCGTCCGGCGCATGTCGGCCACATCGGTGAGCAGCGTGAATTGGTTGCGGATGTTGTTCATCAGCCGGTCCGTGTCCATGTAGTCACCCTCCATCAGCATGGCCCCGAACGTGAGTCCCGGCCGCTGGAACACCAGGAACTTTCCGGCCACGCCCACGCGGAACTCATCTTTGTCCGAGCACAGTCCGGCCAGCTTTTCCAGGGAGTTGGCGGGCAGCAGCAGACTGACGTTCCCGGTGGATTTGTCATCGCCCTTGGCGGCGACCAGGCACCGGCCGTTGTAGCCCACACCCTTCAGCCCCTCCTGGGTGAACATCAGGTTCACGCAGCGCATCAGGGGCTTGTCCTTATCCTCCTTCGTGGCGAACATGGTTTGCCGGGCCATGGACGGGATGCCGGCCAGCTTTACCGTGTCCTCCGGGAACGGAAGCTCTATCTTGGGGAACTCGCCCCGTTCTCCGATGCTCCAGTTGTAGATGGTCTCCCCGCTGCTCAGCGTGAGCAAGCGGGTTCCAGGCTTGCGGCGCAGCTCCGCCGTTTCGCCGGACATCAGCCCCAGCATCCCTGCCAGCAGCTTGGCGTTCATCACCACAGCGTCATCTTCCCCGGTAGAGCAGGACAATTTCTGCTCCAGAGAGGTTTCGATGTTGGTGGCGGTGAGGGTGAGCGTACCTGCGGCGGCGTCAGCCTCCAAAAGCACCCCCTTCAGCGGTTCTAAGGGGGCGTCCTCCGACGCGACGGCAGCGGCCTTCTGGACGGCGCTCAACAGCTCCGCCCGGTTTATCGTGATGTTCAAAATTTCCTCCTTTACGCGGCAAAGCCGTCGAGGGTGAATTGATCTTCGTCCACGACAGGCTTCTTCGATTTCTTTTTCTTCTTTTGTTCTTCCAGCGTCCGTTCCAGCAGGCCGTCGAACTCTTTCCGGCGGGTATGAGCGCTGACGGCCTTGATCGTGATTTCTTCCGACGCTGGGAGCTCCGCTGTGGGCTGAACCACAGTCCGCGTGCGCCGCTCGGGATTGATGACCGCCATCTTTTTGAATGCGGCGGCAATGTCCTCCACGTTGTCCTTGATGCCCAAACTCAGCTCCTTCGCCATCTGTGAGGTCAAATCCCGCACGTCGCTCATGGCGGCCAGTCCCTCCTCAGACAGGGTGCCCTCGATGATGCCCGCCACCGCCAGCTTGGAGGCCATTAGTTTCATGGCCTTGGCCTGCATGGTCTCCTTGTAGTACAGCAGATAGACCTCCACCCGGGGTGCGGCCTGGTTGATGCGCCAGCTCCGGCGCGACGCCTGCCGCAGGGTGAACAGGTTGAACCCCATGCTGTAGAAAATGAGGGTGGTGAAATCATTCAGATCCAGCCCGGTTTCCACACATTTTTGATTGGTGATCAGCACTTGAAGGCCGGAGCGCACCTGCTTCTCCACCCATTCCTCCCGCTTGTTTGGCGGAACGGTGGTGGCGAGGATCTCCGTGCGGTACCCCGCCTGGGTGAGCAGCTTGAGCAGCTTTTGCTGGGAATCGGTGCGTGTCCAGCTGGTATAGACCAATACCCGTCCCCCGGCGGCAACCTTGTCCCGGACGATCTCCAACACTTTTTCTTCCTTTGGCAGGATGTCATCAAAACAGGCCGCATTGGCGGGCGTCAGGATCACATTGCCGTTGATGGGGTGGACGATCTCAGGCTGGTCGTAAGGCTGATCCGGATAGACGGTAAGCAGGTTCATATAGGTGGACAGCAGCTTATTGGCCGTCTTACGGTCTTCCTTTAACACTTTTTGAAGTACCTGCTCAGCGCGTTTGTAGTTCTCCCGAACCTGCTCCGGCATATCCAGCGGCACAGGGATCTCCTCATAATCCGGCAGATCCTTCCCCATGTCGGACAGGGACAGGAACGCCGTATACTCCAGCAGGAACCGGGAGTACACCAGCGGCGACACACCGGGCAGCTTTTTGCTTCTGACCTTGCGCTTGGCGGTGCGGCGGTTGGAATTGTAATCGGACTCCACCAGCTCATAGGTGTTCTCAATCACGCCGTACTCTTCATCAAACCATGAGGGCTTATAATAGGGCTTATCGTCTTTTCGCATCAGACCGGGCACCAGGCGGTACAGCAGGTGGAAAATGCCCGAGCTGTACCCGTTGATGAGGGTGGCGGTCATGCCCACGAACAGCCTGGACACCCCGTACAGCTCGCCCATGGCGTCCCCCTGGCCGCTGGCGTTGTTGTATTCGTGGAGCTCGTCACATAGCATGGCGTCGATCCGGCCCCGGTACTTCTTTTTGATGTAGGTGCTCAGGGCGTACCGGCGGCAGGCTCCCCGCACCGGCTCATAGCCGTCCGGGTTTGCCTCGATCTCATCCAGCCGGGACAGGATGCGCTCATTTTTTGTCCTGCCCCTGTGCTGTCCAGCCATCTTTCGGTACACCCAGCCGTAATCGGTGATTTTTGCCCATTGGATTTGACGCCCTGGGTTGATGGCTGACCACAGCTGGCTGCCACAGGCGGCACAAACGTGATTGCCCCGGTGTTCCCGTTGGAAATAAAACTGATCCGCGTTCGCTTCGTATTTTGTGCCGTCGTCACTGATGGTCATTTGCACCACCTTACCGCAGTCCGGGCAGCGAAAGCCCCTGGCGCTGCGGTCATAGGTGACGGCTGGATAGCGCATATAGCCGTCCCGGGCCTTCTCTTTGCTGAACACCGCATATACGCTTTTGTCCCCGGTCTCATAGGCCCGGTATAGCCGGTCAAAGTCCGTGATGCTCTTGACCACCATGGCGAAGGTGTTGGGCAGGGTCTCACCGATCTCCCTCACCCACTTTTTCGTGACGTGGGAAGGGGCCATGACGAGATTGAAGGTCTTGCCCCGCTTGCTTTGGGCAGCGTGCATCCCTTGGAGTGCGCCCAGGGCGGTAGCGCCGATTTTTGTCTTGCCACTACCGCATTCCGCCACAATGAGGGCGGTTTTTTTGCGGTCTAACTGACGCTTGACGGCCTCCGCCACAGCCAGTTGGGCGTCATAGAGGGAATAGCCCGCGTTGGCCTGGATGGTGTCGTTCACCGCCAGCACCTCCTCAGACAGCGGCTCCGCTGCCGGGTCGAACAGGGGCTTGAACTGCTCCCGGATTCGCTGGGCCACGGTGGCGCCGAAGGTGTTGAGGTAGCCGGTGACATTCTCCACGCCGTCGAAGCCGTCCGGCTGGCCGGGCACAGCGCCGGGGATGGCGATGGCTCCGCTTTTCAGGCCGTCCTCCAAAATCTCCACCACGTTGGCGTCCTCCGGCTTCAGGTTCAGCACAAAGGCGTCCAATTTCTCCTTCAGTGAGAATACCTCCAGCTGCCGCAGGTCGCCCCGGGCGGTGAGCGCGTCCAGCACATAGTCCCGGAACGCCGGGATCAGCGGCGCGGCGGTCTTGCTGTCCAGCTCATCAAACAGGCGGTCCCGGTCTCCGGCAGGGCAGAACAGATAGCACTTCCGGGGCTGGATCTCCTGCTGGGTTCCAGCCTCCGCTTCACTACCCTCCTCCTTGTCCTGGGGCTCGGCGGTGAGGGCGTCGTCGCTGGCCATCAGCGTAGCGGTGGCGTAAACGCCATCGTGAGCCAGCTGCCGCCGGTACTTTTTGGGGATGCTTTTCAAGCTCCGCTTTTTGCCGTTCTGGGCTGTCTCGATGGTGGCTCCGCCATAGATAGCGTCCGCCATGGCCCGCACCATTTCCGGGTACCCGCCGAAGCGGATGGCGGTGATGACGCTGTCCTTTCCGTCCCGATCCACCATGACGGTGTCTGCGTAGGCGGTGAGCCGGACGCTTGATTTGGGATCGAAATAGGTTAGCTCAATCAATCTGCTTGACATTCATCTGCGTACTTCCTTTCTGGACGCAAAAAAAGACTGTGACCGCCCCATGGGGCAATTCACAGTCTTCATGGTCCGTATTTTGTTCTTCCAGGCCGCTCCAGTCCGGCGGAGGGCAGACTTCACCCCTTTCCACGCCGTTCCTCCCTCGCTTACTCCGCCCTAACTTACTCCGCCCTGAAATACAGGCTCATTGTACCATACCACAGCTCAGGCGGATAGGTGGAAAGGATTCACCCAAAAAAGGATTCACCAAAAAATTATATTGCTAAGATTATAATTTACATAAAAAGTATTGACATATGTCGACAAATCTTTATAATATTACTTGTAAAGCATTGTGTGAGCGAGTGCCCTGGATACAGCGGTGCTCCTTTTCTATAGCTGCAAGGTCTGGAATTATTTCCCATTTTCGATGTAATTCCCCTATCATGTTGTATTATTATATACATCATGTATTAGGTAGGGGGCGTTATGATGTGAAAATATGGCGAAAGGAGCGTGCTTCTATGTGCCAAAAACTCAGAGAAATTCATGGATCGCAACCAGATGATATTCTAAGCAGATACTTAGATAGTACGGCTTCCTTTGTAAACATGAAAGACATACTTTTAAAAATGGGTATACCTTGTTTTAAAGCTGATTTTTCTGAATTAGAAAGAAAACTTGGCCTCCCCAAAGACGATACTATCTGGGGGTTAGCTGCATCGCGCGGTGAAGAACTAATAATTGCATATTCAAAAAAACTTGATTTGGCTATGCAGAATTATGTACTGGCACATGAGCTTGGTCACTGCTGTTTACACTTACCAATTTCTGCTGAGTTTCATGTAGAGCTTAAAAGAGCTAACGATGTCTATTCTGACTCGTCAATTTCTTTGCACAGGTTTTTTGGGACAAGAAAGCAGACCGATCCTGAGGAATTTCTGTTAAAGGAATCAGAAGCTGATAAGTTTGCAGCACAGCTATTGCTTCCAGATACTTTACTAAGCAAATATCAAAATCGTACTTGTCCTCCTACAGCAAGAGATTTGAGTAAAAATTTAAAAGTTCCCATACCTTTTGCTCAGTCCAAAATCAATTATTACAATAATAGAAAGCACGGCGATGAGTAAACAATATGAACAATAACATCAATGCTGGTTTTTCTGAGATTCACGTATTGCAGTGTACATCTCAAGAACGAGACATAATTTTACCTTTCGTAGATAAGTTGTGCAACGATTTGTTGCAGAATGAGACACCTGAGGATAGCAATGGTATTGTCGCCAAACCAAAGCAAACCGTCCCTAAACTGTATCGCAACACTGGAATGGTAACTATTTTGTTATGTGGACTCGGCTTTATACTTATGTTCGCAGATGCTATATGGTCATTTATTGGCTTAAATTCTCCAGTGTATATTATTTGGTGTCTATGTTGTTTGTCATTGTTCTATACAAATAAAATTGCATTAGCAGAATGGAAGTCGATCAATGAGTGACCATGAAAAACCTCACCAAAAAGCCTCACCACATGATTTTTTTATAAAAATTGTTGGCGTTCTTAACCTTCGAGAGTTACCAGAATACGAAAGATTCAATCTGACATTAAGTGCTGTGATTGCTGTAGTTGCTCTTGCTCTTGCACTCCCTCCGATACTTGCATTAGTTAATAATATTGTCATCTCTATCGGCAATATTATTATCATTGTATCTGGAAATCCTGAACACGTCCAGTCAATTAATAATTCTATATCTGTTACTATCATACTACCTTTGGTTATCGTAGTCCTTGAGAGTATTGTATGTTTGATTTTATGCCATTTTTACAAAAAAATGAATAAACCGCCTGTTGAAGATGAATAAAAAGGGCCCTGCGCTTCATTGCAAAGCGTAGGGCCCCTTTTGTCACCGCTTGCTCAAAATTTTGCCGTACATCTGCCGCTTTTCCCGCTCAAACCGCTGCACCACCAGCGTGACGTGATCCCCGGACTGGAACTCGGAATCCTCGTGCTGGTAGGAGTAGTTGCACATACACACCGTGCCGTCGGGCAGGTTGCAGAATACCCCGCCCCCGTACTTCCCCGCGATCACCGCGTACCGCCGGCTGCCCACGGGGTGGCGCTGTTCCGCGCCCTCGAAGGGGTTGGTTTCCGTCTCCTTCACCGAAATCAACAAATTCCGCTGGGCTGCGTCATAGCCTTTCACGATGCAGTCCAGCTCATCGCCGGGGCGGTACTGGGTGCGCAGGTCGGCGATAGCGGTATAGCTCAGCTCCCGCTGGGTGAGGTCGATGTCATGGCCGTAGCACTCCGCCAGGCAGCGCCGGGGCCCCACCGCCAGCAGGCGGCACTTCACCCGGGAGCCATCCCCGCACAGGTCGGGCCGGTGAGCGAAGAAATACCGCTGGGCCCGGGCCGCCTGCCGCCGGGACGCGATGGCGTAGCCCCCCTCCCGGTCCACCTTGGTGATGATGAAGTCGATGCTGGCGCCCATCATGTTCTGGAGCACGTAATCCGGGCGGGCCTCGCCCATCCACATCTCAGTGGCAGGGATGTACACCGGCACCCGGTAGACCAGCACCACCACGCAGTACATGGTGCGCCGCTCCACCTGGCCGGTTTCCTTGTTGCGCACGTTCATGGAGTGGGGATCCGCGCCGATGACCGTGCCGGACAGGGCGCTGTGGCCGCGGAAGGAGGCGTAGATGGAGTTCCACGCCTGCCGTTCCTCCTGGGAAAGCCCACGATCCAGTTCATGGAAATCCAGGGCGAAGAAGCTCTGGCGGTCTGTCATGGGTGGCGCAGGGGGCGTATCCTGACCCGGCATGGGTTCTTCCAAGGGGGGCGCGGATGCGTCCACCGCCAGCACCTCCGGGGCGTCCCCTTCACCGTCCTCCGGCGGGTCGGGGGCATCGCCGGGATTGGGCGGGACATCGCCTGCTTCCCCTAACTCCGGGTGCAGGGCATCATCGCGCGTACCCATGTCCTGGGGCGGTTCCCCCATCGGGGCGGGGGTGTCTTCCCCGGCCTGTTCCATCCGTCCGGCGGCCTGCTCGGGTTCCTCTGCGGGATTGACTTTCTTTTTAGGCATACTGGTTTCCTCCAAAAATATATTTTTCATGGCCCGTTAGAGCCATAAAAGCGATGTGTTCCGTCCGGCTGGCGGGCGGCAAAAAAGTGCTTGGGCGGCATCGTCAGCCCTTTGGGGGGCTCGCCGCTGTCCGCGATCCAGACAATGCGCTCCGCTGTGCCCCGCTCCAGCAGTTCGGCGGGGGCGGCGTCCAGCGAGGCCACAGTGAAGGGCCTGAGTTCATCCCTGCCGTAGGCGAAACGCAGCAGCCGGGGCGGTTCCCGGCTGGCGCCGAACTCCTGGGGTTTGCTCCCGGTTAGCTCAAGCATTACGTCGATGGCCTCCAGGCGGCGGGCGTCCGGCTGGGCATTGGACAACCAAACCAGCCCATCGTCCAGTCGAACATCGGCGGTGCCCGCACGCAGCTGCCGAAGCATGGCGTCCATGCGGGCCTGGGTGACTTCAAAGCCGTCCTGCTGGAACCGTCCCCGCACCAGGGCATGGAGCTGCCGCTGCCGGACACAGTTCAGCTTTTTCAGCGTATCCAGGATAAATTTCTGCTGTATGGACAAAAACATGGACGTCACCTCCCTGGCGGCTGTCGCAGCCCATTCAGATACGGGTCTACCATCAGGTCGCTCTCGCTCTCCGCGATGCAGTTGAAAATGGTGGCCATGGCGTAGGCGGTGGAGTTCTTCACCGGCCTGTCCAGGTTGGCGTGGAGCTTAGCCTCGGCGGCCTGCAAAATCGTGTAGTCCAGCAGCTTCAGCCTGGCCCGCACCCGTTTTTGGGGCAGGGTGGCATTGCCTATTCGGAAGCTGTCCGCATAGAAAAGCCGCTCAATGGCGTTCTCAAATACCTGGGCAGTTTCTCTGGGGAAACACTGGAGCTCACAGGCGTCCCAAATGCCCGTGAGCTCCGCTTCATCGTCCGTCGGCCCGTCCCCGCGCGGGACGGACAGGCTGACATCAGTATGACTGGGGTAAGTATGACTAAGATCTTTATAACTTGGCCGCGCTTTCTGCGGTTCTGGAACCTCAGCATTTGTGGTTCTTGAGACGCGGCTTTCACGGTTCTTGGCGCTTTGATCCTGCGGTTCTTGGGAGGGCGCAGAAGGATCCGGGCCGTCAAGAACCTCGGGATCGGCGGTTCTGGAAGCGCTGTCATTCGGGTCTACAAAAGGGGCGCTGGTATAGTCCGGATCGTCCTGTGGCTCCACTGTGGCCAGATAGATCTGGTTGGCGTCTCCCCGGCCGCACCGCTTCTCCCAGATCAGGTTCAGCTCCTTCAGCGTACGAAAGGCCGCCGTCACCCGCTGTTCGCACACCCGCAGCTCCCGTGCCAGCTCTTTTCGGGGAAAGATGACGAACACCTCACCGAGGTCGTTCACCCAGCCGTTGCGCCGGGAGAGCTGGAAACGGTTCAGCAGGAAGGTGTACGCCACCTTGGCCTCCAGGCCCATGCCGGCATAGCGGGGATCGGAAAACAGCCAGCGGGGCATCTGCATATGGTAAATGCTCTGTACGTCCGTCTGCCGCATCAGCGGGAAGGACGGGCGCTCTTTCATTGTCGCGGCCCTCATGGGGATTCCTCCTTCGATTTCAAGTGGGTGCCCATTGACACCATATATGACACCGTGCTATAATTTGCAGTAGAAAGACATATCATGTGGGGTGAACCTGTTTTGAGCCAGTGGGATAAGCTTGTGGCGGAGATCCTGAAACAAAGCCCAAACCTTCGTTTTGAAGATTTATATAAAGCATTGGTCAAGATAGGCTATGCGCCGGAGCAGCCCCGCGGGGGCAGCAACCATTACACATTCCGCAAGGACGGCTGTATGCCCATCACGCTGCCAAAGCACACGCCCATGAAAAAAGCGTATATCAATTTGGTTGCCGACGCCGTCCGTGCGTATCTCCAGGAGGTGTGAGATGAGCAAAGATTTGAATTACTATATGGCCCTGCCCTACCGGGTGGAGGTGATCCCCGACGAGGAAGAAGGGGGATTCGCCCTCCATTGCCCGGAGTTGAACGGCTGCATGACCTGCGCCGAAACCCTGGAGGAAGGGTTCAAAATGCTGGAGGATGCCAAGCGGTGCTGGTTCACCGCCTGCATCGAGGACGGTATCCCCATCCCCGAGCCCACACGCCTGGAGGACTACAGCGGCCAGTTCAAACTGCGGCTTCCAAAATCCCTCCACAGGCTCCTGGCCCAGAAGTCCAGCGAGGAGGGCGTGTCCATGAACCAGTATTGCGTCTACCTTCTCAGCAAAGGAATTTAATAGCGGTACTTCAACCTCCCGCCGGGATTCACCTCCCCGGCGGGAGTTCTTCATCCTCACCATCCCCGCCCACCACGCCGTCGGGCCCCAGTTCCACCATGCCCAGTCCCTGGTCGTTAAACTGATACTCCACACTCTGGGATGGGTTGGGTTCATCCTCTTGCTCTGGCTGCTTTGGCGGCGCAGGCGGCTCCTGCCCGGGTACATCCGGCGGGGCCGCCTTTTTTGCCGCCTGTACCTTTTTCTGTTCCTCCTTCAGCCTCCACTCCGGCGTGTAGTCCGCCACCCGGCAGAATTTCAGCGTTCCATAGTCCGGAAACTCCTCCGGTGACAACTTGTACAACAGGGCGGGCTTGCGGCCCTGGAACAGGGCGATGCACTGGCGGCGGTCGAGACGCAGGATTTCATCCGGCTGCATCAGCTCCCGCTGGGTGTTGCTCCTTGTCTGGGAATAGGGCCGGGTGTTGCCGTAGACGAAGCCGTAGAGCGGCGGCTGAGGCTTGGAGCTGCTGGTGAGAGAGATGGCCACCTTGCCGCGGTTCAAAAAGGACTAAAGCTTTTTGCTGGCAGGGCAGCGCCTCTCAAACACCAATACAATCCCGGTGCGCCTACTTTGGAAGAGGTCCAACGACAATTTGCGGCATTCAAAGAGACACTTCCCAACGGTGTTTTCGCCGATGTGAATGATGAACAAATCATGCCAACCTACTTTTATACCTTTATCTACCGTGCAGGGACGATATCGGATTATATCGACTTGGATATGGTGTTCGATTTTTACGATAAGCTTGGATATCATATTTCAACCGCAGAGGAAAAGGAGATCCGCTGCCTTTGCGGTTGTGAGATCAAGCGGTTTGGAACGGCACAGGCTCCATTCCAATATGCGCACGCCGCAACCGCGGCGGATTTCATCACCACCGGTTTGCTTCTGGGGTACCCCATTGAATCGACGGTCAGCATTCTCCAGGGCCACAGATGAAAAGTGCACCCACAGCCGGCTTGACTTGATAAAGAAATTCGGTTATAATTTCTTTATCAACGAGGAGGTGTGCGCAATGCCAAACATTCGCTCCAGCGCAGAACTGAGAAATCAGTATAATGAAATATCCACCTTCTGCCACGAATACGCCGAACCGGTATTTATTACGAAAAACGGAAAGGGCGATCTGGCTGTGATGAGCATTGAGGCATATGAGGAGCTGATGGGGCGATTTGAGCTATACAGTTTGCTCCAGGACGGCATGGATGACGTAGCTGCGGGAAATACCCAGCCGCTTTCTGAGGCGATCGAACAGCTCAGGAGGCGCCGAAATCGATGACCTACCATGTTCACATCACCCGTCGGGCCGAGCGCGATTTGAGCCGTGCGCTGGACTATATTGAGTTTTCTCTGAAAAACCCCCAGGCAGCGGACAGCCTGCTGGACGAAGCGGAGCGTGTGCTCAACAGCCTGTCTCAGATGCCGGAACGTTACGCCCTGCCGGAGGACAAGCTGCTGGCCGCATGGGGGATTCGGTTCGTGCAGGTCAAAAAATACCTGGCCTTCTACGTCATCACCGAGGAGACGCAGACCATCCATGTCATCCGATTCCTTTATGGAAAAAGCGACTGGCGCTCTATGCTGCGGCAGGGATTTACAATGGAATGACCACCTCAGCTCCCGCCGGGATTCATCTCCCCGGCGGGAGTTCTTCATCTTCATCGTTTCCACCCACTACGCCGTCAGGCCCCAGTTCCACCATGCCCAGTCCCTGGTCGTTAAACTGATACTCCACACTCTGGGATGGGTTGCGTTCATCCTCTTGCTCTGGCTGCTTTGGCGGCGCAGGCGGCTCCTGCCCGGGTACATCCGGCGGGGCCGCCTTTTTCGCCGCCTGTGCTTTTTTCTGTTCCTCCTTCAGTCTCCACTCCGGCGTGTAGTCCGCCACCCGGCAGGACTTCAGCTCGCCGTACCCCGGCAGCTCTTCCGGTGTCAGCTTATAGAGCAGGGCGGGCTTGCGGCCCTGGAACAGGGCGATGCACTGGCGGCGGTCCAGCCGCAGGATCTCATCCGGCTGCATCAGCTCCCGCTGGGTGTTGCTGCGGGTCTGAGAGTAGGGCCGGGTGTTGCCGTAGACGAAGCCGTAGAGCGGCGGCTGGGGTTTGGAGCTGCTGGTGAGGGAGATGGTCACCTTGCCGCACTTCTTGGAGATGTAATCCGCCGAAGTCCAGTCATTGCACCCCATGTAGAGGGTTTGGTCGAAGGTAGCCAGCTGGTTCTCCCACTCTTTGCCGGGGTACTTTTCCTGCCACTGGGAGAGGGACTGCACCACCACCTGGCAGCTCATGTTGAAGCCCCGGATGCTGTTCAACGCATCGGCGATGCCGTCCATGTAGCCAATGTTGCAGTATTCGTCCAGGCAGAAGTTTACCAGCACAGGCAGGCGGCCGCCCTTCCCCTCCAGCCGGGCGTAGTCGGACAGGCGGGGCAGGGCCAGGGAGAAGAACAACGAGCTGAGAAAGCGGTAGGCACTGTCCTGGGCAGAGATGATGACGAAGTAGGCGCAGGGCTTCTGCCCCGGCAGCAGCAGATCCACATCGTGGTTCCGGGTGATGGCGTCCACCAGCTTGTTTTGGAAGATGGCGAGACGATTGCCCAGGCCGATGGCGATGCTCCCCCACAGGTTTTCCTTGGCCTTGAGGAACAGGCCATGGTGCCCTTTGGCCGGATGGTCCGGGGGAAGCTGGGCCAGGGTACGGTTGATGTCCTGGATGCTCTGATGGGCCAGCATTTGGTACACATCTCCCAGCCCCCGCTTTTCGATGGGCAGCAGCTGGCCCTTGGCGTCCTTCAGGTTCACCACGTAATGGATCAGCGCCATGAGGAGATTCAGCTCCGCGCGGCTCCAGAAGTCGTCCGCCTCCCGTGGGCCCGAGGTGTTCTGAATAATGGTGTTGGCCACCGTCTGGGCCAGCTGGGGCTCCTTGTCCAGCCCATACAGGCAGTTCCAGCCATCGGAGTGGGCCATGTCCAGGAAGTTCACCGCCTTGACGTAGTGGCCGTGCTCTTTGAAATAGGGGGACAGTTTTTCAAAAAGCTCTCCCTTGGGATCTGTGACGAAAACAGACTCCCCGCGCTGGGCGCATCCCATCAAAAACGGGATGATAAAGCCACGGGATTTCCCGCTGCCGGGGGCGCCGATGCACAGCAGATTGTTGTTATCCCCGGGCACCATGCGGTGGGCAGCGTAGAGTGCGTATTTGTCCGGATCATCCGGGCGTTTCTTGTATTTGCCCAGCATCATGCCCTTTACCTCGGTCACGCCCCCCACCTCCAGAAACTCCCCCATTTCCTTCCGAGTGAGGAAGCCGGAGGAGCCGTGAGTGCCATCGGGCAGGATGTCAAAGCCCCGGCTGTCCCTGGTGGCCTTGTAGCCGGAGAACCACTTATACCCCGTTCCGGTGAACAGGCACACCAGCAGGGCGATGACGGCGGTGGCCCCCAGGCCGAAGGGGGTAAACAGCACGAACCAGTTGCGGAAGGGGTTGAACACCCAGATGCTCTCCACCACCTCCTCGCCGGACTTGTGGAAGGTGGAGGCAATGCCCAGCCGGATGGAGTTCAGCAGCATTCCATAGAGATACCAGCCCACCAACCCCACAGCGGCGTAGAGGGGCAGTTTCTTTTTGTGGCGCTCATACCAGGGACCGATTTTGGGTTCAAGGTGATCTTCCAGTTTTTCGATGAGCTTGGATAAGCGGGGCATCCGCCACATCTCCTTTCACAGTGAGGAATTGGGTGCGCGGGGGCACATAGGGCGCGGGCTTCCTGCCGGTGACGGCGGAGACCGCCTCAGAAGTGAGCACAAACACCCGCGCCAAATTTTTGTCCCGGCAGCGTGGGAACAGCACCTGCTCCGCCTGCCCCTCCAGGGCGGCCATGGCGATCTGGGGGAAGCCCCGGCTTTTGGCTGCGTGAATGGCGGCGTTGATCCGGCGCAGATCCATGTCCGCCGCCAGGACGAAGGGCACGCCCTGGAACATGGCGTCCCACTCGGGCACGTCGTCGGGGGGCGGGCGGTACTGGCCTTTCAACGCCGCCTGGGTGAGCTTCCTGCGGTAGTCCGGTACGGCCATGATCTGGAGCTGCACCGCCCCGGTGCTGTCACAGGACAGCAGGTGGACGGGGAGCTGAAGGCAGCGGTACGCGCCGCCGTAGGTGAGCAGTTTGCTGTCTTTCCGCTCCATGGGACGGTCCAGTTCGCTGAGGACGCTTTTGTAACTGTCCCCAGCAAAGAGAAAGGCCCGCCCCACATCCCGGAACCGTGCGGTCTGATTGGAAAACGCCGCCAGCTCATCCATCAGCGCCACCTTCCCGATGCCGGAGCAGACGTAGTGCATAGCGTACAGGCTGTTCCCCAGGCGGGCCAGGGCGGCCACCCGGGTGCTGCCCCAGGGATTTGAGCCCTTACTCCGGGCAATAGACGGAAGGAACAGGGCCGCCGGGCTGTCCAGCTCCTCCAGCCCGAAGGTGAAGGGGTTAATCCCGCCGTGGTAGGCGGTCACCACCAACCGGGATACCCGGACGCGGCGTTCGATCAGCGGCGGGTGGTAGGCCCGGGTGGTCTGGGGAACCGCGCCGTCCAGCAGATGCTCCAGAAGGAGCTGCCCCTTGCTGGTGAGCAGCAGCGCCCCGCTCTTTTCGTGCCGCCGGATAAGCCCAAGGCCCATAAGGTTTTTTCGTTCGGACTCCGAGGCGATCCCCCTCATGTCCCTGGGCTGGATGAACTGGCACCAGCACAGCAGCTTCAAAATATCAACGTCCCGATGGCTGAAAATCACGCATACCGAACCTCCTTCCATATTCCTGCGTGCGCCGAAAACGCCCTTGCGCCGGTGCCGGCGCAAGAACTTTTTCGGCGCTTTTCCAAACCCCCTAAGGGGAGCCAATCTGATGACTCCCCTTAGAAGTCAGCTTTTTTCACGTCCCGCGTTTTTGCCGCCGCCCTGAAAGCCTTTGCTTTCAAGAGCTTGGAGCGGCGGACACCCATCAGATTTTTACAAACCCGCCAACCGGCCGGAAATGGCCCAAATCAAACCAAAACCTGATGGGTGTCCCGGACACTTTTTGGGGCAATTCAACTCCATCCGCCGCTGTAAAAATCATGGGTCTGATAGTCCCCGGAGTGGAAGGCGAAGAAGTCCGCCGCGTCGGAAAGATCCAGCAGAGTGATGTGGCACACGTCCAGCTCACTCCGCCCGGACAACAGGGCCAGCCCCAGGGTGTGCTGGTCGTCGTCGGGGATGAGCCTGCCTTTGATGGCGTTGCTCACCGCCTTCCAACCCTTGTTGTCCTGGTCAAAGATGTGGCGGCCCTGGATACCGGTGAACTCGTCGATCACCAGCAGCGCCCGGTTGAAAAAGGGCAGCTTGCAGCCCTGGGCCTCGTAGTCGTCCAGCAGGCGGCGGATGGTGTCGCTGAGCCATTCCGGGGGCTGGAAGCGGCAGTGGGGCAGAAGGGTGTTCAGCGTGATGTGGAGCCAGTTATATCCCAGCAGCTCCACCGATCCGGCGATCTCCATGTGCGGCAGGACCGGTCGGGAGCCGTAGCCCCCGGTGCCGGTGCTGTACCGCTCGCACAGCTTCCGCACCTCCAGGGCGGCGCTCTCAAACTGTGCCGCCGCCTGCTCCAACGCCTTCTGGAGCTTGTCCGGGTCGGGCGTCCCACTATCCGCCAGCGCCACTAAAGTGCCGGTCTGGCAGAAGGCGTTGTTGGCCAGCTTTTGGAGGTGGGCGGCGTCCTGCCGAAAGCTCATTTGCCGCCCTCCTTCCGCCGGGTGCGCAGGTCGGTGGGGGAGGTGGTGATGGCGTCGTACTCCTTCTGGGTGGCGTGGAACTGCACCGGCACATGGTTGTAACCGATGCACAGCAGACCCTCCCCCCGGCGGAACCGGGTAATCTGCCTGACTTCATCCTCAGACAGATTAAGCACTCCTTGAATGAGCCGGGCCTCCTGCTCCTCCATCTGCATCACCAGTTTGATCCGGCTGGAGTCCAGAATGCCCTTGCCGTATTTGCCGCCGTCCAACCCGAACAGATCCTGCATCCCCTGGGTGGAGGTGATGGCGATACCGCCCAGGCCACGGATGGTTTTCACCATCTCCTGGACGAAACCCGCCGCCAGCGGGTTGGAGTTGGCTCCCACCAGGCTCCACAGCTCATCGGCGATGAGGGCGGACAAATCGCTGCCCACATCCATGATGAGGTCGTTGGCGATATCCGTGGCCCAGAAGATACCAGGCAGCAGCAGGTCGTCCGGCATCCCAGAGGTGTCCAGTACGATGTACTTGTTGTCCAGGTCGATCTCGTTGCGCTGGCCCATGGCGGAGGCGGAGCCGGTGACGTACCGGGCCAGCACCACCGCCAGATGCTTGGTGTCCGGGTTTTTCATCAGCACGTCGTACCAGTCCGGCAGAATAGGCATCTCCACAAAGTTCCCGTCTCCATCGGTGATAGTGGCGTTGTCAAAGGTGATCCCATACCGCCGGTAGCACTCCACCAGGGAGGAATCCAGCAGGTTTTTGTCCTCATCGGACAGATCCCGCTTTTGCAGGGAGTACCAGATGATGAGCCGGGAGATCTTGTCCGCCAGCACCGAATCGTCCCGGGCGGCCATGTCCCGTAGGCCGGCGTAGCTGTCCAACGACTTACGGCGGATGGCCATGATGTTGGGGCAGTCCTTGGAGGACGGGGACAGCCGCAGGTACAGCCCGCCCAGCAGCTCGCACAGGGGCCGGAACTCGTGGCCCTTCTTGGGCACGATAAAGATGACCCGCCGCCCCTGCTGCCGCAGCCGCCCGCCCAGACATTGCAGGGTGAAGGTCTTGCCCGCGCCGGAGGAGCCGCCGATCCAGCAGTTGCCGTTGGTGTACTTGTAGTCGTCGTAGGGGTCCAGGAACACCGGGGAGCGGTTATAGAGATTCAGCCCCAGGAAAATGCCGTTGCGGTCACTGAGCTCGTAGGAGGCAAAGGGGAACGCCGCCGCCACGCCGGAGGTGAGGGCATTGCGCCGGGATTTGCGCTCCACGTCCGCGTCCAGGGCCAGCAGGGGCAGGGCCGAGAGGAACGCCTGCTCGTTTTTGTAGTCGCAGCGGCGGGCGATCATGTCGATGGACACGCACAGCTTTTCCACCGCCGTCACCCGTTGCTCCAGGGTTTCCGGGTCGTCGGCGGTGACCTCCACCAGTGTGTGCATATAGTAGAAGTCCTCACCCTGGCGGTTCATCACGTCCTTCAGGTACAGCCCAGAGCTGATGGCGCTGTCCAGCTCCTCAAAGTCCTGGCGGGTATCGCCTACGTCCCTCATCCGGGAGCGGTTCACCATGGTGGTCTGAGAGATTTTTGAGAGAATCTTTTCCTTGGGTTGACGTTTCACCATAAAGCTCAGACTCACGCCCTCCCCGGCCTCCACCAGCGGAGCCAGCCAGCAGGAACCCACGGTGGTGGAGTAGCCGTAACCCGCCACATAGAGGTAGGCGTGGTACACCCCGTCCACCAGGATGTAGTCCCGGCTTTTGGTGTCGATGGCGGTGGGAGACAGGATATCCAGGATGGTGGTGGAGCCCGCTTCCAGCTCGGACAGATCGGGCTTTTCCTCGCCGAACAGCAGGCGCTTGATTGGGTTTTGCTTGGGTTCGGCGGCATCCGTTTTCTTTTTGGCCCGCTTGACCGGGGCCTTGGTGGTTTTTTTCTTCTGCATAGCGCTCACTCCTCGAACACGCCGTGGACGGCGGTGGTCATGTCGAACACGCCCTCGGGCAGTTGTACCCGGCGGCTGGTCCGCTTATTGATGATCTCGTACAGCAGCTTCAAAATGAAGTCGTCGGCAAAGCTGGGCTCCAGCACCTCCAACTCGCAGGCGTCCAGATACCGCCGGGCGGTATCCGCCTCCTCGTTGAGCCGCTGGACGATAGCGGCGGTGGTGCGGCTCTTGGCGTGCATCCGGCTCTCGTATTGGAAAATGAGAAAAAAGCGGTGCCGCAGGGCGTCGCTGGCCACCCCCTGGCCGATCTCTTTGATGTTGTCCTCGATCATCTCTCGGCAGGACTGGTTGGATTCATGGGCGGCAAACTCCTTCATCCGCTCCACGTAGTCCGCCGTGTCGGCGGGGAGGGTGCGGGCCTCGATCTGCAAATCGTCCGGCGCGATCTTCAACCACGCGGCGTAGGAAGATATGATGTTCTCCCGGTCGTTGGGGGACTTCAGGTAGATGTTCACCGGCAGCACCTCCAGGATCTTGATGAATCGGCCGTCCTTGGTGACGACCACACCACCCACGATGTTTTGGATGGGGAGCCATGCCTGGATACTGTCCCGGAAAGGTTCGGCGGCGGGAGCGCTTGCCCCGCCGCCGAACAGTAACTGTTTCAAATCCATGTTTTAGTTTTTTCCTCCTCCACGATATGTCATAAGTCTCCTCGACCGTCGCCAGCGCAGCCATGCACCGAGCCAGCGGGTGAGGCTGTCATCCCGCACGCCGATGAGTCCGAAGCCGCCCAGGGGGACTACGATGATGAGCGTCACCGTAATTTTGGCGGTCAGTTCCAGGGGCAGCAGCACCAGGCAGAAATACAACACTGGCAGAACCAGAATCACCGCCTCCACCAGGTTGCGCAGCTCGAACAGCCCCATCACCCGGCCCGCGTCGGTGAAGTTGGCGGGGATGTAGTAGGTCTCGTTATTCATGCCGGGCCACCTCCACAGGCTGGAGCAGACGGCCCTTCAAGGGCTGAAGCTCTTTCGCCAGGGCCTGCGATGTGCTGGCCCGGTGGGCAATGACCGTCTCTACCGCCGACATCAGTTGCTTTTCCAGCCGGGGGGTGGGAGGGATCAGCCCCAGTTCCGCCCGGCTGAGGTACTGGTTGGACAGCCCGCAGGCGTCGGCCAGCTCGGTGAGACAGACGCCGTGCCGGTGCCGCAGAGCGCGCAGGTTGGTTTCATGTTCCATAAACTTCACTCCAAATAATCGATGTAGGGGATCTTGCACCACTCTGTCCAGCCCCGGCCCACCAGTTTGGTCTTGATAACGCCGGATGAGGTGTTGGCCGCCTCAATGACGTAGCCGTTGCCGATGTAGACGCCGATGTGGCCGTCCATGTGGACGGCCAGGCCCACGATGTCCGGCATATTGCTGATGGGCCCGTAGTCCTGGCCGGACACCCCAGCTTGGGTGGCGGCCCGGTACATGGTGTTGGCCCCGTAGTCCGGCATCCCATTAGTGCCATAGCGGATGGCCCCAGTGGATGCGTCCAGCCAGCCGTAACCCTTGATGAGTCCCACGCAGTCCGTACAGCGGCGGTTCAGCCAGTGGGAGCGGATAAAGCCCGCATTCTGGCCCACCCAATCCGGGTATTGCTGGATTTTATAGCTGAGCAGGGATTCTGTCAGCACATTGCCGTAGGTGCCCCAGACATAGCCCCAGTTGTTTTCCCATGCCTGGATGGCGTAGGCCGCCAAGTCCTTATTGTTTTTCGTGCCAGGGCTGACAAACCCGGATATGTCGATGTCGTTGCCGTAGCTGGGGCCATGCTCTCCCCCCGGGCCGGAGGGGTCTCCGCCGTAGCTGGGCCGGTACTGCTCAAAGTAGGGCGCGTATTCCTCAATAGCGTTGCTTTCGGACAGCACCTCGTAGATGGCCCCGGCCCAGGTGCGGCCCTCCTCGTCAAAGCCCAGGTTTTCCATGAGCTTGTCCGGGTCCAGGTGCTTCACCGTCACCTTCAGCACGTTTTTCTCGCCCTCCAGCAGGGAGTATTCGTGGGTGAGCCGGGAGGTGCAGAAGGTGCGGATATCCTGGGCGCTCATGGCGTCTAAATCCTGTTGGTAGGCCGCCGAGTTGATGGCGATGAGCCAGGCCAGGTCGTTTTCATCAAATACGCTGTCGATCTTCACCTCGTCTATTTCAATGCCGTCGTCCTCGTATTCGTCCAGGATACTGGTGATGATTGCGTCCACCTGGGTATTCTCGAAATCCTCCAGGCTCATATAGACGCCGCCCAGGGCCATGGCCTGCTGGGTCATATGAGTGATATCCTCGGTGCCGGAGCCCTCGTAGCCAAAGAACATATTGGGCAGGGCGGTGAACACCAGCATGGGGATGAGGAGCAGGAGGATCAGAAGCCCCGCAATCAGCTTTATGAGAAAAGGCGCGGCCTCCTCCGCGGCGGCCAGGGCCGCGCCTTTGGGCCCGGTGGTGGCCAAGGCGGCTGCGATATGCGCCGCCGCCCTGGCCGCTTTACCGCCCCGGCTTTCTTTTTCATCCATGGCCGTTTCCCCCTTTCGGGCGAGGGGGCGGACGGTGGACAGGCTTCGCCCGAGTCGTCCGGGCTTTGGCCGTTCGGGCCTGTCCCGCCGCCTGTTTGCCGGCGGGCGCGGTTCCTGCCCCGCCGGGGCGAATCGTGGGAGCGCCGCCTTTCATCGGGGATGACGCAGGAGCGGAGGGTTTGCGCGGTTCCTGCCGGGCCGGACTGGGAGATGCCCCATTCACCGTTGTGCGGCTTGAACTGGAAGTGCGTGCCTGCGGGGCCGGGCTGGAGGGTGTGCCTCCTGGTGGGGACGTTGCTGTAGCCGGGGCAGCATTTCTGCCGGGCCGGGGCGCGGGTTCACTGGGCCGCTGGGTGCTGCGGGACGGCTTTCCTGCGAAACCGGGCTGGGACACGCCGGGAGCGCCAGGTGTTTTCGGGACAGCGCCCGAATCTTCCCGGCGGGTGGTACGGGCCTTACCCGGCTTGCCCCCGGATTTGGGAACCGCTGGCCCGCTGGGATGGGGTGCGCGGGAAGTCCCCGCCGGCGCTTTCGGCGCGGACGAAGATGCCTTCCCACCCACGGTCACATTGGTCTGGCTGGTGCTGCTTACCGTACTGCCGCCCGCGGTATGACTGGCGCTGTGGGTGGAGCGGGCAGACTGGCGGGACGCCTCTGTTCCTGCGGCGCCGGACTGTGCCGCGTTCGGCTGTTTCGGCGTCGAGATTTTCGGCGCTGTTCCTGCGCCTGCGGGGCCGGGACGGGAGCCGCCTCCCTTGGGCGTGGTTCCTGCCCCGTCGGGGCGGGGAGTGTTGGGCCGCTGAGTAGTGGATGCCCTGTTCTGCCCCGGTGCGCTCTGTCCGCCCGCCGAAGCGCCATACGGCACATAGCTGTGGGGGTGCCGGGTGCCGGGAGGCACAGAGCTTTTCCTGGTTTGCTGGGGCCGCCCGCCGCCACGTGGAGTATTCGACGCAGCGGTGTTGGTATTGCCGCTCCGGGTGGCAGTCTGGGACGAATTTTCCTGCCGGGTGTCTGTCTGCTGGGCGGTACTCTGCTGACCGGTGCTGTGATAAGTGTACCTGCCGCCGCCATGTGTTCCGCCGAAATTCTGGGAGCTGTCCCCGGCCCCACTGTGCCGCCCACCGCCTCCAAAGGAGCGCCCGCCGCCAAAGGAATCGTCAGGCCGTCCTCCATCCTGCGCGCCGCTCCCAGAAGCCTGGCCGCCGTTGGAGCGTCCGCCGCCCCAGGTGCCGCCGAACCGGCCCCCGGCGCCAGCGGAAAAGCGGGAGCCGTTGAACCGGGTGCTGCCGGACGGCCTGCCGGGTCTCGTGCCGGAAGCGGACGCGCTTGCGGTTCTCCCGCCGCCGAAACCGCCGCCTGTGACACCCTTCGCCACACCGCTCACCGCCGTGCGCACCACCGTGTAGGCCAGCATACCGGGCAGGGTTCGCCCGGGCCCGCCGGTGATGGCCGGGTTCAGGCCGATGCGGGTGATGATGGCGTCCGACTTTTTTGCCACCTTCACGATGGCAAAGATGAGCACCATCCAGGGCAGAACGTCCAGCCCGGAGGGCACTGTGGACACCACCGAAAACAGCATTTTGAAGCACACCAGGTTGGTGACCATCAGCAGGCACATAGAGCCGAATATCCGACACCAGCCTGTGAAGATGGACGCGGTATTTTTGCTGCCGCCCATGGCAAAGGCCAGGGGCGCGGTGAGGGTGAGCATAGCCAGGATGACATACCGTTCGGCGATTTTAACGACCAGCCCCAGCACCTTGAACATGACGATGACGCTGCAAATGATGGCCATGATCCAGGCCGCGCCCAAAGCGCCGAATACGCTCTCATCCACCAGCTTCACATCGGTGGCGTCCGGGATGCGCAGCAGATCCATGATGTTGGAGGTGAGGTCCAGCCCGATCCGGCAGATCTGGGGGCTGGCCAGCAGCAGGAAGGCGAACACAAAGGTGCGGGCAAACAGCAGCTTGGGGTCTTCCCCCTCGAAGCCCAGGCCGGCCGCCATGCTTTTGAGGGCCTGGAATACAAGATTCCCCAGGAGCAAGGCCCAGCCCGCCGCCAGCAACACCTGGGCCATGTCGTCCATGATGGGGATGTGGGTCTGGAGGTAGGCAAAGTCCAGCCCCATGATGTCCAGCAGCCCCCCGGCAATGAACTCCCAGATTTCCACCAGCAGAACGTAGATCCATTCCAGGAAGCCGCGAAAAATCAGTTCCAGCATGGCGTCACGGCGTCAGGGTGTTGAAGCCGGAGAACTGCGGGGTGATGTAGGCGATGAAGGCCCCAATGCCGTTGATGATGGCCCAGGCTACCCAGATGCGCTTGAGCCAGTCCCACGCCTGGTCCGCCTTGTGCTGGTTGCCGGACAGCTTTACGCCGATGACGGAGATGGCCGACATGAGGCCCGCCAGCACGGTGCTGATCCCCGCGATGTGGTTGTAAACGTCCACGATGATGTTCTGGGCCACCGTCCACATATCATTGCCGCTTGTGTTGGCCGCGGCCATGGCGGGAAGGGCGAGGGCGGCGCACAGCAGCACCGCCGCCATGGTGTGGATGTAAATGCGGGGAAGCTTGGGGCACAGACAGCCCCAGAAATTTTCTTTGGTTTGCATGAGATCCTCCTTTGATACCGTCCTTGAAGGGCGGCGGGTAGTTTGGTATAATGGGACAATTAAATGAAGCGGGGTGTTTGTATGGCACAGCTTTCCCAGCGGGAGCGCATGATGAATTACATCCAGGACAGGTATGCAGTGGAGCCGGAGCATCTCTGGGCGCGGTATCCTAATTATGCCGTGTTCCGCCAGCCTGCCAGCCGGAAATGGTTTGCCATCATTATGGACGTGGCCCGAAAGAGCCTTGACCTGGAGGGCGAGGGAACCGCCGAGGTGATGGATGTAAAATGCGGGCAGGCATTGGTGGGGGTGCTACTGGCCCAGGAGGGGTTTCGCCCGGCGTACCACATGAGCAAAAGCTCGTGGATCTCTATTCTCTTGGATGAAACTGTGCCTGATGAGCAGATATTCCCGCTGATAGAGCTCAGCTATGACAGCGTAGCGCCGAAGCCGAAAAAGACTTAGCGCCTGTCTGCGCAGTTTCCGCTGTGTTCCTGCGGGGTATTTTTCTGACGGGCCGCTTCCAGCAGGGCCAGCAGCTGGGCGGCCTCGGCGCAGTAGGACGGATAATATCTGGGTACGCAGGCGCGCTCCATGAGGAACGCGGCGCGGTCCAGAGCGGGGTACGTAGGTTCTATAGAGATCACATCCTTGTAAAAGCGCACCGCCCCTGTTATAATGGGGGCGGTGATTGAATTGATACTAACTTGTGACAACTGTGGTTTTATTTTCAGCCGCACAGAAGAAACATCCCAGTGCCCGGACTGCGGAAAATATGAAGTCCGCCCTGCCAATGAAGATGAGCAGAAGGAATTTGCCGGGCGCATGGCGGAGTTGAGCCGGAGCGAGCACTCGGAGAAGCCCCGCATCCCCAACATAGAGGACGCCGAACTCTCCATGTTCAGCTCTTTTTCCTTTCGCCTCCCCGCCACGGCCCTGCAAATCGACAGCAGCATGATCGTGGATATTGTGGTGGAGTATGGCGAAAACCCCGCCAACAAAAGCGACTTGGCCGGGAATGTCTGGGTACGGCAGGAGGGTGGAATGACAAGCAGTTTCCTCATGCCGATACACCTGCCTGCCAAGCCGGACGAAGCGCCGAGGGAGCAAGTGAACCGCATATTTGCCTCTTTGAATGGGGACGATGCCTTCAGGACAAAGCTGTTTGATTTCATCATCCAACGGCCGAAGATGGAAGGAGGCGCAGAAAATGGATAAGTCGCAGCGAAAAGCGATGGTTGAGCAATGGAAGCTCCGTCGCCCGGAGATGGGAGTCATCTTGATCCGGTGCAAGGCCACCGGCGAAGCGTTTTTAGGGGCGTCAAAGGATACCAAAGCCGACTTCAACAGCAACCGGGCCAAGCTCTCCATGGGCAGCCATCCCAATAAACGGCTGGCCGCGCTGTGGGAGCAGTATGGCGAGGAGGGCTTTGAATGGTCGGTACTCAAGACCCTGGACTACGAAAATCCCGGGGACGATCACACCGCCGAGCTGGAGAAGCTGCGGGAGCAATGTATGGCCGAGGACGGGAAAGTGGTCAAGATCTGGAAGTGAGTCCGGACGTGAGGCGTCCTCTTTGGAACCCCATATAAATCGTGAGTAACCGCACAGCGTCCCCGCCGCGGCGGAGAGCAAATGGAGGAGTGCCCACATGAGCATTGTGGTAAACCTGTACTACACAGGGAAAAATGGGAGCGCCCGCAGATTTGCGGAAGAAATGGAGCGCAGCGGGACGGCTGATTTGATCCGCAAGGAAAACGGGAATGAGCAGTACCGCTATTTCTTCCCCATGGACGATCCCGAAACGGTTTTGCTGATCGACGCTTGGAGAAACCAGGCAGCCATTGATGCGCACCATGCGTCCCCGATGATGGCGATGATCGCCCGGCTCCGGGAAAAATATGATCTGCATATGCGGGTGGAGCGGTATATTACGGATGAAGATGGCATTCCTTCCACAGATACACAATTTATCCGGCGTTAAGCAGGCGGGACGGCCCTCAAAAAGAGCCGCCCCGCTGTTGCTTTAGTACCCTGTTTGGGGCAGGGTGGGCACAGGGCCCAGTCTGCGCACGATGGTGAGCCAGGCAGCCTGGGCGGTCTGCCAGGTGCCCTGGTATTTGCCACCTACATCGGCCCGGTTGACGATCTGATAGCCGTTGGCCACCGTACCCAGCACCTGAACCGTCAGGGTGGGGCTGGTGGTGGACTGGAAGCCCACAGGCACCTTGCCGAAGTCGAAGTAGACGTCGGTGACGTACTCCCCCGCCTGCATGGGGATGGCGTTCAGGTTGTAGGAGTAGTTGCTGCTGGTGAGCAGGTTGGACGCCAGCACCTGGTAGCCGGAGCTGTAGTTGGTCTTATACAGCACCCGGTAGTTGAGTCTCGCGCTGTAGGTGCCGGTGGTCAGGACGGTGGCCCGGGTGGCGTCGGTGGGGATGCGGTCGTGCCAGTAAAATTCAGAGAGCGGTACGTTGGACGTGTTGGCCACGGTGAAGTCATACCGCATCTGGCTGCCCGCCAGCGCCTGGGCGTTGCCCCGCTTGGTGATGGTGACACCCAGGTTGGAGGGCTTGTCGTAGTCGGACAGCTTGATGATTTGGCCGGAATACTCCAGCGTCTCATCGAAGGTGGTGCCGCTGAGCTGCCAATAGGGCGGGGCGGTCACCTCTTTGATGAGATAGCGGCCCAAAGGCAGCGGCTTGCTCGCGGCAACACCCCGTGCGTCGGTGGTGATGTAGTCCACCACTTTCCCCGACCGGGCCTCGCTGATTTCGTACACCGCGCCCTTCAGGGGAGCGCCCGCCGACGTGCCGGTGACCTCATTGTACTCGGCGGCGTACTTGCGAATCTGGAACTGGCCGGTGATGGGGGTGTTCTCCCATTCCACCTCAATGGTTTTGCCCGGCTGGACATAGACGGTCTTGTACTCCTTGTCCAGCTCATAGCCTGGGGCGGCCTCCAATTCACGGATGTAAAGCCGGCCCTTGCCCTGCACGGTGAGGTCGTCGATGTAAATGTAGCCTTGATCATCGGTGGTGTACTCGCCGATGGGGTTCTTGTTCTGATCGTAGACCAGGAATTTCACTCCGTAAATGCCCTCTTTGGTGACGGAATTGATCTTATGGAGGATGATTCCTGAGAATGCCTCGTTGGTGATGGTCACGCTGGCGGTCTTGCCGTCCTGCACCGTGAAATAGTGGGGCGTGGGATCCAGCTTGTACCCCTCTTTGGCCTCCGTTTCCAGGGCATAGTAGTCCCCGGCGTCCAGCTTGATATGCACCCGGCCGTCGCTGCCGGTGGTTACGGTCTGCACCAGCCCGCCGTCCATCTTCCTGATTTCAAAGGTGACGCCGCCCAACCGCTTGGTCTTGTCCGCCGCGTCCACCTTGATAATCTCGGCGCCGCCGATGGGCGTGTTATAAACCGTGATATATTGGGTGTCCTCAGCGTTTACCTGCACTGTCTGGTTCTGGGTGGCCGGATCGACCACATAGCCGTCCAACGGCTTAGTTTCGGAAATGACGATGGTGCCCACGATTCCGGTCAGGCGGATCTCGCCGTTGGCGTCAGTGGTGTAGAGGCCCTTGCTGGACAGGTGGCCGTTGTCTGCGTCCACGTAGGAGCCGTCCGCGTACGTCAAGAGGAACTGCACCCCGCTGAGGGGTTTTTTCGTGATCGAATCCAGCTTTTTGATCACAAGGCCGCCCTGCTTTTGGTTGTAGAAGCGGAGCGTCTGCACCTCGCCGGCCTTGATCTTGATGGACTTAGGCGTGGCGTCCAGCACGAACCCTTCCACCGTCTTGATCTCCTTCGCGGTGACGGTGGCGCCGGGCTCCAGGCCCTCCAGCACGATGCGGCCATTTTCATCGGTGATGAACTCGCCGTTGGAATTGCCAATGACAGCACCGCTGGAATCGGTGACTAAGAAGGTCACGCCCTTGATGGGGGTGGTGGTGCCTTCGATGTACTTCTCGATCACGAGGGTCGTCGAGGGCGTGTTGTAAAACCGCAGCGTCTGGGTGTCATTGGGGTTCACCACCACCGTCTGGGTCTTGGTGTTGGGGTCGATGGAATAGCCGGGGATGCTGCGGGTTTCCGTCACCACCAGCGTGCCCACCACCCCGTTGATGGTGATTTTGCCGTCCTTGTCCGTGTAATAGAGACCGTTGGAGCTGATCTGGCCGTTGGCGTCGGGGACGAACTCGCCGGTGGAGGTGGTGACCTTAAACTCGACCCCTTCCAGCGGCTTCCCGTCCAGTGAACTCTGCTTCAGGATGACCAATGAACCCGCCTTGGAGTTCTTCACCACCACCGTCTGCGTGTCGCCGCCCTGGCCGATGACCACATTGGTGCTGGGCGTGTCGATGACGTACCCGCCGTCCGGGGCTTTGATTTCGGTCAATACATAAGCGCCCGGCGCCAAGTTGGTGATCCTGATTTCACCCTGGGAATCGGTCACAAATATGCCGTTCTGGGTAAGCGTAGATGTGCCGATCACGCCGTCCAAACCAACCTCACACCCAGCCGCCGTGGTGACGCAGAATTCGGCCCCGCTCAAAGGCTTATTGGTGGCAGAATCCCTTTTCTGGATAATCAGTTTTCCTTTCGGCTGGTTTTTCATGGTGATCGTCACGGTTTTGCCCGCTTTGATCTGAATGGTCTGCGATTGGGTATCCTTGATGAAGCCGGGAGGGGCGGTCACCTCGGTAACGATCACGGTCTTGTCAGGCTTCAAACCGTCGATGCGCACCTCGCCGTTCTCATCGCTGCGGAAGATGCCGTTGGAATCGCCGATGAGGGTGCCGTCGGAGTAGGTCACCTTGAACTCGGCGTTTTGCAGGGTGATGGACGGATTTGTGGCGCACACCTTCCTAATCAGCAAACTGCCGTCCGGCGCGTTTTCGAAGCGCACCGTCACCACGGACTGTTCGCCGCTGTCCGCCAGGAACACCGTCTCGGAGGACTGGAGGATGGTGTACCCATCCCCGGGATCCACCTCCTCCACGATATACGACCCTGGGTTGAGGCCCGTCCACATACACATCCCGTTGGGACCGGTCTTTTTCTGCCCGATAACAGTGCCGCCGGTGCCCGACACGCCGCCCAGCCAGCGCAGCTGGAAGGTGACGCCGCTCAGCGGCTCATGGCTGACGGAATCGTACTTCTCGACCACGATCGCGTTTTTGGGCACATTTTCGAACTGAACCTCGTGGGTTTCGCCCGCTTTCAGGTAAATATCCTGCGTATCGGGCGCTTTGATGGTGAAACCGGGGGCGCTCTCCAATTCGCGGATGCGGTACCATCCGGTGTCGATGTGCTCCAGGATGATCTCGCCGGCCTCGTTGGTGTAGAACACGCCCAGGTCGTTGAGCTCGCCGGTGATGGTGTCGTCGCTGCCCCGCCAGATCTGGAACTTCACGTTGGCGATGGGGCTCTTGGTGATGCTGTCCACCTTCAGCACCTTGAGGGTGGGCTTGATGATGTTGGTCAGCTCCAGCGTCGTGGTGTGGTTTTCCTCCAACTGGACGATGTGAACCGTGTCATCGTGGACGTAATTGGGGGCCGGTTCCACTTCAAAAACCTTATAGGCGCCAGGACGCAAATTCTCCCAGAAGATGACCCCATCGGCCCCGGTCTGGCGCTGGTCGGTGAACCCGCCGTCCACCTCCTCAATTTTGAAGGTGACGCCCTTGACAAACTCGCCCGTCTGGGCGTCCCGTTTCACCAGCCGCAATCCGGGCAGGGTGGAATTGACGAAATCCACCACGATGTCCTTGTCCTTCTCGCTGTCGACCCACACCGTCTTGCGGTTGTTGGTGTCCAGCAGACAGGGCTTCGGCACGTCTGTTTCGGTGATCTCATAGCACCCGCTGGGCATGGACTCCAGCACAGCCTTGCCGTCGGCCCCGGTGACCACATCGTTCTCGTAGCCGATGTTGACGCCCCGGATGTGGAAGCTGGTGCCGGGGATGGGGTCGCCGCTCTCCGCATCGCGCTTCTGAATGGTCAAAGACCTTTTGTGATGGTTCATCTTGGTGACCACGATAGTCTGCTCGCCCTGGAGGTCTTCGGCATTCACATGGACGCCCACGGGGGTTTTGTCGCAGTCCATGCCCGCCGGGGCCGCCACCTCCACGAACTCATAGTGGCCCTCCACCACATTGGACACCGTGATGGTGCCGTCGGCCTGGGTCTCCTCAGTACCGATGATCTGGCCGTCCCGGAGGATCAAAAAAACAGCGCCCGGGAGGGGACTGCTGCTTTCGTCCACTTTCTTCAGTTGGATTTTTACCTTGCTGGAATTTTCAAAAACGAGGGACACATCATGTTCCCCGTCCCACACGAAGGGCTGCTTGACCTTGGACACATCGGAGCTGAGGATGAACCCCTGGGGCGGGGTGATCTCCTCCGCGAGGTACGCCCCGGTGGGCAGCTTGGAGAAGTCCAGATCCTCTTTGAGGATATACCCGCCGTCCTTGGTAGTGTACTCTCCGAAGAAGCTGCCGCCATCGTCCAGCTTGACGGAGGTGATGCGGATGACCGCGCCGGGGATGCCCACGGTGGGGTTATCTGCATCTATTTTGCGGATGGAGCCGTCGCCCTCTTTTTTATTGGGCTGGTTGTAGAACACGAATGTATTGGAGATGGAGTCATTAGGCATGACCGTCACGGTTTGGGCTGCGGTCTGGGCCACATAGCCCTCCGGCACAGCCTCCTCCGTGATGGTGTACTGGCCGGCGGAGAGCCCGTCCGCCTCAGTCAGGGTCAGGGTTCCATCCGCACCGGTATGCCGCGTGACGGAAAAATCGGAAGGATCGGCTACACTTTCTATTTTGAAGGCTACCCCAGCCATCGGCTTATTGGTGCCTGCCTCCAATTTTTTCACGGTCAGGCTGATTGTATCTTGCCTTGTCCCTGGTTCGGGCACGGCAATCAGCAGCCGCTGCATGGGTACGCCGGACTGGCCGGGCAACTTCCACGGCTGACTTTCATCCCACGCATACTCCCACAGGTGGTACTTGTGGTAATACTCGGGGTGATTTAGAACCAGATCTACACCAGTTTTAATATAGTCGTAGGCGGAATAGCCGGTCTTGCCGCCATCGGAGCTATCGATGATAGAATGGGTGTCGATGGCGCCCCAATCCTTGATCCAGGAGGATTGGCCGTAGGTGCGGTGGTACAGCTTCATGGCCGCCACAAACTCCTCCGCAGCCTGTTCAATAAAGCCCTCCCGGTTGGAGTTCACGTCAATAATGATATTGTACTCATAGTACCACGACATAGCCTGGGCTACCATAAACCAGATGTCGGACCAGTAGCTGCCCCAGGTTTCCAATCCCCGAGCGTTACCGGCATCCGTAAAGTTCCCGTAGGTGTGGGCGTATACATAGGTGAGCAAAGTCACCAGTGAGGAATTGGTCACCTCGGTTTTAAAGTTCCACCTTTGTCCATTAGCCCCCGAGCCGAGGGTGCCTTTTTGGTAGGCACACAATGCCCTGATGGGGGCATTCAGGCCGGGAACAGTCACCTGTTCGTCAAAGACGTAGGGCAGCCCGTTGTTGTTGATGGTCTCACTGGCGGCACGGTAGCGCACGGGGCGGCCACCGATGTACATATAGTCTGAGGATCTCTGGGTGATGCTGCCCGGAGCGCTGGACAACCCTGTGGCTGCGAAAGCGGACAGGGGCAGAATGCCCAGGACGCATATCAGAGCCAGAAATAGGGACAGGGTGCGCATAAGCATAGAACGTTTCAAAGTATAACCTCCTTGTAAAAGCAAGAGTCGGACTGCAACCGCAGCCCGACTCTTTGAGAATCAAACTGATATTTGGTTTATTCCGGATACCGAGTGTAACAGGTATATCCAGCCTTTTCCTCTAACCACCATTTGAAATATTGACCACCCCAAATAGCTTTGTTATGGGTTCCACTTTCTGTGACTTTGATGTATTCATCCGTCTTGTCTATGACAACAACTACATGACCACTGCCATCGTTGTCATACCGAATTAGATCCCCAATTCTAATTTGTGTCCAATCAGGCTTGGCAATACGGCTCCAGGAGAGATTGCCAAAAGCAGTATCGGAACACAGTGTTGCCCAACCAGCGCAATAAGTGCTGCTAACACCATATGGCCCACCACTATCGGATATGTAAGGCGCTGGATAAGGTGTGCCATTGGGATATATCTCCTTCAGCGCCCCAATAGCAGCTCGCACGTTCTCCTCCGTCAGCGGCTTTCCATCGGCGGTGGTATAGCCGTTGTCAGTGGGATCAGGGCTCGGATCAGGCGTTGGAGAAGGAGGTGGCTGCACCGTGGGCTCCGTCCCGCCCAGCACATTGCGGTCAAAGCGGGCCAGCATGGCGGCCACCTCCGCCCGGGTAATGGTACCCAGTGGGTTGATCGTGGTTGCCGACGTGCCCTCCATGATCCCCATGGGCCAGGCCCAGCCCAGCATAGCTTCCGCAGCCTCGTTGTACAGCGGCCCGAAACCCGCCATGGAGAACCGGTTCCACTCCATATCGGTAAATGGAGCGCGATTCACGGCAGATGGGTCGGCATCGGCTTTGCCCAGCGATTGGGCAAAGCGGTACAGCATGACGCAGAACTCCGCCCGCCGGACGTTTTCGCTGGGGTACAGCAGGCTCCGCTCCAAGTTGGCACTGGGAAAGATCCTGTTCTGATAGGCCCACGCTACGCCAGGTGCATACCAGGTTCCAACCGCTACGTCACTGTAGGGGACGGTTTCCGACATGGCGGGGCTTCCTGCATAGCGGTACAGCACCGTGGCCAGCATGGCCCGGTTCATCTCGGTGGACGGGCCAAAGGTGTCGCCGCCGGTGCCCTTGAACAGACCCCGCTCCGTCACATACTGAATATCCCCCGCCGCCCAGTGGCCAGCGGGCACATCGCGGTAGGCCGCGAATGATGGGACAGCCAGGGACAGGGCCAGCACAGCGCACAACAGTATGCTCCATGTCCTTTTCTTCATGGGTTCACGCTCCTTTGCCGATTCTTTCTGATTCGAGCATAATCCCATATGGTGGTTTTGTCAAAGGATTATTTAAATTCCCTGCGCCGATAAAATGATTCTGTGTCACCACCTCCCAAAATTTCTGTGTTTAGGGCTGTTTCAGGCACTTTTCTCCACGGCCTGGACGCAAATTCTTTTTGCGGGCTGGTTTTCCAGGCAGGTGGTAATGGTGATGCGGTTGTCGGCGGTGCCCTGAAGATAGCTCCAATCTGTGTTGGAGATGGTCTTCACCATGGTGACCTCATAGGTTTGGGTGCCGTAGATGGTGGTATAGGTGATGATATCGCCCGGCTTGAGATTTTTGATGGTACCGATATTGTACCTGGCCCCTCGATTGTGGCCACACATTCCGATGTTTCCCTGCCAGCCGGAGGTGGAGCTGTAGTGGCCCACCCCCTTGGCCATGCTGGCGTTGGTTTCACCCTCCCACACCTTCACGCTGATGCCCAGCTTTGGGATGGACAGGGTGCCGATGCTGCCATCCGCCCGTACCATGCCGGACACGCTGGTGTAAATGGGCTGCTGGACGGTGGGTGTAGTGGGCGTGATGACCGGATCGGATCCGCCGGATCCGTCGATGACCAGCTCGGTAAGAGGGCCGCTGCCTTCACCACCGATCCCATAGCTGCCGGAGTCGCCCACCACAGTCCCTTGGAGACCGGGCAGAATGATGCGCTCCATGATGCCCGTCTGGGTGGTGGTCATGCGGCCGTACTCCAGCTCGGGCACATCATAGTCCGCCGCATTCCTGCCGCCGTAGTTGTACTGGGATCCATACACATCCTCGTAGCTGGTGCTGCCGTAGTAGTCCTGGGGCGCGGTGGTCGCAAAGCTGTAGTCCGAGGCAAAGGCCGGTGCCGTCATGGACAGCGCCGCACCTACCGCAAGAGCCAGCCCCAGCAGGGTTCTCATCTTTTTCATGTTCCGTTTTCCTCCTCTTCATCGTCCGTTCCGTCGTCTCCTGTCCGCAGCGACTTGACCTCCCGGCGGGACAGGATCAGCAGTACCGTCAGCACCACAGCTGTAATTGCTCCCGCACCACCCAGCACGTTGCGCAAAAAGTTAGGGGAGGACACCGCCCGCTGGAACAGGTTGGGCTGTTCCCCGGTGGGATCTGGGCTGGACTCCGGCTGGAGTTCCTCCCCCAGGTAAGTCACCCGATAGGTGACGCTTTCCACCCCCTCGTGGGTAACCTCACCCACATAGTTGGCGGTAGTGACATACCCAGTGGCGGCGCTGTAGTAGCTTTTTCCTGTGTAGGTGGCCACCGCCTGGTAGGAGCAGGGAGCCAGCATATCCCCCGTAAGATCGGTTCCGATGACCTGCCAGTCCACGCTGGACAAGTTCAGCGTCACGCCATTCTTCACAGTTGTGGCCGGAACGTAGGACATATCATTGCGGTCCAGCGGACCGATGGTCTTGGTGGCCGTCACCGTGCTGCTGCCGGTGGTGTAGCCCGCCGCCTGGGTATTGATGCTGGTGTGATCCAGGGCCAGAGTGCCCGCCCACGTGCCGTCGCCATACTCCATGGTGGGAGCCAGCTCCTTCAGGATTACATCCAGGTTCTTCTTGGCCGTCTCCACCGTCACCGTCTCGGTGTGGGTCCGCCGATCGGACACCAGGTTTTCCTCCTTCACGATGTCCGCATAGGTATAGAAAAAGCCCTCCAGATGGAAGGGCTCCTCGATCAGCGTCTGGGCGTCCACCTCGGGGGAAACGGTATAGGTCTTGACCACCTGCTGGCTTCCGTTGAGGTTCTGCACCACCGTATTGGTGGGCACCTCCAGGGCGCTGGCGCTCATGGTCAGCGCCGCCGTCAGCAGCAGGCAAAGGCAAATCTTTTTCATCGGGTTCAAAAGCTCCTTTCAAAAAATTGGGTGCTGGGATATCCGGGCACACCCCACAGGGGGCCCGCGAATGGGCATATGTAGGTTCACGGCGTTTCCTCCTTCACGATGTACTCCGCTGTCAGTTCCGGCCGCTCCCGGATTCGGGCCAGGATGTTCAGCGATTGCTCCAGGGCCTGCATAGTGTCCCGGCTTTGCCGTTTAATGAAGGCGTGGAGCAGGATGACCTCCCCGTTAGGTTGGATGGTGAAGATGACACGCACCAACACCTTGCCCCGCTCGCGCAGCTCGTAGAGCTCCCGGTAGCGTTCCAGGGTGAAGTGCTTGTAGTGGGGCTCCCGCAGAGCGGACCGGGGCGTACAGGGCAGCTCAATGAGTTGACGGATCAGCTTGTCCCGCAGTCTGGCATCCAGCCCGTCGATAAACCGGGCCACGGGCGCGGCCCGCTCCGGGGGCGCGTAAATTTTGATACCCTTCATGATCTCACCTCCTCCACCGGCGGCGCGTCATCAGCAGCCGTTCATAGCGCAAGGAATTGGAGGCCTGTTTCCCGCTATCCTCCATGCGGGCCCAGCCTGCCGCCCGCAGCGCGGAATCCGGCCTGTCTGACCGCAGGAAGGCGATGATCCTCCAGTACCCCAGGGCCTGGGCCGCCCTCGCCGCCGCACCGTAGAGCATCCCATAGGCGGCACGGCCCCCGGTGGCGCAGATGCGGTCGATCCGCACCGCCTGGCTGTCCTCCCGGCAGCGGCCCACGATGGCCGCCCCCACCAGCTTTCCGTCCAGGGCGCACCCCACGGAAAATTTACAGCCGTGCATGGGCTGGTACTGTCGGATGTGCTCTGCCAAATAGTTGTTGGCCTCTTGCAACGAGACCGGGACAAGGTAGATCGCGTTGTTCTGTACCATCAAGTTCAACCTCCCGCTGTCTCATTCAGCCGCTTCAGATGGGCCAGGAAGCCGTCCGCAAAAGCCTCGGCGAAGGCCGGGCTGCCGCTGAGCCACCACACCGGGTCAGGCAGGGCGCGGTAGATGCTATCATATTGCAGGCAGATCATCAGGAACTTCCCGTGGGGATCGCCGGTGTCCGCGCCGTCCACCAGGGGCGCGATGGCCGCCTTGACGGCCTGGGCGTCGTCCTGGTGGTAGTCGCACAGGTCATCGTAGAACTGCCCAGCAAAGATGCAGCAGAACGCCGCCATGGCGTCCCGCTCCACAGTGCCGTCCGCTGTGGCCAACCCCATCCGGCGTAGGCGATCCAGGGCCGCGTCATCAAAGGGGCTGTGGGTGGGTCGATTGATTTTCATTGTGTATCACATCCAGTTTTTATTTGATTTCAAGTGTTCAGAGCATGAAAAAAGCCCGGCTCCGCGAATTGCGGAGCCAAGCCTCATGTAAAATATAGTGGAAACATACCGGCCCATAAATTGACCGAACAGCAATTCTGTGTTATACTGACATTAGCAAACAGACGAATGGAGCGATACGCCATGGTCGAGAAATACAGCCTGACTCCACTCAGTGAACTGCCTTTGCATAATGATTTTATGTTCAGCCAGGTCATGCGCTCGGAGGAAATCTGCAAGCTGTTCCTGGAGGAACTGCTGGGGGTGAATATCCAGCGCATTGAGTTTATTGACCGGCAGAAGGACCTCACTGACAGCTACGAGTACCACGGCATTCGTCTGGACGTATATCTGAAGGACGAGAAGGGCACGGTATTCAACGTGGAGATCCAGGCGGACCGCCGCCACGACCTGCCCAAACGGGTCAGATTCTACCAGAGCGGCATTGACCGGAGTGAGCTGCCCAAAGGCGCAGACTATGCGGTCCTATCCGAAAGCTATATCATCTTTGTCTGCGATTTTGACTACTTCCATATTGGGAAAGCTGTAGGGGAACGGGTTTCTCTGCTGAAAGGGACGGATGTGCCTTATGAAGATGGCTCTCATGTATTCTTCCTGAACAGCCATTATCAGGAGGCAAACGCCAGCAAATCTATCCTGGAATTTCTGGACTTGATCCGGACAAACGATATTGAGAAGCCGTATGAAACGCTCCTGGTCCAGAAAACCAGGGAGCGGATGCAAGAGGTGCGCAGCGACAAGGAATTGGAGGTGTCGTATATGACCATCGCGCAGAAGATGCTGGATGAACGCAGGATCGGTTATTTGGACGGCGTAGAGGAAGGCATAGAAAAAGGCATGAAAAAGGGTATGGAAAAGGGCATGGAGAAAGGTGTGGAAAAGGGATTAAAAATGGCCGTCGCTTCGTTAAAGGGCATTGTTGAGCCTGCCGTGATTGCGGAGCGATTCAAAATGCCTCTGGAACAGGTTATGGATATTCTGAACTGCAATTAAGTGAGGGTACTATATATGACCATCGCGCAGAAGATGCTGGACGAACGCAGGATCGGTTATTTGGATGGCAAGGAAGAAATGCTGAGAACGAACATTATCGCCTTAAAAGGAATCCTTGACCCCACAATCATTGCGGAACAATTCAAAGTGCCTCTGGACCGGGTGCTGGACATTTTAGCCACCAAGTAACTACAGGGAGCCGTGTATGACGATTGAGCAAAAGCTTCAGGACGAATACAGGATTGGTTACCTGGACGGCCTTGCGGATGGTTATGAAGAGAGTGGCAAAGAAGCCATAATCGCAGTAAAAGAATTTCTTGAGCCGAAAGTCATTGCGGAATGCTATAAGTTACCACTGGAAAAAGTTATGGACATTTTGAATCAAGAGTAGCGTCAAACAGACAGGGACAACCGAATAGATTGTCCCTGTCTCTATTTCAGGCACCTGCTCGCTCCCGCAAAAACTCCAGAAACAAGTCCTCCAATTTCTGCTCGCTGCCCAGTTTGTCCAGGTAGGGCGCAAACCGCTTGCGGTCAAAGGATATCTTTTTCGGTTTAGTGGCGCGTTTGGCATCCACCGCTGCCTGTGACTCGTGCCAGGCATTGAACATAGCCTGTTTTGCTGCCGTCGGAGGCGGACACCTATTAACAATGTGCCGTACAGTGGCCTTGTTAATCGAATTTCCCTCAATCGTACACATTTCAATAAACGCACGTTGGGATTCAGTGTCGTAGTCCGCAATCAGCTCTGCACAGGCCAGGTTCAGCTGTTTGGGCTTGTTTTCCAGGATATCCGCCAGCTCCGGGATAAGCTGGGTCAGTTTGATGGCCTTGCGGATTTCATACTCAGTAACACCGAAGAACTCCGCAACCAGTGTGCGGGCATTGTACCTTTGGCGAGAATCGCCAAAGGTTTCTCTGGCCGCATTCTTCTGACCATTTCGGTTTTTAGCCTCTAACAATGCCCTATATGCCTTACCCCGCTCAATAACGGACAGGTTTTGACGTTGGATTAGGTTGGTTGACGTAGCAATGACGATTGCTCGGGCATCATTGGCCTCCACGATTTCAGCAGGGATCTCCAGCCAGCCAGCCAGGCGGGCCGCGTTGGTACGGTTATGTCCTGCCAAGATTTCATATCTACCGCAGTCTGCTATGGGTCGAACGATAATCCGCACCATCAGCCCCTCTTCTTTGAGCTGCTCGGCAAAGGCCTCCAGTTGTGACCGGGTATAGGGTCTGAAACCAATGTCAGCAGTGAAGAAAGGGGTCAGCTTGTCCAACGGGATCTCGCAGATTCGGGCGTTGACCGCAGGCGGTGCCTCACGGAACAGTTTTTCGTAAGCTTCATCGCTGGCTTGCAATTCGGATGCCTGCTGGGTGGCGGACATTCTGCGTTTCAGCAGGTCATCCATTGCCTTTTTAGCCAAGGCCCAGCACCTCCTCTGCCAGACTGCGGTAGGACTCAGCGGCGACGTTCTTTGGAGCATACTCAAAAATGCTCTGTCCTGCTGCCGGACACTCCGCTACTTTGATGGAGTATTCGATGGGGCGCTGAAAAACATGGAAGGACTCGCCGTAGATCTCGCCTACGCTGGCCTTGACGCTTTGGCACAGCTGGGGCCGGGACTGGTACATGGTCAGCAGGATGCCGGCAATTCTCAGCTTGGGGTTAAACTTGACCTGAACTGACTTTACCAATTCCAGCACATCTGGAATACCTTCACTGGCCAAAAAATGGGCCTGCACTGGGATGATACAGTAGTCCGACGCCGACAATGCGTTGACAGTTAAAAGTTCATGTTTCAATCCGCAGTCAATTGTGATATAATCATAGCGTTGCAGGAACGGCCCCAGTAGCGAGGCCATAACTTTTTCGCTGGCACGCTCCACATCTCCCACGGCGTTGTATTGGGAAAGCTGCATCACCTGGAGCCGGGCAGCTGCGTCTGCCAATCTGCGATTGGCTGGAATCAGGTCCAAACCGTTGTCCGCATGGAGCACGCCGCGTTGCATATGAAGCTCTAAATCCTCTGGATAGTCAATAGCAGCCAGCAGGAGGTTAGCCAACGTCCGATTCTGCTCCGCTGGGGTGTACCCAAGAGCAGCGGTGAGGTTGCCCTGAGGATCGTTGTCAATCAGGAGGATTCGTTTTCCTTTGGAGGCAAGTGCCGCGCCCAGATTGAGAGTGGTTGTTGTTTTGCCTACACCACCTTTTGAATTCATAATCGAAATAATAGAAGTCATATAATCTCCTTGTTCGTCGTATATGGGTAAAAACTAAGTGTCCTGAAACCTGTATCGCAAGACGTTCATATACCAGGAAACAAGGAATTCGCAATAGCCCTTTAATCTGTTGCGAAATATGTTGCAAAAATAAAATATGCAACGTCCGAAATCAGTTGGGGCGCAACTGGTTGGAGGCATCTGTGGCTAAATCCTTCACACGCAAGAGGTCACAGATTCGAGTTCTGTAGTCTCCACCACCTAACCGCTGGAAATCATTAGATTCCCAGCGGTTTTTCTTTGCATTTTAGAACCTTTTTCGCTGCTTCTGGGTTCTAGGGCACAAAAAGGGCAAAAAACGAAGTGATCTGCATCTCACCCGGCGGCGCTGTCCTCAAACAGCATTTTGTCCATTACATCACCCATGCGGCTCATGTCGCCGTCCATCAAGTGCCCATACACATTCAGCGTAGTGGATACATCACTGTGTCCCAGCCATGCCTGTATATCCTTAACGTCACAGCCGCCCTTGCGCAAAGTGTTCACCGCACTGTGCCGCAGATCATGGAAACGGCAAGTCAAACCATGGGCCTGGACCACTCGCCGGAAGTGGTGGGTCACAAAATCCGGATCAATGGGTGTGCCGTCCGGCTTCGCACAGACACAACCGGAATTGATGTACGCCCGTCCAAAAAGCCGCTGGTTCTGATCCTGCTCCGCTTTCAGCTCCAGCAGATAGTCCCGCATAGAGGCAGTCAGCGGCAAATGCCGACGGCTGGTCGCGGTTTTAGTTCTGTCGGCAAATAGAATCTCGCCCTGATTTTTGACCGCCGTATGGTGCACATAGAGAGTCCCAGCGTCAAAATCCACCGCATCCCACAAGAGACCACAAATCTCGCTGCGCCGCATTCCATAAGTGACAGCCAAGCGCACGACAGGTTCAATAGGATCGTCACGAAAAATCTCCAGTAATGCGAGGAGCTGATCCGGAGCCAGCGCTTTAGCCCCCTGGTACTTCTGCTTTTTGGGCAGTTCCACCCGGTCTGCGGGATTGTAGGGAATCATGTCCAGCTTTACAGCATAGTCCAAACATTTGTGGATGATACAGTAATACTTTCGGATGCTGTTAGGCGACAATCCGCCATTTACCCTATCATTGATATAGCTCTGTACCAAGGCGGGCGTCAGCTTTTTCAGTTTAACACCGAGGAAAGGCTTGTACTGGCAGATGTTATTCTCTACCACCTTGCGATACTGGGTAAACGTATTGGGACGGAGTTCGGAAATCATCCTGTCATTCAGCCAGTCTTTCAAGAAATCCAGGAATGGCACATCCTTGATGGTCAGTGAAGCAGTGGACTGGAGTTGGAGTTCCTCTAAGCGGGTATTGAGCATCTCTTGCGCCTTGCGTTTTCCTCCCCGCTCAGGGATGCCAGTGCTTTCGGATTTTTGCCGCCATTGGCCGCTTTCATCCTTCCAGGAAAACAGCATATAGTATGTCTTGTGTTTAATTCTCAGGCTGCCTGTCATGTTACACTCCTTTCTTCCGACAGGCCACCATCCTGAGTTGTTACGTTGCTATTATCATAGCACATCCTCTGCCTGTCTTCAACTGAAATGCACCTTGTTTGGACATACTCTGCTAAAAACTGTTTTGGGATACGGATGCATCGGCCAATACGAATGCTTCGGACTTCTCTTGTCCTGACCAGTCGATATGCGGTGCTGCGCCCGATTTGCAGTACATTTTGTAAGTCAGAAAGTGTTAAGACATCGGGAACACTGTCAAAATCAATCATAAGCGTTATTGCACGCCTCCCTTGTCAAAAAATAAGTATTGAGAATCCTGCGCCTCGGCCCACTTCCTGCGCTCTTGATTTAGACCGCGTATTTTCAGGCCGCGCTATGCGCTGATTCTGCTGCGGGTGCGCGTGATGCACACTATCCGCCGCTCCTGTATGACTGCCGGGACAGGGTATGGGCTCGCGCCGTTTGTCAAGGTTCGAGAAGTTTTGCCTCTACATAATAAACAGGAAGCAAATTCCATTTCTCTGCACGTTTCTCAAAAATTTTTTGAAAAATTTTTGAGAAACGCAAAATGTAGATAGAATATATTGACAGGCACAAAATATTGTGGTACTATCTTTCCGTAATTGATTCTATGTGCGTTTCCTCTTTTCAAGGGGGCAGGCCAAAGATTTTCGGCCTGGGAGCGAACGGTTTCGCATTGCACACGTTTACGAATACGCGCCCTGCTTCGGCAGGGAACAGACCACGCAGGCGTATTCGGGTTTGTATGTATCGTCAGCGGGACAAGTCTGCCCATTTGCGGCGGCATCCGCTGGCGATTTTGTTTTCAACATGGGGGAACACTCCCCGGCGCGTAAAGCGGGAATGACTGAAACCCACCAGCAGGTGGACGGAGCCAGCCAGTATTGGCGGTTCAGTCATTCCCGCTTTTTTGTTTTGCCCAAACGCCGAAAGGCTTTGAGGATAAATCAAAAAACGAAAGGAGATCGGACATGAAGTATCACGCAGTTTGGAAGCCCGGAGGCCGCCCGCGCCGTGGGATGGGCTCTATGAAGCCGGGCCGGAGACAGTTCCAGGCCCTCAAACCCAGGGGAATCATCCCCGGAAAGGGGGTGGAGAGCTATGCCGGGACAGGGAAAAAAACCGCCTAACGCGCTGACGCCCACCGATGGGCTGTCCCGGGAGGAATGGCTTGCGTTCCGGCGCAAGGGTATTGGCGGCAGCGATGCGGCGGCGGTGCTGGGCATTTCGCCCTTCCGCACCGGGGTGGATCTGTACTATGACAAGCTGGGCCAGTCCGTGGAGGACGACGAGCAGAACTGGGTAGCTAAGGAGATGGGCACGGTCCTGGAGGATCTGGTGGCCCGTATCTTTGCCAAAAAGACGGGGCTGGCGGTCTGCCCCATGCCGGTGATGTTCCAGCACGCGGAGCATCCCTGGATGCTGGCCGATGTGGACCGGCTGGTGACCATGGCGGACGGAAAAACCGCCATTCTGGAGTGCAAGACCACCAACTACAACGCCAGGGATAAATGGGAGTATGACGGCAAACCCATCGTGCCCCAGTATTACGAGGCTCAGGGGCGGCACTACATGGCGGTCATGAACCTGGACCGGGTGTACTATTGCTGCCTCTACGGCAACAGCGAGGACGATGTGATCATCCGCAGCATTGACCGTGACCCGGACTACGAGGCGGAACTCATTGCCCTGGAGGAAAACTTCTGGACAAACCACGTCCAGGCCAAGACCCCGCCGCCCTACATCGAGGACGATGGCGCGCTGGTGTTGGAGAGCCTGCGCCGCTGTATGGGGCCGTCCCGTAAGGACGCTCCCCCAATGGTATTTACTGAAGCCCAGTCCGAGGTGGTTCGGCACTACGCAGAGCTTCGAAATCAGAAAAATGCCTTGAGTGCGGAAGTGAAAAGAATGGAAAAAGAGTTGGAACAGTTGAAAGCTGGTGTTCTGCTGGATATGGGTGAGAGCTGGCGCGGCGTCTATGAGGGAACAGATGGCAAGTATACGGTTACCTATACCCCCAGCCATCGGGAAAAAGTCTTGAAAGATAGCCTGGCCCGTCTGAAAGATGATCACCCGGATATTTTCAAGCAGTACGCCACAGTGTCCGAGGTTCGGACGCTCAACGTGAAATTCACCGCTGCGGAAGCGGCGGCGCAGGAGGTGGCGGCATGAGCAGTATCGTGGCGGCGTATGACAAGACGCTGTTCTACAATGAGGCCGGGAAATACTGCGTCCTTCGCCTGAAAACCGCCGACCCCATGGTGCCGGAGAACGCCCGGGATAAGTATAAGTTTGCGGACCACTTGATCCGCTTCGTGGCCGTGGGCTACGACCTGCCCCGGACGGACAAGATCAGGCTGGAGCTGGACGGGAAATGGGTGGACGGCAAGTACGGCCTCCAGTTCCAGGTGGACATCTGGCATGAGCTGGTGCCGCCCACCATCGAGGGCATCCTGGGCTACCTGTCCTCCGGCGTTTTGAAGGGCATCGGCCCCAAGACCGCCGGGGAGATCGTTCAGCGGTTCGGCACGGACTCCCTCAACGTCATCGAGCGCCAGCCGGAGCGTCTGTTGGAGGTCAAGGGCATCACGGAGGAAAAACTGGATGAAATCAAGGCGGGCTACGCCGAGAGCAAAGCCGTCCGGGACATCATGATGGTGCTGGCCCCCTTTAAACTCACCCCAAAGACGGCCATGAAGATCTACTGGCATTTCGGTTCGGATGGGGCGGCCCTGCTGCGCGAGAGCTTCTACCAGCTCTGCCAGGTCTCCGGTTTTGGTTTCAAAAAGGTGGACGCCATTGTGTGTCAGTCCGGCGGCAACCTCCACGACCCCATGCGGATACGGGGGGCGCTGTTCTACGCCCTGGAAAAGTCCCGCACGGAGGGGGGCCATCTCTACCTGGAGGCGGACAAGCTGCTGGGTGAGGCCCTGGTGCTGCTGAACGAGAAGATCCCCCAGCTGGACCGGCGGCTACAGCGGCCCCAGCTGGAGCGGGAATTGCGGACCATGGTGGAAACCAACGTGGTGGTGTCCAAGAAGGGCAATATCTATCTGCCCCATGTGTTCAACCAGGAGAGCGAGACCGCCTGCAAGGTGGCGGAAATGCTTCTGGACCGGCCGGAGGCGGTCATGCTGGCCCCGGTCATGGAGCGGGTCAAGGGCAAGCTGGGCATTACCCTATCCCCCAGGCAGCAGGAGGGGGTGGAAATGGTGTTCCAGCACAACCTGTCCATCATCACCGGCGGCCCTGGCACCGGCAAAAGCACCATTTTGAAGGCGGTGATCGAGGCGTATCAGATCGTATACCCCGATGGCGTCATTGCGCTGGGAGCGCCTACCGGCAAAGCCAGCCGGCGCATGGCCGAGACCACCGGGATGGACAACGCCGCCACCCTCCACAGCCTGCTGCACCTCCACGGGGAGGACTCGGGCTGGCAGGAGAAGCGGCCGTTGGACGCCGACCTTCTCATCATGGACGAGGCCTCCATGGTGGATATGTGGCTGGCCCATCAGATGTTCATGCGCCTGAAAAAAGGGGCAAAGCTGCTCATCGTGGGCGACGCCGACCAGTTGGAGAGCGTGGGCGCGGGCAGCGTGTTCCGGGAGCTGATCCAATGCGGGCTGGTGCCCGTGACAGTACTGGATCAGATTTTCCGTCAGGCAGAGGACAGCCGGATCGCCTACAATGCCAAGTTCATCAAGGAGGGCACGCCCGAACTGTACTATGGGCCGGATTTCGCTTTTGTGGCGGCGGAGGATCAGGCGCAGGCTGCGGAGCTGGTTCAGCGCATCTATCGAAAGGCGCTGAAAACCGCCAGTGTGGAGCAGGTGCAGATCCTCACGCCCTTCCGGGCCACGGGGGACGCATCGGCCAACAGCCTGAACGCGGCCATCCAGGGGGCAATCAACCCGCCTGATATCACCAAGCCCGAGCTATCCAACGGCGGGCGGCTGTTCCGCCTGGGCGACCGGGTGATGCAGGTGAAGAACGACTACGACATGGAGCTGTACAGCGAGCGCCACGAGTTGGTGGGCGCGGGCGTGTTCAACGGCGAGGTGGGCATCGTGTCCGGCGTACAGCCAGGAGCGCTCACCGTCTGCTTCGATGGGCGGTACGCGGACTATCCCCTGGAGAGCCTGGGGGAGCTGGAGCTGGCCTACGCCACCACCATCCACAAATCCCAGGGCAGCGAGTACGACACGGTGATCGTGCCCATGCTTCCGTCACACAGGATCTTGCTGTCCCGGAACCTGTTCTATACGGCTGTCACCCGTGCCAAACGGCGGGTGGCGCTGGTGGGAATGAAGAAGGCACTGTATATGGCGGTGCGGAAGGACAGCACAGGCAAGCGCAACACCCTGCTGGGGGAGCGCATCCAACTGTACCACCAGGCGTTGGCCCGGCAGGACAAATTGAAAAAAGCCAGTTGATTTTGAGATGACGTGCAGAAAAATGCAGGGTCATCTCCTGTTTATTTTAAGGAAGGAGTTTTTCAAATGACCAACGAGAAAAACATGACGAGCAGCATCCTCTGGGATCTGAACCGGCTTTCGGGCTTCGACTTCATGAAGTTTACCCAGTTAAAGGATACCGGCGAGGGCAAAAAGGATCTGTTCATGTCCCTGGAGGGGCAGAAAACCTGGTTCCGGCTGGCCTGTCCCAACGGCGGGCTGGTGCTGAACGCCCTGCGGGTGACGGACGCCATGGCCATGTTCGAGGCCCGGGTGTTTGCCGACGCCAACGACCGCAATCCCCTGGCCAGCTCCACCGCTACCAAAAAGGCGGACAAGGCTACGGGGAACGCCTATATCCGCAATGCGCAGGACGCGGCTCTGGGGGAGGCGCTGAAAAGCGCCGGGTTCTGCCTCCAGGTTTCGGTTCTGGCCCATATTGCGAGGGATGCACAGACTGCTCAGGCGGAGGATGCCGGACAGCCTGCGGAAGCGCCGGAGGAGGCGCCCAAGCCTTCCCCCGACCCGGCGCAGGCCGACGCGCCCAAGCTGAAGGAGGGCCAGCAGCCTGCGGCGGCGGTTTCGCAGCCCAAGTCTGTGACCAATACCATCCCGGTTCAGGGCGCACCCAAGCAGAAGGCCGGGGATAACAGCCAGCCCCCTGTAGATAAGGCGGGCACGCCGCCCAAGCCTGACAGCGCCCCGCGCCCGGCCCCCATTGACCCGCAGCCCCATGCGGCTGTGGCGGCCCAGCCCAGCGCGCCGGTGGCTCCCCAGCCCCATGCGCCGGCGGAGATCCAGTTCACGCCTGTGACTACCCTGCCGGACACTGCTCCGGCTCCGGCGAGCAACGAAACCACCCCAGTGGTGGATATCACCACCCGCCAGCCTGTGACAGCGGGGAATCAGCCCGCTGGCCCGACTGAGGCGGAAGCTCCCTCTGAGCCCGCGCCCCAGGCCGCCCCAGCAGCTGAACCTGCTTTGGAGGCGGCCCCTGGGCAGACCGAGGCGGCGACCTACACCGCCGACATGACGGTGGAGGAGATCACCGCCCGCATGACGCTGGAGCAGGCCAGGGCCGTCAAAGTCCCGGGGGGTACCTGCAAGGGCTGGACGCTGGAGCAGGTGGCCAAGGATCGTCCGCCCAGCCTCAAATGGCTGCGCTACACGGCCCCCTTCGCAAACAATGAGCTGAAGGCCGCCGCCGGCATTGTCCTCAACGATCTGGAACTGAAAATGGCCGGATGATTTTTGAAAGGAGCTGACCCCCTGTGGCCAGTGGGACGGACTTCCCCTTCAATATTATGGAGGTGGCCGAACTTCTCCGCCTGAATATCAGGCGGAGAAGCGGCACCCGCGTGGCCTACGCCGACTGCCCCATCTGCGGCGACCGCCGGGGCAAGCTGGGCCTGTACCCGGAGATCGACACCTGGCGCTGCTACCACTGCGGCGAGAGCGGCGGAATGCTGGCCCTCTACGGGAAAACCCACGGCGTGGGCAATTCGCAGGCGTACCAGGAGATCTGCGAGGCGCTGGCGGTGGGCTCGCCTGGACGGGAGTACACACCAAAGACCAAGGCTGAGCCGGTTACGGATGTGCCCCAAGTCCAGCGGGCCAGCCCCCAGGATATCCACCGAACGCTGACGGCGCTGCTGGCCCTGCTGACCCTCTCCCACACCCACCGGGAGCACCTTCGCGCCAAGCGGGGGCTGACGGACGGGCAGATCGGCCAGTTCGGGTTCAGAAGTACGCCCCCAGGCCATCTCTGCCGCCCCATAGCGGCCCTGCTTATTAAGCAGGGCTGCGTAGTAGAAGGAGTTCCCGGATTCTACATGGCTAAGGACGGGGCATGGACGATGAAGTTCTACAACCGCACGTCCGGCATTGTCATCCCTATCCGGGGCGCGGACGGCCTGCTGCAAGGGTTACAGATCCGGCTGGATCACCCCATCAAAAAGGAGGGAGACCCGCCGGAGAAGTCCGGGATCAAATATCTCCCCTTCACCTCCACGGGCAAGCCTATGGGGGTCACGTCGGGGAATCCCATCCACTTTGTCGGCGATTCCAGCGCCCGGGTGGTCTATGTGACCGAGGGTGCGCTGAAAGCGGATATCGCCCACGCCCTGACGGGCCGCACCTTCGCGGCCACGGTGGGGGTGAATAACACCATGGGCCTGGACGAGCTTTTTTCCTTCCTGCGCCGGAACGGCACGGAGGAGATCGTCGAGGCCGAGGACATGGACAAGTATTGCAATCCCAACGTCAGCCGGGGGGCCTCCAAGGTCCACCGGCTGGCAGTGGAGAACGGTCTGCAGTGCAGGCGGCTGGTGTGGAACCCCAACTACAAGGGGATCGACGACTGGCTGCTGGCGCTGCGCCGGAAAGAAATGAAGAAAAAGGAGCGAGAGCAGATGAATTTCAAGGAGATGTACCTCAACGGGATGTGCCCCTTTGACTACATCGACGGGTGCGCCGACCAGTGGCGCAATCGGCCCGACATCGGGGTGAGCGCGCCGGTATTCCTGGGCTTGACCCATGAGGAATATGAGATGTTCCGGCAAAAACCCGCCTCCCTCAAGGAGCGGCTGGACGGCCAGCGGCGCACCCAGAAGTTCCGTGTGTACCAGTTGGACTTCAAGGGGATCGAGACCTACCCCTTTGTGTTCCGGGGTATTGAGGCCATGTACAAAGCTGGCTTTGAACAGCCCCCGGCGGAGAGCTACCAGCTTGTCCATGACGGGGAGCTGACCCACCCCAGGGATCAGACGGAGAAGGCTGTGCTGGAGCACATTTTCAGCCTGTGCAATGACGAGCTGCCCGAGGGCTACCGGGGCCACAGCCTGTCCATGTCCGACATCGTGGAGTTGTACGACGGGGACAACCGGGACTTTTTCTACTGTGATGAGTTCAAATTCATTCCGGTGCGGTTCGACGCGGAGCGGGCCAAGCTCCTGGAAGAAGCGGACGGGGATGGATGACCGGATGACACAGCTGGACGCGGTGGGCGAGACCTGCCGGGCACTGGGCGCGGAGGTGCGCCGGCCCCCGGGCGAACGCTACCTGACCGCCATGGTTTGGGATGGCTGGGGCCGGCCCTATGACGAGGGCCGGGCCCTGGCCATCCAGCAGGAGATCAAACGGGAGACAGCCCAATACCCGGGGCTGGTGTGCCGCTGCGTTGACCCGTTCAGCACACTGGTGTACGCGGTTTGAGCAGGACAAAGAAGGGACGCAGGTTTGGCTACGGCCAGACTGCGCCCCTTTTTTTGATTATATTTTTACAAGGAGGACTATCAAAATGGGAGCTTATTCTGAGTTGGACATTGACCGCCAGTACGGGGACGATCCGTTTGCTGATGACGAGGACGATTGCGCCACTTTTGAGGAAGACTGCGGGGCGGAGGCACCTTCTGCTTTTGAAGCCGATGAGGACCCAGCGATGCCGTCCGCTTCTGTCACCGGGAACGTGCTGACGGTGGAGCCCACTTCCACCATTCCGGCCCAGCCTGTGGAGCCTCCGCCCGCCGTCCCGGACCAGCCCGCCGGTGATACAGTGGACAAGGCCACAGTGGATGAGGACGCCAAGCGCAAGGCCCACGAGGAGGCCGAAGCCAAGCGGAAGGCCGAGTGGGAGGCCAAGCAGGAGCAGAAAAAGGAGGCTGAAAGGTTGGCGCTGGCCAAGCTGGAGGGCATGAGCGACGACGAGGTGCTGGCCGCATCCGTGAAACGGGTGGGCGACGATACCGAGAAGCTGACCCGCCGCAATATGAAGGAGTGCGTTATGGAACATATCCAAACCTTGTGTTTGGATAACCCCGACTTTGCCCGGAAGGTTCTGCACCCCCGCAAAAGCATGATCCACTGCATTTGGTATATCAACCGGAAGGCCAAGGAATTTATCGAGCAGGAAATGAAGAACAACGACATCAAGCCGGAAAACGGGATCTATGGCAGCGATGTGCCGGACGACCTGTGCTATCAGTGGGCTGTGGACTATTTTAACGACCCCAACGCCAAGGAGGACGAGGAGAAGGAGGAGAAATTTGTCGCACAGCCCTACCGTGGTACGGGCACCGCTGCTTCCAAGAAATCCGCGTCCTCCAAGGGAAAATCGAAGGGGAAGGACGCCAAGAAAAAGGACGAAGACGCGGCAAAACCCAAGGCCAAGGAGAAGGCTAAAGGTGACCCCGAGGATCAGATGAGCCTGTTGGGGGTGGCGTGATGGAGCGGATCGACAAAAAGGCGTGCCGCCGGTTTTTGGAGCCCGTGACCCCGCCCAGCTCGGATTGCGGGCTGTTTCTGGTCGAAAGCTTGAAATACATCGTGCGTACCGCTGTTAAAATCGTCGGCCACCGCCGTCTGCTGATTTTGTGCCTGTACGCCCGGGGGGAGACCCCCGGCGGCAGGCCGAAGCTGGCGTTCACCATGTTCCAGGCCAGCGACAGCTTTATCACCTACGACCATGACCCAGACAGCAAGACCAGGTGGCGGACCGCCATGCTGGACAACCTGGATAAAGAATATGGCTTCTCGTTCAGGAAATGTGCGTTCTATTCCAGGCCGGACGAACAGCGGGTTTTGAATTTTTGCAAGGGCCGCTCGGAGGAAGGCTTTAACGCCCTGGGCTGGATGCAGGTCAATATCCGTGAAAAAGAGTGCCGGCTTCGTGTCCGGCGGCGCCAGCAAAAGGTAGTGCGCGAATTTCAGCCGCTGCGTCCCCTCCCCGGAGATTTAGGCACATGGCTCGGCAGGGAGATCCTTCCGGCCTATTTTTACTATGACGCCAAAAAAGGCGCGAAAAAGGTGCGGGGTGTTTGCAGCGCCTGCGGCCAGGAGAGCGAGCTGGAGGGAGTACGCCACAACGCCAAGGGCGTGTGCCCCCGCTGCGGACGGGAGTTCACAATGAAATCCAACAGAAAGCATGGCCTGCTCTATGACCAAGTGACAGCATCCGTTGTCCAGCGCCTGCGTGATGGCGAGCTGGTGGTGCGGATCGTCAAGGCGTATCGCAGCCACCAGCGGGGCAAACCTGCAGTGCAGGATTTTTATGAGGAAATCCGTGTGGTCGTCCGGCAGACGAAAGACGGGAAATTTGAAACAGCCCCCTACCACCATTCCGATCATGACATAGTATTGACCCCCTGGAAAAAGGGGTATCCCCCGGTAATGTTCTTGTACGGGCCGAATTTCAACGCGGAAACCTGTGGCTATCTGTATACCCGAAACCTGAAACGGGAGTTGAACGGGACGCCCTGGCAATACTGTCAGCTTGAGCCGTTCTACCAGGGGGTCCACGATCAGATGGAGGTGGCCCCCTATTTAACAGCTTACCGTAAATACCCGGCCATAGAGTTTTTTGTCAAGCTGAAGCTGTTCTGGCTGGCATCCCAAATCGTGTACCGGGGCAATTCCCAGGGGGGACAGGAGCTGCTTAACCTCCAGGGCAAAAATCTGCGGGAAGTCCTTCAAATTGAGCCCGCCGACCTACCCTGGCTCCAACAGTCTAAGCACGGCATCCGTGACCTGCTTTTGCTGCGCATACTGCGCAGGGAGGGTTATCAGCCCAGTGAGGAGTTGTTTTCCTGGCTGGATATCCATAGTGTTTCTGAAACGGGCTGTCTCGAGCTGGCGCTGAAATACACTACGCCCCATAAACTGGTCCGGTATCTTGACCGGCAATTCATAGAGCATTCGCCAAACAGTTATCGGGGAACAAGTGGTACGCTGTCCGATTATAAGGACTATCTGGGGTTCTGTGAGGAACTCGGCTATGATCTGAGAAATGAGTTTGTGCTGTTTCCGAAGCATCTGAAGCAAGCCCACGACCAGGCTTTGAGCCGCATGAAGCAGAAAGACGTGGAGCAGTATGACGCACAAATTGCGGGCATCCGTGAAGGGCTGAAGCGGCAATACCAGTTCAAATCCAAAGGGCTGGTAGTAGTTCCCCCCCGCTCCGCACAGGAGATCGTCATAGAGGGCCAGAAGCTGCACCACTGTGTGGGCGGTTACGCTGAGAATATGGCAAACGATAGGTGTACCATACTCTTTATCCGCTGGGAAAAGCGGAAAAGCAAGCCGTTCTATACGGTGGAGGTTCGCGGGGACAGGGTCATCCAGGTGCGCGGCGCCAATAACTGTGCGCCAACGCCGGAGGTGCACGACTTTCTGGAAGCATGGGAAAAGAAGAAGCGCCTGAAGGGTGCGGCCTGATACTACGATTGGCGGGGTGTGTCTACTGGGCGCACCCCGCCGGAAATGGAGAAAATTAAAATGGGAAATTTGTCTATTGAACAGCGCAATTCGCTGGTGGAGCAGTATCTTTGGTGCATTGACAGGGTGATGGGGCAAAACGGGTCTTTGATCCGTGCCGCCCATCTGGACAAGGAGGACGTGTACCAGTCTCTGGCCGCGCGGCTGATCCGGGCGGTGGAGCTGTATGACCCGGAGAAGAAGGCCGGCGGCAGCTTGAAGGGGTACATCTTCATGAGCCTGCGATACGAGATGCGCACTTGCAGCAGCGCCCGGGCCCAGTACGGCCTTGGGCACGCGCCGCACTATCTGCCCCATGCCGTGACCCCGATCAGCGCGTTGGAGGAGTCCGACCCCTATTGGCAAATGAGAATCGCGGCTTGAAGGAGGCTTTTGACGATGAAAGAACTTGGAAACCTGGCCATCGTGTGCGCCCGGCGGCCCGATGTGCTGATGCAGATCTACGATGGAATGGTATCTGTCCATACTGGCGCTGGCTCTGAGCGTTCGGTGCTGTACGCTGCCTGGGACAACGACGCGGAGATCCGCCGCGCCATCCATGAACTGAATTTCGGCAGATATGCCGGGAAAACCGACAACTGAACGCACCGAAAAGGGTGCATACATACGGAAGGAGCTCAATATGAACAAAGATTTATTCTGGGAAATTATTGATAGTGTCAACAAGTCCTTCGCCGGCATGGATCGGGAATCACGCCGGTGCCAGGTGGTGGAAAAGCTGCTGAAGCTCTCTCTGGAGGAAATTCTGGATTGGGATCTGATCCTGATGGAATACAGCAACGCGGCATGCCGGAATGACCTGTGGGCGGCCAGCGCCGCCCTGGGAGCCCACTATACGGATGATGGCTTCGCCTACTTCCGTTCCTGGCTGATCTCCCGAGGGAAAGAGGTCTACATGAACGCCATGCGGGACCCGGACTCGCTGGCCGCCGTCCCCCTGGAGGGCGAAAGCCTCAATTATGAGCGGTTCGGCTACGCTGCCTACGAAGCGTATGATGCAAAGCTGTTCCGCATCGATCCCGACAGCCAAAGCACCATGCACGATGCCATCATTGGCCGTGAGTTGGACCCGAAGATCAAAAAGGAGATCCATGCTGAGCTTCCGAAGCGGAAGGATATCCCTGAAGGCTGGCCTGCATGGATGCTTCCCGCACTGTTTCCCAATATCAGCAAAGCGCGCGCCCCCAAAGATATCGCCGGGTTGCTGAAGGCGGGTAACTACGTTTATGGCCACATCAAGAAGGGGGAGCGGTATGTGCAGTACGTTTTCCAGTTTACCCCGGAGAACATCGCTTACTTCATCGGCAGCCATCTGACAGCAGCGGAAATCGTTGTAACGGACGACTGGGACAGACTGATCCTCAACACCATTGGCTGTTTTATTGACAGGTGCCCCGACAAGGCCCTGCTGGAGAGTGTAAAGAAGGTATTGGTCCCGATCCAGCTGGGGCAGGCGGAAGCACAGCCGTTTTTCTGTCCTACCCGTGCTGAATTGGACGCGTACTGTGCCCGAAAGAACTTTGTTGTATAAGCACGCAAAAAGGAGAGATCGACAATGAGCGCAATCAAAGATAAAATCGCCAAGCTGCTGGCCCTGGCTACCAGCCCCAACGAGCAGGAGGCCCAGGCCGCGCTTTTGAAGGCCCGGGAGCTGATGGCCAAGCACAAGCTCCGGCCAGAGGAGTGCCAGGGGCAAAGCGGAGCCAAGGTGGTGGTTCGGACTGTCGGCGTGGAATGCACGAAACAGACGGATTCCTGGGCGCTGACCCTGGGCGGCATCATTGGGAATCGATACTGCTGCAAGGTATACCGCCAGCACGCCAAGGGCGCGAAAAAGGTGACAGTGGGGTTTGCCGGGCTTGAGGACGATTTTGAGGTCTGCCGGAGGGTCTACCTGTATGCTTATCAGTGTGTCAAAAACCGTTGTGAACACATCCGAGCCAGGGAGCGGAAACACAGCAGCAGCACAGAAATCCGCGAGATGTGCAATGCCTTTGGCCTGGGCTTCTGCTACGGGCTGGAGGCAGCCTTCCAGGCACAGGAAAAGGAGCACCAGGAATGGGGCCTTGTCCTGGCCGTGCCCCAGGCGGTGGAGGACGCCATGAGTCACATGAGCAAGCCAACCACATTTGGGAAGGTAAGCATTGATGGTTGGCGGGCAAAATATGCCAGCGCTGGTTATGCGGAAGGGAAGAAATTTGCCCCTGAGCGGCAGTTGGAGGCGGACGCTGATCATCAGAAGGCTTCGGCCTGACTACAAGGAGGGAACGATATGGACCAGGAAAAAATGAACCGCCTGCGGGCGCTGACCGATCTGTTGAACCAGTACCGCCGGGAGTATTACGACCTCAACGCCGCTTCGGTGGACGATGCAGAGTATGACCGACTGTTTGACGAGCTGGCCCAGTTGGAACAGGAGTTGGGCGCCCAGATGGGCAATTCTCCCACCCAGACAGTGGGCTGGCCCGCCAAAGAGGGGCTGGCCAAGGTGTCCCACCACATCCCCCTGCTGTCGCTGGACAAGACCAAGCAGGTGGACGAGCTGTGCAATTTCATCGGCGACCAGTCGGTCATGCTGATGCTGAAGCTGGACGGGCTCACCATCAAGGCGACCTACGAGTACGGCATGATTGTGGAGGCGGCCACCCGGGGCAACGGCGACGAGGGAGAAAACGTCACCCACAACGTCCGGGGAATCTCCGGCATCCCGTCCCAGATTCCTTACAAGGGACGGCTGGTGGTGACGGGCGAGGCGTTTATCCGCCCCAGCGATTTTGAGGCGCTGCAGGACACGCTGGTGGACAGCAGCGGCCAGCCCTATAAGAACGGCCGCAACCTGGCTGCAGGCTCCGTCCGGCTGTTGAAATCAAAGGACTGCCGGGATCGCCGGGTGACCTTCATGCCCTTCAATGTGCTGGAGGGTTTTGACTGGCTGCCCACCAAGTCGGAAAGGCTGAAGCAGCTGCGGGGGCTGGGTTTCCAACCCTGCAAATACCTGGTTTCCAAGCGGCGGATCACCCCGGAAGAAGCGGAACGTGCCATCGGACAGCTCCGGGATTACGCCCGGGACAACGACATTCCCATCGACGGTATTGTGGCCAGCTACAACAGTATCGCTTATTCCAACACCTGCGGACGCACCGGGCACCACTATAAGGATGGGCTGGCGTTTAAGTTTGAGGATGAGCGCTTTGAAACCAAGCTGACCGCCATTGAGTGGAACCCCACCCGTACCGGGGAGATCGCCCCGGTGGCCATCCTGAAGCCCGTCCAGATCGACGGCGCCACCGTGTCCCGGGCCAGCTTACATAACCTGTCCTTCATCGAGGCCATGGAGCTGATGCCAGGGAACCGGGTGCAGGTGTCCAAGCGGAATATGATCATCCCACATATTGAGGAAAATCTGGACCGGGGCAAGTTTGACCTGGGACGGGCCACCCTGCGCTGCTGTCCCTGCTGTCACCAGCCTACCCGACTGCTCAAAGAAAACGGGGTAAAAAAGCTGTTCTGTGACAACCCGGACTGCGGCACTCGCCGCCTGCGGCAATTCGTCCACTTTGCCGGGAAGAAGGCCATGAACATCGAGGGGCTGTCCGAGGGCACCTTGGAGAAGCTCATCGGCTGGGGCCTGCTTCATGACTATTGGGACATCTACGAACTGGACAAGCATAAGGCCGAGGTCATGGACATCGACGGCTTTGGCGAGAAGTCCTGGGAAAACTTGTGGGACGCTATCCAGCGCAGCCGGGACACCACCTTCACGCGGTATCTCATCGCCATGGACATCCCGCTGATTGGCCGTACTGCCAGCCGTGCGCTGGCCCAACGGTTCCACAGCAGCCTGGAGGAGTTTGAGAGCGCGGTGGTCCACGGGTTCGACTTCACTCAGCTTCCCGAATTCGGGGAGACGCTGCACCAGAACATCCACCAGTGGTTCCAGAATGAGGATAACTGGTATTTCTGGAGCGAGCTGCGGAATCATGTGCGTGTTGCGGCCCCATCCGCTGTCCAGAAGGCTGCCGCGCCGGACAGCCCCTTCGCGGGCAAAACGGTGGTGGTGACGGGCAAGGTGGAGCCATACACTCGCGATGGTATCAATGCCAAAATCGAATCGCTGGGCAGCCATGCGGGCAGCTCGGTGAGCAAAAAGACGGATTACCTGGTGTGCGGTGAGAATGCCGGGAGCAAGCTGTCCAAGGCCAGGGAGCTGGGTGTGACGGTGTTGACGCCGGCTCAGTTCTTTCAGATGGCCGGGGAGTGACAATGCAGGGGGAGGGCCGACAGGCTCTCCCCTGCACAAATATGTGTGTTTGATTTTCGTAGGGAGCTAATGACATGAACAAATATGAGGAATACCTGAAAGCGAAAAATTGGAACGCCACGTTCCGATATATGCCTGGATTTTTAGAATTTCAACCGCTTTGTAGGATTTTATAAAAAAAGAATACTGACCACGAAAAGTGGAGAATGCTTTTGGAAGAATTGTATTTTCATCAAATGCAATGGCAATAGCTATTAAAAGCAATCACTGATATAGTAATGGCAGTAGTCCCAGCTCAGGCAAACCCCTATCGTGAGAGGGAAACATGAAACAAACAGGAGGTAAACTTATGCCAACAAAACCCACTCCCAAAACAGGCGCTCCGCAGAATGCGATCAAGCCAAGGACTCAGAAGTCTTTCTCCGAGCGCCTAGCTCTGGACTTCAAGCAAAACTGGATTCTGTACCTCATGACTTTGCCAGCGCTCATCTACTTCGCGGTATACTGCTATGCGCCTATGGCCGGCCTGTATATTGCCGTCTCCGACTTCAAAATCACCGGAACCATTTTTTCGGGTGAATTTGTTGGCCTGAAGCATTTGATAGCCTTTTTCAAGAGCCACTACTTCACCCGCCTGCTTCGCAATACACTGATTCTGAGTTTGGAGACCATTGCGTTTGGATTTCCGATTCCCGTCCTGTTTGCGCTGGTCCTGAATGAGATCCGCAGCACCAAATTCAAGAAGCTGGCGCAGACTGTGACCTACATGCCTCATTTTATCAGCATTGTTGTAATCTGCGGCTTGGTTGTCAACTTTTTCAGTCTGAACGGTTTGGTCAATACCATTATTCAAGCCTTCGGCGGCGAGCCCATCGCGTTTCTGTCGGATCCCAAGTGGTTCCGTACCGTATATGTCGGCTCGGAAGTCTGGCAGAATTTTGGCTGGGACAGTGTGGTATTCCTGGCAGCCTTGACCGGAATTGATATGGAGCAGTTCGAAGCGGCCAAGCTGGACGGTGCTTCACGCTGGCAGACTATCTGGCATATTTCCCTGCCCAGCATCCTTCCCACCGTTGTGACCATGCTGCTGATGCGGATCGGCCATGTGATGAGCATCGGTTTTGAAAAGGTCTTCAACCTGTATAGCCCGGCAACCTGGGAGACCGCAGACATCATTTCCACGTTTGTTTACCGTCAGGGCATTCTGGGTGCGAACTTCAGTTCCGCGGCAGCAATCGGCTTGTTCAACAGTGTAATCAACCTGATCCTGGTGGTCATGATGAACAAGCTCAGCAGGAAGCTGACCGAGTCCAGCCTCTGGTAAGTGAAAGGAGACGGTGAATCCATGAAAAGTGGCATTAAAAAGACAAGAGAGGATTTGATTTTTGACATCATTTCCTATGCGGTCATCTCTCTTTTGATCGTGGCGTGCTTCTATCCTATGTGGTATGTTCTGTGCGCGTCCCTTTCGGACCCTGAGATTGTTGCAAAATCCCGTGGCGTTCTGTTCTGGCCCCAGAACATCAACCTGGATGCCTACAAGCGGGTCTTTGCCGATGCAGAGATTTGGACGGGCCTGAAAAACACCGTCCTGTATACGGTTGTCGGCACAGCGTTGAATGTTTCGCTGACCGCAATGCTTGCTTATGCGCTGTCCCGGAAGAACCTTATGCTGAAAAAGCCTTTGACCATGCTGATCAGCTTCACCATGTTCTTCAACGGTGGCATGATTCCCACATATCTGGTCATGCGCGACCTGCACTTGCTGGATCATCGGTTCGCAGTCATCCTGCCGGGCCTGGTGTCGGTGTTCAACTTTGTAATTATGCGGACTAATTTTGAATCTGTTCCTTACGCTCTGGAAGAGTCCGCAAAGCTGGATGGTGCGAATCACTGGACGATCTTCACCCGCATTTTCCTGCCGGTCAGCGCAACCACCCTGGCTGTTATGACCTTGTTCTACGGGGTCAGCCATTGGAACGGATGGATGAACGCATTGCTTTACCTGCCCAATCGGCGCGATTTACTCCCTCTTGCATTGATCACCCGTGAAATCGTTCTGTCCAGCGCAAGTGCCGCCATGTCTGAGGGCGCGGCGTTGACTCAGGAAATGGCCGACGCCATCAAATACGCTACCATCGTTGTTTCTACCCTGCCCATTCTCTGCCTGTACCCCTTCCTCCAACGCTATTTCACCAAGGGCGTGATGGTTGGTTCCGTCAAGGGGTAACCCGAAAGTAGTTTTTGCACCCTCATCCAATAAATTGCAGGGTGCGGTGGCGCAGAAACTGCACACAAAAGCAAAGAATTACAGATATACATTTCTGAATCCATCCAGTATGATAGCATTACCAAAGCGCAGCGACGCACAAAATAATAAGAAGGAGATTGAACAGAATGAAAAAAGGCAAACGAATCCTTTCCCTGCTGCTGGCCACTCTGATGATCCTCAGTCTGGCCGCCTGCGGCGGAACGGGAGACACCACAAGCTCCGGCAGTCCCGAGGGAAACAACACCTCCGCTCCTGATGTGTCTGGAAACGAGGACGTCACGCCGCAAGAAGCGACCTATCCCCTGACCACCGAAAAGAAAACCCTGAGCGTTTACATCCGCGACAATTCCTCTGGCGTTATCGGGGATTATGGCCGTGTGGCAGCGTTCCAGGCCGCCGCGGAGAGGCTGGGCGTTGAACTGGAGTTTGTTCATCCCACCACCGGCGGCGAAGCGGACCAGTTCAACCTGATGATTGGCTCCGGCAAATATCCCGACATCATCGTGTGGGAATTCTCTACTGCGGCAATGGGCTTGTCCGAGCTGATTGACAGCGGCATCCTGATCGACATGGACGGCCTGATCCGTCAGTACGCCCCCAATTATCTGAAGGTGCTGGAGCGAGATCCCAGTTATCCGAAGGAGGTCCGCTCCGACGAGGGTAAATACCAGGCGTTTTACACGTTCAATGTCAGCATCCCGCTTTCTTCTGGCCCTGTGTTCCGTGAGGACCTGCTGGCAAAATACGGTTTGGAGCTGCCCAAAACCGTTGACGAGTGGACCAATGTGATGACCACGCTGAAGGAAAAGGACCCCAATGTGTCCTATCCGTTGACCGCAAGCAAGAGCTATGTTGGCGAAGTCTGGTTCAGAGAGTTGCTGCCCGCTTACAATACACGCACCGAGTTCTGCCTGGGTGACAACGGCCAGGTCGTCTATGGCCCCGCCACTGAGAACTTCAAGGCATATCTGGCAAAGCTGGCTGAGTGGTATAATGCCGGCCTGATCGACCCCGAATTTATGTCCAATGACAACAAGGCCCTGAACGCGAAAATTGCGGACGGCACCAGCGCCGTGGCCACCATGGCAATCGGCAGCGGTATCCGCAGTATCACGGAAAACACCCGGCCCAACAATCCCGATTTCAAGCTGACCGGCGTGGCATGGCCCGTACTCAACGCGGGTGACACTTCCTCTTATGTGCTGGAGGGCGGCGTAGCCCACACCAGTGTGCAGGCTGCTATCACCAGCAGCTGCGCCGACCCCGTTTTGGCAACTCAGGTTCTGGACTACTTCTACTCTGAGGAAGGCGGCAATTTGATATCCTGGGGCATTGAGGGTGAAAGTTACACGGTGGAAAACGGCAAGAAGACCTTCACTGACAAAATCATGAACAGCCCCGATGGAAGGTCCGCTTCGGAGGCCATTCTGGACTATGCCCTGCCTGTCTACGGCTTCGTGAACGCCATGGATAACGACGCTTATATCCAGATGAATATCACCCTGCCTGAACAGGGCGAGGCCCGTACCCTGTGGCAGAGTCTGGATTCCGGTGCGAACCTGCCCAAGCTGGTTGTGGCGCAGGAAGACGCCGACGAATACCGCATGATTCTCAACGAAGTCAAGACCTATGTTCAGGAGATGTATATTAAATTCATCACCGGTCAGGCCAATCTGGATTCCGACTGGGATACCTACATGAACACGCTGAATGGCATGGATCTGCCCTATGCCACTGAGTGTATGCAGAAAGCCTACAATGCGTACCAGAACCGCTGATTAGCAGCGATCAAATATCAGCCCACAGCAAGTTGCTGTGGGCTGATAAAATAAGGAGGACTTTATGGATAAGTGTGTTTGCGAAACTCCTTGCGGCAAAATTGCCGGGCTGCTCACGGAAAACGGGGTTGCCACCTATCGGGGGATTCGGTATGCCACGGCTGGGCGCTGGGAATATCCCCAGGTCGTCCACCACTGGGACGGTGTATATCAGGCCACCCAATTCGGGGATGCCTGCATTCAGGACAGAACGTACCGTCCCGAACAGAACTCCGGTCGCCCATTTTACTATAACGAATTCAGAAAAGATATCCCTTTCACTTATAGCGAAGACTGCCTGATGCTGAACGTATTTGCTCCGGCGTCTGTGGAAAAAGCACCTGTTATCGTTTACATCCACGGAGGCGCTTTCCTGGGAGGCAGCAGCGATGAACTGTGTTTCCGCAATCCGGCATGGCCGGAGCTGGGAGTCGTGGCGGTAACAATCAATTACCGTCTGGGCCCATTTGGCTATTTGTGCCTGCCGGAGCTGGCGGAAGAAGTCGGTCACACCGGAAACTATGGCTTTTATGATCAGCTGGCAGCTTTGCAATGGGTTCATGAGAATATTGCCGCCTTTGGCGGTGACCCGGGCAATGTGACCGTTATGGGCCAGTCTGCGGGCGCGATGAGCGTACAGCACCTTGTTTCGTCCCCGGCTGCCAAGGGTCTCGTGAACCGGGCCGTCCTTTCCAGCGGCGGGGGCCGCGTGCGATGGGCGGAGGCGGACGTCCCCATGGACACGTTCTATGATTTTTGGTGGACCGTATTCCACAATGCCGGGGCACATACCATTGAGGAAGCAAGAGCGCTGCCAGCCCCGGCGCTGATGGAGGCCTTCGGACAGATGCTGGCAAAGGATTTTATGAAAAACAGGGCCTCCTGCGGCTTTGTCGTGGATGGTAAGGCACTGCCTAAGAGTTTCCATGAAGTGATGGAAGCCGGAGAGCAGCTGAAGATTTCCTATCTGATCGGCTCCAATAGCGACGATATGGCGACAGTACCCATGCAGGAAGATGTTCAGGAATGGCTGACAATGCAGGAAATCCCCGCCTACGGCTACTTTTTCAGCAGGCAGCTTCCCGGCGATCAGTCCGGCGCTTTCCACAGCGCAGATCTGTGGTACTGGTTCGGCACGATTCAGGATTCCTGGAGGCCGATTACGGAGCGAGACAAAATCCTGGCGGAGCAGATGACAAAGTATTTAGTGAATTTTGCCGCGACGGGCGATCCCAACGGTGCAGGGCTTCCGCAGTGGAACAGCGGGAATCAAGATCGGGCGGTTCTCCACTTTTCGGATGGGACGACCCAGATGGCATCGCTCTCACCGGAATCCCTGATCAAAGACCGCACCGTCACCGGTTGGTAAGAGGAGGAAATCATGAGAGATATCATTTTATTGAAGGACGGCTGGCGTTTTGGCATAACGGCGGCCGTAGAGGGCGAGTCGATGCCCGTACTGCCGGAAACCATGGAAACCGTTTCCATTCCCCATGTCTGGAATAAGGATGATCCCGCGAAAACCGGATACTGCGTGTACCAGTACAGCTTCCGGGGGGAAGATATCAGCGGTGAGAAGGTGTTTGTGGAATTCGGTGCCGTTGGCGAAATTTGCAAAGTGTGGCTCAACGGACAGTACATCGGCACACATCGCGGTGGTTATAGCTGTTTCCGTTTTGAACTCACCGATGCTCTGTGCAAGGGAGAAAATATCCTCACTGTTTTTGCCGACAACAAAAAGTATGAAGACAGCAACCCCTTCGGCGGCGATTTCAACAGATACGGCGGCATATACCGGGATGTGACACTGATTTCCACCGGCATAAATCACTTTGATCTGCTATACTCCGGTTCCAGCGGTTTGGAAGTGGAAACCCATGCAGACGGAACGGTTCATGCAAGGGCCCGAGTGGTTGGAGAAGGCAAGATCGTGTACTCCCTGCTGGACGGCGATCAAACGGTTGCTCAGGCCGAAGCCTGCCCCGAAAATCCTGACGTTCTGATGCAGATTACCAACCCCCATCTGTGGAACGGCAGAAAAGATCCGTATCTGTACACAATTCGCGGGGAGTTGTACGTAAATGATGTATGCCAGGATCAGGTTTCTCTGAACTGTGGATTCCGGGACTGTAAAATCACCCCAGATGGCGGCTTTTTCCTGAACGGGAAACACATAAAGATCAATGGTGTTGCCAAACACCAGGACCGGGACCAGATGGGCAACGGCCCCACTAATGCGCAGCTTGACGACGATATGGAACTGATTATGGAGGTCGGTGCCAATGCTGTGCGGCTGTCCCACTACCAGCATCCGCAATATTTCTACGATTTGTGCGACAAAAACGGTCTGCTCGTCTGGGCGGAAATCCCTATGCTGGGTATGCCGGATGGGAATAAGGCGGTCGTGGAAAATGCTAAACAGCAGATGACAGAGCTGATTCTCCAAAGTAAGCATCACCCGTCCATCTTCTGCTGGGGCATCCAGAACGAGATATCTATGTACGGCGAGAGCCTGGAGTTGTACAGTAAGACAGAGGAGCTGAACACCCACACTAAGTCACTGGACACCTCCCGCTACACCACGTCCGCAAATCTGTTCAGCGTAAAGTTCAGCAGCCAGCTCAATTTCATCCCGGACATTATCGGTTACAATGTCTATTTTGGCTGGTATCATCATGAGATGTCGGACTATGATCCTTTCCTGGATCAGTTCCATACGGAGAATCCCCAAATTCCTCTGGGCATCAGCGAATACGGTGTAGACGGCAATCCCGCGCTCCATTCCGCCACTCCCAAGCGGAAAGACTACAGCGAGGACTTTCAGGCCCTCTTTCATGAGACGGTTTACCCTAAGATTCGCAGCAGGGATTTCATCTGGGGCACTTTTGTGTGGAATATGTTTGATTTCGGCTCCGCACTGCGCAATGAAGGCGGGACAAAGGGGAAAAACTGCAAGGGCCTGGTGACATTTGACCGCAAACTCAAAAAAGATGCTTTCTACTATTACAAAGCCTGCTGGAGCGAGGACGCATTCGTCCACATCGGCGGACGCCGCTTTGCAAAGCGCTGTGGCGAGGAAACGACCGTCAAGGTTTATTCCAATCAGAAGAAAGTACAGCTTTATCTGAACGGAGAACTGTTCCGCACACTGGCGCAGGACGGGCCTGTATTTACTTTTGAGGCTGTGCCCATGCGGCTGGGTGAGAACACCCTGCGGGCTGTCAGTGGGACCTGTGAAGATGAAATCGTGCTGACTGGCGTTACCGAGCCGGAAAAGTCCTATGTCTATGTAGACCCCAACCCGGAGTACAATGTTCGGAATTGGTTTACTCCGGAGCAGAGCGAAGACGATTTGTTCCCTGCGGATCGTTACTCCATCATGGTCAGCATGAAGGAATTGATGGCCGATCCCAATGTAACGGCCTTGCTGGAAAAGGAGGCCCCCGAGATTTACGAGGAATGTGTGTCCGCTAAACTGGCTCCGATTCCTCTCCTGCGAATCATCAATAGCAGAAGGACGGAATTCTCTGAGGATTATGCAAAGGAACTCAATAAAAAGCTAAGGACGATCAAAAAGCCCGTGTAGGAACAGGATATATAAAATTGCCGCCGCTGTTGTTTCCAGAACTCAGCGGCGGCAATTCATATTGAAAGTTGAAAGGGAATTATGGTATCATTTGTTCCGGAAAACGCTCTGCAATCAGTTCCTCAATTCTGAAATCCTGGTTCAGATGGGGGTAGAGAATTTTCATGGACCAGTAGAGAATCAGGCAGAACCCCAGAATCGGGATCAGCTGAATCGACCACGGGGCTCCACAGAATAGGAGCACGCCCCATGCAATTTGCATCAATGCGCTGATTAGGCAGCTTGGAAAATGGGACGCTCCAAAAATCAGACAGTTGCGCAGCGTGATGATACTGCTCTGCTGAAATAAAACCATCTGCACCCAGTAAACAGAGAATAGGATCACCGCCAAAATTGCGCTGATCAGAATCAAAAGGATGGTGATGAACGGAATGGTTCCAGTTGTCCAGTACATTTGGAGCCCCATAAATCCGAGGAACCCCCAGAACAAGCACAGCAGAATTCCGGGGATGAGGGAACTTTTCCAGTTCTGCTTCCATGCCCGGCGGTAACTGGCCCACCAGTCATCCTGGCAGTGGCGGAATTTCCGTAATATACAGTCAATCATCCCGGAAAGCACAGGCCCGAAACAGCAGCCTCCCAAAATACAGGCAAAAAGCAAGAGCAAAACGCTTCGCAAAATGATTGCGGCCCCCACCCCGATGGCGAATGGCAAGGCGCCCAGGGTGGTCAGCAAATTGACAAGAATATACGATTTGCAGTTTTCTAACCAATCTAAACTCTTAAACCTCATCGGAATCCCTCCTGCTGCAAAATCTCAACCTGGGGAAAGAATCGGCGACGATTCACTTCGGTGCGGGAACCGATCAAAACGGTCTCTCCTTGGAGGCGAATATCCATACAGGAAGAAGCAACCTGTACAATTCGTTTTCCAGGCTCTATGCAGAGCTTTTGATCCAGGCCGTAGAATGCCATCTGCGGAGTGTCAAGCCAGATATGTACCAGCTTTTCTTCTCCCGGGTTCAGACTGACCCGTGTGAACGCCGCAAGCTGCCGCATGGGACGAACCACGGAGGCGCGGCAATCCCGATAATAGACCTGCGCAGTTTCCTCACCGGGAACGCTGCCGATATTTTGCACCCGGAAGGTAATTTCCAAAGTCTCTCCACAAGCAAGCTGAGGTGTAACCCACAAATCGCTGTAGGCAAACTGGGTGTAGGATAAGCCATGCCCAAAGGGGTACAGCGGCGTATTGCTCTGCCCATCTAAATATTCCGCCATATGAGTGGGTCCGTCAAAAAGAGGCTGCAAATCATAGCGCATAGGAATCTGCCCCGCATGGCGGAGAACCGTAACTGGCATCTTGCCGCTGGGATTGACCTTGCCGGTGAGGACATTGGCAATGGCTTCACCACCGAATTCTCCAGGCAACCAGGCATAGAGTACAGCAGAACTTTGCCGGTCCGCCTCCGTAATTGCCAAGGGACGTCCATCTACCAAGACGGTCACTACTGGTTTTCCCGTGGCAAACAGAGCTTCCATTAGTTCCCGCTGTGGAGCTTCCAGGTTCAGGTTGGTGTTGTCCTTGTTTTCTCCGCAGGTTGCATCCACTGAACGCATACTTTCCTGGCCACCCACCACGGCGATTACTACATCCGCCTTGTGCGCAACCGCAACCGCGTCCGCAATGCCGCCTTCGATGGGGAGTTTCACACCGCAGCCAGGAGCATATGGGATATGTTCCGCTCCCAGAAGGTCACTCAGGGCCTGCCGTACAGTTTTGCTGTGGGGATAATACTTTTTCAGAAAATCCTCTTGGCCTTGATAGACCTTTCGGCTGCTTCGTTTAGCAAAGGACCCTTTAACGATTTCCAGAATCTGATCTTCCTGATCGGGAGTGGGTGCATCCTCCCAGACGATTCCCCTGGAGCAGAGTTCTTCCTTATGCTGAGTCGTGTAAATTTCCAGCATCATTTTTCGGAAATTATCCAGTTCACTACGGTTGAAATCCAGGTTGGAAGCGTTTACCGTGCCAACACTGGAATACCCGCCGAAGAAATTCAGCACAGTATCCGCAGTAGGGCCGATCACGGCAACGGCCAAGCCTTTCTTTAACGGGAGTGTTCCGTCATTTTTGGCAAGGACTATGGACTTCTCCGCGATTGATTGGGAGAGTTCCCGTACCTGGGTGGAAGAAACCAACGCCTTAAAATCTCCCCGGGGTTCACAGCATTCAAACATCCCCAGCCGGAATTTCGTGGTAAGGATGCGTCGAACCGCCTGATCCACCAGAACCTCATCCACCAATCCAGTCTGCACAGCTTTCGTCAGCTCACGGAAGCATATGCCGTCCGGCTGATCCACATCCACACCGGCATATAAAGACTGAACGGCGGCATCCATGCGGGAATCCGCTGTGCCAAACCGATTGAATGTTCGCTCTACACTGCCATAATCCGATACGACCACGCCGTCAAAGCCAAGTCTTTCTCGAAGCAGTTCCGTCATCAGGTAACGCGAAGATACGGTAGGCTCTCCGTTCAGCGTTCCGTAGCTGTTCATAACGGCCATGACACCGCCCTCCTGAATGACAGCTTCAAAGGGCAGGCAGTATTCATCCAACAGGGTGCGCTCAGATATATCCGCCTGGCCGCCATTTCGTCCGCCCAGGGAATTGCCGTAAGAGATAAAATGCTTGGCGGTTGCCATCAGTTCGTCACTTCCCTGCAACCCCTTTACAAAGGAGGTGCCCATTTGAGCAACCAATAGCGGGGATTCGCCATAGGTCTCGCCAATCCGACCCCAACGGGGATCACGGCCTAGATCGAACAGCGGAGAGTGAGCGGCATAGATTCCATGACTGAGCAGCTGTTCCTTCACGGCGGAGCCCATCCGCTCTGCCAACTCCGGCTGCCATGTGGCGGCCATGCCAAGGGACTGAGGGAATGTGGTTGCGCCGGGGATCTGCGCACCTGCAATGGCTTCGCTGTGTGCAAGGACAGGAACTCCCAGCCGGGTATTTTGAATCAGGTAGTCTTGAATCCGCTGGAGGGTATCAATGTCTTTCTGATGGTCCCCAGTGAGTGAGGAGTTGAGATAATTCATGGTGCCCATGCCGTGGGCAAACAGCTTTTCAATAGTCGCATCGTCTATGCTGTCGGGAAGTGTACAGCAGCAAAGCTGAGCTGTCTTTTCCTCCAAAGTCATTTGAGCCAAAAGATCTTCCACTCGTTCCGAAATGGAAAGGGAATCGTCTTGATATCCCATGGTCATTACTCCTTTCCAATGCTTTCTACAGAGTAATGATAGCATGAAACAAAATCTAAGTAAATCTGCACTATTTGGGTTTGCTATACAATTTTCCAACCACGCTTTCAAGCGTAAAATCCAAAAAAATGCTTGGCTATATTGAAATGTGAATCTTTCCATCTGCGTCCGCTCTGTGCTACAATATGACAATGCGAGGCACATAAGGGCGAAATATGTTGTTACAATTTATTAAAGTAACAGGGGTGCCGTAATGAAAATAGAAATTCCAAAGCATTTCAAGCAACGCCAGACTTTCTATCGCTTGGTTGCTTCTTTCCTGACGATGCTACTTCTGCCGCTGCTGCTGGTTATGGTCAATTACCTTTATGCCCACGCCCTTCTTCGGGAAGAAAACCTAAACTATCAAAACGCGGTTTTGCAGCAGGTGCAGCTGACTGTAGACGAACGGTTACAGGGCTTGCAACTTCATGCTCTCGACTTGAATAATGACTCTATGCTGAATCAGGTCCTGGAACACAAGATCAATAATCAGGAAGAGGCAAATTTAGCACTTTGGCAAGTATCGGGCCATCTGGCCAATTATGCTGCTTCGCCAGGGCCGCAGTGTGATACATTTATTTATTCATCAAAGTATGACTGCCTAATCAATGGCAGTTATATTGATTACCGTGTATCCAGCGGAATGAGCCGTTTTGGGTCCCAGGAAATGAATCAACTCATGTTGGAGAAGCTGCAAAATACCCGCGTATACTGCCAATATGATTTGTTGGAAACAGCTCAGGGGGAATCGCAGCTGGTGCTTTTCCACACCATGCCTCTGTGGAGTACAGGCCAAAGGCCCTACGCTACGATTTGCCTGACAATCAACCCCGATGCACTTTTTGCTGGCATTACGGAGATGGAAGAACTGGACACCGGTGTAATCTGCCTGATCAGCCCGGAAGGACGGATCGCTGCCCGATTGGGAGATGCCGCTCTTCTGGATGCTGTTTACGAAGCAGAGGATTCCTACGATTCTTTCCAGTCGGTTGGCGGAATTTCCTACACCCTTTCCCAGAGAGCATCTAAATTGAATGGGTGGCGCTTTATTTCGCTTCAGCCGGAACATACCATGGTTGCCAAGCTCAATCAAGCAAGAAATGTCAGTTTGATTATGCTGGCCTGCGTACTGGTAGTGGGTATTTTTATCGGATACGTGCTGGCCTATCGGAATTACGAGCCTCTAAAGCGGCTGATGGCGGAACTTCATCGTCAGTCTGTCCACATGAAGTCTGAGGCGGAAGGCCCTTACGGGGAATATAACCTAATTGAACTTTCCATGAAAGAAATGGCGCACTCTATTTCAGCGTTGGAAAACACGCTGGAGGAGGAAATGCCTCGGATTCAGGAAAGCCTTCTGATGCAACTGTTCCGAAATGCAGTAACAGACTATGACCGATTTCAAAATACACTTCAGCGTGCGGGTATTTTGCTCCCTTTTACCCATTTCCGAGTTGCTTTAGTGAAAGGCCCCCAGGATGTGGAGCTTGAGCAGCAGGTTCTGGTGAAAATGATATTCAGAGAGCGGGTATTCCAATTGGCACCTAAGTCTCTCATGTATGTCTTCGCTACAGTGGACGATGAAAGTTTAGTCTTGCTTATGAATGGTGACAGTGAGAATTTTGACACACAGACCAGAGAACTGTTGGACGCTATTGCAAAAGATATGCGTGAATCTTATGACCAAATGTTCTGGATCAGCGCCAGCGAAATTGGAATTGGAATGGAGTCCGTATCCAAAAACTTTTATTCTGTTGTTCAGGCGCAGCCTCTGGCCCCGGAAGGTGGCGTCCGCTATCTGACAGAGGGCAATGAAACCTATGCTATTGGCAAAGCGATAGATAACATATCCGCCCAGATGCAAAACTATATTGCAACGGGGAATGATGAAGGTGCAATTGAGTTTCTGCACAAAAATTTGGAAAACGATATCCGGCAGAAGCATGTTCCTCTATACGAAGCTCAGGCTTACTGTATCAGTATCCTGAATGTTGTCACAAGCGCATACCGGGTGGAGGATTCCACAGTTCTTACAGTGGAGGGGCAACTCCCTCTGAAACTGCTCTTTTTGCAGCAAAACACTCATGAAATGGAAGAAATACTTGCCAGTGTGATACGGAACGTCTGTGCTTATGTTCGGGAGAACCAGCAGTCTCCGACAACACAGCTGACATCCCGAATTCTTGAATATATCCAAGGGCAGTATGGTAATGTGGACTTGACGCTGACGAGTGTAGCCGACTATTTTGACCTGACTTCCAGCTATTTCTCGGTTTTCTTCAAGAATAATGTGGGGAAAACATTCCTAAACTATCTCACTCACCTGCGCATGGAGAAAGCCAAAGAGCTCATGCGTACTACCAACGATTCCATTGCCGAAATTTCAGAAAAAGTTGGATATGCCAGCGCCAATACCTTTACCCGCTCCTTCAAGAAAATTGAACAGATTACACCAAGCCAGTACCGTGAAAGCTGTCAAAACGATTCCGATTAAATTTTTCATAGGAAGGGTTCGTTATGAGAAAAATCATTTGCTGGGACTCCGATTGGAGTTTCCGAAAAGAAGGTGTGCCCGACTGGGAGGCCGTGTCACTTCCCCACACGTGGAACGCTTTCGATGGGCAGGACGGCGGTGGAGATTACTACCAAGGTGTCGGCTGGTACCGCAAAACCTTTACGATGAAGCCGGACGGAACGCAGGTATATATTCGTTTCGGTGCGGTCAGCAAGATGGCGACGGTGATTTGCAACGGCCAGACTGTGGGAGAGCACCGAGGCGGTTTCTCCGCTTTTACCTTCGATTTGACGCCCCATCTCCGGGATGGAGAAAACGAGATCCTGGTCCGCGCAGATAACAGCCTGAACCTGCCCATCTATCCCCGGAGTGCCGACTTTACATTCTTCGGCGGTATCTATCGGGATGTACAGCTGATCTGCTTCGACACGAAAGTGCATTTTGATGTTACAACCTTTGGAACAGACGCCCTGTTCGTAACACCCGATGCACAGGGGCAGGTGTCGATCAGCGTATATGCGCCCAGCGGAGAGGCTGTAGCTTTATCGCTCTTAGACGGACTTGGGAACGTTGTGGATTCTGGCAAGACAATCAGCATTGATGGCAAAGCGCAGATCTGCCTGACGGTAGAGCATCCCATGTTGTGGGATGGCGTGGAAGCGCCTAATCTCTATACCTGTATGGCTTCCATTGCCGATGACTGTATCTCCACTTCCTTTGGATTCCGCAGTTTTTCCGTCAATCCCTGTGAAGGCTTCTTCTTGAACGGACGAAGCTATCCCCTGCACGGTGTCTGCCGGCATCAGGACAGGGAAAATCTGGGCTGGGCTCTGACCGAAAAAGAGCACACCGAGGATATGACGCTGATCCGGGAAATCGGAGCCAATACGGTAAGGCTTGCTCACTATCAACAGGCACCGTTTTTTTATGATTTGTGCGACCAAAACGGTATTGTGGTGTGGGCAGAGATCCCATTCATCAGCGTATACGATGACCGCCGGGAAGCGGATGATAATCTTCTCACACAGCTCCGAGAGCTGATTATGCAAAACTATAACCACCCGGCTATCTGTTTTTGGGGTATTGCAAACGAACTGGGTATTGGCGGCGAATCCGACAACATGATCCATATGTTGGAGGAACTACATTGTTTCGCAAAAGAACTGGATGGTTCCCGCCTGACCACCATAGCCAACGTTGGTATGACCATGCCGGAAAGCGAACAATTCCATATCACCGATGTGGCCTCGTATAATGAATATATGGGCTGGTATGAAGGAACGCCTGACGATCACGGCGCATTCTGTGATGAACGCCACGCCCGGATGCCGGAGATCCCTCTGGCCATCAGCGAATATGGTGCGGACAGCGTCTTGTCGTGGCACTCAGCGGAGCCCAAATGCAAGGACTACACAGAAGAATATCAGGCCATTGTCCACGAAAAGGCGTACACAGATTTTGAAAAACGCCCTTACCTATGGGCGACCTGGCTCTGGAATATGTTTGACTTTGCCGCTGATGCCCGAGATGAGGGAGGCTGCAAGGGACGGAATAACAAAGGCATCGTGACATTTGACCGCAAGATAAAAAAGCAGGCGTTCTATTTCTATAAAGCCAAATGGAGCAAAGATCCTTTTGTATATATCTGCGGCAAGCGGTTTATCAAGCGCCCTGAGGAACAAATCGAAATTAAAGTATACTCTAACGCCGCCGAAGTGACCTTGATGGTAAACGGCCAAAAGGTTGGTACTCAAACCGGCAACGCAATATTCTGTTTTAAGAACGTCTCTCTGACCGATGAGGGCAATTTGATTACCGTTTTTGCGGACAATGGCGTTTCCGATTCTTTGGCAATAGAGAAAGTTTCCGAAATGCCCCGGGAATACACCTATGTGGTACAAAAGGATGTTTCTTCCAACGTTGCGCAGTGGTTCGCCGCACAGACGGTTGCTGTGAAGGAACTGGTAATTCGAGAGGGGTTCCTGTCTGTGAAAGACCCTCTTGAACTTGTTTACCAATACCCGGAAGGAAAGCAGGCTGTGAAGGAAGTCATCCAGGAACCTTTGCGCATCGACCACCCTGAAATGGCCACCCGTATGGACACCGGCGGAGCCATGAGCTTTGCGTCGATCTGGAACCATATCAATAAGTTGCTGCCCGATGAAGCAATTTACATATTGAACGAGCGATTGAACAAAATTCCCAAATAATCTGCTGCTTCAGTACAATTTGGCTGGGCAGTCCAATTGATTGGCAGATATTTTTATTGCAGGAGGAGATGTATGTGGTAGATTTACGTGCAAAGCCCTTTTATCTGAATGAAAACCAGTTTCAGTGGGTGGAAGATACCATTGCCGGCATGACGTTAGATGAAAAGCTGGGCCAGTTGTTTGTGCTGCTGAAAGCGACACCCGGTGTGAACGAGGACGATATCAAAACCAGTCTGTCGGTAAGCCATCAGGGCGGTCTGCGCTGGCAGGGCGGCGATAAAGAGACTGTGTACCTCCAGAACACCACCTTCCAGCGGCACAGCAAAATTCCTCTGCTTATTGCCGCAAATTGTGACGATGGCGGGAACGGATGTTTGCCCGAGGGCACCTTTGTGGCCACCGCCGCCGAGTGTGGCGCAGGCGAAGGAACAGAAAACGCCTATCATTTGGGTCTGGTGGCTGGTCGGGAGGCATCCGCCATTGGCTGCAACTGGATGTTCAACCCAGTGGTGGATGTGTACCGAAACTGGCGCAACACCATCGTCAATACCCGTAGCTTTAGCAGTGATCCGGATAAAGTTATTGCCAATGCCCGTGCGTACATGAGGGGCATCAAAGATGCTAATATCAATATGGCCTGCACGGCCAAGCACTTCCCCGGCGATGGTGTGGAGGAGCTGGACCAGCATTTGGCCCTGGGTGTCAATACCCTGTCTGTGGACGAATGGGAGGCCAGCTTTGGCAAGGTATATCGTACACTTATCAACGAGGGGCTGGAAGCCGTGATGGTGGGTCACATTGCTTTGCCTGAGATGAGCCGAAAGCTCTGCCCCGGCATCCAGGACAGCGAGATCAAGCCCGCTACGTTGGCTCCGGAGCTGCTCACCGATCTGCTTCGGGAGGACATGAGCTTCAATGGTGTGATTATCACCGACGCCTCTCACATGGTAGGTATGACCGCCATCAGCAGACGGCAGGACGCAGTACCTGGTGCCATCATTGCCGGCTGTGATATGTTCCTGTTTGCCAACGATGTGGAGGAGGATATTGGTTTCCTCCGAAACGCTTACAATTCTGGAGCGCTTACTGAGGAGCGACTCTCCGATGCGCTTCATCGTGTGCTGGGGTTAAAGGCCCATCTGCATCTATATGAGGAAAGCGTCCGTATCCCGGACAGGACTCTGCTGGACCAAGTGGGCTGTGAAGAGCACCAGTCATACTGTGCCCAGGCTGCTGACAGCTGCATTACGTTGGTGAAGGATACCCGAAATTATCTGCCCATCTGCCCTGAGGAGAAAAAACGGGTATACCTGGTATATGTAGGTTCCACCCCCACCACCAAGGGCTATACAGGCGATCCGGTGAAGCAGGTGGTTATTGAGGAGCTGAAACAGGCTGGGTTTGAGGTGGATGTCTGCCCCAGCTATCATGACCTGGAGGTGGAAAACGGGGTCTCGCCTATGAACTTTGTCAAGATGCTGAATCATGATAAGCGGACTGACTTCATTGCCAACCACGACTTCGCCTTGGTGGTCATCAACGTGAAAGGCTATGCCCAGGAAAACTGGGTGCGAGTACGGTGGAGCTGTAACCACAGCTGTGAACTCCCCTGGTACAATGAGGAGATTCCAACTATCGGCATGAGTTTGAACTATACGAACCACCTGATTGATGTGCCCCAACTGCACACCTTTATCAATGCGTATGGCCCTAACCGCTCTCATATCCGGGCTGCTATCGAAAAGCTGACCGGCAAAAGCAAGTTCAAGGGTACAGCTGAGGATAGTGTGTTCTGCGGACGCTGGGACACTCGGCTGTAACAGGAGGGGACGCATGATGACACTGCAAGAGTTCAAAAAGAAAAAAGACTTTCTCATCTGCGTTGACAGTGATGGCTGTGCCATGGATACCATGGATATCAAGCATTTCCAATGCTTTGGTCCCTGCATGGTGGAGGAGTGGGGGCTGAAACAGTGGGCAGAGCCTATCCTCACCCGCTGGAATGACATTAACCTGTATACCATGACCCGTGGTATCAACCGCTTCAAGGGTCTCGCCATGGCGCTGCGGGAGATTGACGGACAGTATACCAGAATCGCTGGCATCGACGAGTTGGAGCAGTGGGCAGATAGTGCGCCTGCCCTGTCTAACGATGGCCTAAAAGTAGCCATTGAGGCGGGCGGCAGCGAGGTGTTGTCAAAAGCACTGAACTGGTCGGATAAAGTAAACAACCGCATCAATGCCCTGCCTTTTGATGCAAAGAAACCTTTTGAGGGTGTGCTTGAAGGACTGAAATATGCCCATTCGATGGCGGATATCGCCATTGTTTCATCTGCCAATCTCCAAGCAGTGGAGGAGGAGTGGACATTATATGGTTTGCTGGATCATGTGGACATTTTACTAGCCCAGAATGTGGGCAATAAGGCATACTGTATCCAGGAACTGTTAAAAAAGGGCTATGACCAAGATAAGGTGATCATGACCGGCGATGCTCCGGGTGACTTGGAGGCTGCCCGCTCAAACAATGTATTTTACTACCCCATCTTAGTTCGGCATGAAGGAGAGTCCTGGAAAGAATTCCGGGAGACAGCTGTGGACAAGCTGGCGGACAGCACATACGGCGGTGATTATCAGCAGAAAAAGATAGCTGCGTTTTTGGATAATCTCAAATAATAGAAGAATGGAGGGAGACAGCATATGAAAATGACCTGGCGCTGGTACGGCGAAGGCAACGATCAAATCAAGCTGTCCGACATCAAGCAGATCCCCGGGGTAGAGGGCATCGTCTGGGCGCTCCACGACAAGATGCCGGGGGAGGTCTGGCAGCCCGAGGAGATTGCGAAAGTAAAAGCGCAGCTGGACGAGTACGGCTTCAACATGGACGTGGTGGAGAGCGTCAACGTCCACGATGACATCAAGATCGGCCTGCCCACCCGGGACCAGTATATCGAGAACTACAAGCAGACCATCCGAAACCTGGCCCCCTTCGGGGTGAAGGTCATCTGCTACAACTTTATGCCAGTGTTCGACTGGACGCGGACCGACCTGTTCCACCCGGTAGGGGACGGCTCCACCGCCCTGTACTACGAGGCGGCCAAGATCAAGCAGGACCCCAAGGAGATGGCGGATTATGTCATGTCTTTCACGGAAAAGTACCACATGACCTTCCCCGGCTGGGAGCCGGAGCGGATGGCCAAGCTGGACGAGTTGTTCGAGAAATACCGTCCCGTCACCAAGGAGCGGCTGTGGGACAACTTCAAGTATTTCCTGGAGGCCATCATGCCCACCTGCCACGAGTGCGACATCAAGATGGCGGTCCACATGGACGATCCCCCCTGGGACATCTTCGGCCTGCCCCGGCTGCTCACCAGCGGTGCGGCCATCGACAAGTTCCTCAGCATGGTGGACGACCCCTACAACTGCCTGACCCTGTGCTCGGGCAGCCTGAACGCCGACCCGGACAACAACGTGGCGGACATCGTACGCAAGCACTGCGACCGCATTGCCTTTGCCCACATCCGCAACGTGAAGCACTTCCCCAACGGGGACTTCTCCGAGGCGTCCCACCGGGACTGCGACGGGGACACGGGCATCCTGGACATCCTGAAGGCGTACCACGACTGCGGCTATGAGGGCTATATCCGGCCCGACCACGGGCGGCACCTGTGGGACGAGGGCCCCGGTACGGTGCGGCCGGGCTACGGCCTATATGACCGTGCCCTGGGGGTCATGTATATGCTGGGCATGTGGGATTCTTTGGACAAATTTGATCAGATAGGCGATTGCGAAAGTAAGCGCGAAAAGAAGAAGTAATTGCCAAGGGAGAGGAAGAGGGAGAAAAGGGCGCAAAAAGATAACCGCCGGGAGGCGGGGAGAAGGATCTATGAGATAAAGGTCAGGCGGCGAGGCGGCGAATTCTGCGGAACAAGAGTTTGTCATGGAACGCACCGGCGAGAAGGACGCAAAGGAGCTGGATGATGCCGGCAAGGAAGAGGTCAGCCTTAGAAGTAGGGGTGTTGGCGGTTTTTCGATGGGCCACACCAAGCACAGCTTTGAAGGAGCCGATGGAACGCTCCACAGAAACTCTTTGGCTGTAGAGGCTGCGCCAGTGGTCGGAATTCCGGAGGATGCCAGGGTAAAGGCGCTTGTCGGCGTCTGGGTAGATGTAGACACACCGTCCATAGGCGGAAGTGGAGCAAGGGTGATCACAGCGGCAACGCCAGGACACGCCATTGGGGGACTTGATGCGTTGGGCCTTTGGGCAGATGAATTTGAGCCGCATAGAGCGATTTTTGCCCCGGCAAATGCTATGAAAGACGAAAGGGGAACTGTCGCGGGGGCAAAGAGGGATACCGTGCTCATTCAAATCGGCGGGGCGGGCTGCGGAAACGCTGCGCGGGTTGATGGGGATCACAGCTCGCTGGAACCCGTATTCCCCCAGCAGCGCGCCATACAGCTCGTAGGAGTCAAAGGCGGCGTCACCCAGGAAGGTGGCGTAACGCAGTGAGGGATGGGCGTTATGGAAATCCCGCAGGACAGGCAGAAGGGTCTTCGCGTCTCCAAGCTCCTTGTCCGCGTCAGGATCATCGGAACGCTTTTCTACGAGGAGCTCCGGGTGGTTTTTCTTGAAATCCTCGTCAAACAGCGTGATATGACGTACGATGCCCAGCCCATTGGTAAGGATGCCCGCCTTCTGTGCATAGCAGAAATGGCCGTTGATGTATTGCTGCTTTACGGCGGAGTTGGCGGCGGCATGGCTGGGCAGCAGCGTGTAGATGCCTTTATATGGGTCAAAACCAGGTGTGAGCTTTGCCAGCGCTTTTGCCTGACGCAGCTTCGAGGTCATAAACTTTGGATTATTTTCCGCCACATAGCTTTCAATGCCGGTGGTGTCAAAAATCAGGCAGTCGGCCAACTCCGCGTCCATGGCCCGGCAAATCGGCTACGTCAACTCCACCAGGCGCTCAAACACCTCAATGATATACGGCAGAAAATCCTGCTTAAACCGGGTCACTTTTGCCCCGTCAGGAACCTTTTCGAACCCGCAGAACTCTCGCATTTCCCGGCTGTACCGCAGGGTCGCCAGTAATACGCTGTCATCCACATACCCAAATATTTTTTGAAGCACCATGCTTTTCAGAAAGCCCTCCAGCGGATATTTCCGAGGACGGCCCATCCGCTGGTAAAACGCATGATAAAACCGCGCCGGGATCAATTCATCCCATGCGATGTATTCGTCCAGCAGACGAAACAGCTTTGGCTTATCGTCCTCTATGCTGGCGGCCACACTCTTGTAGGTGTCGTACAGCGATATCTGCACAAATTTATTCTGCATGATTTTTCCTCCACCCCGCTGTTTTTTGCTGTTTCACCACTTCAATTATACTGCGTTGGTGGAGGAAAGTCAGATGTTTTTGTAACTCAACTGCCTTGATTTTCCTGGCTTTTTTGAGTTTTGCAAACGGCTAATTTGATCAGAAATAAGGAGGAATTTACAATGGATCTGCCTTTGAAGGTCGATTTTATCGGCAAAGTTGTGGTCGTCACCGGCGCGGGCGGCGTGTTGTGCGGCGACATGGCCAAGGCGTTTGCTCAGGCGGGGGCGAAAGTCGCCGCCCTGGACCTGAACGAGGAGGCGGTGAAGAAGCTGGCCGACGAGTGCAAGGCCCAGGGCTGGACCTGCGAGGGCTACAAGGCCAACGTGCTGGAGCCGGAGGCCCTGGAGGCCGTCCATCAGCAGGTGTTGGCCGACCTGGGCCCCTGCGACATCCTGGTGAACGGCGCGGGGGGCAACAATCCCCGGGCCACCACCGACAACGAGTACCAGCATGAGTGGGCCGAGGGCCAGAAGGGCTTCTTCGACCTGGACGCGGGCGGGGTGGACTTCGTGTTCAAGCTGAACTTCCAGGGCACCCTGCTGCCCACCCAGGCGTTCGCTAAGGATATGGTGGAACGGAAGAAAGGCTGTATCCTGAACATCTCCTCCATGAACGCCTACATCCCGCTGACCAAAATTCCGGCGTATTCCGGGGCCAAGGCGGCCATCAGCAACTTCACCCAGTGGCTGGCCACCCACTTCGCCAAGTCGGGCATCCGGTGCAACGCCATCGCCCCGGGGTTCCTGGTGTCCAACCAGAACCGGGCGCTGCTGTTCAACGATGACGGCACCCCCACAGCCCGGTCCGCCAAGATCCTGAACGGCACCCCCATGGGCCGCTTTGTAGACAGCGAGGAACTGCTGGGCGGTGTGTTCTTCCTGTGCGACAACAAGGCCGCCTCCGCCATCACCGGCGTGGTGCTACCCATCGACGCGGGTTTTGCCGCCTACTCCGGCGTGTAAAGCCGCAACGCCCAAATTCCTTTGTCCCATCCTCGGCGCTCTTGAGCCATTGGCGCGTCGGAGATGATAAAAGGTGACTGATCGCAAGCCAGTCACCTCTCCTCTCCATCAGGGCGGCCAGCCTGAAGGTTGGCCGCCCACTTTATAACAAAATTCTAAAATTTTTCTGTATATGCTATGGGGGAGTATTTATGAAACGTAATATTATAATCATATTATGGTAAATCGGCATATATTGATCGTATCAAACGATTTGTTGCTCTGTGAATCTATTCAGGACAAGCTGAAAAATGATGCAGCCGATATCCACTGCGTGGCATCTGTTTCTGCGGCAATTAACTGTCTTACAAACACTGAATATTGTTTGATCCTGCTAGATTTGCAATTACCGAGCACGGACAAGCTGGAAATGATCCGTATTTTAAGAATCATTGGGCACATCCCGCTTATGATTATAAGCAATCATCTTGAGCCCAATGAGCTGATTGAGTTGTATCAGTCTGGTGCGAATGCTTGCTTAGAGAAACCCATAGACACGCGAATATGCGCGGCACAGGCTATTGCCCTGATTGACCTGTACCTTCAGTCTGATATGGATGCACAAAAATGGGACGCTCGCATGTTTGGCTCAGCACTGATTATCAGTCCACGTTACCGGCAAGTGCTAATGGAGGGAAAACAAATAGAATTGCGGCGAAAAGAGTTTGATTTGCTTCACCACTTTGCCCTGCATCCGTATCAAGTGTTCAGTGCGGGACAGCTCTATGAGCAGGTATGGGAAAACCCAAGCGATATAAGCGGCGAGAACACAGTGATTAGCCATATCAACACCTTGCGCAAGAAGCTGGGGAAAATGGGACCAAAGGTTATAGAAACCCTGCGTGGATTTGGCTATCGCTTTGTTCCACCTCCTGATTCAACAGTTTAATATTTAACGGCAGGCAGGACCTGAATTGGGTTCTGCCTGCCGCTTTTTATAGCAATTATCAACTTTTCCAAAATTTTGAGTGAAGTTGTTGAAGAAGTACGTATTGTAATTGTATAAGAATCATACAAGGAGGCGAACGCCATGTTAATTGCAGTTGATCATGGGAACAAGCTCTTAAAAATCCCGAACCACGCGCCCTTTACTTCCGGCCTTCAGGAGAGCGACGCCCCACCCTTCGGCGGGGAGACCTTGAAGTACCAAGGGAAATACTACACCCTGTCCGAGAAGCGCATCCCCTACCACCGGGATAAGACAGAAGATGACCGATTCTGGGTGTTGACTCTGTTTGCCATCGCCTATGAACTCCAGGCGGCTAAAATGTACTCCCCGAATATCATGCGGGTGCAGCTGGCGGTGGGGCTGCCTCCGGCCCACTACGGGGCCCAGCACAAGGCATTTACCAACTATTTTACCGGGCGGGGAGCGGTGCAGTTTGACTTCCAGGGCAAGCCCTACTCCATCTACATTGAGAAGGTGATGTGCTTCCCCCAGGCCTACGCCGCTGCTGTGACCATGCTCCAAACCCTGCGGGACAAGCCCAAAGCCCTCATTGTGGATTAGGGCGGCATGACCACCGACCTGCTGCTGCTGAAGGACGGCGTGGGCGACCTGTCCGTATGCGAATCCCTGGAGCATGGGGTCATCACCCTGTATAACCAGGTGAAATCCAAGGTAAACGCGGAGCTGGACGTGCTGTTGGAGGAATCGGAAATCGACGCCATCCTCCTGGGCCGGAAGGAACACGTTTCGCCCCAGGTGGCCGGTATGGTGGAGCGACAGGCTCAGGTTTTTGTCAACGACCTGTTCAGCACCCTGCGCGAGCGGGGCCTGGAGCTGAAATCCGGGATGGTGGTGTTTATGGGCGGCGGGTCGATCCTGCTACGCCGGCAGATCGAGGCCTCGGGCAAGGTGGCCCACCCCCTGTTCATGGACGATATCCGGGCCAACGCCAAAGGCTTTGAACAGCTGTACCGGCTGGCCCAGGAGGGCAGGTAACGGGGATGGACGGAAAAAAAGACCCCGGAAAGTTCACCTTCCGCTTCAATCTTTGCGATCCTCAGCAACGCCGGGCGGCGGAGCTTCTCAACCGCCAGGGGCGCTCCAAGGCCCAGTTTATCGCAAACGCGGTGCTGTACTATGTTGATGGCCAGCCATCGGCTTCACAGGGGGCGCCAGCCGTGGACAGTGAGCAGATCAGGCAGCTTGTAGAGGACATCCTCACCCAGCAACAAAGCCAGCCGCAGCAACCGGCACCAGCGCTGCCTCCTGCTCCGGCAGACAACGATTCACTGAATGACACGGAACGTCGCATGATATTTGAAACACTGGACGCATTCAAACAGCAGTAGTAAAATAAGGCATAACGGTGTCAAAAGCCGTTATGCCTTATTTTCATTTTCCAGGGCGATGGCCACAAAGCTGTCTATGGCGTCCTCCAGGTGGCGGTATTGGCCTGGGGAGAGCTGGGAAACCTTCTGGGAGAGGAGGTCGAGGTCTTGGGAGGAGATGTGTCCAAAGAGCAGGTAGTCTGCGCTGATATCCAGGGCGGCGCACACCCGGATGATGGTGTCCGCCCGCATGGCCTTTTTGCCCAGTTCGGCGGTGGAAATGGTCTGGGCGGTGATGCCGACCCGCTCCGCCAATTCCTCCTGGGTCATACGAAGCTGCTTGCGCCGTTCATAGAGCCGTCTCCCAACCTGCTGTAGTGTGATATCCATGCTCCACCCTCTTTCCGTGTTATAGCTTTAGTTTATCTGCTTTAGCACGGATTATTAAGGGAGAAAAGTTGATTTATATAATCTTTAGCATTATAATGGGAGAAACAATCTGTTGGAGGTGTCTGCAAAAATGAAGACCTGCGCCATCACCGGCCACAGGGCAACACGGTTCAAATTCAAATACAATGAAAACTACGCTGGGTGCAAACGGTTAAAGAAGCGTCTGCACGACCAGTTTATCCTGCTCTACGAGCAAGGCGTCCGGCGGTTTCTGGTGGGCGGGGGTTTGGGTGTAGATATGTGGAGTGGGGAAATCCTGCTGAGGCTGAAGGAGTTGCCGGAGTACAGCGACATTGAGCTGGTAATCGTGCTGCCCCATCCAGGCCACGATGATCGTTGGGATGAGCGGAGCAAAAAGCGGATGGCATTTCTGTTGAAGCATTGCACGGAGCATCTGACCATTGGGACGGATGCCAGTCCGGAAAGTTTCTATAAAAGAAACCGCTACTTGGTAGACCATGCGGACTATCTGGTAGCGGTGTATGACAATGACAGGACTGTTCGGAGCGGGACGGGGCAAACGGTGCAGTATGCGGAAAAGCTGGGGAAGTCGATCATATTGATCCACCCGGATACCGGAATCGTGAGCAGTTTATCATAATGGAGAGCGCCGGGGGCATGGATGCCTCCAGCGCTCTTTTATACTGGCTTGGAACAGAATGTTTGTCCATCCACAAGACCTGTGACGATTTTTGTAGAATTTTGTCGAAGGATTTTATCTGAATTTATCAGGACTTCGGGAGAATTTCATTTTGTTTCCTTATGCTGTAAAACAGTGGCAGTAAATTGAAGTTTAAGTAATACTCTGTAAAATACCAGCCAGCAAGGGGATGATATGTAACAGGAAGCTAATTTTGTCGGCCAATCCAAATTCGCCCGATAGAATGGCGTTTTTCTTCGCAACGCGGCCTACATTCTAAAGAATATATGATCGGCAAGGCGGCGGCTCATGCTGCCATGCTTCTGCGCAGATAGCAGAAGCGATCCTGCCGCCTGTGTGTCGGCAACGCAAACGGAAGAAGGTTTCCATGTGATAGAAGTTCCTCTCTATCGCATTGAGACGGTCCGCCGTTTCCATGTGCCAGGACACACGGATTATAGGGATCTGAATCGGTATGCTAAACAGCGCCAAGCTGAGACAAAAGCCCCCTCACATGAGGAGATTGTCCCGCTATTTGCTGTAAGACCTTGCCCTAACGGACCTCCCAATGCCCTACCAACAGCCGATCTTGTACTTCGGTACGAGACCGGCTGTTTTATTATTCCCCGCTGCCGTGGGCCTCCTCCGCGCCTGACCTCAAAAATCAGACGAAGGAGGGCTGTCCTGTGAGACGGCGCAATAATGGAACGGGTGAGATAAACACCCTGCAAAATGAGTTCACAGCCTATCTTCTGGTTGCTCTGCGGCGGCAAAAGAAGGCTTATGATGAAAAGAGTGGCCGTTTAAAAAGTCGAGAAATTTCAGTGGACTATCAAACGGAGGAGTTTGCGGACGAACGCTCCCATGACGGTGTGACGGCAGGTGCGTCCATGCGGTGTATGGAGAATGACGATCTGCTCCAGGCATTGGAACGCCTCACCGCAAGGGAGCGGTACATCCTGTTCCAGCGGGTCCTGGAGGGACGCAGTTACGAGGAACTTTCCGGACCGCTGGGGTTGCGGTACAGCGGCACCGCCGCCGCTTACCGCAGAATTATTCAGAAATTGAGAAAGGAATTGCGAGGTGATAAGCCGTGAATTTCAAGGATCTCATGCTCCGGGCCAAAAACGGCGAGGAAGCGGCCATTGCGGAAATACTTGACCTCTACAAGCCGCTGCTGTTGAGGGAATCTCTGGACTGCGGCAGCTTTGATGAAGATCTGTATCAGGAGCTGTGCATCACCCTGCTCCACTGTATCCGCACTTTCCGCATCTAAACGCAAACAGGGCGGGGTCTCACCATGTGAGGCCCCGCCCTGGATCGTTATGTACATCTTCATTCAAGCAGCCGTTCAAATTCTCGTTTTGCGTAGATGACGCGGGCCACCGTTACCAGCTTCTTACTTTCGTCCACCCAATAAAACATGATGTAATTCTGCACCAGCCGCTTTCGGTACTCATGCTTCAGCGGCCTGATGGGAGTATAGGCAGGATTTGCATAGGGGAACTGCGGTATGCTGTCCCCCGCTTCGATCAGCGCCATAGCCAGGTGCTCCGCAGCCGATGGGTTATGAAGTTCCCGGCTGATATACCGCACGATCTCCACCATGTCCTGGCGTGCCGCAGGCAGATACTCCAGCTTATACAACCTGCTCCCCTCCAATGGCCTCCCGCATCGCTTGCAGGACTTCTTTTGGGGAGTAACGCTGGCCAGTCAGCTCGGCCTCCTGCTCCGCCGCCTGGAGTTTGAAGTAGATCTCACTCTCAAATTGCAGCGATTCAAAAGCCTCCATGCTCATGACGACCATGTCACCATAGCCGTTCTTCGTCAGAAACACAGGCTGGGCTGTTTCGTGAACCGTCTTGGAGATATCCGCAAAATTGTTTCGCAGATCGGACACAGGCCGTATCAGTTTCATAGTCATCGCCTCCACCACCTATTTTAGCATAATTACGCTAAAATATCAACCTGCTTTTTGTTGGCGCTAAGAAGGGACGCATTACCCGGTCCTTGGCTTCCAGAATCGTTTTAGCGGCCCGAACGGCTGTCCATCCAGGCCGCCAGCACCTCCCGGGCCCGGGCTTCGTCAACATACAGCTCAAAAAATCTGCTTTTTAGATAGGGCACAGCGCCGAACATATTTGTTGTACCCGAATCGCGCAGATTATCCAGATAGTCAAAGTATTTCTTCATGTCCGGATCGTTTGCCTGCAACAGCTTCCGGCACCTGTCTAGATCATCCTCCCGGAAGGCCCCACCGGTGGAAAAATTCCACTCCACAGTTCCGTCCTCATACTGCTGGAAGCCGTGGGCCACAAAGCTCCAGCCGTCGCTCATGCGGACCATAGACGCCTGGTGATCCCCAAGGCTCACGGCCACACGCATACTGCTCTCGCTGGTATAGCCGGCGTTGGACAAGCAGCAATATTCCCGGCCATTTCGTTTTTTGTAGATTTGCCCGACCACGGGCAGGATGTATTTCTTTTGCATCTTGCGATCCTCCTATTTGGTATTCTTAAAAATCTTCCCCCCAGGAATCAGGCTTCGTACTATCCTCAGTTTGATCGGCTGTTCCCCCGCTTTCCTTCTCGGCGGCCTTTCTGTCCTTGGCCTCCGCCGCCTGCTGAGCTTTGAGAAACCCCATAGCAAGGGCCTCGCCGCCCACATCCTCGTTGCGTGGCTTTTTGCCCTGCTTTTTCCTGCACCGCTCCAGGGCGGCATCGTAGTCGTAGCCGATCCCGGTCTGGAACTTATCCGCGATTTCCCGCAACTTATCTGCATAAAATTCATACTTCACACGATGGAAACCCTGCAAATTCCACGTCTTGCATACCATTTTCAGCAACATGGAATAATCCCGCAGGGCGTCAACAATTTTTCGGATATCCCCGTGGCACGTCTTGATCTCCCGGTCGCCGTGGATATCAAAGACGCACAGGGCAACCTCCGTCCCCAGAAACCCCAGCTCTACCGTCTGGGCGACCACCGGCTCATATTCCTCGCGGGGCAGATCCGGCTTTTCGTTTTCTCTGGCTTCATCCATAAAAGCGCACCTCATCTTTCCAGCGCGCCGGGGTCTATGGGAGCAAACCCACAGACCCCGGCGCGGAGTTCAAATTATTCTGCGGGGGCGGGGAACGGCTTCCCGTCCCCGTCCTTTACATCATAGTGCTGGTCGAACACCTCATCATACCCCTCTTTGCCCGTGGCGCCACAATCGGGACACGTCCACACAGCGAACCCTCCGTTGTCGGAACGGATGGTATCCACATACTCCAATTCGCCGCCGCAAACGGGGCAGATACCCGCCTCCTCCGCGCCGGGAGCTTTCATGTCCAGGCTGCCGCGCTGGATGAAGTCCACCAGGATATTGGTGTCCAGGGCGGTCAGTTGACGGCAGACATCCACGATCTCCTGGAGCGCCCCCTCCTCGAAAAATCCACCAATGCGCTCTTTACAGGCGGCAACCAGTTTCAGCGGTTCCTCCCGCTGAATGGTGTTACGGCCATTTTGAAGCAGCAACTCCAGCGCCAGAACCAGGGTCACCCGGTCGCCGTTGGCCAGGCGGTTGAAATCTTCCAAAGCCATTTGTTCCATATGTCTCAAGTCCTTTCATTGTTTTCTCACAACGTCCTGCGAACTCGTTAATAATCAAGACTTGTCTCCCAGTTGGGGTTGCCTAACATAATGGCCGCATGGTGCTGGGCCAGATCCGAAATGTCCAGCTGTTCAAGGCCGTTACAGGTGATGATCTCGGCGCTGCCAACCAGATAGCACAGCTTTTCCCGGCCGACCTCCAGGATGATCACCGCGTCATCTTCCCGGATATGCTGTTGGAGGCCGCGGATGAACACATCGTAGCCCGCTTCGTCAACGTCAAGCGCATCCCGCAGGCCGCTGATCCCGCCATTGGCGCCAAAAGCGAACGTAGCCTGACCATCGGCATCCTTTTCTTCCCAGAGCTCTATAGAGCCATCCGCTCCGTAGACACAGGACATAAACTGCCGGAACAACTCCGAATCCTTTACATGGAAATAGTTCGTCCGAATCGCACAGTGATAATTTGCCATAGTTATGCTTCCTCACATAATAAGATTTGCAGATGATTTTAATAAGTGTATCTGCTTAGTTCACTCCGCCCGGTCAACCTGCTTTGGCACGGCTTAGATCAGCAGAATATTGAAGCCTTTTGCCGCCCGGCACACTACCTCATAGCGTTTTTCCCCGGAAGTGTGCCGGTATTTCTCCAGCATACCGGCCCGCCTTGCCAGTTCCTCGGCGTAGGGATTGGTATCACCCTGGCAGTAGGTGGTGGCGTCGGCCAGCAAATCGGGCGTCATGGATGATGGGTCAGCCAGTTCCGCTTTGTGTTCTGCGATAAAACGCTGGGTAACTGCGTCCTTGCGCCAATTTACTTGTTCTAAATTTATCATTGCCTTCTCCTTCTGCCCCTGTAACTGGGGCGGGGTTTCAGGTTTACGCGGAGAGCTGCCAGGAAATCGACAGGATCTCCGTGTCCGTCAGCCGGTAGATATATTTCCGGGAGCGTTTCTTCCGGAAAAACAGGGCCTCCCCATTGGTTTCAACACGGCCCACCATGCTGCTGTACACGCACTTTTGGCCGGCGATCCTGGGGATGGCCAGCTTCGCGTCATGTTCGATCTTGGCGTCGTCCATGACAGTCTCATACTGCACAGCGACGTGCAGGTTTTCGTCGTCGGCAAACAGCTCCAGGACACGCATGGCGCGGTCAAGGATCTCCTGCCGCCGTTCCGGGTTGTGCCTGCTGTTGAAGGACAGTGTGAAGTAGCCGTAGTCCCTGCCGGTCAGGAGACCCCGCATTGTTGTGCTGAAATCGTTACACCAGAAGAACAGATCCCAGTCGGAGCTGTACGAAACTTCATCCTCGCTGCCGTACTGGCACACCTTAAAATTTTGCGCCATGACGGCGGCGATGCGCTCCATGTGCTTGCTGCGCTGCCGAGCATTGGTGACAGTGTAAGCACTCCAGGCATTGCTTTGGAAACCGACCTCATCTGCGTAGGCGCGGTTCTCGCCCTGCTGCGTCTCGGTGTAGACGAAGCTGAAGCGCAGGGAGTATACGCTCTCACAGGCATAGCCGTGGGAAATGAACTCCTGCCCCGTCTGGCTGATGTAGCTGTGGTCGTGGATGATCTGCATAGCTCTCCACCCCTTAATGATTGGATTCCGACTGTCCGGCCACGGGCCGGGACAGCCCCGCCGCCATCATCTGCACAGCGGTGCGGAAGCCAGACTCGTAGGCCCGCTGCAAATCAACGCCCTCCCGCATGGTCAGGGTATCCTGGTACTGCATCAGCTTCTCGTGGCAGCCCTCGGGCAGCAACGCTTCCAGCTCATCGTGGGCCGTGTTGACGGCCCGGGTGAGTTCCGCTCCCTCCGGGGTCTGCTGGAAGGGCGCGGACTCATACTCGCCCAAATAGAGCCTGGACAGAAACTCCGGGTCGGCCTCCACCGGCAGGGTGACGGCCTGTGCAGGCTTGTCCAGCGCAGAGGTAAGGGCCTCAATGGCCTGGATCAGCTGCGGGACATGGCGCTCAAAGAATGTATGTCCCATAGGTGTTTGGTAAAAATCCATCATAATGCTTCCTTTCTTCATATTGAATGAATATTGTCACCAGATGTGGCGCCATCCCGGTGCGCTGGTCACTTCGGTCAGCGCCGCCTGGCGCAGTTCCCCTTCGGTGAGGCTGCCCTCCTCCTGGATGTCGGTCAGGTCCAGGTCATAGACCTGGGCATCGACATCGGTGTTGGCGTAGATGTTCTGCACCAGTCCACCTTGCACCTCGACGGCCACCTGGACATCTAACTCGCGCTCCTGGACGCACCAGGTATAGGAACCAGCCCCGTCAATGATGCTGGCCAGATTCTTCTCGCAGGAGCAACGGTGCCAATCAGCTTGCAGGGACACGTCGAACGGCAGCGCTGTCAGCTTTCGCTCATAGGCGGCCTTCATGGCTGACTGAGCCTCCTCATGGTGCAGGAACGGGTCCACCGTCGCGCTATTTTTGAGCGGGCCGCTTTCCGTAGACAACAGGCAGTAGATTTTCATATTGGCATGCCCTCCTGTCATTGGTAATAGAACACGGCCCCGAAGTAATAGCGTTGGCCGGGCTGGGCCTTGCGCAGAAATTCCTCAAAGGGCGTGGGTGTCATATCATCGCCCAGCAGAACGTAGTCTCCATACTTTGAGGTGAATGCTTCGCCCAGTGCGTCAATCAACGTCTGTACCCAGCCATGGTCGTGGATGAACTGGGTCTCATTCAGCGCCTGCAGCGCCATAACGGCTTTCTGGAACGCAGTATAACGTCCCTCGAAGTAGCGTTCAGCGGCCTGGGGGTCAATGGCAAATACGTCGCCATCCAGCCAGCCCAGCCGCCGCTCCTCCAGCCACGCACCAAAGCGGGCAATCACGGCACCCCGATCCATCGCCGCCCCGATCCGGCTGGCAATGGGAAAAGCGCTGGGGCTCTCATTCAAATCATACTCTGTGGTCCATTCGTCCGCAGGGCGCGGGGCCTGGAACAGCTCATAAATGTAACCCATAACTACCTCCTATAAAGTGCGGGAGGACGGCCGCATGGCGCAGCCGTCCTCCCTAAAATACTGCGGCGCATGAGGGCTTTCGCCCTCATGTGCGCGTCATCTCATCAATACCTCCCGGCTGGCTCTTGGCCTGTTCCACCAGGAAGGTGTTCTTCTTGTAGCTGCCCTCCGAGGACACCTCCGCGTTACCGCCCAGGCTGTCCAGATACTGCCCGCCAGCTTTCGACGCGGAGATGTAGAGGTGCAGGCTGGTTCGGGCAAAGCCCTCCCCGACAGCCTCCCGGTAATCCAGGCTCAGGACCAGCAGGGCGCCCAGCATCCCGGCCTTTTGCCGGACCAGCTGAACAAACAACGCCTTGATCTGGAGCTGCTCCTCTGGGCTCAGGCCGCTGCTGTAGAGGTGTTCCAGGAACAGCGCCAAACGCTCGCCCTGGTGCTGCTCCTCCGGCGGGCCGTTCTCGGCCTCTATATCCACAAAGCTGAATTTACCGGCGGGGACTTCCCGGTCTTTTGGCGTCCCGTTCACACAGCATTTGGTCAGCCGGACGCAGGCCCGGGCCACGACGCGGCCATCCCGCTCCGCGTACAGCACCTTTTTATTGGAATCAAAACAGGCCAGCAGGCAGTCGCAGTAGGCCCCGCCGCGATAGGACAGGCACGTTGCATAGGGCTGTGTGCCCAACAGCATGGTGGAAAAGAAATCATCCTTTTCCCGGATCTCTGTGCGGCCCTGGGTAAGGGAAAGATCATGCGTCCACGCCGCCTTCGCCTGAGCATCGAGCGGGTAGTCCAGCTCCCGTTCCAGGTCGCCGGTATGGTATTTCAGATTTTTGAACTGTCCCATCAGCTCGGCCTTCACCACCCGGCAGAACGCCGGGTGCAGCTTTTCCGAGAGAGAGTCTAGGTATGTCCCGGCAATCCCGGCCCCGTCCTGGCACAGGAACTTGATGATGCCTTCCTGGTGCCGTTCTTTGAATTCGGGGCTCAATTTCATGACGTCCGCCAGACCCTTCCACTCCAGGTCTATTTCCAGCAGGTTGGCTTTCAGTGCGTCCAGGCTGTCAAAGCGGTCAAGGTGGTCTAAATTGCGCAGCACCAGCATCACGTCGGCCCGGCACCAGATGGAAGGGAGCACGGGGCGGAGCTTGTCCAGACGTACCAGCATTTGCGCGGCGTCCTCCGCCCGGATATCCTTGATGTGGGCGAATTCCTCCCGCTGCCAGTCGGCCAGCGGCTTTTGATCCAGCCATCCGGCCAGCGCGGCCAGATCCATCTCTCCGCTGATCTCATCCAGAACGTTCCGCCTCCGCAGCTGGCGCAGCACCTTGATCCGATAATCCAAACCGGGGGCGCACAGCTTACTATACAGGGTGACGTAGGCCCCGGGTGCGTCATACAGCAGCTTCAGTTCAGGAAAGGTGTACTGGCGGCTGCCGTCCAGCAGGTTTTTGGGCAGATTCCTCTGCGTCATCCAACGGCAGTCCTCCAGATTCCTGGCGGTCAGTTCGTTCAGATTGAAATGGTCACGGTAGAGCGGCTCATAAAAGAGGATGGACGATTGGGACAGCCCCAAAAATTTGTCCGTGTTTTCATCGATCAGCCGGATGAAGTGCTTCTTTTCGTGGATGATGGCGTAGAGCAGCAGCGTTTCCTGGCGGCTGGTCAATCCATTGAGGGAAATGGTCTTAAACTTTTTGCCATAAATCAGGTTTACATACCCGGTATAGCTGACCAGGGCAGTGTCCAGATCTCCGGCGTCAGTTGTCCGCGTCCGGCGCTCCATGCGCTGGAGCTCGGACAGGGCGCAGTTGTTCTCCCGCCAATGGTGAAGGAACCTGCCGGCGGCATCGGCGCTCAGGCGCTGGAGTACAAGGGCCAGCAGACGCTGATACTCCGCCCCGTCCTCCGCGAAATACTGGTAGTCTGTCAGGGTAAGATGTTCGTTGACATTCTTTTGATGGAGCATCCGGGCAATGCCGGCCAAAGCGGGGCAGAACTGGAACAGCGTCCAGATGTCCTCAAAGTCCGCTGAGGCGAACAGATAGCGAGAGCCCACAAAGGGCTCTTTCAGCAATGCCCGCTGGCCTTCGTCCAGGGCAACAGGTACTGCTCTACAGGCAGGCAGGTTCATGAGGATCTGCGCTCTTGTGCCGTCGTCTAATTCCATGGGGGCAAAGTTTTCCAGATAGATCAGCCGTGCGGCCGAAGTCAGGTCGAGTTGCTCCATGGCGAACAGCACGTCGTTCTCCGAATAGGCAGTGATCGTTTTTTCCCCGGCCCAACAGGCCTCCAGCAGCTCATCCAGCCTCTGGGCCAGATCATCCCAGCCCGAACGGGGCTTCTCCGGCTCGGTATCCGCCGTCACTTCCCCCGCAAAGGCCATCAGCTGGGCCAGCCAGGGGGCAAACTGCGGGTTTTGGATCAGCTCACGCTGGACATTCTTGGGGAGATCCAACGTGCAGTCCAGGTATTTGACCATCCTGTCACAACAGGAAAGGATCTGCCCTGCGGTAAATTCCACCGTCCAGTCCAGCTTCAGCCGGACGGCATCCATCCGCAGGATGCAAGCAATGTGTTCCCGCATCATTTGCCCAAGCTCATTCGCCTGGATCTTCGTCAGGATCATCCGGTTCGACCTCCTTCACCTTCAAAATGTAAGATTGCAGCTCTGCCCAGGTCAAAGCGCCGGTGCGGAGCAGCTCCCGGCAGACGATCAGAAAACGCTCCGCCTCCGCTGGGGCCAGGGCATACCCAGTGCCGTCCAAAAGCGGTTCCAATCCATCGCGCACCACACGGTGGGCAATGGCCTCCCGGTCATTGTAGTAGCGGTACTTATCCAGATACTTCAAGACAGCTCCAAATGTGCCATCGTTGGAATCGGCATAGCAGGCCTCGATGCTCTGGATCATGTCCAAGTGTGCCTGCCGCTTTTCTTCCGCTTCCGCCGCCTCTTTGGCCTCCTGATCCGCCTGTTGTTCCTCCGGCGTCAGGTAACGCTGTTTTAGCTCTTTAGCGTCCCAGGCAGACAGCTTCGATTGGGCGATCACCGCGTCAAATAATCCACGCTGGTCCCCGGGGGACAGCAGGGTGGCCGCGCCCTCATCCTTCAGCAGGGCGATCACAAAGTCAAGGTAGCGTTTTGGCTGTTTCGTGAAAAAATACTCATCCACCCAGTGGAGCAGCAGGCGCTGTCGATCCGGGTCATCCGCAAGGAAATCACGCTGGAGCTTGAGTGTGATCTCGCTGCCGTTATAGCCTTTTTGCGCCCACAGTTCATCTTCAAAGCCATCCCGATAGCGGCCAAAATATGTCTTTGCTCCCTGGAATCCATATTGGGGCAGGAACCGTGTCAGAAATTCGACCGCCTGCAACGTCTGGATGTCATGGCAACAGCCCCCGATATGGCGCAGCAAGGTGGAGTTGGATACATCGCCATCCTCGGACAGACAGCCCTGGAAGGCCGTCCACAGGTCGATGATACCCACCTTGACCATGAGAGGGAACCTGCCGGCAAAGGCGTCCTCGCGGTAACGCTCCAGGAAATCCTTTTGGGTGAGGGCCTGATATCGGTCCAACCGTTCGCGGATCTGGGCGGCGTCCATGTCCTCAGTCAGACAGCTTTCAAACAGCTTGAGGTAGTGCTTCGTATCCAGGCTGCCAACCAGGGGGTCCCACTTGGGATCCATGACATCGAAGCTGGCGGTGGCCGGATGGAGAGGTTCGTCGGTGCAGCGGATGAACCAGGCCATGGTCTCGGGGGTCTGGATATGCACGCCGACCGTCAATGTTTCAGCCAGCCGGTGTTTCTCATAGCATTTGATGTCAAACTTTGCATACATCTGATAGATTTGGGTGAGCTGTTGGTAGACCTCGGCAGACAGGGGCTGGTCATGGGTCAGAACGGCGCGGAACAGCGAGACAACAAGTTTTTCCGCCGTGAGAGAATTGCGTCCGGGGCCGCCGGGAACACACTGGCTGCACAGGGCCGCAATATTGGCGTATGCGATCTCAATGGGGGTATAGCCGTGGTCTGTCAGCCAGCCATAGTGCTTGCTGCCCTCCCTCACGAAGGAGACAGGCAGGGACAGCAGGGCCCGGAGCAGATCCATGTGTCTGGCCTTCATCCGCTTTTTCAGCGGGAACAGCATGGCAAATACCTGGTTAAAAATGTCCGTGTTGCCAAACACGGAAAGGGTCCGCCCCTTTCCCAGCAGGGTCACTAACTGGTCGCTGAATTGGGCGAGGGCCTGTTCCCCGTCGGGAAACAGGCTCATGGCGAAGATCAGCTCCTCGGTCTGGGTGTATGCCCATTCCTTCAGCTTTTGCTCAATGGCTGCCGCGCCGCTCTCGCCCCCGTAGATCAGGCAGAGGGCGCCGGTGAGGTAGAGGTCGCTTTCCGCGCACCGCCGCACCCCCTGGATAAAGTCGGCCCGCTGGCTCCCCACAAACATTTCCGGTGTGGCGATATCCCTGGTGTAGCCCAGGGCCAGGGCAATGGCCCTGCGGTCGGGGAGGCTCATGCCGAAGCGCTCCTCATACCGTTCCAGCAGTTCGCCCAGGTACATAAAGCCATAGTCCCGCTGCAGCGTTTCGGATGTGGAGGACAGGGGGAATATGCACCTCTTTCGCAGTTCCTCCATCTGGGCGTAATTAGCCTTGGCGGTGGTGACGACAAAAGCAATGATGTCGTTTAGCAGCTTCAAATTGATTTGCAGCCCATAGGCGCCCATGTTTGACAAATTCATTCAGAATCACCTCCAAAAATGGAAATTTGTTCTTCCGTTTGGGACAGCAGGGCCGCTCTTTGCGCCCTGCGCACCTTCAGCTCCCGGCGGTGGACTTTGGCCGCCCGTTTTTTCTCGGCTTTGGCCTTGAGCTGGTCGATGTTGTGGACGACCTCGATGCCCTCGGCGGCGTCCCGCAGATCCTGCAAAAGGTCCCGCTGCTCGCTCCGGGCGATGCGGATGTTCTCCACCTCATAGTGGAACTCAAAATAGTCATAGAGGTCGTCATAGTGCCGGTGCATTTTTGAGAAATACTCCTGGCGGCGATCCTCCATGGTTTTCCTCGGATGCTCGATCACGGTATAGTTGTTCAGAGGGCTGGCCTCGTGCTCCTTGATCTTCAGCCATATCTCCGCGTCTGTCCGGGCCACGGGGCGGTCAAAGACCTTCATCCCCTTGGTGACCTCCACCTTTTTCTCCTCCAGAAAGCCCCGGCGGGTGATCCAGGTGCGGCGGACATCGTAGAAAATGTTGACCTTTTTCAAATCACGGGGCTGCTTGCGGATGACGCAGACCGGGTTTTTACACTGTACCTGGATGCACTGTGCTACGTCATACTTGACCTCGTACCAGCCGCCCTCGTAACCGTTGCTGCCCACCACACAGGCGCAGTAGGCGCCGCCTGTGAGCTCCATGTACTGCTTATGGGCTTCTCTGGCGTTCTCGGTCTCGATTTTTTCCACACTGTGTTCATAGTCATAGGGCCTGTCCGTCCGGTGGCAGGGACACATAATAAGTTTCAATCCCTGCGGGATATGCTGGCAGTTTTTCCGATAATAGGGACAGTGCAGCAGCGGATTGTCGTTTTCCGCACAGTACCAGACGTTCTGAAACCAGCAGTTGCCTATGTTGAAGCCGCGCCCAACATCGCTGCTGCCTTGGATCAGCAGGCCGCAGGGGGTCTCCCAGGTGAAGCCCAGCATGGTCTCCCACTTGTAGGAGAAGTTCTGCCAGTCGCCCCAGCAGACCGTGTCCGGGTGGTGCTCCCTGGTATAGCCCTGGGCATAGAGCCGCCGGGTCAGGTCGTTCAGCTCCCCGTTCATATCCCGGGACACGGGATCAGGCCAAAGTGCTCCTTCATGGTGTCTCTCAGCTCCTTCACTTCAATTTGGTATTCCTGGGCAATACAGCCCTCGCACACGATCTGCTTGTAACCCAGCGCCCGGCTGCACCGCTTGTCCCAGGAGTTCACCTCCCCGCCGCAGACGGGACAGGAGAGATCCTGATACCAATACAGCTTGGCGGGATTTGAAAAACTGCGCTCATTCACATCTGAGACTCCTTTCTAAACGCAAAAGGACTGCCAAACTGTATGGATACAGTCTGACAGTCCTTTGATATCTGTTCCCCGCAATCTGCGGGAACGGTCATTCTTCCCCGATGTCCTCCTCGATTTGCGTTAAAAACGCAGAGGGGGAATACACCTGAACGGGGGCTTTTCCATAGTCTCTGAGATTTCTGGTCACGATGCAGTCCATCCCGCAGCGCAGGGCGGTCTCTGTCATCATGGCGTCCTCGTAGTCTGTGAGTTCGGACGATATCGCCCGCCGGCAATCCATCCCAGCGGTATCCAGCAGCTCGAACAGGTTGAACAGGGTGCCCAGCACACGCCGGGTTTCCTGGTCACTGTGGGTGTGGCGGTGGGTGATGTAGTAGATATCCGCCGCCGATTTCGCGGTGAGGAAGCCCATGACGCGCTTATTTGCCACGGCAAGAAAGATTTGCTGTGCATCCTCCGCGAAGGGTTCCCGGGCCTGGAGCGCGTCAATTATGATACAGGTGTCTATTAACGCCCTCATATCTGATCCAGCCTTTCCTCACGGGCCTGTTCCACGGTAATGTCAGGAGGGAGGATGCCAAACAGAGACTTGGCCATATCCACCCGGTCCTGAAAGGGGTTGGACAGCTTGGCCACCACCGTTCCGTTCCGGGTGATGTAGATGTCCTCCTTGCTGGACAGGGCCAGGTATTTACCCAGGTTCTTTTTCAGCTCTGTCGCGGTGATAGACATTTGCCAGCACTCCTTTCACACAGATGGTTTCACCTATAGTATATGTCAATCGTCCGATTTAATCAAGCACTTCGTGCGAAATTCCCTGAAAGGCCCTTGACGTAGCACGACATGGCCATCACCCGCCAGTCCTTTGGCCGGGGCTGGCCCGCCCGCACTCTATCCAACAGGGCACGGTTCCCACAGACGGCGCACCGAACCCATCGGCGGCCTATCCGCCGCTCCAGCGCAAACACGGCCTACACCTCCCCCAATCTTTGCTGGAGGAAATGCACCAGCGCCGCCATATTTTTTTGATACTGCGGCATAAAGGGCAGATCCAGGTCGTAGTTGTAGTAGCGGTAGTAGAGGATCTGGAACAGACTGGCCCGGAGTTTTCCGGCGTCCAGCTTGTTCAGCAGACAGCCCAGGGTGGGCAGGGCGCTGCCCTCAGCGGCCCAAAACTCCCGGCTTTCCCTGGAGAAGTTCTCGTGGAGCCAGTCCTTCACCTGCATCTTGCCGTCAGAAAAGTGGGCCGCGTGCTGATCCACACAGCGGTAGTATTCAAAGGGCTTCCCCCTCTGCCCGGGCCGCACACTCAGCGGGTAGATCCGGCAGACAGAGGGCCTGCCCTCATAAGCGGAGCATCGTCCATCTTTGAGAAGGACGCAGGCATGGTCATTGCCCACCGTGTTCATCAGATAGATGGTCAGACGGCCTTCCAGAAGATCGGTGTGGGCATAGCGTTCGTACACGTCATGGATGGAACCGGCCTCTCCCTGCTCCCGGAGACACCGGGCCAGACGATAGGCGTCCAGCGGTTCCAGCATCAGCTGGCCCTCCAGATCCCGGCAGCAGCCGGCGCACCGGCGGCATTGGAAGCACATCCAGTCCTTGGGCCGGACAGGGATGGCGCGGCTCATGCGGCGTCCCCCTTCACGCCCAGGGCCCGGTAAACGTCCTTCCGGTTTTGGCGGCACTCCTCCTCGGTGGCCCCGCCCTGGGTAATGGTAGTCCAGTCCAGGCAGACCGTGCCGGCGGTGATCCGGCTGAAGGTGCATCCGTCCAGGGTGGAACCGGCATAATCCACCTCATCCATCGTGCAGTCGGCGGTGTGGCAGCTTTTCAGCGTGGCGTTCTGTACCATCAAGTGGGACAGCTCGCAGTCATGGAACCGGGTATGGGCCAGGGTGGCCTCGTACATATCCACATGGCTCAGAACAGACGAGTAAAACTCCGTAACATAGATACGGCTGTACCCGAAGGAAATGCCACCTATGCGGCACACGGCAAATTTGCAGCCATGCAGCTCCGAACCGCAGAAATCCACCTTGTCCGGCAGGCAGAAAAAGGTCACATGGTCAAAGCTGGCCTCCCGGAAGAAATTGGCCGGAAAGCCCTCCCTGGCAGCACGGTCATACAGCCTTTGGTCGATGACCTTCAGTTTGCGGCCATCGGAACCCTTCGCCCACTGAAATGCAAACGCTTTCCGGCTGGGGCGCTTGTGATAGGGCTTGGTCAGCAGCGCCTTCTGGCGCAGGAACGCCCGAACATCCCCCAGGACTGCTGGGAGCCAGGTGTCCCCGCACTTGTCCAGTTCCGCCAGCAGTTCATCCGCTGACCGGGCGGACCGGCCCTGCAAGATGTCATTGAGCTCTTGGATGGCCCGGGGACGTTCGCCAGGGTCATAGCCACGGGGCGCGGACGCCTCCAGGCAGTCCGCGATGCGGCGGCTGAGCTCCAGCCCGCTTGGCACGGCTTTGTAGTCAATCATGGTATAATTCTCCTTTTTTTAGATGCAGTAGCCAAAGATTTCAGCTCGAAACAAGCAGTAATCCGTATGGGCCATATCCATATGATCCAGAATCTGTTCCCTGCTGTGGTATGATTCAAAGGATATTTCCCGCTTACTATAGGTGCCATCATCGTTTTTCTCATGAAAATACCATTCTCCGCTTTGGGTCTGATATACCTTTTTGGGCCGTTTCACCCCAGGAACGGTCAGGGTCAGATAGAGCACATCTTCGCCACGCTCCGCATGGACAAGCGAAAATGTCTTGGCATAGAGTTTCCTGTGTTCCTGCTCCACGAAGCCCCGATAATCCGGGAGCCGGGGGCAGCGGCCGGAGGTGTGTGAAAAGTCCCTCCTGTTTCGCTGATATTTGCAGCGGCACCAGCATTCGGACGCGATCTCACACTGGAAACAATCGACTGTGCCGCAGAGAGGCGGGAAATAGGCGGTGTTTGCTTCATGGCCTGGCATTGTTCATCACTCCAACAAAAAATTGGCGCGGCAAAAGACCTGGATGGTCCTTTGCCGCGCTTTTCATGTGTCAGCTGTCCTGTTCAGGCGGCCATCGCCAGGGGAAAGCAGCCCGCCGCCGGTTCGGAGCTGGGCCCCGTCAGCAGGCGGTACTGGGTGTTCAGCGTCTCAAAGCGCACCTCACCCATGCCATAGCTGTGGATGGACACCACCCGGGACGTGAGCGTGACCTGCCCCTGATGGAGGATGACGGCCTTCGCGCCCACGGCCAATGGCCGCAGTAAGATACCGTTCAGCGTTTTTGTAGTCTTTCCCTCAGTATTCATGGATATTGAGCCCTCTTTCTGTGTCGGAATACACCCGGTGCAGCCCATTCAGGAGCTTCCGGGCCCGTTTGCCGCTCATGCCCTGGGCTTGGGCGGCCTCTGCCACCGTATAGCCCTGGAGCCGAAGCTGGATCAGGCGGCGCTGGTCCTCGTTGCCGATAGAGATCAGGTCATGGAGGACAAATTGCTCCTCCAAATCCCTGCGCGGGTCGGGCGGTCTGGCCCGGACAGTCTCCAGGTAGCGCCGTTCCGCATTGCGGCGGCGTTCCTCCGCCCGGTAGTCCGCGGCGACGCTGCGGGCCATGGCCTGCCACGCGATGGTGGAAAAGGCATACCGCCTCAGCCACGGCTGGGTGAGATACCGCTGCACCGCCTGGAGAAAGCCCAGGGCGGCCACGTCGTAATACTCGCCCGCAGCGTAGCCGCCCCTGCCCAGGAACGAATAGACCAGGTCGTGATGCCGGTCCGCGAACCGGCGCTGTTCCTCCGTGAGGGGCGCCAGCGGGGCGGGCTGTCCCCGCGCAAACTGCGGGAACAGCCTGCTCTGCCGCTCTACAAATCGGATTCAGGCGGGCATAAGCTCCCGCTCACCGTCCAGGATACCCACCGCGAAGTGGCCGTCGTTGTCCGGCAGCTCCAGCGGGTCATCCACCGTCTGAACGATGTTGGCCGCGGCCTCCATATGGGCCTGGGCCCGCTGTTCCAGCATCTCCTTGACCATCTTGCGGAACCCCTCGGCATACGTCTTGACCGCCGCCAGCTCCTCGCCGGCGAAATCCCGCACCCGGTTGAACACGGCGACGCTGTAGTCGAAGCCGTTGCTGCTCACCGGCTTCAGCGTGATCTTCACCAGGCTGCCGTAAACCGGACGGTTGCGCAGGGCAAAGGCCATGTTGACAAAGTTCTTGTAGGGCTTGATGCTGGTGGGCGGCAAGGCCAGCTGGAGCGGCATATACGCCCCATCCTGGAGGATGTAGAGCATCCGCATATTCTTGCACAACTTGCCCTTGCCGCTGGAGCCGAACTGGTTGTTGCCGCAGGCCTCGCACAGCAGGCCGGGATCTCCGTAGCCCTGTTTGCCGTCCATGGACTGGCACTGGGGCGGGGTGTTGTCGTCGTACTCGCTGCCCTCCGGCCAGCAGGCGTTGGCGGAGTGGTTGTAGAGGATGATCCCCTCGATCTCGCCCACATAGGTGGGGTGGTCCGGGTCCTCGCCCGGCATCTTGAACTGGGGCACGCCGCCGCCGGGGATCTTCACCCGGGGGAAGGAGAGCTCCAGGCCCTCCAGATCCTCCGCCACATCGGCGGCGTCAAAGCTGGCGTCCATGGGGGCGGGAAGGGCAAAGGACTTGTACTCCACCACCGTGGTGACATTCTGCTGGTTACTCATGAATTTTTCCTCCTGTCATGTTGTTGTATATCATCAGCATGGCCCGCATTACGCGGCCATTGCGGATGCCTGGTTGATCTGCCGGAGCATAGCCGGGCTCATGGTCATGACGCTGTAGCCGATGGTCTCCAGCTCTGTGGCCCGTTCATAGCTCTCCACGTCCTGGCTGTACCGGGTGACAGCGTTGGCCAGTCCGTAGAGGGTGTAGTCCGCGCCTTCCAACAGATGCTGGAGAACGCCCTTGCCCTCCGCGTCGGTGAGGCTGAAGTTGGAGCCGGTGAGCTTCACCAAAGCCGGGATATCGGTGGTGTCCAGTTTGGCCTCGGTGCTCTTGCGCATGGTGTCCAGCACCTTGGCAAACCGGGCTTCGTCTACCGCTGCCCGCACTGTGTCCTGGAGCTTCATCATAAACGCCTTGCCGTCCTGTTCCAGCGTCTCCTGGGAATACAGGGCGAAGTTTTCTTCCGTGCTGTTGACCCGGCCCACATGGTTGCGCCGCGTCCGGGTGCTGGCGTCGTTGACCACCATGCCGTTGAGGCAGGCCAGACGGTACACCAGGGGCTGGACGTTTACCGCGCCCAGGCCGGTCTCGCTGTTGGAAATGACGATCCCCGCCTGCACCACGTCGCCCAAGCGCACCTCGCCGGTGAGCCTGGGGTTTACCACCTTCAGGTAGAGGTAGTTCTCGGTGAGGCTGCAGCTCTCAAACCGTGCGCCCTGCATCTCCCCGATGATGGGCAGCACCGCCGCCGTGATCTCCAGGTTGTCAATGGGCCGGTAGCGGTTGCTGAGGAAGGCCCTGGCTTTGCCGTCCAGGGTGCGCAGCATCCGCTGGGCGGGCTCACCCCGGTGAAGCCAGTGGTTGACGTTGTGGGCCAGCAGGCTGGGCTCCTCCTGGAGCATCTTCTCGTAGTACCTCCAGGGGATGCCCAGGTGGGCCCCCATCTGACGGTGGGCCGTCTCCTGGATGGCCAGCGGCTCCGTCTGATCCACGCCGCCCTCCAGCACCCGGAGCATGGGCTTGCCGCCCGTGGCGTCCATCTCCAGCGCATGGGGGTTCACCAGGAAGTCCTCCTTGGCCCCGGCCTGGCGCTCGATTTCCTGTGCCATCTCAGTGATGGTCAGTCCGGCTTTCATTTACCGCACCCCCTTTACCAGGAAACGGCGATGTGATCGGCCTGGACATCAGTGGTCAGCCCTTCCTGATTCAGCACGTCTGCCAGCCGGGGCCAATAGACCTTATCGGGGAAATTGGTAAACGTCCCCTTTTTGATCACGTTCTTGCCGGACTTGGGCCGGATGCAGATGGAGCCGTCCTCGTTCACCGTCAGCTTGTGGTGCCCCCTGGTCTTCAGGTCGGCGACCACAGCTTCCAGCAGCTGGCGTCCCTCCAGCTCATACCACGCCTGGGGATCCAGAGAGGTTTGCCCGGACGGTGCGCCTCCCAGCGGCGCGACCTTGACCATGGCGCATTTGAGATCACCGCTCTGGTCAATGGTGACGTCGGCGTACTCATAGTCGGGCACGTTGTAGACCTGGATGCGTCCGGTGCCGCCCCGCACAACAAAGATAGCGGGGTTCTCCATGGTCCACTCCCAGCTCACATCGGGGTAGACGCTTTGCAGGGCCTCCGAGACCCGGCAGTTGACGTGCCGGAGCAGGAGTGCCGCCAGATTCCGGCCAGCGAACTCGCCCTGCTCTCTGGCCGCCCGCTCCTCCTGACAGCGGTAGGCGCTGTTGGCCCGCCATGCGGGACGGAGCAGGGTGACTACCACCCACAGGCCCCACAGGGCAAAGGTGAGGAGCAGGAGGACGGTCTGCACCGACCCGCGCAGCAGCGCCAGAATGGCGATGACCACACCGATTAGGATGGAGGTGCTGGAGGCGAGGGAAACTTTCTGTTTCATGTCGTTTGCCACCTTTCAATTTTTGTCGGAAAACAAAAAAAGAGGCGCTGCTTCTCGTCGGAGCAAACTCCACTCACTCCGTTTCCGGGCATCCGCCCGAAAACTTCGCATCGTTTCGTTGCTCCTCCTCCCCAAATCGAACCCGCTTACGCTGGGCTTCGATTTGGTTTAGAGGACAGACAAAGTCTGAACGAGGCGCAGCGCCTCTTTCGCTTGCTGCCGGAATCGCTATTCCGGCAGGTCTTCCCGCTCCCCGTCAATGGTGCCCGGGGATGGGATGCTTTGGTCTTGGCCAGGTCTGCCCTGGTGCTGCTGGCTGGGGACGAATCCCCAGTCCTTCAGCTTGAGCTTCAGCCGCTTGTCATGGGTCACGCCATCCTTTTTGGCGTACTCCTCCAGCTCCAGCGAGCCGGATACCCACAACACGCTGCCCTTGCCCACGCCGTCTTCGACAAGCTGCCGCGCCGTAGCGCCCCAGGCCCACACCGAGAGATACTGCGGATGGGTGTTCCTGCCGTACCCCACATATTCCATGATGGGGAAACAGAGATAGGGCACCTGTTTCGCGCTGGTTTTCAGCTCCAGTTCGGACGTGACCCGGCCTGTGCAGTACAGCTGGGACATAACGCTCCTTTCTGCCCGTTTGGGCCATAATGTATATATAAAAAGAGCCCGAGGGCAGACCGGTCCCCTGACAGCACAGGGGCCAGCTTTCCACCGGCTCTTGCATACAAACCCCAGATATGCCCGCGTGGTCTTTTCCCCGCCGGAGCAGGGCGCATATCCGTAAACGTGTGCAATGCGATACCTATCGCTCCCAGGCTGATGGTCCAGCCTGCCCTCTTGATCAAGAGGAAACGCACATAGAATCAATTACAAGGGGATTGTACCACAATATATTGTCGGTGTCAATAGAAATAGCACAATATATTGATTGCATGGAATAAAAAACACAAGGAGTTGTGTTCCGCGGGTATTGGGCAGTGAGGAGGCGGGGCGGGCCCCGCCTCCCGGTTTGTCCTAAGTCTCCACAAACAGCCCCACCGGGCACACGTCCTCATAGCCGGGGGTGGAGATGTACCAGCACCCGGGGCCCGTGATCTCCCAGGCTACCTCCAGCGTGATATCGTGCCAGCCGTCCGGGAACCGGGCCCGAAAAGAGTCCCCGGCGTGGATGCCGTACCCATCCACCAGCAGACGGGGGTGGGGATCGTGGTCGTTGGGGCTGGGAAGTTTGATCTGACTGTACCGCTTTTTCATCGTGATCCCTCCATGTGGTAATGTCCTTCAAATAATAAACAGGGAGGACCTGCCGTTTTTTCTGCACGGCTTCAAAAAATTTTTTACACCCGATCAAAAATGATCTGCTTGCGCAGGTACAGGTTAGCTACCGCCATGGTGATGGGCGTCCGCTGTTTGGCATCCAGCATCTCAAAGGGGAGGCTGTCGCTGGTGGTGTAGTCGTTGTCAATGAGAACGTCCATGAGCTTTTCATCGGTGGAAACGTCGGTAGCGCCCGCCTCGGCACACTTGATGAGCTCGGCGGTGGACAGCAGCGCCTGTCGGGACAAAGCCAGTACCTGGGCCTCCCGCTCACTGGGCCTGTCCTTTCGGAACAGCTCCCTGGCCTTGGAGAAGGGCACCCCGTCCAGCAGCAGCTTGCCGAAAGCGGTCAGCTTCAGGGGCAGGCTCTCCGAGAGGGGGACCACATAGAGCCCGCCCAGAAGGTCATACAGCGCCTCAAAGTCGGTATCGCCCACGCCCCGGGCGATGAGGCCCCGCACCTCCAGGCGGTTCAGGCAGGTTTCCAGCGTCCGTCGGGCGGGGGGCAGGTCCCCGGCCAGCTGGCTATACTTCATTTCGACCTGTTCCAGGCGCAGGAACCGCCAGTTGAGGACAGTCCACACCGCCATCTCCTGGATGTCCACCATGTGCTCCTCCTGGTTCACCAGGATCACAGGATAGGTACGCCCGTCGGCGTCTGTCTTGCGGTGGAAATGGCCCACCGCTGTGTAATAAGTGCTTTCCTTCTTGATGTTCATAAATTCGCCTCCAAACCTTGATACTATCTTTTACAAATGGGGCAGACGATCTTCAACAACATCCTTCCGAATTTTTTGTGTTGCCCGGGATATCCACGCCCCCACCTGGTTGGGCTTCGCGCCGTAGAGCTGGGCAATATCCGCCCCACTCAGGCCCTTCACCTTCCACTCCAGCGCCTCCACGCCCAGCCGGGCCACGCCGCTGTACCGCCGTTTGCAGTCCGCCAGAAAATCCGCGACATCCAATCGGCCAAGGAGTTCATCCACCTCGTCCGGGACGGACGGCTCCGGGCAGGGCGGGGGCCGGTCATCCTCAGAACCGCCGGCATCCAGGGAGAGGGCCGGCAGATTCCGCTGGCTGGCGTTGACCGATTTGCAGTGGTTGAGCAGGTGATTGCGGATCACCGTGGTGGCGTAGGTGCCGAACTGGGCGGAGACCCCGTCATAGGTGGCGGCGGCCTTGCACAGCGCCATAGCGCCCTCCTGGTAGAGATCGTCCCGGCCCAGGCCGCAGATGCCTTCATTGACATGGATGTATCGGGAGATCACTTTGTCGATGACCGACAGGTTGGCCTCCGCCAAAGCCTGCTGGCAGGGAGTCAGGGTAAAGTCGAATTTCATGGTATTTGCCTCCTCATGATGCTTTGTCCAGCGTGGGGAAGAAATTACCGCACATCTGGATCACCTGCTCGCAGCGGAATGTGGAAAACCTGCCGATATGGGCCTCCTGTTCCGGCAGGGCCAAGCTGGCCTGGAGCCAGCGGTACGCCTGCTTCTTGCTCATCAGCCCGCTTTCCCACAGCCGGTTGAAGGCTTTGTGAGCTTCGATGCGCTTGCACCGCAGATTCTTGTCGGCCAGAGTGCCCATGGGCAGGCGGGTATCTTTGTGGGCGGCCACGTAGGCATCGCAGGCCGGATAGCGGGCACAGACGTAATAGGGCGCGGCAGGATTGATCGCTTTGGCCCCGTACACCACGGACGCTGGGCGCAGGAATGCCCGGGAGCCGCAGTAGGGGCATTTGATGTTGACACGTTTCATGGGAGATCCCTCCTTTGAGTTTTTATGAACCGGCCCGTGGGGGCTCGGAGAATACCTGAATTTCCATCTGACTTATTACGCACCGGACAAGGGCAATTAGGGGAAGCTAACCCCGTGAATTTTTTGTAAACAATGAAAAAAGCCCGCCTGGACCGGGCATCCAGGCGGGCAGTGTTGGGAAAAAGGGCTGTTCAAAGAAGTGGTACATTTGATATAATAGCGCCAGGAAGGGAGGGCGTGATCATGCGCTTGCTTTTTAAGCAGAGGTTTTTCTCCTGGTTTGACAGCTATGATATCTATGACGAGGACGGGAACACTGTCTATGTGGTCAAGGGGGAGCTGAGCTGGGGCCACCGGCTCCAAATCTACGACGCCTGTGGGAATCACCTGGGCACGGTGCAGGAGAAGGTCTTGACCTGGCTGCCCAAGTTCGAGCTGTACGTGGGAGAGCTTCAGGTGGGGGTGCTGGAAAAGGAGTTCACCTTTTTCCGGCCAAAATTCAACCTGGACTGCAACGGCTGGACGGTGGAGGGGGACTTCTGGGAGTGGGATTACACGGTGATGGATGGCCCCCGTACCGTGATGTCCCTGTCCAAAGAGCTGTGGAATTGGACGGACACCTACAGCATGGACATCTCCCGCCCGGAGGACGCCTTGCTTTGCCTGATGATCGTATTGGCCATCGACGCCGCGAAATGCTCGCAGGGAAACTAAGACTGCCCCGTTCCGCGCTGGCTCAGGAATAGAAGGGGATCGCACTCCGCCGACGGTACCTGCCAGAGCAGATATTGGGCATACAGAGCCTTGAAGGCATCCGCTGTGAGCTGGCCGCAGCACTCGGCAGGGTCGATCATCTCGCCGGCGAGCTGCTGGAATTGCTCAACTGCCATTATGGTAGGGTGACCGTCCCGGTCTGCGGACAGGAGGTAACCAGGGCCATGGGTGCAGATATGGACGCTGCCGCGCCAGTTGCCTTGGCAGGCGGATAAGAATGAATAGAGCTGATGACATTCTGAACTCACATAAATATCTCCTAACTAATTGCATTGACATTGCACATACTATGTTGTACAATTATGGGGAAAGGATGGGTGATTTTTATGCCAGGCGATACCAATTTCAGCATGCGCATGGATTCTGCTCTGAAATCCCAGGCGGAAGAAATCCTGTCTGAACTGGGCTTGACCATGAGCGGCGCGTTTACCATGTTCCTAAAACAAATCGTGCGGGACCAGGCCGTTCCCCTTACCCTCTCCCTCCATCCCCGTAATGCGGTATACGACGAATTGCTGGAAGCTCAGGCAGACCGCCGAAACGGCTATCAGGGCCGGAACGCCCGCGAGGTACTGGCCGATATGGAACGCGCCATCGGGGAGGCCGAGGCCGTTGGGTAGGTACGCTGTTATCGTGTCCCGGCGTGCGGATACCATGCTGGTGCGGCATACCCGTTTTCTTGCGAACGTGAGCGTTCCCGCGGCCAAGGGACTGATAAAGGATTTTGAAAAGGTATTGGATGCGCTGGAGGATAATCCGTTCCAGTTCCCTGTCGAAACTGACTACGAACTGCCTCCAGGTCAGTATCGGAAAGCGCTCTTCTGCAAACGTTATAAAGCCCTGTTTGCGATTGAGGGCGATACTGTTTATCTGGATACGGTGTTGGACTGCCGGCAGAACAACGCAAAAAATCTGCCTACATAGGTTCAGGGCACGGATGGGAATGACCCGATCCGTGCCCTTTGTCTATTCAGCTTGCTTTGGGAATTACTCATTGCCTGGCGATTGCGAACAGCCTGCTGATCTCCTCCCCGCTTTCCTGCATACCACGTTTGATCCACTCATTCAGCCAGCCATAGATGCCATAAGCCCAAAAAGACTTCATGTAAGCCTCCAGATTGTCCATCTCCGCCGTGACCTGTATGGTGCTCACGATCGTCTCCAGCATGATGCCGGACAGCCCGGCCTGGTAGAGCGCGGTATAAAATGAGCCGTTCGCCCTGTAGAAGTCGAACAGTGATGGGAACAGCGTTTCCGGGGTGGATGCAGGGTCGCTTTCATACAGCCTTCCCCATTGCTCGATGAGCCTGTCCGACTCTTCCTTCAAAATGTCCTCCTTTGTGTGGCAATTGCGGTAAAAGGACACACGGCCAACGCCCGCCCGTTCCGTCAGTTCACTGACCGAAATTTCGGCCAGTGTCTTTTTTTGCAACAGCTCCAGCAGGGCCCGCGTAAGCTGCTGCTTCACATAGGTGTTCTTTTGCTCGTTATTCATCTGATGATACAAACCCCTTCCCGATGTATCATTTTTGCTGAAACACTTGATTCATCCCGAAGCCTATGCTACTCTTGCACCATCCATTTGTCAAGGAGGAGCCTATGAAAATAATTATGAAAGCTATTGGCATCATCCTGGCCGGAATCGTTTTGCTAGCCGCGATCCTGTTTGGCGCAGTCCTGCTCCGGCCCTCTATCGTGACCGATGCGCTCCAGAGCCTGATATACCAGGACAAATCCGACATCAATCCGTCCTCGCCGAGGCGCGAACCCGGCCAAGCCGTTAGAAGCAACGGCATACTCTACGTGAACGACATCAAATACGGAGAGACCTACCCCAACAGCTATCTGGACATTTCCTATCCCAGCAGCGATACGTCGGTCAAACGAACGACCGTGATATACTTCCACGGCGGTGGATTCTTCGCCGGGGATAAGGTCCTGGGGGACCCTATGGCTGAGCGGGACGACTCCACCGCCTTGTTCGACAAAATGATCCAGGCGGGGTTCAATTTCGTCAATGTGAACTATGTGCTCATGCCGGACTACCATTTCCCGGACCCGCTGATCCAGATCAGCGAGGCGGTCAATTATCTCGTAGAGCATGGGGCTGAGCTGGGGCTGGATATGGAAGACGTGGTCCTGTTCGGCCAGTCCGCAGGCGCGGAGCTGGCCGCCCAATACGCGGCAGTTTTGTCCAATGGGGAATATAGAGCCCTGTTTGCGTTCACCAAGGAGCCCCGGTTGCAGGTGTCGGACATACGGGCTGCGGTGATAGATGACGCCCCCCTTGAGGTGGAGCTTTTGGAGGGACTGCCTATTAAAATATTGGCCGGCGCATACTTGCAGGACAGCGTTTTCCTTTGGGACAAAGCAGAGGCGGACCGTTTCAGCGCCACGCGGTACATCACCCCGAACTATCCGAGGAGCTTCCTGACAGCGGGAACGGATGACGGCTTCCCCGAGATCATGCAGCACTTTGCGGACCGGCTGGCCGGGCACGGAGTGGAGCACGAATATTTTTACACTGATGAGGCTACATACGGCTTGACGAAGCACGGATTCCTCTCCAACACCGAAAGCAGGGAGTCCCAGGACTGCTTTGAGGCGATGCTCCGTTTTATCCGGGAGGAGCAGAAGTAAAGGGGTATCAGGGATGAAAAAGATATGGAAGGTTTTGGGCATTTGCCTGCTGGTCGTCATGGTATTGATCGTCCTGCTGCTGGTCAAGATTTGGATCGAGGCCCGGAAGGCATCTATCAAGGACGATTATTATACGGCGTTTTCTTCTGCCTTTCCTTTGGAGCAAAAGTATTCTCAACTGGGCCCCTGTGTGGTATCCTACACAGAATTTGCCTCGGACAACAGGTCCATTCAAAGGATACGGGTCTGGTATCCCGCCGGGCTGGAGGCATCGGAGGAAAAATGCCCGGTCATTATGGCGGTCAATGCCAGCGGAACACCAGCGTCAAACTATGAGGGCTGGTTCAAGCGCCTGGCGTCCTGGGGCTTTGTGGTTGTGGGCAATGAGGACCCCCAGGCTGGGACAGGTGAGACAACATCGATCATGCTGGATTTTCTATTGAGCTTATCCAGCGGTAATGTGCTTTGCGGCAAGCTGGACGAGGACAATATCGGTATCGTCGGCTTTTCCCAGGGCGGCGCGGGAGCTCTGGCGGCGGTGACGGAGTATGAAAATGGCGCAGTGTACAAGGCCATGTTCACAGGCAGCGCGGCCTACCCTCTCCTGGCCCGAAATTTGGGCTGGTTCTATGATATATCAAAGGTAGGCATCCCATATTTTATGGCGGCGGGGACCGGCACATCTGACGACGCCGGCGTGGCAGATCCAAATGAGGAATACGCAGGCGTCGCGCCACTATCCTCTCTGATTGAAAATTACGACTCGATCAATGACACTGTGTTCAAGGTTCGTGGCAGGGCGGCAGGTGCGGAGCACGGAGATATGCTGGCAAGAAGCGATGGGTACCTGACAGCTTGGATGTTGTATCAGCTGAAGGGAGATGTGGAAGCCGGGACGGTTTTTCTTGGCGGGGACGCTGAGATATTACACAATTCCAACTGGCAGGATGTCATGAAGAATCAATAGGCGGTGAGCGGCACCCCCACAGAAAGCTGAGGGGTGCCGCTTGTTACAGTTACTATGCCAAGGGAATGCCTATTTATTTTCCAAGGTGAACGGGTGTTAGGCCCCAACGATCCAAAACGGGCCTCCCGCCCCGGCCCGTTTCCCGGCTTCGTTGAGGATAATGGACAGATCCCACGTCTTTTGGCTCCGGGAGGTGCTGGCCGGGTCGGCCACCAGGATCTTCCCGTCCTGCACACCTCGGAGGACAATAAAGTGGCCGGTGGTGGTAAAATGCCCCTTGCCCATAATTGCCACTACCAGCTTTCCCTGGCTCAGCGCGTCCAGGATGCGCTGGGGCTCGCTGGCCTTACAACCCTCCACGTTCAGGCCCCACGCCTTGGCCGCATTGGGGATCAGCGAATGGTAGGAGCCCTGCCCTTTGCACCAGCCGCCGTTTTCATAGGCCCACTTGGCCATGGCGATGGGGTCCACGATCTCATCGGTCAGGGAGGACACCACAATGGCCATGGAGGTGGGGCCGCAGCCGTAGCCCCCGATGTTGTCCGTGCCGAAGGGCTGGTTGGCATACCGTTGATCCAGCTGGTTGAAGTAGACCACCTCGGTCACGCCGTCCGTAAAGCGCACGTCCCCCAGGGAGGCGATGGTGCCGCCGGTGTACTCGGTGTGCTGAATTGAGCCGTCGCTCAGGAACAGGCTGAGGTTCTGGGCGTAGTCCCCGGCCAGCGCTTTCTGATCGTCCGTCAGGCGGAACACCTGGTCGGCAAAATAGGCTTCGCCATTGTAGACCAGGGTGTAGACGTACCAGGTCTCCTGTTTGGTCTCCACCACGTCCGGGGTGTCTGGGTCGTCCGCTTCCACCGTCCGGGTTTCGCTGGCTCGAGTGAAGGAATAGAGGCTGCTTTTTCCGGTCCGCAAAATACGTTTCATATCATCCAGGGATATATCGGACCAGCTCTCCTCCTTCGCGGCGCAGTATTGGCCGATGAAGGAATTGGTGTTGCTGGACACGGTGAAGGGCTGGACGACCTCGTAGTTGTCCCCGCCCGTTGTTGCAAAGTCCTGGGCGGCCCGGGCTTTGGCGTCCTCCACACCCTCGGCCAGAATCTCATCAATGGCGGCGGCGATGCTGTCCATCTGTGCGGTGATGGCGTCGCCATCGTTGAGGACAGGCTGGCCGGGCGCGCCGCTGCTGGTGAGCCCGCCGAAAATCAGTCCTGGGAGCATGAGGACAAACAGCACGGGCAGAAGAAGGATGACAACCGCGGCCACCAGAAGCTTTTTTCCGTGTTTTCCCGCTGCCAATGCCAGACCTGCCGCCGCTCCATAGGGCCCGCCCACCGCCGCGCCTTTGGCAGCGGAGGCAATGGCCTTGCCGGTTTTAACAGCGCCGTGTACGGTATGGGCGGCGCTGGCGGCCTGTTCCAGACCGCTTTTCTCCCGCTCAGGCATAGACGGCATGGCAAATATGGCTGATGTTCTGCTGAAAGCACACCAACATGACCGGGTCAAAAGTCCCGCACGCGCCGCCCTCAATCATGCGGACAGCCTGCCCCAGCGAGTAAGCGGGTTTGTAGACCCGGGGATGGATCAGCGCGTCAAAGGCGTCCGCCAGCCCCACCACCTGCACCCAGGGGGCAATGTCCCGCCCGGCCAGCTGGTCGGGGTAGCCGCTGCCGTCCCACCGCTCATGGTGGTGGCGGCATACGTCGCAGATCAGAGGGAAGGCTTCGCTGTGTTTGAGGGCCGGAATCCGCTCCAGGAGCTCACAGCCCTGGGTGGTGTGGGATTTCATCACCTCAAACTCCTCCCAGGTCAGTGGACCAGGTTTGTTCAGAAGCTCCGGGGGGATAGCCCGCTTCCCGATGTCATGGAGCGGGGACAGGGCGGCGTAGAATCGGGCGTCGGCGGCGGACAGCGTGGGGATAGCGCCGGCGGCGGAAAACGCGCCCAGCAGGCAGGCGGTCAGGTCCCGGAACTGGGCGCTGTGAGGAGTGTGATCCTGCAAAACGCCCTCCCGGTGCAAAACGGCCAGGGTTGTTTCAATGTTCATCTTGCATCACCTCATTCGCGGTTTGGGTGGAACTCTGACGCTGGGCCGCATCCAGCATGGCCAGTAGCTGGGCGGCCTCGGCGCAGTAAATGGGGTAGGCCCGGGGCACACAGGCGTGTTCAATGAGAAACGCGGCGCGGTCCAGGGCGGGGTATGTGGGTTCTATGGGAAAACGCCTCCTTGTAAAGGATGACCGCCCCTGCTATAATGTAGGGCGGTGATCAAAATGATATTTGCTTGCGATAACTGCGGTTTCATTTTCAGCCGTAGCGAGGAAACGGAGCAGTGCCCCGACTGTGGGAAATATGAAGTCCGCCCCGCGAATGAAGAAGAACAGAAAGAATTTGCCCAGCGCATGGCGGAGCTGGTTCGGGAGGAGCGGGCGGAAGCGCCCCGGTTCCCCAACCTGGTGGAGACGGAGATCTCCATGCTCAACACGTTTTCCTTCCGCTTGCCCGCCACGGCGCTGCAAATCGACAGCCGGATGATCGTGGATATTATCGTGGAATACGGCCAAAGCGCCGATGATGAAAACGGTTTGACCGGAAACGTGTGGGCCCGCCGGGAGGGCGGACGGACTACCACCTTTCTCATGTCCGTCCATCTGCTTGCCAAAGAGGGCGAAGCGCCGCAGGAGCAGGTGAGTCGGGTATTTGGGGCATTGAGCGGCAACGGCGAGTTCAACGAGAAACTGGTCAGTTTTGTAAAATGCCAGATGGAATCCAGAACAGATACCAGCAGTTATTAAGGATGATTTGAATGATACAGTACCGTGCATTGTACACTGATGAACTCTGCCGGGAGCTGTTCCGGCATTTTAACCGGCATCAGGTGGTTAAAAAGTGTTGGCGCAGGGATCACGGGGAATGGGTCATCAAAGACGCTCCCTTTATTGATGATTGGTCGGAGGCAGACTATCAAACGCTGATTTCCTGCCTGAAACATACCATTCAAGCAGGCGGCGTAGTGTGTGCCGCATTTGCGGATGATTTGCTGAAAGGCTTTGTGTCGGTCGAGGCTGACTTTTTCGGCGAGGAGCGTCAGTATCTTGATCTGACCAGCATCCATGTGTCTGAGGACATGAGAGGTGCCGGAATCGGCAGGACTCTGTTCCAGATGGCGAAGGAATGGGCCAAAGGGAAAGGAGCAAAAAAGCTGTATATTTCCGCTCATTCCGCAGTTGAAAGTCAGGCGTTTTATCAGGCACTGGGATGCGTTGAGGCAAAAGAGTATCGTCAGCAGCACGTTGACGCGGAGCCATTCGACTGTCAGTTAGAGTGCGAATTGTAGCCTGCTACCAGCGGGACGGCCCCGAGGAGCCGTCCCGCTTTTTGAATCAGTAGCCCGTTTTGGGCAGGGTGGGGGTGTAGGTGGGCGTCAGCTTGCGCACAATGGTGAGCCAGGTGGCCTGGGCGGTCTGCCAGGTGCCCTGGTACTTGCCGCCCACGTCGGCCCGGTTGACAATCTGATAGTTGTTGGCGATGGAGCCCAGTACCTGGACCGTCAGGGTCGGATTGGTGGTGGACTGGAATCCCACGGGGACCTTGCCAAAGTCGAAGTAAACGTCGGTAACGTACTCGCCCGGCTGGGTGGGGATGGCGTTGAGGCTGAAGGAGTAGTTACTGCTGGTGAGCAGGTTGGACGCCAGCACCTGATAGCCGTTCCGGTAGTTGGTCTTGTACAGCACACGGTAGTTGAGCCGGGCGCTATAGGTGCCGGTGGTCAGAACAGTGGCCCGGGTGGCGCCGGTGGGGATGCGGTCATGCCAGTAGAATTCGGAGAGCGCCACATTACTGGTGTTCGCCACGGTGATGTCGTAGCGCATCTGGCTGCCCGCCAGGGCCTGAGCGTTGCCCCGCTTGGTGATGGTGACGCCCAGGTTGGAGGGCTTGTCGTAGTCGGACAGCTTAATGATCTGGCCGGAATATTCCAGCGTCTCATCAAACACGGTGCCGCTGAGCTTCCAGTAGGGAGGAGCGGTCACCTCAGTGATCTTGTAGCGGCCCAGGGGTAGGGGCTTAGATGCCGCCACGCCCCGGGCGTCGGTGGTGATATAATCCACCACTTTCCCGCTGCGGGCCTCGCTGATCTCATAGACCGCGCCCTTCAGGGGAGCGCCAGCGGCGGTGCCGGTGACCTCGTTGTACTCAGCGGCGTACTTGCGGATCTGGAACTGCCCGGTGATGGGCACGTTCTCCCATTCGATCTCAATGGTCTTGCCCGGCTGGACGTAGACGGTCTTGTACTGCTTGTCCAGCTCGTAGCCCTCGGCGGCCTCCAACTCGCGGATGAACAGCTTGCCCTTCCCCTTCACGGTGAGGTCGTCGATGTAGATGTAGCCCTGGTCATCGGTGGTGTACTCGCCGATGGGGTTCTTATTCTGGTCGTAAACCAGGAATTTCACTCCATAAATCCCGTCCTTGGTGACGGAATTGACCTTGTGAATGATGATGCCGCTGAATGCCTCGTTGGTCACGGTGAGGGTTGTGGTCTTGCCGTCCTTGATGGTGAAGTAGTGGGGCGTGGTGTCGATCTTGAAGCCCTCTCCGGCCTCAGTCTCGACAGCGTAGTAATCCCCGGCGTCCAGGTTCAGATGGACCCGGCCGCTGGAATCGGTAGTGATGGTATCCACCAGCCCGCCGTCCATCTCCCGGATCTCAAAGGTCACGTTGGGGATGCGCTGGGATTTGTCGCTGGCGGACACCTTGATCAGCTCCAGCCCGCCCTCGGCCTTGTTGAAGAAGGTCAGGGTCTGAGCCACGCCGCTCTTGATGAGGATGGACTGGGGCGTGGTATCCAGCACATAGCCGCCAACGGTCTTGGTCTCCTTGGCTGTGATGGTGGTTCCGGGGGTCAGGTCGGTGATTACAATGCGGCCATTACGGTCGGTGATATACTCGCCGTTGTTGGGACCCAGCACCTGCCCGGAGCTGTCGGTGACAAGGAAGGTCACGCCCTGGATGGGGTCGGTGGTGCCGTCCACATACTTCTGGATGGTCAAAGTCTGCTTGGGGGCGTTGTAGAAGGTCAGCGTTTGCGTATCCTGGGGGTTGACCTTTACCGTCTGCGTCTGAGTGGCGGGGTCGATGGTGTACCCGTCGATGGTCCGAGTCTCCTTTACCACGATGGTCCCGGTCACGCCAGAGATGTGAATTTCCCCATGGGCGTCGGTGGTATACAGGCCGTTGCTGCTCAAATGGCCGTCCGCGTTATCGACGTAGCCGCCGCCCGCGTAGGTCAGCTCAAATTCCACCCCGGCGAGGGGCTTCCCGGTGGCCTTGTCCAGCTTGCGGATAATGAGTTCGCCCGCCCTGGCGTTCCAGAAGGTGAGGGAGGGAGCGCCTTGGCCTGCCTTGATCTTCACAGATTTCGGGGTGCCGTCGAGCACAAAACCGTCCACGGTCTTGACCTCCTGGGCGGTGATAGTGGTTCCGGGCTCCAGGCCCTCCACCACGATCTCTCCCTTGCTGTCGGTGATAAAGGTGCCGTCGCTGGAGCCCACAGGAGTGCCGGAGCCGTCCACCAGTTTGAAGGTCACACCGGCCAAAGGCTCGTTTTTCGTGCCCTCGATGTACTTGTGAATGGTCAAGGTCTGCTTGGGCTCGTTCTCAAAGGTGAGGTCGTTGCCATTGCTGGTGCCGGTATTGCTGCCCGGATTGACGACAGTGCTGCCGCCAGGATTCGTACCTGGGGTGGTCACGGTGCCGGAGCTGCCGGTGAGGGTGTTGGAGCCGTTTTTCACGATGATGGTCTGGGGCGTGGTGTTGAGCACATAGCCCGAGGGTACTTTGGTCTCCACCACGACCACGGTGCTGTTGGGCACGAGGCCGGTGACAGTGGCAGTGCCATCCTGCCCGGTGGTGCAGCGGGCCAGCACGTTCCCGTTGCCGTCCTTCACCGCGAAGGAAGTGTTGGGCACGGGCTTCCCGGTGACGGAATCCAGTTTCGTGATGGTGAGGGAGCACAGGGGCTCGTTGAGGAAGGTGAGTGTCTGCGTGTCCAGGGGGTTGACTGTGACAGTCTGTACCTGAGTGGACTGGTCGATCACATAGCCGGGGGCTGCCTTGACCTCCTTGGCGACCACGGTGCCCACGATGCCCTCAATGCGGATCTGGCCCTTATCGTTTGTGGTATACAGGCCGTTGGAGGACAAATGACCATTGATATTGTCAACGTAGCCGCCATTGGCATACGTCAATTGGAACTGGGCGCCGGAAATGAATGCCCCGGACACAGAATCCTTTTTCTCGATGACCAGTGTGCCCGCCTTTTTGTTCCAAAATGTGAGCTGTTGCACCTCGCCGCCCTTGATTTTGATGTCCTGGGGGGTGCCATCGAGGACATAGCCCTCCACGGTCTTGATTTCGCGCACCTTCACTGTTGTGCCGGGCTCGATGCCCTCCAGGACGATTTCGCCCGCCTTATCAGTATAATAGACGCCATCGTCGGGACCAACCGCCGCCCCAGCGCCGTCCACGACCTTAAAGGCCACGCCAGACAGGGGCTCGTTCTCGGTGCCCTCGACGAATTTCCGGATTATGAGGGTGGTTCCAGGCTCGTTATCAAAAATCAGGCTGTTGGCCACGCCGGAGCGCACCACGATGTTTTTGGGAGTCTCATCGAGGATGTAGCCTGTGGGAGCCCGTTTCTCAGACACCACCACCGTGGAATTGGGGGCCAACCCGGTGACGGTCACGGTGCCGTCGGTGCCGGTGGTGTAGAGGCCATTGTTGGGACCAATCACATGGCCGGAGCTGTCCCGGACCAGGAACTCAGCGCCCTTCAGGGGCTTCTTGGTGACGGCATCCCGCTTCAAAATGGTGAGGGTACAGAGGGGGTCGTCATAAAAGCGAACCGTCTGCGTGTCCCCGGCATTGACTACGACCGTCTGCGGGGTGGGGTCCTTGCGGTAATTGTCCGGGGCACGTTCCTCAGAAACCACATAGGTGTTGGGCAGGAGCTTGGACAACACAATTTGGCCGTTCTGGTCGGTGGTATAGAGGCCGTTGGAGCTGGTGAGCCCCTCATTGTCGGGGGTGAGCTCCCCATTGGCCGTCATGATTTTGAACTGCGCACCGGCCAGGGGCTGCTTCGTGATCTTATCGTACTTCTCGACGATCAACTGACCCTTCTTGGTGTTTTTAATCACCACTGTCTGGGTGTCGCCGCCCTGCCCGATGACCACGTTGGTGGAGGGGGTGTCAATGACATACCCGCCGCCCGGGGCTTTGATTTCATTGATGACATATGCGCCGGGGACGAGGTTGGAAATGCGGATCTCGCCCTGGCTGTCGGTGGTGAAAATGCCGTTCTGGGTCAGGGAGGAAGTGCCAATCACGCCGTCCAGACCAACCTCGCAGCCGGCGGCGGTGGTGACCCGGAACTCAGCGCCGGGCAGGACCTCGTTGGTCTGGCTGTCCCGCTTCTGAATGATCAGTTTTCCTTTGGGCTGGTTTTTCATGACCACGGACATGGTGCGGCCTTCCTTGATCTGAACGGTGACGCTCTGGGTGTCGATGAGGAAACCCGCAGGGGCCCGCACCTCGGTGACCACCACGCTGGAGCCCGGCTTCAGGTCGTCAATCAGCACCTCGCCGTTTTCGTCGGACCTGAAAATGCCGTTGCTATCGCCGATGAGGGTGCCGTCCGCATAGGTCACTTTGAACTCGGCGTTCTGGAGGGTGACAGAGGGATTTGTGGCGCACACCTTCCGGATCAGGAGGGAGCCGTTAGGGGAATTGTTGAACCGGACAGTGACCACGCTCTGCTCACCATCATCGGCCAAGAATACGGTTTCAGAGGCATTTATGATGTTATATCCGTCCGCTGGATCGACCTCTTCCACGATATAGGACCCGGGATTCAACCCGGTCCACATGGCGATGCCGTTGTTCCCCGTCACCTTCTGGCCGATGACGGTGCCGCCTGTGCCGGATGCGCCGCCCAGATACCTCAGCTGGAAGGTACACCCGGGCAGGGCCTGATGAGTGACGGAATCATACTTCTCGACCACTATCGCGTTCTTGGGGGTGTTCTCAAAGGTGACGGTGTGGTCCTTTCCGGCCTCCATATAAATCTCCTGGATAGCCGGTTCTTTGATGGTGTAGCCGGGGGCGGGTTCCAGCTCCTGGATCTTGTACCACCCGGTATTGACCCGAACCAGATGGATCTGGCCCTGCTCATCAGTGTAGAAGGTGCCCAGGTCGTTATACTCGCCGCTCTGGGTGTCGTCAGACCCGCGCCAGATTTGGAATTTAACGCCCTTGATGGGGCTGCCCGTGATGCTGTCCACCTTCTTGACATACAGATCCGGCTTGCGCAGGTTTTTCAGTTCAAGGGTGGTGGTCTTATTCTCCTCCAGGTAGACGGTGTGGACGGTATCATCCGCCACCCAGCCATTCTTGGGCTTCGTTTCTTGCACGGTATAGGCCCCGGGGTTCAGCCCTTCCAGCACGATCAGGCCCTCGGCGTTGGTGAAGTGCAGCTCGTTATAGCCGCCGTTGACCTCTCTGATGCGGAACTGGACCTGGGAAAGAGGCTCGCCGGTCTGAGCGTCAATTTTCAGCAGCCGCAGGCCGGGCCGGGTGGAGTTGACAAAATCAACCACCACATCCTGGTCCTTTTCGGCGTCGATCCAGACGGTCTTACGGTTGTTGGTGTCCAGGATATAGGGCGCGGGTACGTCTGTCTCTTCGATTTCGTAGCAGCCGGAAGGCATATCGGAGATGGTCACCTTGCCGTCGGCGCCCGTCACCACGTCGTTTTCATAGCCCAGGTTCACACCCCGGATATGGAAAGAGGTGCCGGGAACGGGGTCGCCGGTCTCGGTGTTCCGCTTGGTGATGGTCAGGGAACGCTTGTGATGGTTCATTTTGGTGACCACGATGGTCTGTTCACCCTGAAGGTCCTTGGCCTCCACATGGACGCCCACGGGGGAGCGGTCGCAGTCGAAGCCAGACGGGGCACTTACCTCACGGAACTCATAGTACCCCTCGCTGACGTTGGACACGGTGATGGTGCCGTCGGGCTGAGTTTCCTCGGTGCCGATCACCTGGCCGTCCCGCAGGATAACAAAAACAGCCCCGGGAAGGGGGGCGTTGCTCTCGTCCACCTTCTTCAGCTGCACACGAACTTTCGCGCTGTTTTCAAAAATCAGGCTGATGTCGTGCTCGCCGTCCCACACAAAGGGCTGCTTGACCTTGGACACATCAGAGCTCAGGATGAACCCCTCCGGCGGAGTGATCTCCTCGGCGATATAGCTTCCGGTGGGGAGCTGGGAGAAATCCAGATCCTCCTTCAAAATATAGCCGCCGTCCTTGGTGGTGTACTCGCTGACAAAGCTGCCGCCATCATCCAGCTTGACCGAAGTGATGCGGATAACCGCGCCGGGAATGCCCTCAGTGGGGTTGTCCGCGTTTACCTTGCGAATGGAGCCGGTGCCGGGAGTAGTCGTTGTCGTGGTCGGCTCATTAAAGAAAGTGAACACACTGTTGGCGGAGCCGTTGGGCAGGACTGTCACCAACTGGGAGGCAGTCTGGGCCACATAGCCCTCGGGCGCGGCCTCTTCGGTGATGAGATACTGGCCGGCTGTGAGATGGTCTGCCTCAGCAGTGAGGGTAAACGTTCCATCGGAGCCGGTCTGCCGCGTGACAGAGAATGCGGCAGGGTCAGCGGAATTCTCGACTTTGAAGGTGACGCCGGGAAGAGGCTTATTTGTACCGGCTTCCAGCTTTTTTACTGTCAGCTGAACAGTGTCCTCCTCTTCTGTCCGTTCCTCCGGCACGGCAATGAGCAGCCGCTGCATGGGAGTGCCGGACTGGCCCGTCAGCTTCCAGGGCTGCGTACTGTCCCACTCATAGATCCACAGGTGGTAATCGTGGAAGTATTCGGGATGATCCAGCACCAGATTGACGCCGGTGGAGACGTAATCGTAGGCGGAAACGCCGGTGGCCCCGCCATCGGTGCTGTCTATGATGGAATGGGTGCCGATGGCGTCCCAGTTGGTGATCCAGCTGGACTGGCCGTAGGTCTGATGGTAGAGCCGCATGGCCGCAACGAACTCCTCGCTGGCCTGCTCAATGAAGCCCTCCCGGTCGCTGGTCACATCTTTGATGATACCGTGCTCGTAGTACCAGGACATGGCCTGCGCCACAAGGAACCAGATGTTGGACCAATACTGGTTCCAGTGCTCCAGACCGACGGCGTCGCCCGCGGCCTCAAAGTCCCCATAGGTGTAGGAATAGATATAGGTCAGCAGCACCTTCAGGGAGGCGCTGTTGACCTCGCTCTTGAAGTTCCACTTCTGGCCGTTGGCTGCGGGACCCAAGGTGCCGTGCTGGTAGGCGCACAGGGCGCGGGTCGTTCCGTAACCGGGTACGTCCACCTGCTCGTTGAACACATATGGCAGGCCCACGTTGTTGATGGTGCTGCTGGCCGCCTTATAGCGGACGGACCGCCCGCCGATGGTCATGTAGGCGGAGGACCGCTGGGTGATGGAACTGGGGGCGCTTCCCCCGGCGGCAAATGCGGACAAGGGCAGAATGCCCATGACGCACACCAGGGCCAAAAGCATGGCCAAGGCGCGCTGAAAGAATTTGTGCTTCAAAATATCGTCCTCCTTGTACGAGGAAAGGCCAGACTGTGGGTACAGTCTGGCCTTTCGATGTCAGATGATTAAATTAGGGATACCGTGTCCAACGGGCATAGCCGGGCTGTTCCTCCAGCCACCACTTGAAATACTGTCCACTCCAGCGGACCTTATTGTTGGCGCCGCTCTCGGTGACGAGGATGTATTCGTCCGTCTTGTCCACCACGACCACAACATGGCCGCCATAGGAATTGTCGTACCGAACCAGGTCCCCCGCCCGGATATCGCTCCAGGCCGGGGCGGTCTGATACCGCCAGGGTAAATCGCCAAAGGCCGCATCGCTGCACAGCATGGCCCAGCCGGCACAGTGGTCGCAGTTGGTATAGGGCCTGGAGAGAGGATTGTTGGGCCGGTAGGGCGTGGGGTAAGCCGTTCCGTGGGGATAGGTGTCCCGCAGAGCCTTGATGGCTGCCTGCGCACTGGCTTCGGTGGGGACGGTTGGGATCAGCTGGGTGGGTACAGGCGTCTGACTGGAGGGGATGACCCCGGTATAGGGCTTATCGCTCTCGATTTGCACCGTCCCGTCCCAATAGACATTGAAGCCCACGGCCTGTCCGATGTCTCGGAGCTTCACGAAGTTGTTCCCGCCGATATGATAGGCGGTGAGGTATACCCGCTGGCCGTCTACATAGATGGGCTGGTTGCTGACGGTGGCGGTGAGGGCAGTACTGGCGGCGTAGCCACCGCTGAGCAGGACCATGCCCAGGGCCATCCCTGCCAAGAGGGTAAACATCCTTTGCCGCATAAAAAGACCTCCTTTGTATTGTTCCGGTCCCAGAGAGGCCGGTATACTTCCTTATACAAACGGAGAATGCGGTTTTCAACAAATTGGGAGGCCCCCGGCAAAAATTTTTTTCCTGGGGCTTGGTCACTTCACCTCCACAGCCTGGACGCAGACCCGGCTCTCCGGATGGTTCTCCAGGCAGGTGGTGATGGTGATGCGGTTGTCGGCGGTGCCCTGGAGATAGCTCCAGTCGGTGTTGGTGATGGTTTTCACCGACGTCACCTGATAGGTACGGGTGCCATACATGGTGGTGTAGGTGATGGTGTCGCCGGCCACCAGATTTTTGATGGTGCCGATGTTGTACTTGGCCCCCCGGTTGTGCCCAGCCAAACCGACATTGCCATCCCAGGCAGAGGTGGAGCTGTAGTGGCCCACACCCTTGGCCATGCTGGTGGTGGACTCACCCTCCCAGACCTTCACGCTGATGCCCAGTTTGGCGATCTTCAGCGTGCCGATGCTGCCGTCCTTGTAGGCCATGCCCTGGACGCTGGTGTAGGCGGGGGAGTTGGGGACCGTGATCTGCGGGGTGTCGGGGATCACCGGCACCGTGGAGCCGGAACCCGCGCCCGTGCCGTCATCCAGCACCAGTTCCGTGAGGGGGCCGCCACCGCCGCCGTTCTCGCCGCCCAGGCCGTAGCCGGAGCCGTCCGTGGATGCCACGACCTGCTGGAGCCCTGGCAGGATGGTCCGCTCCATCACGCCGGTCATGGTGGTACTCATGCGGCCGTACTCCAGCTCGGGGATGTCGTAGTCCACCACGTTGCGCCCGCCATAGTTGTACTGGGAGCCGTAGACGTCCTCATAGCTGGTGCTGTTGTAGTAATCCTGGAGGGCCGTGGTGGTAAAGCTGTAATCCGACGCAAAGGCCGGGGCGGTCATGGTCAGCGCCATCACGGCGGACAGCGCCAGGCCCGCGATTTTTCCGATGTGTTTCAAATGGCATCCTCCTTTTCCTCTGTGGGGTCAAACTCGTGCCAATCCGCCGGGCTGTCCCGGAGGACGGTATAGGTGTAGTCCGCAGTGCGGTGGTGGACGGTGAAGGTCTGGCCCACCAGCTGCTTTGCCAGGGGCCGCTTGATCTCCACCGCAATGGTGGTATTGGGGTAGGGGGTCATGTTCCGAATATCGACCTCCGGCCTGTCCGGCTCCGCCCGGAACTTGGCGATCAGCTTGTAGTCCCGGGGACTGTCGCCGGGGACGTACACATAGACGTTCTTCCTGTGCCGGAACAGGCGGACGCCGAACACGCCCAGCGCCGCCAATGCCGCCAGGAGCAGGACGCCGCCGATGACGGCCATGGGCAGGAAGAAGGACGGATAGGCCCGCTCGACAGGCTCAGTGGGATCGGGTTCCGCCGGGACGATCTCGCTGCCCACATAGACCACCGTATAGGTGATGTTTTCCACGCCCTCCGCCACCACCTCGCCCTTGTACTCGGCGGTGGTGACATAGCCTGTGGCGACCTGGCTGCTGGTAGCGGCGGAATAGGTGGCGACCGCCTGATAGGAGCAGGGGGCCATCATATCCCCCACCACATCGGAGCCGATGACCTGCCAATCCACGTTGACCAGGGAGAGGGTGCGGCCGTTCTTCGTGGTGGTGGCCGGGATGTAGGACATATCGTTGCGGTCCAGGGGGCCGATGGTCTTGGTGGCGGTGATGGAGCCCCGCTGGGTGGTGTAGCCCGACGCCACGGTGGACAGGGTGGTGTGGTCCAGGGCCAGCTCACCCGTGTACTCTCCATCATCATAGGGAAGCGTGGGGGCCAGCTGCTCCAGGATGGTATTGAGGTCCTTCTTGGCCGTCTCCACCGTCACTGTTTGGGTGGCGGTTTTGGACTCCAGAAAGGTGTGCTCCTCCTTGGTGGTGAAGGCCCAGGTATAGGTAAAGCCGTCGTAATCAAACGACGGCTCTTTCAAGATCTCCGGGTCGGTGTCGGGCGGGAGCACATAGGTCTTGGTGATGCGCTGCTGGCCGTTCAGGTTCTCCACCACCAGATTTTCCGGCACAGCGGAGGCAAAGGCGCTGACGCTGAGGGCCAGCGTCAGCGCCAGACACAGCGCCATGCGTTTGATGTACTTCAGCTTCATAAAAAGCAGCTCCTTTTACAGATTTTGTTTGATGATGCGGGTGATGATGCCGATGGCGATGCCGTTCTTTTCGTCCAGCCGGGTGACGGTGAAGCTGACGGTATCCTTTCTGCCGGGCATACGCATATCCCGGCACTCATGGGCAAGGGCGTTCACGCCGATGTCGAGCCGGATAAACACTCGGCCCTTATGCACATCCGTCACCTCGCCCACATACCGGCCCTGGAGCTGACACTGGGAGAGGTTGTCCCCGGCTTCGCCGAAAAGCTCCCTGGCGTCCACCCGGATGGCGATGCGGCCCGCGCTGTACCGCTCAATTTTCGTCACCCGGACCGGGATCAGCTCACCTACATAGTGCTTGTCCCGGGCGCTGCTCACCCACATCCAGGAAATGCCCCTGGCGACCACGTTGCACTCCACGCCAAAGACCTCCAGCCGGAGGGCCTTGTCCGTCACGGCCACCACCCGGGCCTGCACCAGACTGCCCTGCTCGATCATGTGGCGGCCCAGCTCATCCGTGTCCAGGTAGAACCGCCTGCGCTTGCGGCGCATGGCGTCCCGCCGGCTTCCCACCACGATGCGGCCGCCGCTCTCGCTGTCGCCGAAGCCGCGCACCATGAAATCCACGTCGGAGTTCTGCCGGGCACTGAGGACGCGGATCACCCCCGCCGCCCAGGGAGCGTAGTCCGGACCGCTGGGAACAGAGCCGGTGTGAACGCCCATCTCTTTCAGCGGAACCAGCACCTTCACGCCCTTGTAGAGGATGATGGCCGTGTCCATGCCGTTCCGCGTCCGCTCCACGCCGCCCAGCTTGCCGGTGAGGAGGTGGCCGGTGCGCTGGGCATTTTCCAGCTCGTGCCAGATGATATCCTCCAGGTCCTGCTGGGTCAGCACCTCGGCCCGGGGATCGACGGTGAGTACGCGCTCCCGCCGGGGGTTGGTACGGCGGTCCACGACTCGGGCGGGGGTGGGGCTGCCCGTGGCGGCGGTGGGGTCCTCCCCGTCAGACGCGGACGGCAAAGCGCCGGCATAGTCCTCCGGGGGCATGGGCGGCATTTCGCCGGGGCTGCTGTCCTGGCCCTCGCCGTCCATGTCCGTCTCACCGCTGCCCTCATCCTCCGGCAGGGGAACAGGCTCCATGCCCCCCTGACTCACCGCAGCCAGCAGGGCGGCGTAGTCCTCGCTGTCAGCATCCCCATCGGGATCGGCGGAGACATCGCCCATGCCGCTCTCTCCATCACTGGGGGAAAGAATGCCCAGGCCGGGCTCCTCACCGGGCGGGACATCTCCATCCGCGGGGGGATCAAAAGATATATCATCGCCCACGGGGAGATCCCCACCGCCGCTGTCCCCGCTCTCGGTGAAATCCCCGCCCGGGGCGCTGCCCTCCATGCCGGGGGGGTCCATGCCGCCGGGCGCATCCTCCGCAGGGCCGGGGTCAAACTCCGCCCCGGAGGTGTCCTCCATGGGAACGGCGGCATCAGGCATCTGCTCCTCCTGGGGTTCGGTCACTGCTTTTTTTCTTGCCAAATGTCAGTCCTCCTTTTTCGGTTTTGGCTTGATAATGGAATCCTTGCTTGTGCTCTTTACTCGCGGCGCGGCCTCATGCGCCGCCTGCTTCGCCGGAGCCGGTTCAGACGCCGGTTCTTTTTTAGGCACAGCGGCAGACTGGGCTGGGGCCGGCTTCACCTCCTTCTTTGCTGCGGCCCGCGTCTGCTTTTGCGCCTCCTGCCACGCCGGAACGTGGGAGGAGGCCTTACCTGCCCGGAGCTTTTTCGCCTCGGGATGCTTGGAATAGTCATATTTGTCTACCTCCAATACTTTTTTGCCCCGGAGGATCACCAGGGCGCGGTCCACATCCATGCGCAGCACCTCATCCATGGTCATGAGCTTGCGTTTGCCTACGCCGCTGGTCTCCCGGTACAAAGGGGTGTAGTTGGTCACCTGCCAGCTACTTAACTGCCGGCCCTTGCTGGTGACGGCGATGCTGGCCTCCCCGGTGCGGTCTGAAATGAACGTAGCCGTGAGGGCGTCGGTGCAGCCCAGGAACAGGGTGATGTCACAGTTGCCCAGGATTTCCTGCCATTGGTTGTCGGGATAGCGGTTCTGGAGGCCGGCGAGATTTTGGAACACGCAGGACATGGAGATGTTTCGGGAGCGGATGACGCTGATTTTTCGGGAAAGGTCAGGGATAACTCCGCAGGCGCACAGTTCTTCCCCCAGCACATGGACTGGGACAGGCAACGCCCCGCCGGGACAGTTCTGGTCGGCATACCGCACCAGCTTGATAAAGATGAAGGACAGGAACAGGGAGGACAGGAAATCGAAGGTGCTGTCCTGGTCGCTGGTGATGCAGAAGTAGGCGCAGGGCTGTTTGCCGGGAAGCTCCAGGTCGATCTCATCATAGCCGGTGATGTTGCGGATATCCTGGTTCTGAAACACCTGGAGCCGGGAGCCCAAACCGATGATGACGCCGCCCCGGACGCTCTCCGAGGACTGCTTGAAAATGCTGTAGGGGGCCTTGGCCGGGTGGGAGATGGGGAGCACGTCGAACAGGGCGTTCAGCTCTTTTTCGCTGCTCATGGCCAGAAGCTGGTAGACCTCCCCGATGGTGCGCCTGCCCTCCGGATAGCCCTGCTCCACATAGAGTACCAGAGCTTTCAGCAGGTTCAGTTCGGCATTGTCCCAGAAATGGTCTCCCCGACCGCTGCCCGTATTCTTAATGATCACATCGCAAAAAAGCTGGGCCATCAGCTCCTGGCCCTCGATCTCTGACAGGCAGTTCCAGGAATCGGAGGCGGCGGGCGTCACCAGGTTGAACACCTTCACGGTGTAGCCCTGATCCCGCAGATACTCGCTGGTCTTTTCGTAAAGCTCCGACTTGGGATCACAGATGACCAGCGAGGACTTCCGGGCCACGCTCTGCAAAATCATGTTGACGCAGAAGGCCCGGGTCTTCTTGGAGCCGCTGGCCCCATAGACGGCCAGATTGCCGTTGAACCGAGTCTTGAGGGGGACGCACACCACCTGGCCGTCCAGCTCCCCCAGGATGATGCCAGGGTGCTTGCGGATATTGGGCACCAGGTCCAGCACGTCCTTCATCTCCCGCTTGGACAGAAAGCCCGCCGTGCCATAGGTGCCCTTATCCGAATACATCAGGTTGCGGGCCTTGTCCAGTTCCCCGCCCTCGCCCTGACCCATGTGCAACACGCCGAATGTCAACGCCGCCAGCGCGGCCACGCACGACCCCAGGCCATACAGCCCGGAGGGCCAGCGGAACACAGCGGCAATGCAGGCAAAGAAATTGGCATTTGGAAATTGAGGCGCGGTGCCGAACGCCGCGCCTCCTGCCTGCCAGACATCGTAGTTGTAGATAAATTGAGCCATGAAGCCCCCGCCGTAGAGCAGGGCGGCCAGGGCGATGGGCAGAATGAGCAGCAGGCTAATCAATTTCTTGCGGTTGATGGAACACACTCCTTTCGTAGGCTTCAAAGTCGATGCACTGGATCTCCACATTCGGCCCGCACAGCTCCCGCAGGGCGGACTCCTGGAAATCAAAGCAGTACAGCAGCCCCGTTCTGTGCTGGATGTGCAGGGCGTAGTCAAAATTTTTGATCCGGGGCATATCACAGGTATAGCCAAACAGCACCGGGCTGTCCCCGTCCATGGCGTCGTTTACCACCGGCCAGCCGGGCCGGGGCGGGTCGAGGCCTTGGGCAAGGGTGCTGTCCAGTGCCGCTTTTTCATCCGGGCTGCAAAGCAGCTCCAGAAGGACGTCGCCATGGTGGTCGTTGGTGAGAAAATAGAAGCGGACATAGCTCCCGTCCTGAATGAAATGGTGCTGTGTCCTGGTGTCGGCGTCTAACAGGGCCGGCAGTTGCTCCATATCAGAACCAAATAAAATTGCACATTGTCCGGCACCTCCAAACTGTCTAGGGAGCCGGTTTTGGCACAGTTCGATTTGCAGCAGGGCTTTGAGCCGCATTTCCGCCTGGTACTCCCACTTCATCAGGGCAGGTCCGGTGTTGTAGACGGTGAAAACATTGCCGTCTGTCAGCAAGACGCCCACAGCGCGGGAATTTCGTATTTTTGTTGCCGCCGCCCCCAGATGCTTGAGCTCGCGGGAGCTGTAATAAGCGGGCCGTTCAATGTACGGGGCCTGGTCGAGCGGCGTGGGAGTAAACACGACAGGCTTTTGCCAGGGGAAAGACGATATGCCCGCGTTGAGCATAGACACCAGCGTCTCAGCCATACGATGGAGGCGCAGACGGTGGAGGACGGTATACTTGGGTGCGTTGGTCATGGTGTCGCCGGTAAAGAGTGGGACAAACCGATCCGGCCAGTCAGCGGCCAGCTGTTTCTTAGCCGCAGCCGTCAGCCGCAGACCGCGCAGGCCATCATGGTAGTAAGTGCGGATGAGGCCGTCATTTTTGAGCGACTTGATGACTTTCTCTTTATATGCGCCTGTACTCGGCAGACGTATGATCTGCTCAGTAGGGAACTCGCCGGACAGGGCAATGAGGGTCAGCAGCAGGGTGGAGAAGCTGTCCAGGCTATGTACTTTTTCTTTGCTTTTCTTCATTGAGCGCATAACCCCCTCCATAGCCTGATTTACGCCCAAGCTCGCCTTGACTTGGGCGTTTTTTGGTGTTTTGAAAACGGCGCAACCCGTGTCGTATCAACACTTTTAGAAGCAACGCACAGGGTCCAAAAACAGGAGCGCAAAAAAATGCTAAAATAGGACCCCTATTTTCAATGGTTTTGGGCTATAGATCCCTGATGGAATCCAGCACTTTTTCCCGCTCTTTCAGCCAGTCCGCAAAACGCCCGCTGTCCATGATGGAGATGCGGGTGCAGTCCGCTTCGCCCAGCTCAGTGGTGTGGTAGGCGTCGCACAAAAGGCCGCTGTCATCCACCAGCATGAAGGAGGCGGCCACGTCCAGCAGCCGCTTCAGCTCCAGGTTGTCGTAGTCCCGCACCCGGCGCTCCGGCAGCTCCCGGTCATAGATGTTGGAAAAGCACACCACGCAGTGCTTGAACTGGGGCATGGGGTGCTCCCGGGCGTACTGGCTGAGGGCGGCGTGAAACGGGTCCAGCAGGAACTCCGAGCTGGGCCGCCGCCTCCGTTTGGGCAGCAGGCTGGGCAGGGTGATCTCCATGATTCCGTCATTGTACTGGATGTCAATGCCCTGCATCAGGGCGGCGGACGTGAGGTATTCCTCCTTCTGAACGTTGGTGGAGGCGTAGAGGATGTGCCGAAGCCGGCAGGCGATCTGCTCCGCCCGCAGGGCCGCGTCGGTGGACAGCGTTTCGTAGTTGTCCGGGTATCGCTGGATATCAGTGGTGTTCATGGCGAACAGTGCGCTGTTCAGCCGCTGGATGTCATCCAAAATGGAGGAAATGCGCTGGGATAGGATGGTTCGGTTCAAATTTTCAGTCCTTTCACTCTTTTTGATAATACTCCACCGTCCCATTGGGGGCGACGGTGCAATAGCCGCAGACGTTGGGCAGCTCCAGCCCGTTGATCTGCTCCGGGCTGTCCACCAGCACCAGGTAATGAGACGGCTTTTCCTCCTTCCTGCCCATCACCTGGGACAGCAGGGCTTCCCGCCCCGCCTCCATATGGACCACCTCGTAGACCTCGCTATCCGCGATAAAGATCAATTTGGCCGGGAAATCGCCCACTGAGTGATACTCCACCCGGTCGATGAAGTCCACCAGCACCCACACGGCGGCCAGCAGGCCGAAGTCGATGTGGTCCGGCCTGCCGGGGGCGGGAAAGTAGAGCCCGTCCTCGTATACGATCCTGTGCTGTTTGCTCATGTATGCCAGCAGTTTGCGGATGATGGCCTGTTTTCCAGGGTACAGCTGGAGCAGCTGGCCCTCCCGCAAGGCCCGGTACATGGAGATATCCCGGAGCAGGGCGGCGGTCTCCTGGCTGTAGTTCTGATCCCTTATTTTCATGTCGGTTCCTCCTGTGCGTATTCGTGCGTAATCATACGCATTAACGCCGTAATAGGGTGGCGCTTATACGTACAAAACTCCTGAAAATCATGCTTATACGCATTAGAGTATTCTTGATTGCGTACAAGTTTTGAAGCTGTACGTATTAGGACGTATACGCGCCGTCCAGAAACTGGGGTACGTATTCCAGCGGTCTTGAGACGTATTCGCGCCACTCCAATGCGTACAGCCCATTCACCCGGCCTTCCGGCCTCCGCCGCGGTTCAGCAGCTCCTGAAGCTCCCGGCGGTCGGTAGTGATCAGCTCCTTCTCCATCTGGCTGCATTTGATCTCCACCGTCACATTATTGTTATTGGTGCTAATAAGCCCGCTGCCCCGCTCAAAGTGGGTGATCTCCATGACCTCGGCCTCAGACAGATGGAGCAGGGATTGCACCCGACGGGCCTCCTCGTCCTCCAGGTTCAGCAAAATCTTGGTCTTGGCGTTGTTGATGATGCCCTTCCCGTACTTGCCGTCCTCCAGGGCAAAGAAGTCGTTGATATCCTGGGTGGCGCAGATGGCCGAGCCGCCGTAGCCCCGGATGATTTTGAAAATCTCCAGCACGAACTCCGCCGCCAGACGGTTGCTGTTGGCGCCGATGAGCTGCCAGCACTCGTCGATGAAGATGGCCTTTTCCTCGGTGCGGTTCTCCTTGGCCTTGTCCCAAACGTAGTCCAGGGCCACGAACATCCCCACCGTCAGCAGGTCGCCCGTCAGCTCGGAGATGTCCAGCACCGTGTACTTGTTGTCCAGAGACACGTTGGTCTGTTGGTTAAAGGTCTTGGCGGAGCCGTGGACCAGACGGTTGATGATATTGGCCAGCCGTTTGGTGTCCGGCACTTCCTTCAAGGTGTCGTAGAGGTCGCCCAACACCGGCATGGTGCGGTACTGCCCCGGCCGCTTCGGGTCCTCCAGGGTGGCGTTGTCATGGGTGATGCCCAGGTTGGCGTAGGTGCGGATGAGGGCGTCGTCCAGAAGCTGCCGCTCCTCGTGGCTCATGTCGGGAATCAGCAGTGAGAAAAAGATGTGCAGCCGCTGGATCTTCGCCGCCAGCAGGGATTTTTCCACCCCAGGGCCGTCCAGCAACTCATCCACGGACTTGTCCACCCTGCGGATCTCCATGACGTTGATGCAGTTGGGGGAGGCGGGGGATATCTGGATGAACTCCCCGCCGATGTTGGAGCAGGCCCGGTGGAACTCATGGCCTTTCAGCGGGGCCACGATAAACACCTGGATACCCTTACGCCTCATGCGGGTGGCCATGAGCTGCATGGTGAAGCTCTTGCCCGCCCCGCTGGTGCCCAGAATGGCGATATTGGCGTTTTTGTAGACGTTGGAATCAAAGATATCCACGATGATGAGGGAGTTGTTGTGCTTGTTCACCCCCAGCAAAATGCCGTTGTCGTCGCACATCTCATAGCTGGTGTAGGGGTAGCAGCTTGCCGCCCCCAGGGTGAGGACGTTGCGTTTGGACCGCTCAAAGAGGTGTTTCTCCAGCGAAACCAGGGGCAGGGAGGACAGAAAAGCCTGCTCCTCACAGAAGGAACAGGGCTGTACGTTCATGTCCTGGGACAGGAGCAGCTTTTTCATTTCGGCGCACTTCCACTCCAGCTCGTCCACGCTGCCCGCTGTCACCGTGACCAGGAGATTCAGGTAGTAGAAATCCTCGTTGTTTCCCAGGCCGTCCTTCAGGAAGTAGCCGCTGCGGATGGCCCCGTCCAGGTCATCGAAGTCGCTGTTGGTGTCGCTGGTCTCCCGGATCTTGCTTCGGTTGATGCGGAGCTGCTGGCCCAGCTTGCGGATCATGCGGTCCTTGGGCTGGCGGGTGAGGAACACGTCCAGGTCGATGCCGTCCCCGGCGTTCACCAGCAGGGACAGCCACCCGGCGGGCACCTGGGTTTTGAAGCCGTCCGAGGGCACCAGCAGATAAGCGTAGTACACGCCGTCGATGCAGATGTAGCGTCCGTGGGTGAAGTCGATCTCACCGGGGGCGTAGAACTCGTTGGCGGGGATGGTGTTCACGTCCCGTCCGGAGGCCAGGTATTCCGCCACCACCCGCTTGGCCTTGTCGGTGAAGGGGTGCTCGTTGCTTTCCCGGCGGCAGAGGATATGGTAAAGAATCTCGGCCACCGCTTCATCCTGTTCCTCCGGCATGAGCACCATGTTGCCGCACTGGCGCAGGTAATTGGCGGCGGTGCGGGCGGCGGTCTGGAGGGAGGCAATGGCCTCGTCCTCCTCCTGGCCCCGTTTCGTTCCGGGGAGCGGTTCATGCTCAAAAATGAGGAAAAAGCGCCGGGTGATGGCCTCCCTGGAGCCCAGGTCCCGAATCAGCCGAAGATAGTCTTCCTGGAGCATCCGGCAGTGGGGGTCCGTTTCCCTCGCCAGCTCTTCCCGGACGCTCTCCATGTGTCGGTCGATGTCCGCCCGCTTGGTGAGCACCTTGAACTGCACCTTCTCCGGCGCGATCTTGAGATAGCTGATGAAGGAATAGATGATGCTGCGCTGCTCCTGGGCGCTGCGCAGCAGGAAATTCACGGGCACCACCTCCACCACCTTGATATAGCGGCGGTCCCGGGTCTTGATGACGCCGTGGGTGATCTTCTCAATGGGCACGTAATCCGCCAGGGGATTCAGGGGCTTGACCACTTCCTCCCGCTCCAGGAAGGTTTTGTGCTGGGAGACCTCCCGCTTTTTCACATCCACATGGAACCGGCGGCGGCTTTTGGGCAGTTCCTCCACATCCGGATTGGCGGTGTGCTCCTTTTGCGCCCAGCTGGGGAGCAGCCCCTTCTTGGAGCCTGTCCCGGTCTGGTCCAGCACGCGCCGGTTGCGCAGATAGCTGATGAACTGGAGGATGAATTGGGACAGGCTCTCGCCGCCGATGCCGATGAGGGCCACCAGCACCAGGGGCAGGGTGGTGACGCACAGGATGATGATGCGGGTGGTGAGGGAAAAGCCGAGCCGGAGCACAGGCAAGGCGGTGAGCGCGCCCAAGATCCCGGCCTCAATGGCGTTCCAGGTCTTGAACATACCGCCCATCAGGCTTCCGCCCTCGATAAAATTGGGTGGGATGACGTAGACATCCCGTTCTTCTTGTCGCATGGGTTTCCTCCTTAAATGCGGTCCTTCCGCTTGGGCGCGTTGGGCAGCTTCTTCACGATTTTTTCCTCGTAGGCCACAGTGCCGTCCGGGGCCTTGTAGGGCTTGCGTTCCACCGCGTCCTGGGCGTACTGCTTGAACCACAGTGTCCCATCCGCGGAATGGACCTTCTGATGGGGGCCTTCGGGAGCGGCATACTGCCCCGCGTGATACATTCCGAAGGCCAGCCCCTCTTTGCTGCCCGGCTTGTACTCCGTGCCGGTGATGCGCCCGCCGCCGATTTCCACATCGGAATACCGGGGGATGTTCCTGGCCCCGGCCCCCAGGGCTGTGTGGCCCATGTAGGAGCTGAGGGACTGGGCAGCCAGGTCCCCGGTGATGGAGCCAGTGGAGCGGATATCGCCCCGGGCCACAGTGCCGATTACGTCGTTGGCGAACTTGCCGCCGGAGGCCAGAGACCGGGCAAATACAGCGCCGCCGATGCTGGTCTGGCGGACCGTATGGGTGTCGGACTGAGTGTGGGCGGTTTCCGTGGCGCTGGACTGGGTATGGACACGTTCGCTTCCACCGCCAGCGTAGACGGTCTGAGAGCTGTTGGCCGACTGAGACACCTGAGCGCTGCCGCCCGATGGAGCGGAGGGCGCGCTATTGGGGCCAGAGGGAGCGGACGGAGCACCGGGGCCGGAGGTTTGGGAATTGCTGTCCGAATGGACAGAGGACTGTGATTCGTGCCCGGTGATGATGACGCCCTCCTGCTGGGCTATGGCATCCGCGAAAACAGCGCTGTCGGAAAAAGCCTCGCTGCTGGTGCTGTCCTGCCCCGAGATAACGGAGGTGTCCGACTGCATGGCGGCGGACTGCACCGAGTTTTCCGTCTGGATGATGCCGGAGGTGTCGGTGTTCACGCCGCCGGACTGAAAACTGCTGTCTGTGTGGACTGTGCCGGAGCTGGCGGTGCTGAAACGGCTGCCCTGGACCGCGTTGACGGTATGGGAGACGCCGGAGTGGACGGAACTGGCCGTGTGGACGCCCTCAGACTGGGCGGAGCTGGCCGTGTGCATGGCGGAGGTCGCGGTCTGGCTTTGCGCGGTATGGAGGTTGGCGGTCTGAGAGGTGGCCGTTTTCACGGCGCTGTTGGTGATGTGCCGTCCGGCCATGCCGATGAGTCCGCCCTTGAAGAAGCCGCCTGTGGAGCCGGAGGGAGCGCCTTGGGCCGCGCCGCCCCCTGACCGGACCGCGCCGCCTATGGCGTGGCCGCCCGCCTTGGCGATCATGGTGACGCCCCGGGCGGCGATCATGGCCTCGGCCATCAGGGAACCGCCGGTGCGGCCCACATTGATGCCCAGAGTGCCCAGGATGCTGTCGATTTTCTGTGACACCTTCAAAAAGGCCACAGCGCAGAAAAACCAGATCAGCACGTTCCCGGTGACGGCTTCCTTGCTGGACGCGGCCACCTGGGCCTCCACCTCGCTCTCGGTTAGGGCAAAAGCCGGGGCGCAGAGCAATGCCGCCAGCACCAGCGCCAGCGGCAGAAGGGACAAAATTCGTTTTTTCATGGGTTTCCTCCGTTCAGAGTGACAGCGGATTGGCAATGAACGCCCCCACCATGCTGGTGAACAGCTTCAGGCACCAGGCGTTCATCAGCAGCAGGAACACCTGCCCGGCCAGCATCCGGCACCAGCTTTTGAAGATATCCGATGTGGAGTGGGACACCCCCATGGCGAAGGCGACAGGAGCAGTAAAGACCAGCACGCCCAGCAGGACGTACCTCTCCGCCGCTTCACACAGGAGCTTCAGGTAGTTCCACGCCAGGATCAGCACCAGAATGAGGACGATGAGGGCCACCGCCCCGTTGGCACACACGCCGATGATGGTGAGCAGCACCGAACTGAAGCTGCCAAAATCCAGGCTGGGGAGGTTTCCCGTCAAGATCCAGCTGTAGGGCGTACCGCCGATGTCCAGAACCAGATCCACGATATCGCCCGCGTACCAGACCAGGATGATGAACAGTACCGCCCGGATGGTGAGCTTGATGGGATCCTCGGCCTCGGAGCCTGCGCCCAGGCCAAAGTTTTTGAACAGGTTCCACACCCAGAGCAGCAGAATGAGACCGATGGCCAGGGCCACGAAAACCTCGTACATGGTCTCCGCCGCTGGGAAGTAGCGCAGAAACGTGGTCATATCACAGCCCAGAGCGCCCAAAACTGAGGTGTTGATCAGATCCAGACCGTTCATGACTTGTTCCGCAATCCATTCTACGATACCATCTAAAATTCCCATTTACGGCGCGGTCCACTGGCCGCCGGAGAAGAAGGGGGTGACGTAGGCCATGATAAAGCCCAGGGAGTTGAGGATGATCCAGGTGATGACGATGCGCTTCAGCCAGGAGCGGGACTCGTCCACTGTGCGTCCGGAGCGTGAGAAGTTCATCATCAGCAGGGCCACGGCGGCAGTGACGATGGCGGCGATGGTGGAGATGCCCAGGATCTGGGTGTAGACATCCTTCATGACCTCGCTGGCCTTGGTCCAGATGGTGGTCGCGTAGGCCGGACGGGAGAGCAGGGGCGTCAGGCTGGTGGACAGGAAGCCGGCGTACAGCCAGCGGCCAGGGTCCGGCCCCCGGTTGGGGGCGTTCTGGGACGGGGTGAATTCTTTGGTCAAGCAGATTCCTCCTTTTCGCTTGGGTGAAAACGAAGACAGTGCCCGATGTCCAGGCGCTGTCTCGCTGCCACAGGAGCATGAAAAAAGACGCCCCATGGCGTCTGTCCCGCGGCCGTTTTCGGTTTTGCTTACAGTTTTGAGCATGACTATCTTAACACATATGAAGTCCCGCGTCAATTCCAAAACAGTCCCAATATAGTCCCAAAACAGTCCCAATCCACTCCCATCTAAATTAAAAGTCAGGTCTGCGGCGGGATAAAACCGGCCAAAATCGCGTTGCTGTCCTGTGCGGTATAGCCCCATAGGATAGCGCTGAGCGCTTGAATAGCCTGCTCCTGTTTACGAAAATAGGTCGTCCTGCTGATATCCCGAATATGGGGCCGGAGCTGTTCAATGATTTCTTCCGTGTTCTGATACTGCTGCGGGGACAGATACGAATAGTATAAAATCCAGTAATAGGCTTCACCATTTTTGTGCTTGTTTCGGAGCAGCTCCACGGCATTTTCCAGAAGCGTCAGCATTTTATGGCTGCGCTCAATGCACTGGGCATGGTGCTCCAGTTCGGTGCCGCCCAGATCCGCCCCGGCCAGATAGACCGTGTCCAGAAAATCATCAATGTCCGTTCCGTATTCCACATGGAACTGGTTCCTCAGCCGCTGCACCGACAACTCCAGGCTCCAGCTCACGTCCCGATATTTCTTCAGGAGTTTCCGGGTGTCGTGATACCGGGGGTCCTCTGTAACATCCTGCTGTTTCCGCTTACCTGCCATGCTGACCTTCCTTTCCTGGGTCATCGTACTCTTCCCATGTGCATGATTTGTGTACGGGCCTGATATTGACCCACCGGGCAAAGGCCCGCTGCTCGCTGGTGGGTTCGCCGCCGTCAGAGTCCCGGTATGGCTGGGCAAAGGGCAGGACGCCCATCCGCTCCAGCGTCAGTACCCGGCGGTGAGCGTCCTCCACATCCTCCACCAGCACATAGGCCCACAGCCTGGATTTGGCGATCCCAGCCTCCCGGAGATAGGACACAGCCCGCTCCACCACCGGGAGCATGGCGCTGGTGTCGCAGGACAGGCGGACAAATCTGATCCAGTGCAGGCCGGCCAGCAGCTTTGCCACTTTCGGCGTGACGAGCCGTGCGTCCAGGCCCTGGTTGAAGTCCACCCACACCTTTTCATAGCCCATCTGCTTGATCTGCTCCAGGCCATGGTCTGAGGCCAGCACATTGTTGTCCAGGAACACGATCTCCCGGCTGTCCGGGCGCACGATGTCGTCCCAATCGGCGGCGGGGCGGATATCCCCCTCCTTGCGGGGCACGATGCACCAGGGACATTGGTTCGGACAGCCCCGGGTCAGGAATCCAACGGCGCGGGTGAACCGGGGATAGAGGCTGTAATCCGGGGCTATGGCCTCGATCTCAGGGGGCAGCCAGCGGTAATCCTTGTACCCCGTGCCCCCGGTGACGATCTCATCGGCGTCGATGGCGGTGTCGTGGTCCGGGGTGAAGGTAAACACTTTGGACAGGTACACCCGGTCGTAGTGCTCAAATCCGCTCCACCAGCTCACTTCATCGCCATGACGCTTGTGCCAGGCGGACAGCTTCATGAGTGCCAGATTGGGGAATCCGCTGTGCCCATCTACATCGACGAGGGCAATCTTCATGCGCCCACCCCCTCACCGCAAACATTGGGCGAACCATCCACAGGTGTTGTGGAAATCTCGAATGTGTACGCCGGGACACCGCTGGGGCACATCACGTCCATGCGAAAACGCCTAACCAACGTGTCCCTTTCAACGATACCTTGGCTGTCGCGGGACAAAGCATATAACTTATATGTCATCCGTGGACATTGAGCACAGCCAATCCCTTGCAGCGCAAGGAGTTGAAGCACTTTCCTGGCCATGACTTCCTGCGCCGGTTTTGAAACGATAATTTCCTCGTTTGAACCGCTGCCCTCCGGCATTTCGGGCTTACGGGAGGGGAGGGGAACCCGGATGTTGAGGGACATGGCCACTTCGTCCTTGTCCACCATCACGTCGGAAATCTGGAACATGGTGGACAGGTAATTTTGCAGGTAGATGGCCGTGCCATGCCTGCCGGGAAAGGTGAGCAGGGCGATGTGACCCGCCTTCTCCAGCTTGCGCAGCACCCTTCCCACTGTGGCCTTGGACAGTCCCCACCGCTGGGCCAGCTCGGAGTAGGACACCAGGGGGCTGCCCGTCCCATTTCTCAGATAGACCACCGGACCATCGAAGGAGCCCTGTACCTGGTCGTCCCGGTACACCGCTGAGATCCACAGATCTAACAGAATATCCATTTCAGAGCACTTCTCGGCCCCCACCAGCTCCGTGGCAGTGGTAACAGGCAGGAAGAAGAAGCCGGTCTCCTTCTGGCAGGGGCAGTTGTAGTCCAACACGGTGTTGTGGCGGTGCCAATTTGTGATTTTGTACCTAATCAGGTTCCCCCGCCCCAGCAGGGAGTATTGGATGAGGTGCCGGTTTTGAAGGGTATCCAGCACCTCCAGCGTCCGGCGGCGGGAACGCAGCCGCAGGGCGGTGGTGAGCTCTCCCACCCGGCAGATCCACTCGCCGGGATAGATGGTATAGGTCAGGCCGTCGAGGCACAGGTACGAGGTGCGGAAATTGGCGTAAGAGCAGAGGACGGAAAAACAAAAAAGACCGGGGCGCCCGCTTGTGCGGACGCCCCGGTCGGCGATCATGGTTTGAAGAAATTCTCGGTAGATACGGCAGCGCGGGTAGGATACGAGCTGCTTGATTTGAAGCTGATAATCTGGCATACTTTATGCCCCTTTCTACATGATTTGCGGATTATGCTGTGGGAACTAAATGCGTTCAAAGTCTAGGCCTTGTTTGAAAAATAGATATTGCACAAATGATAAAGAAGTGTAAAATAGGGGCATGAAACGATATGAATTGACAAAAGAACAATGGGAACGCGTAAAAGCGGTGCTGCCGCCGGAAAGAACAGGGAAGCGAGGGCGTCCCAGGAAAGATGACCGAAAGATGCTCAACGGGATGCTCTGGATTGCGCGCAGCGGGGCGCAGTGGCGGGAATTGCCAGAGGCGTATGGCCCCTGGCAGTCTGTGTATGCCCGATTTGCCAAATGGCGGGA
>Ga0209064_1000168_pt1 | contig 152868 bp, 136 predicted proteins | sample Inofromicrocosms_FD_187498 | JGI IMG/M metagenome (GOLD analysis project Ga0209064, IMG submission 187498) | Mouse cecum microbial communities from Vienna, Austria - Inoculum for glucosamine and mucus D2O microcosms (SPAdes) (version 2) | ecosystem: Host-associated > Mammals > Digestive system...
AGCGCACCATCTCAAATAGATCGTCCATGCCCTCGGGCAGGCACATCCATATTGCATCTGCGGTTTTCATGCTACAAATTTAACACTTTCCGAGAAATTACATGCACCGGGGTTTCGGCTTGAGCCGCTTATATATTCGTTGTAGTTGTCGGTATCAAGCAATGCCGGACCTGCATATGTCGGAAACAGGTTGAGATACAGTAGTTTGGTGTCGTCGATGGCACGTACGCGCTTTACGCGTTCGGCGAGTTCGCCGTACATGCCCATATGAGGCTCGTCCTTGAAGAAATAACCGGCCAGCGACGGATGCTGCATTAGTTCGCGTACGGTCGTCTCGGGTATGGAGTCGAGTTCGGCGCATTTTGCGATAATCTTGATACCGGTGCCTTTGCTTGCGTCGAGAGCGAGGCGCACCTCGGACAATGAGTCGATGTATGGTAACGACAGGTTGAAGCCGCAGTCGGCCATTTCGAGGTATCTTTCGCGGGTTTGGTTTTCGCTGCCGCGAATTGAAAACCAGCCGAGAATAGGGAATTCTCCCGGCGTTGGGTTGGTGTAGCTGTGGGCGCTTGCCAAATCGGCAGCAGTGGCATTATCGCGGCTTGTTTCGCCACAGGATATTGCAAAAACCGCCGCCAAAATGGCGGCGGCTAAATAAAAGATTTTGTTCATTCTATCACCTTTGTGAGGTTTGGCAAATACATCGATTTGCTAAACTTAAAGCTGAGTGTCGGGATCGAGGTTGTTCTTCTCGATGTCCTTGAAGTAGCGGTATGTGTTTACCTTGAGTTCGGCGCAAGCGTCCTCGTCGGCAACGATGATTGCCTTGGGGTGCATCTGGAGAGCCGAGATGGTCCACATCTGCGAGATGCCGCCTTCAACACCGTGCTGCAGCGCACGAGCCTTGTTGTAGCCATTGACGATCAGCATCACAGAGCGAGCATCCATAACGGTGCCGACACCTACTGTGAGAGCAGTCTTGGGAACGAGGTCGGTATTGCCTTCGAAGAAGCGCGAGTTGGCGATAATCGTATCCTGTGTAAGGGTTTTAATGCGAGTGCGCGAAGTGAGCGACGAGCCGGGCTCGTTGAATGCGATATGACCGTCGGGGCCAACGCCACCCATGAAGAGGTCGATGCCGCCGTAGCTGGCGATTTTGTCTTCGAAACGCTTGCACTCGGCCTCGAGGTCGGCAGCATTGCCGTCGAGGATGTTTACATTCTCGGGTTTGATGTCGATGTGGCTGAAGAAGTTGTTCCACATAAACGAGTGGTAGCTTTCGCTATGCTCCTGGGGCAGGCCGACGTATTCGTCCATGTTGAAAGTTACAACATTGGCAAACGATACTTTGCCTTCCTTGTAGAGTTCGATCAGTCGACGGTACATACCCAGAGGAGAGCTACCGGTGGGGCAGCCAAGCACAAAAGGATGTTCGGGTGTGGGGTTGGCGGCATTGATGCGCGATGCTACATAATTGCCGGCCCAACGTGATACGTCAGCATAATCTTTTTCGATGATTAGTCGCATAATTAATGATTTATTGTTGAATTTTGGGTCAGTTCGAAAATATTGTTAGAACAGCCAGGCTGCAGTGACAGTCCAGTAATTGTTTTTGCCTTCGATAGGTGTTGTGTTATTGGCAACGCCGATAAATTCTACGGTCTTGTTTATGCCTACAGCGTATGAAGCGCCAACCTGCAGGTGGTTGAAAAGCTGAACACCGAGACCGAAGTTCCATGCTACGTCGAGGGCTTTGTTCTTGTAAGCCTCGGTGATAGCGCGTTTCGAAGTCAGTACAGAGAAGCTCGGGCCTGTGAACACATACGGAGTCACAATCTTGCCGACAACGGGAAGGCCGAGTTTGTATTTGAAGTTGAGGGGGATTTCTATGTAGTCGCGGTTTTTGAAGCGGCTGCTTGTTGCAAGGGCGTTGTTCTCGGCGTTGTTGCCTTGAGGTATGCTCTGGCTCACACGATGAACGTACATTACCGACAGGTCAAAGCCGATGTTTACAATAGGTACGGTGAATTCGCACATAAGGCCGCCGGTGAATCCTGCACGGTTTTCGTTGCTAAAAGCAGATTCGTCGAATTTCATAGAGTTAATTTCGGTGCCAATGCGCGGACCAAAACGGAATTGAGCTGAAGCCGACACTGTCATCATAAGTGCAAGCACCAGGAGGATAGTCTTGATTGATTTCATAGTTCTTTCAGTTTGTTATCCGGCAAAAGTACTAAAAAAAATCCAAATTTAGGCAATATTAGTCAAAATGTGGGATATTTTTCTATGAGAGTGCGAGCTCTCTTGTTTTATGAGCTAAACTTTTGTGGTGGGGCGGGTGTTTTTTATTCTAAAATATTTGTGTTTATGTCAGCTTTGTTTTATATCGGATTGGTTATTGCTGCGCTGTCGTTTATCCCACTGCTTATGCTGAGTTCCAGGTCGATACGCGAACGCCGGAAATATGCCCGCGTACCATTGAAACTCGAGGAGCTCAAAGCTGATTACAGGCGCAAGCGCTTGTATATACTTATTATGCAGCTGGCCGGAATCTTACTCGCTATTATAAGCCTGATGTTTTAATCATTACTTGCCCATGTATGAACGGTTACTATATATTTATCTTCGCATTTGCAGCCTTGGGTTTGTACAGTATAGTCTATTCAGTAGTGCAGATGCTGCGGCTCGACCGCTCCGGCACCGATTATAAGGCTCGGCGCAAGCAGTATCTGAGGTCGATTATTGGTGGCGTAATGCTGATATGTGTCGGGGTATTTATCTACTTTACAAAGGTGGTTTGGCGCACAATATATTGAATTGATATTGCTCCATTTTGCCCCTTGTGAGTGCGGGCCCGAAAGTGTGCTTTGAAAAATTTTGCCGAATGCAATAAATTTTGTAATTTTGGCACAAAGATAACCCTAAACAAATTACTACTCCATGACACAGTTTACTGCAGCCGACCTCGATCAACTGTCGGCTAAAGGTATAAGCCGCGAGGCTGTAGAAGCACAGATCGACCGCTTCCGCACCGGATTCCCCTATCTTACTATAGATTCTCCGTCGTCGGTGGGCAATGGTATCCTACCGGTAGATGACGAGATGACTCAGGCCTGCCTCGACCGTTGGCAGCGATTCCTCGACGACAACGGCGACGTGCTCAAATTCGTGCCTGCCTCGGGTGCGGCTTCCCGTATGTTCAAGGCTCTTTTTGCCTTCGTCAACGGTAGCGAGGATGTTCCTGCAGTCGGTAGCCCTGTGGCACAATTAGTAGAAAAAATAGGAGATTTCGCATTCTACAAGCAGCTCAAGGAAGTGACCGAGCGCTTATATCAGGCAAGCCCTGAAGAACTCGCAGCAGCCGGTCGCTACAAAGAACTCGTAGGAGCTATTATCTTGCCCGACGGCCTCAATTATGGCGCACTGCCCAAGGCTCTGCTAACCTTCCACCGCTACGACGACGGTGTGCGCACCGCTCTCGAAGAACAGCTTGCCGAAGGCGCACAGACAGCGGCGTCGAAAGACGGAGTGGTAAAACTGCATTTCACAGTATCGTCTAACCACCGTAAACTCTTCGAGGCAAAACTTGCCGAGGCTGTGCCCGCTATGGAAAAACGCTACGGTGTACGCTACGAAATCAGCCTTTCTGAGCAGAAACCGAGCACAGATACAATTGCAGTCACACCCGACAACGAACTCTTCCGCGACGACGAGGGCAAACTCGTGTTCCGTCCCGGTGGTCATGGAGCATTGATCGAAAATCTTACCGATATCAATGCTTCGGTAGTATTCATCAAGAATATCGATAACGTGGTAGGCGACGCACACCGTGCCGACACTATCCGCTATAAGAAATTCATCGGCGGTCTCCTGCTTTTGGTACGCGACCGTATCGAAGCCCTTACCGCAGCGCTTGCCGGAGAGCCTACCGAAGAAGTAGTGGCCGATGCTACCAAATTTGTAGAGCAGATACTGTTTATGCGCAGCAAGGACCTCGAACCTACCGTCGACATAGCAGCCCGCCGTGATGCGCTTCTCAATATTTTCAACCGTCCCCTGCGCGTTTGCGGTATGGTACGCAACGAAGGCGAACCCGGCGGCGGTCCGTACAACGCCTGGTCGTCGGACGGCAAGTCGGTTGCCCCGCAGATTCTCGAATCGACGCAGATAGATCTCGCCAAGCCTGAGAATGCCGAGATGATGAAAGGCGCAGGCTATTTCAATCCCGTTGACCTTGTATGCTATCTCAAGCATACCGACGGCACCAGCTACGACCTGCGTAAATACGTAGACCCCGCAACCGGTTTTATTTCCGAGAAATCTCTTGGCGGCCGCGAACTCCGTGCGCTCGAACTTCCCGGTCTGTGGAACGGTGCCATGAGCAACTGGAACACAGTATTTGTAGAAGTTCCGGCTTCGACATTCAACCCGGTCAAGACAGTCAATGACCTGTTGAGACCAGCACATCAGTAAGCTATCCTTAGGGTCGTATGCAGCCCGGTAATTGCTGCATGCGGCCCTAATCGTTAAAGAATCCCCTTTTACATGACCGGTAAAATTATCATTATCGCCGCACCATCAGGGTGCGGAAAATCCACAATCATCAATGCCCTTCTTGAGGGCGGCGACCTCAATCTTGGCTTCGCAGTTTCGGCAACAACACGTCCACCGCGTGAAGGCGAAACCGACGGGGTCAACTATTATTATATGACCGAAGACCAGTTTCGCGACCACATCGCCGAAGGTGATTTCGTAGAATTCGAGGAGGTGTATCCCGGACGTTTCTATGGCACTCTGCGCAGCGAGGTAGAACGCATCACCGGTTCCGGCCATAATATTATCCTCGACCTTGATGTCAACGGAGCACTTGGCGTGAAACAACTCTATGGCGACAAAGCTATGGCGATTTTTATCGCACCGCCGAGCCTCGACGAGTTGCGCCGCCGCCTCGAGTTCCGCGGCACTGAGACACCCGAGGTAATTGATGTGCGTGTTGACCGCGCAGCCTACGAATTGTCGCGTGCTCCTGAGTTTGACCAGTGCGTGGTCAACGATCGCCTTGATGTAGCGATTTCGCAGACCCACAACCTGATAGAAGCCTTTGCAGGATAAGCAATGCAGACAATAGGAATTTTTGGCGGCTCGTTCAACCCCGTACACATAGGCCATATGATGCTTGCTTCGTACCTCACCCAGTGGGGGTATGTAGACCAGGTATGGCTGACCCTGTCGCCACTCAATCCCCTCAAAGACCCTGCCGAACTCTTGCCGGATACCAAGAGGCTTGCGATGCTGTCGATAGCGGCCAAGGGTGCCGCCGACATAGATATCTGCGATATCGAATTGTCGATGCCAAGGCCGTCGTATACAATCGACACTCTCAAAGTGCTGTCGGAGCGCTATCCCGAATATCGTTTCAAACTTGTGATAGGCAGCGATAACTGGCAGATTTTCGACCGCTGGCGGTCGGCTCAGGAGATTCTCGACAACTACGGCGTGCTGGTGTACCTTCGCCCGGGATATCCTGTCGACAAGCGTCATATCGACGGCATGGAAGTAGTGGATGCCCCTATGGCGCATGTGTCGAGCACATTCATACGCCAGGCGGTCTCAAAAGGTAGGAATATGAATTATTTCCTGCCTGCAGGTGTTTACAAATATATTGTGGATAATAAACTATATAAGTAACTTTCAAAATTAGGTTATATTAAAAAATATACAATGTAACTCGATTAGGCTGCGGCGCTTTTCGGTTTTTATACGCAAAAGAATCACTGTAAGCTGAATTTATGCGAGTTACTTAAGAAATAAAGGCATGGACAAGAACACAATGGGAAATACCGGCCTGCAGCTGGCAGCACTTGCAGTAGGCTATGTGCGAGTGGTGGCCGGAGCGTCGACTGCCGAAGCCCAGGAATTCCTCTACGATATACTGCGCCTTCTGCCGGCATTGTATGGCAATATGCTCGAACTCAAACCCTATGGCGACGACGAAGGCGGCACTGACTACGATAATTATGATACCGGTGCTATATTGCCTCAGATTACAGAAGAACAATACGAGGCAGTGTCGGGTGCTATATCAACCCTGCTTGGCCAGTACGATACGTTTCTCGACACGCCTGCCGAAGACATGCGCTATAGCGATACCCCGGTAGCAGCCTCTCTGTCGGAACAATTAAGCGATATCTATCAGACCCTTGCCGATTTTGCCACAACAGTAGCCGATGCACCCTCCGAGGCAATGCCCGACATTCTCGCAGACCTCAAATATCGCTTCCATGCTTATCTGGCCGATACTATCTGCACCTCGCAGCGAGTGGCCAATGTTATTTATCAATCAAAAGTACTCCTCTCGGAATGAACCACATAACAGACCTTTGTAATTTTCTTGATTCGTCGCCTGTAAATTTCTGGGCTGTCGAAACAGTACGCCAACGCCTTGAAACAGCGGGTTTCCGCTGCCTCGACATGCGCGACGCGTGGACTCTCGCTCCCGGTGACCGCCGCTATGTAGTGCAGAATGGCTCGGCGATATTTGCATTTGTAGTAGGTAACGGCAGTGCCAACGATGGTTTCGACATTATCGCGGCACACAGCGACTCGCCCGGCTTCCGTATCAAGCCTCATTGTGAAATACAGTGCGAAGGCATGGTCAAACTCAATACAGAGGTCTATGGCGGCCCGATACTCTACACCTGGTTCGACCGTCCGCTGTCTATCGCCGGCAGGGTTGCCCTGCGAGGCGAAGACCCCTTGCGCCCCGAGATGAAACTCGTCCGTTTCGACGAGCCATTGCTGGTGATTCCTCATCTTGCAATCCACTTCAACCGCCAGGTCAACGAAGGCAACCCGCTGTCGAAACAGCGCGATATGCTACCTGTCCTTGCACTCGATTGCAAAGAGCCCAAGGGCTTGATACGCAAGCTTGTTGCCGAAAAGATAAATGTTTCGCCCGACGACATCCTCGACTACGACCTATCGTTGTACACGTGCCAGAAGGCCGGCACCGTCGGTCTTGAAGGCGAAATGGTATGTTCGGGCCGTATCGACGACCTCAGCATGGTTCATGCAGGTATGACTGCTATGCTTGAGGCTTGCGACACCCCGTCGATGCACACACGTGTACTTGCAATCTTCGACAATGAAGAAACCGGTTCGGGAACTAAACAAGGTGCGGGCTCGCCGATTCTTGAGCATATACTCCGCAGAATAGTTATGACTCAGGGCGGCGCAGAAAGCGATTTTATGCGAGCTGTCGCATCGTCGTTCATGGTATCTGCTGACAATGCCCATGGCTTGCATCCGAATTATGTGAGCAAGTACGACCCGACCAATCATCCGTTGCTTGGCGGAGGCCCGTGTATCAAGGTGAATGCAAATTGCAAATACATGACCGATGCCGATTCGTCGGCCGCTTTCATCGCCGTGTGCGAGCGAGCCGGTGTTCCGTGCCAGAGTTTTGTAAACCACAGCGATGTGGCAGGCGGCTCTACATTGGGCAATATACTCACCTCGCAGATACCATTGCGCGGAGTCGATATGGGCGCACCTGTATGGGCTATGCACAGCGCAAGCGAAACAGCTTCGGCAGCCGACCATATCTACACAATACGAGCCTTTACCGAATTCTATTCGCTCTATCCGGCAAAATAGCCTCTGTATTCCAATAGATTGCAATGAATTATCTCGACGGGTTGAATGCCGAGCAGCTCGATGCTGTATATGCCACCGAGGGCCCTGTGCGGGTTCTCGCCGGAGCCGGTACGGGTAAGACAAAGGCCTTGACCGCAAGGTACTGCTATCTTGCCGACCTGTTGGGAATCGACCCGGGCTCGGTGCTGTGCGTAACATTCACCAACAAGGCCGCCGCCGAGATGAAACAGCGCATACGCTCGTTGCTCGGCGATTTCGACCTTGCGTATATCTGCACATTCCATTCCTTCTGTGTAAGAATGCTCAAGGAGGATATACATGTACTCAACTATCCGGCCAACTTCATACTTCTCGACGAAGAAGACCAGGCCGACATGTTGCAGAAGGTGTATTCCGACATGGGCCTTACGCTCAAAGAGTTGCCTATACGCCGAGCTGTCGATTACATAGGCCGGCGCAAGGGTGCTGATGACTACATCGAACTTATCGAGAAGATGAATAATGAACCGCCGACAGCAATGGATAATGTCGGCGCTGCCGACCGTCTTCCCGAAATCTACATGCGCTATATCTATGAGCAAAAAAAGACATATGCGCTTGACTTCGACGATATAATCGTGTTTGCACATCATATACTTGTCAATTATCCCGATATCAGGAATAAATGGCAGCAGAGGATGCAATATGTGATGGTCGACGAGTTCCAGGATGTAAGTCCACGCCAATATGAAATAGCGAGGATACTATCGGGCATGCATCGCAATCTATTTATAGTCGGTGATCCCGACCAGACTATCTATACATGGCGCGGGGCAGATGTCAACCTTATTCTGGGTTTCGACAAGATGTACCCCGATGCCAACACAATTGTGCTTAGCGATAACTACCGCAGTACGCCGCAGGTTCTTAATCCTGCAAACAGGCTTATTTCGCATAATGAATGTCGCTACCCCAAGGCTTTGAACCCGGTCGGAGCAGCGGGCGTACTGCCTCGCATGTACCATGCCCGCAACGAAAAAGATGAAGCCTCATGGATTGCCGCTAATGTGGCGCGGCTGATTGAGGACGGTAAGAAACCCTCGGAAATTGCAATCCTTTACCGTGCGCATCATGTGTCGCGCCCGGTTGAAGACGCTTTGATGAAGAGCGAGTTGCAGTATGTGATATTTAGCGGTACGGCATTTTACCAGCGCCGCGAGGTCAAGGATGTGCTGTCGTACCTACGTATGCTCACAACTGCCGACGACCTCGCCTTCCTGCGCACGCACAATACACCTTCGCGAGGCATAGGCCGCAAGAAACTCGATATGATACGAGCCCGGGCGCAACGCGACGGCACAACCCTCTACGAAGCCCTTATAGCCCTGCTCGACACGCCCGAAATGCGCCGTACCGAGGCCCGAAAGTATGTGGAGACTATCGAATCGTGCCGCAAGTGTGTCGATACGATGTCGCTTGGCGACCTCTTGCAGCTTGTGCTCGACAGTAGTGGCTATGAGGAAATGTTGCGAGGCCTGAGCGAATGGGAGCGTCTCGATAACCTTGCCGAACTGAAACGAGCAATTGACGAGGCCGGGCATGACGACGATGCCAGTCTCGACACATTTCTCAGCCGTGCGGCACTGATATCCAACATGGATCGCAGTGCCGACACTGAGCATGCCATACGGATGATGACAGTGCATACTGCAAAAGGAATGGAGTTTGACTGCGTGTTTGTATGCGGGCTCTGCGAGGGCCAGTTCCCGTCGAAGCGCAGTAGCGGACCTGACGACATCGAAGAAGAGCGCCGACTGGCCTACGTGGCCGTGACCAGGGCCAAGAGCATGCTCTTTCTGTCGGATAGCGAGGGCTTCGGCCACGACAGGTCGGCAAAAGCTCCTTCGCGGTTTATCTATGAAATGGGGCTCGAAAACCTCTTGCTTGAGCGTCCGATGCCCGTGCAGCCTGTCTTGCCTCAGCCAATGGCAGGAGCCGGTGAAAAGCCGGGTTTCAAGGTCGGCAGCAGGGTAGAGCATCCGGTATTTGGTTTAGGCACAATAATAGCCGTAGACAGCCAAAAGCAGAACTTTACAATACAGTTCGATAAGATTACCACTACCCGTAATCTTCGTTTTGGCGCACCTCTTGACTTAGTGAAGAATGAATAAAACATTATATGTAAGCGATCTCGACGGCACATTGCTGAGTACCGACAGCCGCATATCTCAAAAATCGTCACAGATTATCAGCGAGCTAAGCGATTGCGGTGCAATGATAACCGTTGCTACAGCCCGAACCCCTGCCACCGTAGTGCCTTTGCTTGCTCAGACATGCACAAGGCCGCCGGCTGTTGTGATGACCGGTTGTGCGTATTGGTTGCGCGGTGACAATTGCTTCGACAGACCGCATTTCCTTCCTGCTCACGAGGTTGAGGCAGCACTTGATTTTTGTTCACGCCACAAGGTTCATCCATTTGTTTATATAATGGCACCGGACGGTAAGTCGCTCGATGTTTACCACGCAGCCAAGAGGCTCAATAAAGCCGAAGAAAGTTTTTATATCGAGCGAAGCAATTTGGTGTTGAAGCGCTTTCACCTCGGCACGCCTGCACCCTTGCGGGCGGCTACTGATACGATGCTGCTATTTGCAATGGGTGAAGAACGAGAGATACGTATGGCAGCCGACGAATTTGCTTCAGGTTCGAATTGCTCGGTTTGTTGCTATCCTGATGTCTTCAACCCCAAGATATGGAACTTTGAGGTTTTCCCCCAGGGTATCAGCAAGGCCAGTGCGGTTACGGCTCTGAAAAGCGAACTCGGCGCCGACCGTCTCGTGGTATTCGGCGACAGTCTCAATGATTTGCCTATGTTTGATGTGGCCGACGTGGCCGTGGCTGTAGGCAATGCTCTACAGGAGGTAAAAGAAGCCGCAGATATTGTCATTGACCCGAATTATACCGATGCAGTAGCACGGTTTATTTATAAGGATTTTCACGGAAGTTAAACAAAAGCGGGCATAAGGGTGTTGATATTTTGACCTAATATCAATATTATGCTTCGTTTCATTACATTATCCTTAGTTCTGTTGTTGTCGGCTTCTACCTATGTCGGAGCCAAGTCGCTTAACGAAATGTTTATCGATACGATTGCTTCGTCGAATAAACTTATATTTATCGACGGCAAACCCACTGACAGCGACGAGCTTCGCCAGTATACCGATTCAGTCCGACGCAAGATTGCCGCGTTCTATTATGATCAGTTTCGACATTTTATGGATCCCGGCGCCCCTTATTTCTTGTTTTTGAGTAAAGATTCGAAACTCGCAATGGGTCTTGGCGGTGCCGTGCGTATGCGAGCTTATTACGACTGGGGCGGAGCGATACCGGCAAAAGGTTTTGTGCCGGCTTTGATACCTATCCCGGCCAATCCTACGGATATGAGGCATTTTGGCTCCACTCCGGCAGGTACATGCTTATTTTTCAGAGTACTCGGGCAAAATAAGACCCTCGGAGAATATCAGCTCTATATCGAGGCGAATTTCTCAGGGTACCAGTCGCGTGACTTCAAGTTGAAAAATGCCTACGCAATTATCAACGACTTCACCGTGGGTTATACGTCATCAACCTTTTCCGACCCTGCAGCAGTGCCTCCTACTGTCGATGCCCAGGGCCCGACAAACAAGATAACCCCAACATCGGTGTTGGTGCGCTACATGCCGGTGTTTAAAAACAAATGGGTTTTTGCGGTATCTGCCGAAACGCCTGAAACACAAATCGGTGCATACGACAACAATACGCAGGCCGTGAGCAACTGGTTGCCGGATTTGGCGGCGTTCGTACAATATCAGTGGGGCGCAGACCAGCATGTCCGTCTCGCAGGTATTTTGCGTACACTGTCGTATAGGAATGTACTTCAGGAAAAGAACCATAATAAACTTGGACGGGCATTGCAGCTTAGCGTTGTCGCCCACCCTCATCAAGCCCTTACCACATATGCCACGGCAAGCTACGGCCATGGTTATGCAAGCCTTTGCGGAGACCTTATGATCGGCGCAAACGACCTTGTGGCAGATCCGGAACGTCCCGGAATACTGTATGCTCCGGCATCATATGGCTGGTGTCTGGGCCTTAAGTATAATTTCACGCCAATGCTATTTGCCAGTATTTCGGCAAGTCAGACACGCTTCCTGCCAAAGCACAATATAAGCCCCGATGCCTACAAATACGGCATTGCGTCGGCTGTAAATGTTTTTTGGAACATGACTCCGCGTATGCAGCTGGGTTTGGAATACGATTTTGGCTACCGGCGCAACTTTAATGGCGCCCACCGCTCGGCTCAGCGAATGGGCGCCATGTGTATGTTTATGTTCTGATAATACGGGCCTTATACCTGCGACATATGCTTGAGCATTGCTTGCCCAACAGACTCGTTGAGGTCGCGCGGATATCGGATGTCGGCATAGACCTGAGCAAGGGTTTTCTTGCCGTTCATGCTTATGAACCCTGCCGATTCGGGCAGGGATTCTTTTTCTTTGTAGTAAGCGTCGATCTGCTCCGGGGTATAGTCGGTAAATTTCTCCAAATGAAGCACAGCATCTACAGGCAGACGGTCGGATGGTGATGCGCTTGCCGCCGGATATCCCATTGCTATGCCGACTACGGGTATTACACCGGCCGGTAGGTCGAGGGCTTTGCAAAATGCGTCAACATTGTAAGTTGCCGTGCCGAGGTAACAGCAGCCTATGCCCGAAAGCTCGGCAATGGTGACTATCTGCTGTGCGAAAATAGAAGCGTCGACGACTGCCGAAAGCCTGCCTCCGAAATTGTCGAGACCGCTCTTGGCCTCGCGGGCGTTGCACCATGCGGCAAAGCGGCGGGTATCTGCGCATACCGTAAGCAGTACGTCGGCACCTGTGGCGGCGGGCTGGTTGAAGTGTAGCGCCGCAAGTTCCGTCTTGAGTTCTTGTCCACGAGTGACTACCACGCTATAAAGTTGCATGTTGCCGGTATTGGGGGCATGCGATGCCAACTCGACTATCTGTCGCAGGGTACTATCGTCGATATGTCGGTTTTTGTCGAAAACACGCACCGAAGCTCGGCGCATGAAGTAAATGTCGGTGTTATTCGTTGTCATTCTGGATGGCTATACGTTTGAGAGTCATTACTTCTTTACCTTTGCTGTCGAGCAGCAGTACGGTGTTCTCTTTCTTTCCGGCAATAGCCGATGCAGCTTGCTCGAGAGCTACCATTATGCGGCGTTCCTGGTCGCTTTTGGGGCAAGCCATTCGGGTAAGGCCCATCTTGGAGAAATCTACCGCGTTGCTACGACCCGGGTCGATGTACATGTCGCCGTTGAAGTAGTTGCAACCGGTGTTGCCGTGTACTTTTAACTCAGCTACATCGATGAAAATATTTGCTTCTTCGTCATCGATTTTTTTGCCGTCGGCCGAAGTGATAGCCCAGTTGCCGTTGAGGAATTCCATATTATGCCTGCGGTATGTTACCAAAGTTTTGCCGGCAGAGTTTTTTAAGTACAGGTAGGTGTCCTGTCCTATCTTGCGGCAGTCGATAGCATATACGCTTCCGTCGTCGATAAGCTGCGAAATCGAGGGGGCGTACGATACTTCGGGACAACTTTTTAAGGTCGATAGCACATGGTCGAAAGTCATGTTGCCGTTACTGCGGATAGTGTAATCTCCGTTGATTATATTGCAGCCGTCGGAAGCGTAAAAACGACCTGAGTTGTCAAAGTGGATGTAGGGTTGTTCGTCTTCTGCGTTGATTTGTTTGTCGCCAACCGAAACCAATGTCCATTTACCACCGGTCAGTTGGTCGGTGGTCGGCATTTTGCCCATTTTCTTGCCGTTGCCTTCGGGGGCTTCGAGCGAGATAGGTTTGCCTGTTTTCTTGTCGATTTTCATTGTCTGAACCTCAGTCTCAGATTTGGGAGTCTTGTTGAATACAGAGCAAGAAGCGAGCATACAAACTGTTGTAGCTGCGCAAAGTATAAGTTGAAAGTGTTTCATTTAGATATGTTTTTTATTCTCTTAAGAGACAACGAGTATAACTGAACTAAAGTTGTCGCTTGGTGCTTTTTTTGCGGTGTAAAGTTACGAAAAAGCCTTGAAATTTCCTTATGTCAGGAAAATTTTGTAATTTTGTATGATAGAAACTACAATTAAAAACATTACGAAAAAGTATTGAACTTTCGCCATTCCTGCCAATAAGGAGGGCGAGATATAAGCAATTGATATGGCAGAAGAAAAAGAGGAATATAGTGCGAGTAATATTCAGGTGCTCGAGGGTCTCGAAGCGGTCCGCAAGCGCCCGGCTATGTACATCGGCGACATTTCCGAAAAAGGTTTGCACCACCTCGTTTACGAGGTAGTGGATAATAGTATCGACGAGGCCTTGGCAGGGTTCGCCAAGGAAATCTCGGTTACTATCAACGAGGATAATTCTATCACTGTTGTCGACGACGGTCGCGGTATACCTGTAGATATGCACGAGAAGGAGCATAAGAGTGCTCTCGAGGTCGTTTTGACTGTGTTGCACGCAGGTGGTAAATTCGATAAAGGGTCATATAAGGTTTCAGGCGGTCTCCACGGTGTGGGTGTATCGTGTGTCAACGCCCTTTCGACATATCTTCGTGCCGAGGTTAGGCGCAACGGCAAGGTTTATGCCCAAGAGTTTAGCTGTGGTAAGCCCACTTCGCAACTGATGACAGTAGGCGAGAGCGATACAACCGGTACGACTATCATCTTCAAACCGGATGGCGACATTTTTACCACCACGGTATATAACTACGACACCTTGGCTAACCGTCTGCGCGACCTTGCGTTCCTCAACGCCGGTATCGTGCTGCATCTGATTGATATGCGTCAGCTCGACAGCGAGGGCAAGCCCCGCAGCGAGACCTTCTTCAGCCGCGACGGTTTGCGCGAGTTTGTAGAGTATATCGACTCGAACAAAGAGCCGCTGATCCCTCATGTGATACACCTGAGCACCGAGCGTGCCGGTATACCCGTTGAGGTGGCAATGACCTACAACACCACACAGAACGAGAATATATATTCGTTTGTAAACAATATCAACACAATCGAAGGCGGTACACACCTTACCGGTTTCCGTCGCGGCCTTACAACAACTCTTAAGAAGTATGCCGACGACAACAACCTGCTCAAGAATACCAAAGTAGAGATTGCCGGTGATGACTTCCGCGACGGCCTTACCGCAGTTATTTCTGTCAAGGTTCTCGAGCCGCAGTTCGAGGGCCAGACAAAGACCAAACTCGGCAATAACGAGGTTGCTCCTGCAGTTACAGCCGCTATCAGCGAGGCTCTTGGCAATTATCTCGAAGAGCATCCTAAAGAGGCTAAGGTCATTGTTGAGAAAGTTGTTCTTGCAGCCCAGGCCCGCCATGCAGCTATGGCCGCCCGTCAGAAAGTGCTTCGCAAATCACCTCTGTTCGGCGGCGGTCTGCCCGGTAAACTCACCGACTGCTCAAGTCATACAGCCGAAGATTGCGAGTTATTCCTTGTCGAGGGTGACTCGGCAGGCGGTACAGCAAAGCTTGCCCGCGACCGCCGTACACAGGCCGTACTACCCTTGCGAGGTAAGATTCTCAATGTGGAGAAGGCTATGGACCACAAGATTTTCGACAACCAGGAAATCACCAGTCTCTTCCGCGCCTTGCGTGTGACTATCGGCACCGAGGACGATCCAAAGGCCCCGAACCTGTCGAAACTTGCCTACCACAAAGTGATAATCATGACCGATGCCGACGTCGACGGCGCTCATATCGCAACCCTGCTTATGACATTCTTCTTCCGTCGCATGCGTCCTATTATCGAAAACGGTCACCTCTTCCTTGCTTCTCCCCCTCTGTACAAATGTAAAATGGGCAAGAACGAAGAGTATTGCTGGAACGACGTGCAGGTGCAGCAGTTTATAGCCAAATATGGCGAGCGCACACAGATTCAGCGCTACAAAGGTCTTGGTGAGATGAGTGACGAAGAACTCCGCTACACCACCATGTCGCCCGAGCACCGCATCCTCAAGCAGGTTCAGATCAGCGATGCCGCCGAAGCCGACCGCATCTTCTCGATGCTAATGGGCGAGGACGTAGCCCCGCGTCGCGACTTCATCGAAGCTAACGCTACTTACGCAAATATCGACGCGTAAATCAACTCTTGCAGCCCCGGGTGTGTTATAAGTGCATATCCGGGGTTGAATTAATCAACAGCGGGCAATAAAGCATAACTAATTATGGCAAAGAACACCAACACAAAGAAAACCGTCGACCGCATACGCTTGAATATCGACACATATATAGCCGGAAATCCTACCGGAACATTCAATTATCGTCAGGTCTCAGCCGCAATAGGACTCAACTCGCAGGCCGAGCAGAAGCATGTGGCAATGTACCTTGCCGAGCTTGCTTTCGATGGTCTTTTGTTGGAAACCGCCCCCGGCAAATACCGCCTGCCGCAACGCTCTACAAAGGCTACCGGTACTTTTGTTCGCCGGTCAAATGGTAAAAACAGCGTTATTACCGACGAGGCCGGTGAAGAGATTTTCGTTGCCGAACGCAATTCGATGCATGCCCTCAATGGCGACAAGGTAGAGGTAACGATCGCTGCGCGTATAAAAGGTGCAGAACCCGAGGCCGAGGTTGTAGAGATAATCGAGCGCAAGGATCAGACATTTATCGGAACTCTGAAAGTCGATAAGCACTTTGCATATCTGCTCACAGATTCTAAATTCCTTGCCACCGACATATATATACCCAAAACCAAACTCCGTGGCGGCAAGACCGGCGACAAGGCCGTGGTGCGTATTACCACATGGCCCGACGATGCCAAAAATCCTCAGGGCGAAGTAATCGATGTGCTTGGTGTTGCCGGAGAGAATGATACCGAAATCAACGCTATCATGGCTGAGTTCGGCCTGCCGTACCGTTATCCCGAATCGGTAGAGAAAGCCGCAGATAAAATCGATGCCGGAATCTCCGACGAGGTTGTTGCTCAGCGTGAAGACCTGCGTGGCGTCACCACATTTACTATCGACCCCCGCGACGCAAAAGACTTCGATGATGCCTTGTCGATCAAGAAACTCGATAATGGCAACTACGAGGTCGGTGTGCATATTGCCGACGTTACCCACTACGTTCATCCTGACACAATTATTGACCGCGAGGCCCGTGATCGTGCGACCAGTATCTACCTCGTAGACCGCGTGGTGCCTATGTTGCCCGAACATCTTTGTAACGGTATTTGCTCACTTCGTCCCGACGAGGATAAGCTTACTTTCTCGGTGCTCTTTACAATGACTCCCGAAGGCAAGGTGCAGAGTCACAGGATTGCACGTACGGTTACACGCTCAATTCGCAGGTTTACATACGAAGAAGCCCAGGAACGAATCGAAACAGGCAAGGGCGATTTTGCCGAAGAGATTCTCACTCTCGATACTATGGCAAAAGCACTCCGCAAGGCTCGCTACGACAATGGCTCGGTAGAATTTGACCGAGTGGAAGTGCGTTTCGATATTGATGAAAAAGGTCATCCTATATCGGTTTTCTTCAAGGAATCGAAAGATGCCAACAAACTCATCGAGGAGTTCATGCTCCTTGCCAATAGGGTAGTTGCCGCCACCATAGGCATTGCACCCAAGAAAAAGAAAGCAAAAGCATTTGTATACCGCGTTCACGATGTGCCTGACCCCGAGCGCCTTGCCAATCTTGCCGAACTTGCACGAGTCTTCGGATATAAACTCAAGGTAAAAGGCACTTCCAAAGACATCAACAGGTCGATCAACAAGATGCTCGCCGACATTAAGGGTAAAGGCGAGGAAAACTTCCTGTCGACACTTGCCATTCGCTCAATGGCGAAGGCCATATATACTACAACCAATATCGGCCACTACGGCCTTGGTTTTGAGTATTATACACACTTTACCTCGCCTATCCGACGCTATCCGGATATGATGGTGCACCGTCTCCTTGCCCGCTATCTTGCAGGAGGCCGAAGTGTGAACCTGCAGAAACTCGAGGACGAGTGCAAGCATTCGTCTGATATGGAGCAGCTTGCGGCTAATGCCGAGCGTGCATCGATTAAATACAAACAGGTTGAATACATGGCCGATCATCTCGGCGAGGTATATACCGGTGTTATTTCGGGTGTTACCGAGTGGGGCCTGTATGTCGAACTTGATGAGAATAAGTGCGAGGGCCTGGTGCCAATCCGCGATCTCGCAGACGATTATTATGATTTCGACGACCGCAACTACTGCCTCGTAGGACGAGCTCACAATCACCGCTACCGCCTTGGCGATAAGGTGACTGTTCAGGTTGCTCGCGCCGATATGCAGAAAAAACAGCTCGATCTTGCCTTGGTCGATGAAAAGAATCCGCCTCGCAGTCTTGATCAGCTCAAAGGTCAGAAATCGGGTCGTCCGACCAGCGAAAAAGTCGGTAACCGCAAAAAGAAAGGCCGTGGCCGTCGTCGCTGATGATCACTTCGTGCATACACATTAGGGGGCTGAGGGTCTATGCCTATCATGGCGTAGGCTCTCAGGAAGCCTGCGTAGGAAATATGTTTGAGGTCGATGTTGACTTGGAAATGCCTTGTCCGAAGGCTGTAAAGACAGACTGTCTCATCGATACAGTAAGCTATGCCGAGGTTGTAGACCTGATAAAGGAGCAGATGGCTGTTCGGTCGGAGCTGATAGAGCATGTCGCCGGCCGAATTCATCGCGCTATAACATTTCGTTGTCCCTTGGTTGAGAGAGGCTCTATTTCTATTTGGAAGCTTTGCCCCCCGATTTCTGCAGAATTGGCTAAAGTCGGTTTTACACTTTCCTGGTAATATATTCAAGAGTTTTGGTCATACGCTGCACGGCATGCTGATAAAGCTTGCCGGGTACTGTTTCAAATAAGGCCTACACCTGCCCGCCTCATTGTGGCTGTCACAGCCTCGGTGTCGGCGGGTATATTTTTTAGAATACATCTTGCGAGGCCGATGGCTATGATTTGCCAATGCCGACAACTGTGCTTATAGCTTCATCATATCGGGCATAGGTTTGAAGCCCAGCGTAGTATATAAGTGCTTGGTATTGTCGGTGGATTCGAGGTAGATTTTACCGCAACGCAGGTCGAGGGCAACATCTACAAGCCGTGATATGAGTCTGTGAGCTATGCCGTTGTGACGGAATTGAGGCTTTACATAGATGTTCATCAGATAGGCACACCGCCCGGAAGGATTGTCGGGAGTGGGCATTTCGGAATAGAAGCATACATTGCCACAGCCGGCCGGCACGCCGTCGGCATATGCTACCATGGCAAGGTGCGGGCTGTCGGGCGATTTGCGTTCATAAAAAGCGCGGTTGGCCTTAAGCACTTCGTCACTTGGTGCAGTACCGAAAACCTCGGTAAGCACTTCTGCACGCCATTGCATCAATTCGTCGATATCGTTGAGGGTGTCTAATGTGATGTTCATATCCTATAGCTAAGTTTAATGTCTCATATAGAGAACAAATGAATAGCAGGGAGGTTCAGTGTCTCAATGCGCAATGAGATGTAGAATTTAGAATGCATAATGCAAAATAATCAATGCTCAATGCTCAATGAGATGGAGAATTTAGAATTCACAATGCAAAATTAATACTTTCGCCTACATTTTTCATAATGCATTAAAAATTTATGCATTATGCATTTTGCATTCTCAATAAAAAATACTCACATATTTCTTTCGCTTGGAGAAAAATTTGTAACTTTACGCACTCTGTTTAACCTTAAATGAGCGGTTTTACCGCTGCCTTGAAACACATTTACCTATTGATGAAAAAAACTATTATCGCACTTGCTCTGCTTGCTGCCACTTCGGGTGCTATGGCTCAGAAAACCGAAGGACTTGTGATGACACCCCCTATGGGCTGGAACAGCTGGAATAAATTCCACACTGATATCGACGAAGAAAAGATACGTGGCGTTGTCGACGTGCTCGTAGAGTCGGGTCTTCGTGATGCGGTTATATCTATGTAAACCTTGATGATGCATGGCACGGTCCTCGCGATGAATGGGGCTTTATCACATGCAATGCCAAGACTTTCCCCTCGGGAATGAAAGCTCTTGCCGATTATGTGCACGAACGCGGACTGAAGTTCGGTGTATACAGCGATGCCGGGCGGCTGACCTGTGCCGGTTTCCCCGGTGGCCAAGGGCATGAATATCAGGATGCTCTGACCTATGCCTCGTGGGGCGTAGACTATCTGAAGTACGATTGGGATCGCGCAAATATATTCCGAGCCGAACCTGCTTATACACTTATGCGTGATGCACTATATGCCTCGGGTAGGCCTATAGTGTTCAGTATATGCGAGTGGGGTGAAAACGAGACTGAAAAGTGGGCTCCAGCCGTGGGGCATCTATGGCGTACCGGCGGTGATATTGGTGCTTATTTCGACAAATCGCCCTGCCATGAGAAATCTATTCTCGAGGTTATAGAGAACAATGTGAAGTATCGCGAAATCGCGGGCCCGAATCGTTGGAACGACCCCGATAACCTCGAGGTTGGCAACGGCATGACTGTAAATCAGGATCGTGCGCATTTCTCGATATGGTGTATGATGGCAGCGCCGCTGATATTGGGCAACGATTTGCGCGAGATGACGAAAGAAACCCTTGATATCGTGCTCAACCGCGAGGCCATAGCCATAGACCAGGATTCTTTGGGTGTGCAAGGACTGCGTCACAAAGTTGCCGACGGTGTGCAGTACTGGCTAAAACCACTGATGAATGGCGACTGGGCGATGTGCATGCTCAATACCAATAAAGTTCCGGCCAATGTTACCATTGATTGGGCCGAATTCGATGTTTACGACCCGGTATCGCGCCGCTCTACCGGACTGAAGGATATCAAATACCGCATTCGCGACATATGGGCGCACGCTGATGCCGGTCGTGCCGACAAGCCAAGGCGTATTACCATACCTGCTGAAGATGTGGTGATGTGGCGACTGATTCGATAGACTTTTCGACGCTTTAGTTGAGTAATTTTCGAGCTTGTATAGTGCTCAATCGGACGATTTTTTTTATATTTGCAAATCAATTAGCTTAAGTTTTGCAAGCTCAACTTGTTTTAGAAAGTGGTTTTCCCGCTTTTAGTTGATTATTTATGCTTTTTTTAATGTAGACCTAAGCATGAATATAAGCTAAAAGCTGATGATAGTGAGTGAGTTGCGGCTTGCAAAGCTTATATCAATTAATAACCTACATGGCAAACTCAAAATTTTCAGTCCGCGAGTTCTATAATAAACACCCTTTTCTGTCGAATCTTCTGATAGTGATTGGTGTAGGCTTTGTGCTGCTATGGCTTGTACTTATCTTCCTTGATTATTGGACTTTTCATGGGTCTACGGCTGTAGTGCCGCAGGTAAAGCATAAGACATACAACGAAGCCGCAGCGGCGTTGACGGCAAACAAACTGTCAATTGAAATTTCCGATAGTATCTACGACCGCAACCTTGCGCCCGGTATGGTAATCGAATCGTGGCCCAGGGCCGGTGCCATTGTCAAGGAAGGTCGTCAGGTATACGTTACAATCACTGCTTTTTCGCCGAAGCAGGTTACTATCTCAATGCCTTTGACCGGCAATGTGTCGTCGAGGCAGGCTGCATCGTACCTTCGCGGTATAGGCATTACCGATATACGTATCGAAGAAGTTCCCAGCGAGTATGCCGACCTTGTGCTTGGCGCTCGATATGGCGATACCCCGATCAGCGTAGGGTCGGTGATTCCAATCACTTCGACTGTTACCCTCACGGTTGGCAGCGGACCCTCGGTCTCTGACGACTCGACCTCGCTTGACTCCGATTTTATCGAACCTGATTTTAACGAAAGCTATGAGTGAGGCCGAAGATTTAGAGGCAGTAGTTGATGATGATGCCGAGGAACGGGTTGTCGAGGTCGACGGCAACGAACTCTACGAGCATTTCCGATTCGTTGCCGACAAAGGGCAAGAGCTCTTGCGTGTAGATAAATTCCTTGTCGAACGTCTCAAGAAATCTTCGCGCAACCGCATACAGCAGGCTGCCGAGGCAGGGTGTATACTCGTCAACGGCAAGCCCGTGAAGAGCAACTACCGTGTAAAGCCACTCGATGTAGTGCAGGTGGTGATGGATCGCCCTCGCTACGAGTTTGAAATCGTTGCTCAGGACATACCCCTCGATATAGTATACGAAGACCGATATGTGCTGGTGGTAAACAAGCCCGCCGGCCTTGTGGTGCATCCCGGCCACGGCAATTACGACGGCACTTTGGTCAATGCCCTTGCATGGCATTTCCGCGACACCCCCGACTATGACGTCAACGACCCGCGACTGGGGCTGGTACACCGTATCGACAAAGATACATCCGGCTTGCTTGTTGTGGCAAAGACCCCCGATGCGAAGACTCATCTTGGCAGGCAGTTTTTCAACAAGACGACCAAGCGTGAGTATGTGGCCATGGTGTGGGGTATACCCGATCCGCTTCAAGGCACAGTGGCAACCAACATAGGCCGTTCGCCCAAGGATCGACTGCAGATGACTACATTCCCGCTTGACGGCCCCGAGGGCAAGCGAGCAGTCACTCACTACGAGGTTATAGAGCCTCTTGCACATGTGTCTCTGGTAAAGTGTGTTCTCGAAACAGGGCGCACTCATCAGATACGTGTGCATATGAAGTCGCTCGGCCACCCGCTATTTGCCGACGCCCGCTATGGTGGCGACAAAGTATTGCGCGGCGTGTCGTCGTCGACTTATCTTGCTTTTATCAACAATTGTTTTGATTTATGCCCGCGACAGGCCTTGCACGCCCGAACACTCGGATTCGTACATCCTGAAACGGGTCAGGAGATGTTCTTCTCCGCACCGATTCCTGCCGACATGCAGGCACTGATCGACCGCTGGCGGACATACTCTGCCGGATTACAACGATGAAACTTCCAGAACTTTCCACTGTCGAATACGGACTTGTTGGTCATCCGCTCGGCCACAGCCGTTCGAAAGAACTCTTTACCGGTTGGCACAAAACCTACGAGAATTTTGACCTTGCAGAGCTAACCCCCTCTACGCTTTATACCCTCGTGTTGTTGAATCCGAAGTTGAAGGGTTTCAATGTCACTGCGCCGTACAAAGAAACCGTGATGCAGTTTCTCGATTCTCTCGATGCCACTGCCGAGAAGGTTGGCGCTGTAAATACAGTGAGGATAAAGCGTGCCGCCGACGGCCGCGTGCTCGCCCTCGACGGCTTCAATACCGACTATATTGGCTTCTACAATTCAGCAAAGCCCATGATTGATGCTCTTGGCAGTTCGGCCAAGGCCTTGATACTCGGTACCGGTGGCGCGGCCAAGGCTGTGGCTGCTGTATTGGCTGATATGGGCGTGGAGTTTAAATTTGTATCACGCTCGCGAAATGATGACCGCACAATCTCTTACGACCGTCTTACCGATGCCATTGTGGCCGGGCATCTGTTTATTGTCAATACAACTCCGCTGGGCACCTACCCCGATGTGGAGACCTGCCCGCCGATACCTTACCATGCCGTGGGGGTGAAGCACAAATGTTTCGATTTGGTCTACAATCCGGCGGAAACAGAGTTTATGAAGCGCTGCAAAGACCGTGGCGCGGAAGTGAAAAACGGCATGGAAATGCTCGAGGGTCAAGCCCTTGCTTCTTTGAATATATGGAATAACAAATAGATATGAAAACAGCTAAAATTGTCTACATTGCCCTGATCGCGTTGATACTCATACCGTTCGACAAGATGGGCCTGCCGCAGGTGAGTGCGCCTATTGCCTTGCTGTGCGGTCTTATTTTTGCATTTATTTTCCCCAATCCTTGCCCGAAGTTCAATAAGAAGACTTCGAAGTACCTCCTCCAGGTTGCTGTGGTATGTCTCGGTTTCAACATGAATCTGCAAGAGTCGTTGAAGTCGGGTTCTGAGGGTATGTTGTTTACTGTTGTGTCGGTCGTTGGCGTGATGTGCCTTGGCGTGCTGTTGGGCTATTGGTTGAATATCAACCGCAAGACCAGCTACCTCATATCGTCGGGTACGGCGATTTGCGGCGGTAGCGCTATCGCCGCTGTCGGCCCGGTTGTCAAGGCAGATGAGAACGAAATGGCAGTATCACTGGGTGTTATATTCATCCTCAATTCGATAGCGCTGTTTATCTTCCCGCCATTGGGACACCTCTTCAATATGACACAGGAGCAATTCGGCACATGGGCTGCAATTGCCATACACGATACATCGTCGGTTGTTGGCGCAGGCGAAATATATGGCGAGGTGGCTATGAAGACCGCCACTCTTATCAAGCTTACACGTGCGCTGTGGATTATTCCTCTCGCATTGGTGACAATGTTTATCTTCCGCGACAAGAAATCTAAGATTTCTATTCCATGGTTTATCTTTATCTTTGTGCTTGCTATGATAGCCAATACATATCTTCCCCTGCCTCAGTGGTTTGTAGATATCATGGTATGGATTGCACGTCGCGGTATGGTTGTAACCCTATTCTGTATCGGCGCTTCGCTGTCGCTGGCTTCTATCAAGCAGGTTGGTATAAAGCCCCTGCTGCAGGCCGTGGCATTGTGGATTGTAATCAGTATTTCATCGCTGATAGTGGTGCTCGATACAATCTGACATGCGTAGGCTGAGTACCGTATTACCGGCACTGCCGCTCATGGCGGGGGCTCTTGCCTCCGCCTTTATCTTTGCTAACGGCGGTGTATGGTCGGTGGTATGCGGTCTCATAGTCATTATAGTCGGTGTCGTTGCCTCGCTGGGCAATATGTCGCGCGGCATGCTGTTCATGTCGATAGGTTTAGTCGGCGCGACGGTATCTTCGATTATGCTTGCGCCGGCATCGGCACCGTGTATCGGCACCGACGTCGGGCTGCAAGCAACCGTAGCAGCTGTGTCGGAAGGTCGTAGCGGTATCAGGGCCATTGTTGAAGTTCACGGAATAGACGCTGCCGGGTGCGAGCCTTTCCGTTGCCGTATTATCTCCGACCAGGCCTTGCAACTCTTGCCCGGTGATATCATCGAGGTCCATGGCAACATGCAGTCCTGCGACAAATTTGCAGATATACCATATATGTCTGTAAGCGCCCTTGTCGACCGTGCCGACAGGGTATCGGCTGTCATGATTGTAGGGTCGGATAACGTGAAATTGATAGGTCGCGACAATGCGTGGCACTACCGCTTGGCTGCATTGCGCAGTGATTTGGCAGATGCAGTATATGCTTCGGGGCTGTCAGCAGATGCTTCGTCGCTGTTTGTGGCGGCAACGCTTGGCACAGGCGATGCGGCAGTCGGAATCAAAGACCGCTTCAGGGCCACCGGACTATCGCACCTGCTGTGCGTAAGCGGTTTCCACGTCGCTATTGTGGCATGGTTGCTATCCTTGTTGCTGTGGCCTATGAAAGTATGGTCGCGGGCGGGGCGGCTACGCTACATTGTACTGATAGCCGGGGTGTGGCTCTTTGCCGTCTTCACCGGGGCTCAGCCGTCGGCGGTGAGGGCTGCGATAATGATAAGTGCTTTCTTTACCGGTCGATTGCTCCAGCGCACTGCTTCGCCCTTCAATAGCCTCGTGCTGGCCGTGGGGTTAATGCTTGTATTCAATCCCTACTGGCTCTATTCTATTGGTTTCCAACTGTCGGTATCGGCTGTCTTGGGATTGCTCGTATTTGCAACAAAGCTCAATCCGGTGCCGATGCATTATAATAGGCTCTACCGGGTGGCCAATATATTCACCGTGCCTTTGGCGGCAATGATTGGCACTGCCCCGGTGGTATTGTTCTGGTTTCATCGTTTGCCCTTGATGTCTGTCCCGGTCAATGCCTTGGCGGCATTGGTGTTCCCTTTGTTTTTGATGATATCAGCCTCGGCCTTGATTTTTTCGTGGTCTTGGCTTACAGACCTTGCCGATGCCGTGTGCCGCTTTATTATGCGCCTGTGCGACAGCGCGGTATCTGTCGACGGCTCTGTGCTCGAGGGCATATACCTTTCGCCATTGTCCTTTGTCGGATTGTTCGCAGCCTTGGCTTTTCTCGGCTTGGCTGTGCATCTTAGTGCCAGGCGCCGGCCTCTGTTTATCGCGGCAGTGGCATCTATGTTCTTATGTGCCATACCGCTGCAACGAGCCGATGCCGAAGTCATTGCCATGGGCGATAGCAGGGGCAGCCATATCCTCTTGCGACAGGGCTCGGATTGCAATTTATTATCGAGCCGAGGAAAAATTCCGGTTGATATAAGCGACTATATGTCAGTGCATCATGTAGATACATTGATTAGTCATGACAGACCGTACTGTATAATATCTCAACATAAAATCGGCCTCGCCTGTAGCAAGACCGACCTCAGAGAGCGCGTAGATATACTTCTTATCGACGGCACCTATCGAGGCAACATTACGGGCCTTATCGATGCCCACAATCCACGCTTGGTAATTATCGGGGCCAATGTCGACAGCTCAAATGCAGCAGCAATAGAAACCCACTGCCGCCTCAAAAACATCAAAACCCACCCCCTCGCCCAAAAAGCATTGTTGATAAGAGGAGAAAGCTGGTAATAAGGGTAGATGAAATAGAATTTGTAAAGATTTTAGAGGTAAATACTTATAGAACAGCTTGTTATTTGTTTGTTAAATTGTAAAAAAATTGCATTTTATTCAACTTGCTGAATATCAGGTATTTGGTGATAAGGCAACTAAATGAGGCAAATTTTAATTTTTGTTGTACTGTAACTGCTTAAATCATAGAAAGATACGATTTACTATGAGGCAAAATTAATAAGATGATATAAGGTGTTTTCTTAAAGAAATGTAGTAATTTTGAACTTTGAAAAGTTTCTCCTCATAAAAACTTGCCTATATTTCCGGTCTTTATTAATTTTGCATAATCCAGTCGTATCATAAACAATGAATCTCAAGCATTTTCTAATCCTCGTAGTCCTTAGTGTTGCTATGCAGTCGTGTATCGGGTCTTGTGATACACCCACATCGGTAGTGGTAGACAAATACGGTAATCCCGTGCAATTATATATACCCGGTGAAGGTGGCGAGAGTACGATTACACTCACCGCCGTACCCGATGAGATAAATCTTTTTATACACGGTAGCGAGCAAAAAGAAGTCGTTGACCACATTTTCGCACCCGACAATTTGAGCGGTAAACCCGATGCGATTGTAAGTACATTGGGTTGGCTAAGCATGTATTGGGCGACTGATAGCAAGGAAGTTAAACTTGTGGCCCAGCCGGTAGGTGATGACTCTCAAGATGTGGCTATTCGGTTTAAATTCGGTAATGAATTGACCACAACGTATGTAATTCGACACAAATCCGACGAAGGAAATAATTAAGTAATCCTACACCATTTATAAGCCCGAAATAGCTTGCTGTGTCGGGTTAGTCAAACACATTACAATTGCAAAGTATGAAGAAGCTTATTTTGATATTATTGGCAATCATGCCCTTATACTGCTATGCCGAGACTCCGCGGGTGCAGAATGTTGAGGGCGAACTACGCGCAGGTCTCAACTTCCCGACCTTCGGTGCGAGTTCGTTTTTTAGTTTGGCTATCGAATTGAGGCATAATATCAAGAATACCCCATGGGATTGCGGCATAACGGCCGAAATCGACATAATGGGTCGTGATAATGTTGATTTTTGCTGTTCTTCCAATGACCTTGAATTCATTGCCGCAGTCTGCAACTACAATTTCAAGCAGGGTACGCCCTTTAATCCATATGTAGGCGCCGCATTAGGCCCGGCATTATTGTGCGCCCATGATAAGTGGTCGGCGGTATTTGCTCCTCGTGCAGGCGTTGAGATTGCGAGTCATTTCAGAATCGCATTGCAGTATAGCATCACGCAAAAACAATATCAGAATTTCACGCTTACTATAGGCGTGGTCTTTGGCGGACGGCCGAAGAAACCTAAGACTGCGGAATTCTAAATCATATCAACGAAAAACATTACGATAAACACGCCTACCGCAACGAAAAGCATAGAGTCGATGCGGTCGAGGATGCCGCCGTGGCCCGGTATCAGGTTGCCGCTGTCTTTGATGTGGTTGGTGCGTTTGATAAGCGATTCGAACAAGTCGCCCCAGGTAGAAAGTACGCATACCAATGCTCCGAAGCCTACCCACTCAAGCATGGTAAAAGGCGCTCCAACGACATAGAAAGCCCCTACGCCGGCAGCGAGGCAGAATATAAGGCCTCCGATAAAACCTTCCCACGATTTCTTGGGTGACAGACGCGGAAATAGCTTGTTGCGGCCAAGCATCGACCCTACGCAGTAGGCGCCGGTATCGTTGAGCCATATCATCACAAACATAGTGAGTACTATTTTCCAGCCGTCTTGCTCTGTGCACAGTAGGCTGAGCATCATCAGCGGTACGGCAATATATGTCAATGATAATGTAGACCATGCCACATCTGCAAGGGCGTGGTCGCGTTTGTCGTAGAGCGCGAAGGTAAATCGTAGCACGCCATAGCCGAAGGCAAGGCAGATGAATATAATCATCATCAACTCGGGGAAATCGAGTACATAGGCCACATTGCAAAGAGCCAAGGCAACAACCACATCTACCGCACGGGTGATTACATCGAGTGTTTCGGTTACAGGGCCCATGGTAATGCGTTGGAATTCGAGCATTGCCAATACGCAAAATATCGAGAACAACGCTGTTGACCATGCCATTCCGCCGATAAGTGCGCCGACTATCAGACCTACATATACTACACCGCTAAGACTGCGGACGATAAGGTTTTTCATAGTTTTGTTGTTTTAATTCAGCGATCTAAGACTTGCGAATTTACTGTTTTCTTTTAGCTTGATTAGCTCTTAAAAATGGGTCTGCGCCACTGCTGAGCGCCATACCGAGGACAAAAATAATGAAATATTCCTATAAGGCCAAAAAATATTTTATTTCGGCAAGATAAATCATTGTACCTCTTTGAGGGTTTTGAGCAGCATTATTTCCATTATGTCGTAGCCGTCGGAGTTGGGGTGTACGCCCGGGCTGTCGATAGCAAATGCCGGATTCATAGCCGTGTGGTCGCTATTGACCATTGGTGTATAATAGTCTACAAAGTATATGCCATTGGCAACGGCATATTCTTTTATGCGTCCGTTGAGGCTCTGTATTTTCTCCATGGCATCCTTGATGTCGGGTCGCCACTTGAAGCCTCCGGCAGGTAATACACAGGCGAGAACAGGCTTGATGCCGTTGGCGCGGGCAAGGTCGGCCATAGCCTTGATGTTGGCCATGGTGCGTTCTTCGTCGTATTTGCCGGTGTTCTCGGCGATATCGTTTGTGCCTGCGCTGATGACCGCGATTTTAGGGTGAAGTGCGATTACATCATTACTGAAGCGAAGGAGCATCTGGTACGAAGTCTGGCCCGAGATACCACGCCCGACGATGTCGGGGTTGGATGTAAAAAGGTGTGGGTTGCGCACAGGCCACATTTCGGTGATTGAATTGCCCATAAGCACAACCCGCGGATATGCCGCGGCGGCGATTATACTGTCGTTGGCTGCTGCGTAGCGGTCGAGGTCGGCCCATTTTGCGGCATCCTCGCCTCGTGAACTTACGAATACCAGGCTCAAAAGTATTGCGGTCAGTAACTGTTTCATTTCGATTGATTGCCGAAGAAAATTTTTGTTTTTATGTCTTTCTGTCCAAATTCACGGAACTGTAACAGGCGTTAATCTATCTTATATACCTCTGTTCCTGCGAGTAGGAAGCAGCCGGTGCCATAGTCGTCGAAGTCGGGCTCGGAGTCGTAGGTAACCGGTTGGCCGTCCTTGGGTTCTTTACCGGTGCCCTGCACATAGCCAAGGAACCCGTTGGGATGTACGGCGTCTTTTACCATAGCGTTCCAGGCCTTGGCAACAATGGGTAGGTAGGTTTTTCGGTCAAGTATTCCGTTGTTGATGCCCCAGGCCATACCATATACAAACAGAGCCGTACCGGTAAGCTCCTTGCCGCCGAAGTTGCCCTCGTCGTGGAGGCTTACATTCCAGAAACCGTCTTTGCGCTGGCACTTGGCAAGGGCGGCGCACATGTCCCGGAGGTCTTTTACATATGTCTCGCGGTACGGCGAATCTGCCGGCAGTTCCTCGAGCACCTTTACTAAGGCAGCAACTACCCAGCCGTTGCCACGCGACCAGTAGCAGTTCTTGCCGTTTGGCTCTTTGTACGGCGGCACGAAGTCTTTGTCGCGCCACCACAAGCCCTCTTTCTGGTTATACAGGCCTCCGGCAAGAGTGTTTCGCGACCAATTGTACATCTTCCAAGCCTTGTCGTTGTATCGTTGGTCTCCGGTCAGGGCACTCATTTTTGCGAGCAGGGGCATACCCATCTGAATCGCATCGATCCACGTCCAGTCGTTGATCTGCGGTGTGTTGACGAGCATATTCATGCATGCCTTTGTCTTGGTGAGCATTTTAGGCTCCGGGGTAAGGCGGTATAAGTCTACATAGGTCTGACCGCAACAATAATTGTCGGCGTTTCGCGTGGTGGTATTATCGCGTCGCATACCCCATTTGAAACCGTCGGCCCATTCGTAGGCATAGTCATAGTAGCGGTTCTCGGGGTAAATGGAGTAGAGCGCCATTAAGCCTTCGAAATAGACGGCTCGTGTCCATATGTTTGCTTCGTAAACCCTTTTGCGAGAGTAGTATGGTATACTCTTGAGAGGGTCGGGATGATTCGTTAGATAATAATCATTTACCTTTATAAGTGTCTGTAGCACCTCGTGGCGAGGGGGTAGCTTTTCAGCGGCATAGGTTGGAAGCGCCAAGATGAGTGTAAAGACAAGAAGTAATAGCTTTTTCATTGTTGTATTATACTCAGGTTGTTACGGAACAACAAAGTTACAAAGTTTTTGTGACTTTGTGGCGAAAAGTAGCAACAAAATTTGGATTATGCCGTCGTTTTTTTATTTAGTGGCCTAACGCTCTGTAACTCAACAATAACTATTATGATATTTTCTCTTTTGTAAATTATTTTGTGTAATTTTAATGGCAAAAAGTTTGCAGAATTAAATATTGTGTTTAACTTTGCAAGCAAAATAAAATACCGGCTTATAATGACTACAAATGCCACATACATAAACACTACGGCCATGCTCGATATGAGCGTGACTATGATGGGTATGATGTGCATGTGCAGCCGACGGAGCCGGGTGTGAGTATCGTCATATTATTAACTCATCATAGGCCGGCTCCTTTTCAGGGGCCGGTTGTTTTTTTATTCGTTATGGACTATAAAAAATTAGGCTTCAACACCCGACAGATTCATGCAGGACTCGATCACACTCCCGAAACAGGCGCTCGCGGAGTGGCTATATATCCGACAGCTGCATACCGATTCAAAACATGTGAATATGCTGCCAACCTTTTCGACCTCAGCGAGGCCGGCAATATCTATACCCGCCTCCAAAACCCCACTTCGTCGGCCTACGAGGAGCGCATTGCAGCCTTGTACGGTGGTGTAGGTGCTCTCGCTGTGGCATCGGGTATGAGCTCGATTCTGATAGCTATAACGGCCTTGGCCGAGAAAGGGCAGAATATCGTTGCGTCGCCATTGCTCTACGGCGGCACATACAACCAGTTCCGTCATTCGCTCAGCAAACTCGGCATCGAGGTGCGTATCGCGCCCACCGATGAGGCAGCCGACATCGAGGCGCTCATCGACGATAATACCCGCGCAGTATTCGTAGAGAGTATGGGTAATCCCACATGCCGCGTACCCGATATCAAGGCTATCGCCGATGCCGCACATCGCCACGGCGTGCCATTCATTGTCGACAACACTTTCGGCGCAGGTGGCTACTTGTGCAACCCATTCGACTGGGGTGCGGATATTATTGTCGATTCTGCCACGAAGTGGATCAACGGCCACGGCACGGCCATGGGCGGTATCATCGTTGACGGCGGACGATTCGACTGGGCAAACGGTCGCTATCCGCAACTGTCACAGCCCGATGAAAGCTACCACGGGCTTGTGTTTACCGAGGCTTTCGGCCCGGCTGCATTTATCGTAAAATGTCGAGCCGGTGGTCTGCGCGATTTCGGATGTTGCCCCTCGGCATTCGATTCCTACCTGATGTTGCTTGGTCTCGAGACCCTGTCGCTACGTGTGCGCCACGAGGTAGAATCGACCCGCAAACTCGCCGAATACCTGCGCAATCACCCCAAAGTGAAAAAAGTAAGCTACGTGGGCTTCGAAGATCATCCCGGCTATGAGAATGCGCAGAAGTACTTCCGTTTCGGTGCCTCGGCGGTGCTGAATGTAGAGCTGCAGGGTGACCTCGAATCAACAGTACGCTTTGTCGAGGCACTCCGTCTGGCTGCACACATGACTATGATTGGCGATTCAATCACCGTTGTAACCCACCCGGCATCGACCACACACAAGCAGTTGAGCGCTGCCGACCTCGAGGCTGCCGGTGTTACTCCTACGCTACTGCGTATCTCTCTCGGTCTCGAAGATGTTGAAGATATTATCGATGATTTCGAACAAGCTTTCAAACATGTCAACTGAACCTGTCATCATACGTAGTCATCACCCTTTCCGATTGGAGTCGGGGGTGGTACTTCCCGAACTTGATATAGCCTATCATAGTTACGGCACTCTCAACGAAGCCCGCGACAATGTGGTATGGGTATGCCATGCTCTCACCGCAAACAGCGATGTGGCCGACTGGTGGCCTCATACGGTTGAAAGCGGCGCATTCCTCGACCCCGACAAATGGTATGTGATATGCGCCAATATCCTCGGTTCGCACTATGGCACTACCGGGCCGCTGCACAATAACCCCGACACCGGCAAAGCATACTACGATTCCTTTCCGGCCTTCACGATAGGCGATATGGTATCGGCACATCGTTTGCTTGCCGAAATACTTGGAATTGGTCATATCCACGCCCTCGTCGGCAGCTCTGTCGGTGGTTTTCAAGCCCTTGAATGGGTTGCGGTAGAGCCCTCGCGTTTCGACAAACTCGTCCTCATTGCCACCGATGCAAAGGCTTCGCCTTGGACCATCGCCATCGACGAGACCCAGCGTATGGCAATTAAAAGCGATGCATCATATGGCGAGCAGCGCGACGATGCTGCTCAGGCCGGACTTGCTGCCGCACGTGCAATCGGATTGCTAACATACCGTGGCCCTGAAGGTTATAACCTAAGTCAGCAGGATAAAGGAGAACTAAAACCATTCGATACCCACCGCGCATGTACTTATCAGCAGTATCAGGGCGAAAAGCTCGTACGGCGCTATAATGCGTACTCCTATGTGGCGATTCTCGATGCCTTCGATACCCACGATATAGGTCGTGGACGTGGCGGAGTCGACGCGGTTCTGGCTGCGATCTCTTGCCCGACGGTTGTGGTTGGTATTTCTACAGATATTATTTTTACACCGGCCGAGATGCGCAGTCTTGCACGACGCATACCCGGAGCTCGCTACCATGAAATATCGAGTCCTTTCGGTCACGACGGCTTCTTGGTTGAGCATCAGCAGTTAAATGAAATTCTAACGCCTTTTATAAATGAATAAGATAAGAATAGGCCTATTCGGATTTGGCGTCGTAGGCCAGGGTATATACCAGGTTATCGACAAAGCCCCGAATGCACATGCCGAAATCAAGCGCATTTGTGTGCGCGACAAGAATAAACCGAGAGCTTTAGATGCTCCACAGTATTTGTTTACCGAGCAGCCCGACGACATCCTCAATGATTCCGAAATCGACCTTATTGTTGAAGTCATCGATAATGCAGATGCTTCATATGCAATTGTCAGCAAAGCTCTGCAGCGCGGTATCCCCGTGGTATCCGGCAACAAGGCCATGATAGCCCGCCACCTGCCCGAACTGATAGCGCTGCAACGACGCTACGATACTGCATTGCTCTACGATGCCTCGTCATGCGGTTCGATTCCGGTTATCCGTAATCTTGAAGAGTACTACGACAACGACCTCCTGCTCGAGGTCAAAGGCATACTCAACGGTTCGTCGAACTATATCCTCTCGCGTGTCTTCGATCACGGCGAAGATTATGACTCGGCGCTGGCAAAAGCGCAGGCCCTGGGCTTTGCCGAGAGTGACCCGACATTCGATATCGAGGGTTTCGACTCGCTCTTTAAACTCGTTATTATCACAGTACATGCCCTCGGTGTATATGTTAATCCCGACGACATTTTTACCTATGGTATTTCGTCGATTCATGAGTCTGATATACGCTATGCACGCGAAAAAAGAGTCAAAATCAAGCTCGTGGCACAGGTGGCAAAGATCGGCAACGACCGATTTACAATGTTTGTTATGCCCGAGTTCGTTCGCCCCGGAAAGTATATCTACAGCGTCGACGACGAGTACAACGGCGTGGTGATTCGTGGCGAGTGCTACGACCGCCAGTTTATGTTTGGCAAAGGTGCCGGTGCATTGCCTACCGCTTCGTCGATTCTTAGCGATATCATGGCCCGCCGCCACGACTACCGCTACGAGTACAAGAAGATGCACTACCTCGACCGACCTGCCTATAGCACCGATATAAACCTGAGGGTATACGTGCGCTACTCGTCAACGCCTGTTACCGAGTTGCTGCCATTCTCAAAGATTCATGAGCAATATCTTTCCGAAGATTCATGCTATGTGATCGGCGACATCCGCCTGTCCGACCTGATTGCTAACCGCGAAGTACTGAGCGCCAAGGACGTGTTTGTTGCAAACACATCAACATTTTTCGAGCATCTCGACTGACCGTTGATCAGTCGTCGCAATAGTGGCGGAGTACGCGGCGATAGGAATTGAAAATTTTGCTTTTCGATACGAAGCCGACATATGTATTGCCTTCGACCACGGGTAGGTTCCAAGCCCCCGTGTCGTCGAAGGTTTTCATTACCTTGTCCATGCTGTCGTTGACCTCGATTTTTGCCGGTGGCATCGACATAAAAGTGCTCACTCGCATACGACGGTACAGATCGGGGCGGAACATTATATTGCGTATCTCGTCGAGTAGCACAATGCCTACAAGTTCGCGCTTGTCGTTGATTACAGGGAAAAGGTTACGCTTGCTCTTCGATATCACATCCACCATATCCTTTAGCGTCATGTCCGGGTAAACCGGCAGGAAGTCGGTTTCTATCACATTGTTGACCTTGAGCAGCGTCAGCACGGCCTGGTCTTTGCGGTGGGTTAGCAGTTCGCCGCGTTTGGCCAGTCGCATGGTGTAGATTGAATACGGCTCGAAGATTTTGATTGTGCCGTAAGATATTGTGCTGACAATCAGCAGGGGCAGGAATAGGTCGTAGCCGCCGGTTAGTTCGGCGGTAAGGAAGATTGCCATTAGCGGAGCATGCATTACACCGCTCATAACCCCGGCCATGCCTATCAGCGCGAAGTTCTTGGTCGATAGCTCAATCCACCCGAAGTGGTTGAGTATGAAGGCATAAAGAAAACCGGTAAGACAGCCTACATACAGCGACGGTGCAAATGTACCGCCAACGCCGCCGGCACCGTTGGTGGCAGAGGTTGCAAAGGCTTTCGACATTACAACAAGGCCGATAAACAAGGCGAGGAACCAGAATTGATTGCGGTCGCTGTAGAATATCGAACCGTCGACTATCGACGATGTATCGCCCGCTAAAAGTCCGGTTATCGAACCGTAGCCCTCGCCATAGAGCGGTGGGAAGAAAAACACCAATGCCGACAGTATCACGCAGCCGATAGCGGTCTTGACCCATACGTTTTTGAAGCGCCTGAAGAAATTCTCCATCATATTCATCGCCCTGGTAAAATAGAGCGATGCGAAGCCGCACACTATGCCAAGCATTATAACATAGGGTATGCGCGAGGTATAGAAGTCTTCGGTCTGGGCGAAGAAGAATTCGAATTCATAGCCGGTGTATACATAGGCGAGCGTGGTACTTGTGATAGAGGCTATCAGCAACGGCATCACAGACACGGCAGTGAGGTCGAGCATCAGCACCTCGAGGGTGAACAGAAGGCCCGCAATCGGGGCTTTGAAGATTCCCGCTATGCCCGCCGCGGCTCCACAGCCCACAAGTATCATCAATATTCGGGGCGACATGCGGAATACACGCCCAAGGTTCGAGCCTATGGACGCGCCGGTGTATACGATAGGGCCCTCGGCTCCGACCGATCCGCCGAAGCCTATGGTTACCGATGATGCCAGAACCGAGGTATAAATATTGTGCTTTTTGAGGCGGCTCTTGTTTTGCGACAAGGCATACAGCACTCGTGTCACGCCATGGCTGATATCGTCGCGCACAACATAGCGCACATAAAGGGCGGTAAGAATCACACCTACGGCCGGCAGCAATATGTAGAGGTAGTTGCCGGCCTCCGGGTTGACATGCGAGGTCAGCGCTCCCGAAATGGTATGTATCAGGAATTTGAGTACCAATGCCGCAACGCCACTGAAGAGGCCTACGAAAAATGCGAGTATCAGTACGAAATTTTTTTCCTTGATGTGCCGTTCACGCCAAGTGACAAAGCGTAAAAACGCCTCGTGAAGCTTGCGTAGAGGGGTGATTGTTTCTGCCATAATTGTTACAGACCTTTACCGGTGACAACAGTCCTTACGGTATAAAATATTATTTTGAGGTCGACGCCGAAACTCACATTCTCGATATAGAGAAGGTCGTATTCAAGGCGTTCGATCATCTGGTCGAGGTTCGATGCGTAGCCGTATTTCACCATTCCCCACGATGTCAGACCGGGGCGGACCTGGTGGATAAGGCTGTACGCAGGGTGACGTTCGATAAGCTGGCGAATATAATATTCGCGCTCCGGACGAGGGCCTACAAGCGACATGTCGCCGATAAGTATATTCCAGAATTGTGGCAACTCGTCGATTCGGTATTTGCGTAGAAAATGTCCGAGTCGTGTTATGCGGGGATCGTCGGTCCGCGATAGCGCGGGGCCGTCTTTTTCGGCGTCCGTGCGCATGGTGCGGAATTTATAGATATAAAATGGCTTTTTATGCAGGCCTATGCGTTCTTGGCGATAAAATACCGGCCCGGGCGAGTCATACTTGACCGCTAATGCTATCGCTGCCATAAATGGGCTGATGACGATAAGCGATAATGCCGATACGATTACATCGCCCAAGCGCTTGAAATTCAACGCCGCCGGCGATATATGCGCGTTGGTGATGTCGATTATCGGTTCGGCTGCCACCTGTGTCGTCCTTGGCCGGAGACCCAGCATACCATGGAGGTCGGGTGTGACAAACAGCGGTGTGCCAAGACGGTATAATTTTTCGATAAGCTCGGTGCTCTGTGCGAGGCCCTTGCTTGTTGGCAATATAACCACAGCCTGAGCCTTGAGGCGGCGGCAGATTTCCAATACGTCGTAGCCTCGGTATACAGGGAGGCCAAGCACGCTGTCGCCGTTGGTCAGGTTGTTGATGTCTATGATTGCCTTGAGCTTTATACCTGATCGGTTGGCTGATTTCTGTATCTTCTTAAGGCGTGATTCATTGTCACTGCCTACACCGATTACGACGGTATCTATCACATAATCACCGCGTTGTACTCGTCGGGCATTGGCCGACAGTATTATCATCCTTACGATATATGTTGGCAGGGCGAGCGACAGGAACAAAGTCAGCATCAATTCGTAATTGGTGATTCGCTCAGGTATATTGTCGTTGATGAGGGCGGTAAAAAACACGGCAAGCATACCCAGCAGCGATACTGTGACCGTGGTGAATGTCTCGTCGAGGCGCGATTTGTAGAGCGTGTAGGCGCGGTTATAACTGCCGAATAGGGCGTATAGCAGCACTATCAGTATTGGTACGAATAATTGCTCCAATACTACAGGGGTATGCGTGAGAAAGTCGTAGAGGCGGCTCCCTCGCAGATATGGAGGAATAGTATAGTAGCGGATGATATCGAACAGGAAAAAGCCTACATTAGCCGTCAAAAAGTCGGCTATTGCATAGCGGATACGTTGTGCTGTTACCTGTTGCATGGATATCTGTTACGGTCGTATAACTTTGAATGAGCCGTCAATACTGAGCCGCATCACTGTCGACGGTTTGGCCGGGGTACGGTCGTCGCGGCGTGAGGTACATACATAGTCGGCGGCTGCGATGATTTCGGGTGAAATCTCGCCGTAAAAGCTTGCTGTGGGCTCGCCGCTGATATTTGCCGATGTAGATACAATCGGCTTGCCAAATGCCATACAAAGCTGGCGGCTGAATTCCTCGCGGGTTACTCGTACGCCTATAGTGCCGTCGGGGGCAAGTAGTTCGGTGGCGATACCCGAGTGGGGCGCGATTCCGTCGTATACAATCGTGATTGGTTTGTCGCTAAATTCTATCAGTTGGTATGCTACTTCCGGTATACCCTCAACTGCGCGTTCGAGCTGTGCTTCCGATCCAACAAGCGTTATCAGGGCCTTGGCGTCGGCTCGTTGCTTGATTTCGAATACCTTGCGCACCGCTGCGGCATTGGTGGCGTCGCAGCCTATTCCCCATACCGTATCGGTCGGGTAGAGGATTATGCCCCCCTTGCGCAGTACTGCTACCGCTGCGCGTATGTCTTCGCGATAGTCCGTCATAGCACTTTATGCTTTGGCGTAGTTGCTTGGAATTCTTTTAGATAGGCTGGCGTCGAATATGCCGTGTCGATAAACTCGCGCATAGCATAGGCCCGTTCTGCCAAGGCTATCATATCTACCGCCAAGGCTTCTACTTCGGGCACATACTGTGCTCCCGGGGTGCCGGCAAACAGCTCCTGAGCCTTGGCCGCTCCGCTTCCGAAGTATAATATCGGTCGGCCGCTCATCCTCAATTCTGAGTATGAGTTCTCGTCGAGAATAAGAGCCTGAGGCTTCATCATCTCATTGAGCGCGAAATCATAGGCGGCGGTATACACTTCCATGCGTCGGGCATCGACCATGGGTATGAATATTGTGTCGGGGTCGATGTCGTCGGTCGAAAACATTACCCTTGTGGCAAGCAGCTTGAGTGTGTCAATGCCGATCAAAGGTATGTCGAGAGCGTAGGCCAGGCCTTTGGCCTCGCTAAGGCCGATACGAAGGCCAGTATAGCTGCCGGGGCCCATGCTCACGGCTACTGCATCGAGCTGCATTTCATGTTCTCGGGCATGGTCGAGGCATGCTTTGACAAAGCCGCTGAGCATAGTGGCGTGGTTGCGGCCCTCGAAATCTTCGCGGTGCGCAAGAATCATACCGTCGGACGTCAGTGCTGCCGAGCACGGCGATCCGGAGGTTTCTATATTTAATATTGTTGCCATTTATACCTTCTTTTACGGCAAAGTTACTATTTTTTGCGTTAAAAAACATAGTTTGACGGCAATATTTTGTAATTTTGCAAGTCGAAAGCCTGCGCTGTCTTTTGTCGCCGGCTGTATTTTTAAATTTCTGAATCATGCTCATGTCGATGACCGGTTTTGGCAAGGCGACTGCCGAGTCCAAAACACATAGAATAAGTGCCGAAATTAAGTCACTCAACAGTAAACAGTTGGACCTGAATGTCAGGCTGCCGTATATCTTTCGTGAAGGCGAGCTTGAAGCACGTGCTATTGTTGGTCATGCTATTGAGCGTGGCAAGGCCGACCTGCTCGTTACTTGCGAAGTTCTGCCCGGTGCGGATGCTTCGGTTTCGTCCGAACTCAATGTCGATGTTATGCGACGCTACAAGCTTCAGATCGAAGAAACCGCCGCTCAGCTCGGCCTTCCGGTGCCCGACGATATGTTCAGGGTGCTGATGAACATGCCCGATGCCATGCACACCTCTGCGCCGGAGGCGGCCGAGGGTGAAATTGAGGTCCTTTATGATGTAATTCGCAAGGCGGTCGAAGGGCTGCTTGCGCACCGTCGTACCGAAGGACGTGGACTCGAGAAGTTCTTCCGAGTGCGTATCGATGCTATCCGCGAGCTGCTTGCAAGCATAGAGCAGTACGAAAACGAGCGTGTGCCTAAGATTCGACAGCGACTCGAAGACGCTCTTGCTAAGATTCCTGCTGTCGAAGTTGACAAGGGCCGACTCGAACAGGAAATGATTTTCTATATCGAGAAACTCGACGTAAACGAGGAAAAGCAGCGTCTGGCCAAGCACCTCTCCTATTTCATTGAGACAATGGAAGCACCCACCCCGGGACAGGGCAAGAAGTTGGGCTTCATATCGCAGGAAATGGGTCGAGAAATAAACACTCTTGGTTCCAAGAGCAACCATGCCGAAATGCAAGCCATAGTGGTAAAAATGAAAGACCTGCTCGAACAAATCAAAGAGCAAGTACTCAACGTGATGTAATATCCCACCACACCAATCCCAATACCGATTACCTAAGGAACTCATTTCCCCCACTATCGTAGTCGCAGCACAATGCAGTCTATTTAAGGTTGATTGTGCAAATGAACTGCAACGATAGGAGCTTGGCTCTCCGAGACAAGCCACGGTTAGGCTGTGTAAATCCGTTGATTAACAACAACTTATCTAATCGCGCTCTCGTAGGGTCGCGGCATGCCGCAATGTCACTAAGTTAAGGGCAAACGCCACCCGGGCCTCTCGTAGGGTCGCGGCATGCCGCGACCGGATAGGCGATACTATCTCTTTGATAATCAACTACAAATGTTTTTGTCACCCGGTCGCGGCATGCCGCGACCCTACGATAGGGTGGTGGATGGCCGTAGCAACCAGCATGTTAGTTTCGTGCATCTAACGACCCTTAATTAGCACCACTATGCCGCGACCCTGCGAGCGTGCCACTACCCGGCCCTCAAAAGCTATTACCTAAACCTTAAACCCAAACCTTAAACCGGGTCGCATCGCCAACAACCTGGTTCTAAAAATTATACCCCAACCCCACCATTAAATGGTTTTCGCGATTTGATATCGCACTCTTATTGAGGTCGGTAAGGCCAAACGCACCGGTGACTTCGATCACCCAGTTACCTATATACATATTTGCACCCACTGTCCACGATAGATTGAAACGGCGTAGCCCGTGAAAATCGCTGTAGAGGTTGCGCTCAAACTCAAACTCCTGGCTATCTTCATCGCTGATGTCGACCTTGGCGCTCACTCCGAGATCGAATTGAGGACCTGTATAGATCGAAACACCACCGCCTTTGGGAAAAATATCGAAAAAGTAACCAAGGCGTACTGGTATGCGAAATCCGAATTTCTTTATACCCGGGTCCTCGATTTGCTTGCCATCGAAACCGTTGTTTACGATAGTAAAGTTGTAGTATCGGTATGTATTGTAATAAATCCCTGCGCCGGGTTCGATATATAATCCGCCAACAACAGGATAGTTGTATATTGCCCCGGCATACAAGCCACTGCCGCCTTTGTACATCTTTATTGAATTGTCGCCAGCCTTCCAGTTGCCAGGAAATGTGCCGTCCCACCCGGCGCGGATACCCCAGTATGACTGGGCTGATACAGCGAGCGAAATCATTGCAAGGAATAGAGAAAATAGGATGCGTTTCATATTATTGATGTTTTCATAATAAACGAGATAGCCTTTCCTATTATTGCCCGGAGTATATAAAAAAACTCCCGAGACACTCGGCCTCGGGAGCTATATTAAGCTGAATAATACGTGTGATTATTCAGGACGTTTGGTCTTTTTGCCATAGCCGTAAACAGCTGCGCTGCCAAGCTGCTCTTCGATGCGGAGAAGCTGGTTGTACTTAGCCATACGGTCTGAACGGCTTGCAGAACCGGTCTTGATCTGGCCCGAGTTGGTGGCAACTGCGAGGTCGGCGATAGTAGCGTCCTCGGTTTCGCCTGAACGGTGCGAGATAACTGCGGTGTAACCATTGCGCTGTGCAAGTTCTACGGCGCGGAGAGTCTCGGTGAGTGAACCGATCTGGTTAACCTTAACGAGGATCGAGTTGGCGCAGCCTTCTTCGATACCGCGTTCGAGGTATTTAACGTTGGTTACGAAGAGGTCGTCACCTACGAGCTGGCAACGGTCGCCGATAAGGTCGGTAAGAATCTTCCAGCCTTCCCAGTCGTCTTCTGCCATACCGTCTTCGATTGAGTCGATAGGATAGTCGGTGATGAGTTTTTCCAGGTATTTAGCCTGCTCTTCGCGGGTAAGTTTCTTGCCGTTAGCTTCTTTGGGCTGGCCGTCTTTGAGCTTGGTGTAGTCGTAGATACCGTTCTGGTAGAATTCCGACGATGCGCAGTCGAGACCGATAGTTACGTCCTTGCCGGGTACGTAGCCTGCCTTTTCGATAGCTTTGATGATTACGTTGAGGGCGTCTTCGGTGCCGTCGAGTGCGGGAGCGAAACCACCTTCATCACCTACTGCGGTGCTGAGGCCGCGCTCGTGAAGCACTTTCTTGAGGTTGTGGAATACCTCGGTACCCATGCGGATGCCTTCGTGGAACGAAGTTGCACCGATAGGACGGATCATGAATTCCTGGAAGCAGATGGGGGCATCTGAGTGTGCACCACCGTTGATGATGTTCATCATCGGCACGGGGAGAACGTATGTGTTGCAACCGCCTACATATTTGTAGAGGGGAAGGTCGAGGTAGTTGGCTGCGGCCTTAGCTACTGCGAGTGATACGCCGAGGATAGCGTTTGCGCCGAGGTTGCTCTTGGTGTCGGTGCCGTCGAGTGCCAGCATGGTCTCGTCGATTGCAATCTGGTCAAGAGCGCTCATGCCTACGAGGGCTGCGGCGATAGGACCGTTGACGTTGGCAACTGCTTTGAGTACACCTTTGCCCATGTAACGGGTTTTGTCACCGTCGCGGAGCTCAAGAGCCTCATTTTCACCTGTAGATGCACCTGAGGGTACTGATGCACGACCAAAGGCACCGCTCTCGAGGAGCACGTCTACTTCTACTGTGGGGTTGCCGCGAGAGTCAAGTACCTCACGACCTGTGATTTTTGCGATTTTCATAATCTTGTTAACTTAATAGCTTGCTATTATTGATGTTAGTTTGTTGCTGTTCTTATGTGTTTTTCTGACCGCAAATTTACGAATTTTTTCTCTAATCCAACTCATTGAAGACGATATTTTTACAAAAAATCAAGCACTCAGAACCTTAACCCCTTTTTAAATGTTTGCAAAGTATAATTAAGTCCAAGATATGAAAAAAATTATACTGTATACCCGGAGCCTTGGCCACCATGTTTATGCCGTCTCGGCCCGTATTTTTATTTCCGTTGCTATACTTCTGGCATTGGGCACTTTGACTGCTTGTGACCATAGCGAACTTTGGGATGATTTGCCTTATCAGATTACTAAGTTTATCAATCAATATTACCCCAATAGCGAGCTGCAGTCGGTAAGCCACAGCGGCAACAGGTACCATGTGCGAATCGACGATGGGCCCGGCATGACTTTCGACGAAGATGAGCAATGGCTGGCTGTCGACGGATACGGAATGCCCCTGCCGCAGGTGCTACTTTTCGACCAGTTGCCGCCGGCGGTGTACAATTATCTGCAGGAAACCGAACAGCTCAACAGTGTCTTTAGCATCTCTCGCGACAAGGGCAAATATACTATAGCCTTGCTCAATAGTAATTTATACTATGATACCGCCACCGGCATGCTTACCGGCAACTCATAGTATATCAACTTTAGTCGTCGATTATCTTGCGGATGTCGGCCGGTGTGATTCGACCCACTATCACTACAGATTCATTTTTTTAGAATCCATTGCCCTTTCCCGTCGGTAGCCTTGCCGTAGGCTATTGCCCGGCGCGGGCATGAGTGGTAGCATCGCAGGCACAGGGCGCAGTTTTTGCCCCATACAGGCTTGCCGTCGGCGCCGGGTGTTATATTGGCCATGGGGCAGCTGCGGCTGCACAGTCCGCAGGCCGTGCACCCTGCAGTGGTATGAAATGGCTTCGGCGACATGGCAAGAGCCTTGAACCAAGGATAGATAACGGCTGATTTGACCCAAGGGTACGAGCCGCGTATGGGCATATCGTCGTCACCTTCGGTTATTGCCTTGGCAATGAGTGCAATGCGCTCCGACGATGCCGCAACCTTGTCGCGGGCTATCTCGCGGCTGTCTACATCAAATCCTTTCATCAGCGTATAGGTGTTGGGCATTATTACCGCGTATGCACCCTTGGCTGTGAGTTCGCGCTTGCTCATAAGTTTACGCCACTGGCGGTCGGCATAGCCCATGTCGTCGCCACAGGTGGTGAGCATATAGTGGCAGGCCGACTGAACATTTGCACCGAAGCGGGCTTTTGCTATAAAGTTTGCAACAACCGGCGGCATTCCCCACGAATAGGTAGGAAACGCCCATATAATGCGTTCGCCTGTTACTTCGAACTCTATAGCGGCAGGGTCGAGCAGTTCGCCCGGGCTGAGTTCGTGAAGGCTCTCGCCAAGCAGTTGGGCAAGCTCTGCTGCGCAATGGCGGGTGTTGCCGGTACCGCTAAAGTATACTATCATTTGCGTTTACCGTGTTTTGGAGCTGCCGGTTGATTGGTTACAGCCTTGATTGTTACCTGTGTAGCTCCGAATCCGTATTCACGGAATGATGCGTCTTGCACATCGTGGCCTTTGAAGCGGTGCGTCAGCTCTTTCATGAGAGCCTGGCGCAGCACGCCCTCGCCCTTGCCATGGATAAAGACAATCCTTGTGCCGGGGCGGCGAAGGTTGGCATTCATTACCTCGGTGAATCTGTCGATCTGGAAGTTAAGTATATCTGCAGGCGACAGTCCTTCGGTGGTCTCAAACATAGCCGAGGCATGCAGGTCTACCTCTATAATATCCCCCTTCTGCTTGGCCGAATTATGATTGGCGGCTTTGTGCTCGGCAGCTGCCTGGCGGCGTATGTCGCGCTCTTTGCGGGCCATACCCTCGGCGATAGCTGTGGCGTCGTACAGGGGCTGTGATGCGGCTCGGTCGTTCGTTGCCACATCGTAGGCTATCACGGCTGTATCAAAATAAGGGTTGGGCCTGAAGCAATGCAAACGGGCAAATTTGGTGGTGTCGATTTTGAGTTCAACGCGTCCGGGGGCTTTGCTATCGTAGGCTCGGTCTCGTTTGAATGCGATATATTGAACCTCGACTCTATCGAAGCGTCCAAGATCGGCGGCTGTCAGTTCGAAGAGAAACTCCTGGATATTAGGCTCTACAATGCCGTCGAAACGATGTGTCCACGTACTGTCGTCAGTCGAGCGGCTCGCAATGCTGATATACACATAATAATTGGAGTCATTGACGAGATAGGCATCGAATGTTGTTTGCGACAGAGCCTTGATATTCTCGGGCTCGAAACCAAGCACGAGGTTGAGCACATCGCCACCTTTGGTTTCTACGACCGGAAGCTTGGTCGGGGCCGGTGCCTCGGTTTTGGGCGCGGGTGTTTTGGGCACGGGCACATTCTCAAACGCCGCTGCGTGGCTGATTACCACGCATTCGCGTACAAGTACGGGGGTTTCGAAACCCTCATCGTCAACATATGCCATATCGCCGTCGATTCTCACCACTCGTCCACCTCCGACAGCATTGAGGTAGCGCACTGTATCTCCTATTTTCATCGTTTCTCTATTTTTTGCAAAATTAGTCAAAAACTGCCATAGTTACAAAAACCCCGATTCTTCACGAGTCGGGGTCTTCTAAAAAATATGAAGTCAGTCTTTTGAACTTAGCTAATCATAATAATTGTCTAACCATTCCAGCTAAGTTGTGCTATGTCTTATTACTGATTATATGACTGCGTGGACGTGCGAAGGTTTAATGGTTAAAAAAGCATTTAACCTTGTTTAACATTTGCCTATCAGTCCGTCCGTCACCTGCAGCTTGCCTGCTTTGACAAGGCTGCGGATATGCCGGGCGGCTTCGTCTGCAAACCGTGGCATCATGCGGTCGATTTCCGACAGTGCAAATCGCTTGTCGGGCATAGTGTCAATAACTTCGAATAGCCAGTCTTCGAAGGCTTTGGCATCGAAAACCGCCGTGGTGCGGCGACTGCGGCATACATCACATTTGCCACAGGCATAACCTGCAGGTACTTCCTCTCCGAAGTAGCGCAACATCGTTGCCACACGGCAGTGGTCGTCATCATAGGCAAATGATTTCATGGCGGCAACGCGCTCTTCCATTTTCTCGCGGCGATGTTCGTAGATTTCGCGGCTGAATGTCAGTCGCTCGGATTCGCAGCGGTTGCTTGTAAAATAAATATATGGCGTGGATGTTCGCGGTATATAATATATTATGTGTTCGCGTCTCAGCGCCACCAGCAGTTTGTACACATCATCGGGCTTGCAGCCAAGGGCGTATGCTATGCGGACCTCGTCGATGAATACATAGTCGGCAAACAAGCCCGGATAGTTGCGGAGGATAAAATGAACCAGTTCTTCCTCGTGTTCGCTGAATTCCACACTGTATAATTCGTCGCGCTGGAGGCGTATCATCACCCTCGAGCGGGTCTCGAGTTCCTCGATAAAGGTAAAATATCCGGCGCGTTCGAGAAATCCTATAGCGCTCATCACCTGTCGTGGCTGCATCCGGTAGCGTACGCACATCACTTCCGGGTTGAATTCAAACAATGCTCCAAAGCCCTCGCCCATAGGAAGCGACAGGAACCTGCATATCTCGTCGTAGGTATGGCGGATGAATTCCTTGCTGGGGAAGGCCTCGGCAATACGGCGCGAAAGTGCGGCTTTGTCCCGGCTGTCGGCAAGGAGCACGGCTACTGCTGCCTTGCCGTCTCTACCCGCACGGCCTGCTTCCTGATAATATTCTTCGAGTGTCGACGGCAGGTCGTGGTGGATTACAAGGCGCACATCGGGCTTGTCGATACCCATGCCGAAAGCGGTCGTGGCAACCATGATTCGGGTCGAGCCGCTTTGCCATGAATCCTGCCGCTCGGCCTTGGTGTCTATGTCGAGTCCTGCATGGTAGGCTGCGGCGGAAATTCCCGATTTGACAAGTGCATCGGCAATCTCAACCGTACGTTTGCGCGAGCGCACGTAGATTATGCCCGAACCTTTGACTGATTCGAGAATCTGGAGCAACTTCACAAACTTGCGGTCGGTGTGGCGTACGAGGAAGCTGATATTGTCGCGGGTAAAACTGAGTGTATACACCCTGTGCTGCCTCATACCGAGCTGTTGCGCTATGTCGGCAACGACCTCGGGCGTGGCCGAGGCGGTGAGGGCGAGCACCGGTATTTTGGGGTTGAGTTCTCGCAGCCTCTGTATGCGCAGGTACGAGGGGCGGAAGTCGTAGCCCCACTGCGATATGCAATGGGCTTCGTCGACTACGATAAGGCTCGTTTCCCACCTGCCGAGCTGGCTCAGAAAGGAATCTCGTTCGAGACGTTCGGGGGCGACATACAGCAGCTTTACCTTGCCTTGGCGGCATCTCTCGTAGGCATACTCAGCCTGATGCTTGGTCATGCCCATATAAAGGCACGCCGCTGGCACGCGCCGACGTTTGAGATTGTCGACCTGGTCTTTCATCAACGACACGAGCGGCGTTACAACCACCGTAAGACCGGGCAGCATAAGCGCCGGAACCTGGAATGTGATTGATTTGCCGCCGCCGGTGGGCAGCAGGCCTATAGTGTCATTTCCTTTTAGTACGGAATCGATTATCTCGGCTTGCTTGGGGCGAAAACTGTCATAGCCCCAATACCGTTTCAGTGTTTCGAGTGCCGTGTCTCCGCCATAGACCTCGGGTACATATTCTTCCGGCTCGCTGAAGTCGTAGTAGCCGTAGGGTATATCATTCATATCCCTCGCTCAGTCGTATCTGTTTGACTAAGAGCTGCAGTGGCGACGAGGCGTTCTGGTGGTTGTTTTCCTCGATTGTATAGCAGATGTTGAATGGTGCCCCGGCGTGGATATGCTCGAAATACGAGGCCATGTTGAAGGCGATACCGTTGATTACTCGCCCCGAAGTGTCGTCTACAAGCTCGAGTTTGATGTGCTCGAGGTTGCGACCTACCAGTTTGCTGGTGCCGAAATCCTTGACTCGCCGGGTGCAGAATGTAGGCTTGCGGTTACCGGGGCCGAAGGGGTTGAACAGACGCAAAATCGATACAAACTCGGGGGTTATGTCGGCAAACGAGAGAAATGCGTCGATATCGATCTGGGGCATCATCTGCTCGGGCAGTATATTGGCTGACACATACTCCTCGAAGCGACGCGTGAATTCAGGTATGTTTTCTTCTCTAAGCGACAGGCCTACAGCATAGGTGTGGCCGCCGAAATTCTCCAACAGGTCGCGTGTCGATTCTACGGCTTTGTAGATGTCGAAGCCCTGTACCGAGCGCGACGAGCCCGTTGCGAGCCCGTTCGAGAGCGTAAGCACCACCGAGGGCTTGTAGTAAAGCTCGGTCAGGCGCGAGGCTACAATACCGATGATGCCCTTGTGCCAGTCTTTGTTGTAGATTACAATGGTCTTTTTGGGCGAGTGCATTTCGCCTCGCTTGTCAAGAATGGCGTTAGCCTCTTCGGTAATGCGTTTGTCGAGTTCTTTGCGGTCTTTGTTGTATTGGTCAATCTCAAGGCTGCGGCGGGCTGCCTCTTTCGAATCGCGGGCAACGAGCAATTCTACGGCTTCGCGGCCGCTCTGCATACGTCCCGACGCATTGATTCGCGGCCCGATTTTGAATACCACATCGTTGATTGTAATTTCCTTGCCGCCGAGTCCGCAGGTGCGTATGATTGCCCTCAGACCCATATTAGGGTTGCTGTTGAGGCGTTTGAGGCCCATATAGGCAAGCACCCTGTTCTCGTCAATCATGGGCACGATATCGGCGGCGATACTTACTGCCACAAGGTCGAGCATACACTCGAGTTCGGCTGTGGCGATACCGTTGCTGATCGAGAAGGCCTGCATGAATTTATATCCAACGCCACAACCCGACAGATGCGGGCATGGGTAGGTAGAACCTTCGAGTTTGGGGTTGAGTATCGCGGTTGCCGGGGGCAACTCGTCGTCGGGCATATGGTGGTCGCAGATGATGAAGTCGATTCCGCGCTCCTTGGCATACTTTATCTCGTCGATAGCCTTTATGCCGCAGTCGAGGATTATTACAAGCGACACTCCTTGTTCGGCGAGCATGTCGATACTCTGTAGCGATATGCCGTAGCCGTCGTCGTAGCGGGTGGGGATATAGAAGTCGAGTTCGGAGTAGAAATTCTGCAGATATCGGTACACGAGCGCTACCGCGGTTGTGCCGTCAACGTCGTAGTCGCCGTAGATCATTATTTTTTCTTTCGACCCCATGGCGCGGTTTAATCGCTCTACAGCGATATCCATTTGTGGCATCAGGAAGGGGTCGTGAAGGTCGCGAAGCGACGGGTGGAAAAATTTTTCGGCTGCGTCAATGGTGGTGATACCTCTCTGTACCAATAAGTCAGCCACCGGGGCACAATTAGCGAAACGCCGTGCAAGCTCTGCTCCAAGGCGTTGTTCTTCGCTTGATAATGTGGGGTAATTCCATTTACGTGTCATCCGATAGCCTCCTAACTCTTTAGATGACAAAGTTACAAAAAAATTCCTGCTTAGTCAATTAATCGTAAGCACAACCCCGGAAATTTAGCAAACTTTTGCAAAATAACCCGCGACTTTACGCAAGGTGCATCAGGTCGCGGTAGATGTCAAGAGCCGCCCCAATCTGCCCGGGCGTGGCTGTCATGTTGATTTGCGGCTGGCCGATATCCGACAGCAGTGTGAAGTTTATTTCGTCGGGGCTGCTGTTCTTTTTGTCCTGGCGCATGTCTTCGATCAATGCTTCATAGTCGTCGCATGTCACATTGTACGAGCCATAATGCTCCCTGATGTAATCTGCAAAAACATGAAGCCGTTCCGACGGAAATCCAAGCGTCATGTGCGATAGCACCAACTCTGTTACCAGTCCTCGGGCAACTGCATATCCATGTGGCATTGGTTTGCCCTTTCGAAGTGAATATGCTTCGAATGCATGCCCTACGGTGTGCCCGAGATTAAGGGCTTTGCGTATGCCGCCCTCGTTGAGGTCTTGCTCTACGATGTGCGATTTTACCATTACGCTTTCTTCAAGCAAACCAAGGAGTTTCGACGAGTCTGCCGATATTTCCTCGGGTGTGGTTGCAAGCAGGCGGCCAAGGGTCTCACGGCCTTGCAATAGGCCGTGCTTGAGCATTTCGGCATAGCCCGACAATAATTCTTTTTCCGGAAGTGTGTCGAAATAAATCGTTGAGATTATGGCTGCCAACGGCTCGCTGAATGTGCCGATCTGGTTTTTGAGGCCGTTGAAATTAATGCCGGTCTTACCCCCCACCGACGCGTCGACTGCCGCAAGCAGGGTCGTGGGGATATTGATACAGCGCATGCCTCGTTTGAAGGTCGCTGCTGCAAATCCGCCTATATCGCAGACCATGCCGCCACCGAGGTTTATCAGTAGGTCTTTGCGGGTAGCCTCGAGGTCGGATAGCCGTTGCCATATTTCAGTAAGTGCCCCGAGATTTTTGTTGCTGTCTCCGGCTTCGATACATATTATATCTGCCGTCGATGCACTCTTGGAGCTGCTTGTAAGCCGTGGCAATACGAGTTTGCAAGTATTGCTGTCTACTACGATTATTACTCGCGGATTGCCGGCTTGCGCAACAAGGCCGTCGATTATTTCTCCTACGAGATTGCTAAAGATTAGTTTCTGTTTCATAGTGTTTGAAACAGTGTGGCCAGAATAAGTGCGCAGTCGTGCATCGAATCTACCTCGATATCGGCTCCTGCCGCAAGTAGCGAACCTTCGGGTAGTGGGCCGGTGCGTACTCCGATTGTAAATGCTCCTGAGCGCGACGACGATTCTACTCCTAATGGGGCGTTGTCTATTCCGATTGACTGCCACGCCTCTGCATCGGCTTTGCTCATGCCTATGAGGTAAGGCTCGGGATCGGGTTTGCCGCGTTTGACATCAACGGCTGTAACACGCCGGTTGTCCGGAAACGCACCATGAAATTCCCGGTCGAGACGGTCGAGGTTCGAACGCTGTCCCGAGCCGGTAACCAGTACGCATTTAGCCCCGGCTTCAAGTACTGTCCGGGTTGCCTGCAGTGCTCCGGGGATGAGCGAAGGCTCGCCGAAGGCTTTGAAAATCACACATTTTCGGGCATACATCTGTTCGATTTCGGCATCAGTTGCCGGACGGCCGAACTGTCGGCGGATGAGTGTGTCGATTGTCGATGCTCCTGTACGCCCTTCGTAGGCATAGAATTCTTCTGCATTGGCGGCGATACCGCTTTCGTCGCATACCTGTTTCCATGCGCGGCTATGACCGGGCATGGAGTCGAAAAGTATGCCGTCCATATCGAACATCGCTACCAACGGATGCTCGAGCCGACGGCCGGTACGTTTACTATAGTTTAAGAGTGCAGTCTCAATCTTGTTTGTCATCTTTCTTAATGTATGCTTCTGTGTTTTCCTTGTTGTCCGACGGCGCTTCGGGTGTCGGGCTGTCAGGAGGTGTTACAGTATTTGCCGGTATAAGGCCTTCACGCTGAAGTGCCAGCGAGTCGGCATGACTTAGTTCGTGTTCCGGGCCTTCGAGGTCTTCGATTTTTATAGTGTTTTTTATGTCGAGGCGGGCAAATCGCGAATTCTGTACACCTCGGCGGAATACGCCCTCGATTTGTTTTATCAGGTTCACGCGGGCTGTGTCTACGATGTTGACGCTTTCTACGGCCATGCCTTCTTTAAACTTCGCTCCCCCGAATCTTACTTTGAAATCATCAGGATTGCCCTTGATATTGATACCGAATTTGAACGGTAGGGGCGACTTCAATACCGATATATGGTAATTGAAGTTCAGCGCGAGGTCGTTTGTGCCTACAATACCGAGTCGGTAGCGGTCGATGTCGAACGAGAATGGGAATGTCTGCATCTTATTGTCGCGGACCAGGAATTCTACGCTCGCATGCTTGATCTTGTTGTCGGCGCGGTCGCGGAAGCGCAGCCATTTGCCAAGGGTGCGGTAGGTTTCTGGATTGATAAAGGCCAGCGAGTCGCCGCTGAGTTTGATTGCTGCGTCGAGGGTCGGCAGTACCATGTTCATGGTGCTGTCGATATCAACTGTTGCGGCGATGTCGGCATTGATTATGCCGCTGAAATCGCGCATCAGGGGCATGATAGAGTCTACGGCCGGTACGAGTTTGAGGAAGCGCTCGATCTTGAATTTGTTGAGCTGCATGCCGAAACCGAATTTCATATCCCGGGCTTTGGGGGCTGAGTAGAGGGCCGATATCGACACACTGCCCGCATCTGATGTGGCTGCGAGGTCGTGCAGGTTCACGCCGCCGCCAAACACAAGTATTTGGCCATGGAGATTGCGTAGGAGCAGGTCGGAGTAGACAACGTTTTTCGAGGCTATCTTTATGCGGCCGTCAATGTTGGTGGGTACCAGTAGCGGGCCTACGCTGTCGGCATCTTCGCTTACAAGGGCGTCAAGCTGGCGTTCGAGCTCGTCTTCACTACCACTGATGTCTACAGTCTTGGCTTCGCCTTTACGAAGTCGTTCCGCATAAGCAGCACCTGCAAAAGCCGCTGCCGACAGTTGGTTCACATCGATCGTGTCGCTGTTTATTTCGAGGTTGATTTTAAGTGAGTTTCCGGCTTTCTTTGAGGTGAGTGCCCGTCGTATGTTGGATATAAGGCCGTTGAGGGCAAGGTCGCTGCGTCCGGCGCGGTATTTTACTCCACGGAGTTCTACCGAGTCGCTGCTGAACGCCAAATCGAGCTGGCGTATCCTGTTGCGCAATGGGAACAAGGGTGTAAACAGGCGTGCGCTGCGGGTGCTGAGATTGCCTTCTACCTGCCAGTTATACATGAATTTGCGCATTCCTTTTGTCAAATCCCATTCTATCACTTCGTAATCATCTTCATTTACTCCGCTGCGTACTCGGCGCTGGCGTTTTGTGCCTGGTTTGTGGCGGCGTTTTTCGATTGCAAGGCGATATACTGAGTCGGGCGACAATTCGGGATGTCGCTGCTGTATGCTGTCGGAGATATGCTTGATTTCCTTATATCTCTCTACCACTTCGGGACGGCGGTACATCGATGCGTCAAGGTGTGCGTTGGAAATCATGAATCGTGTGTCGGGGGTACCGGCGGCAAGGCGTCCGATATCGAGCTTGGCGCTTAGCAGGGGTAGGCGTTTGTTGCCATGGAATCGTTTTACACCTACATGACCGGCAAGATTGCGAAGGCGTACACCTGCGCTGTCGGTAACTGATTCGATATTGAGACGTCCTAACTTAAGGCGGCCGCCAATGGGTACTATCAAGGTTGTGTCGTGTTGATTACCATTGTTTTCAACGCCTGCTCCAAGCTCAAGGCCGCCGACCGTGATGCTGACGCCGTCGATAAGGATATTCGCTGTGTCGGCCGAGATTCCGGCTGCAAGGGTCGGGTTGGTTTCGCCGGTGCTGTCTTTGATTTGGGTACGCGAACCAAATCGTACCGACAGTTCGTTGATTTCGGTCATTACCGAGGTGTCGTTGGAGAGATAGTACAGTTTGTTGCCCGAGAGATTGCCGCGAACGTCAAGGGAGTGGAATTTTTCTTGCGATAGCATCGACATGCGTCCGCGGGCATTGAGCTGCATTTTCAGGCGACCGTCGATAAATCCTTGCGCCATATTTGCAACAATCGGCGGCAGGCGGCGGAGCTGCATGTCGCCTTTGATTTCTGCTTCGAAGGCCGGGTCGGCGGCAAGTTGCCACGCGCGGCCCTTGATGTGCAGAGCTGTTGCCGGTCCTGAGGCTGTGAATCTGTTCACAACAATTACTGTGCTGTCAAGGCAGTTGCCTTTTGTGGATAAGTCGATATCGAATCCGAGTTTCCGAAGGTCGGCTTTTCCATATCGCATACTGCAGTCGGGCATGTTGATATTCATGTCCATATAGGGTATGCTGTCGGTGGCCGGAGAGTAGGGCTTGGTCAGTTTTGCTGTCAGGCCGATGCGACCGTCGGTGGCAAACATACGCGGTACAAGGCCATAGCTGCGGCGGATGCTGTCGGGTAGCACTGTCAGCGCGTCCTCGATTGCTATGGGTTCGATTTCGAGTCTGCCGCTGTTGACTGTAAGGGTGCTGTCGTATTTCAATTCGGTACTGAGGTGTGCGGTCGCAAATGCTCCTTTTATGGTGAATTCTTCAAGAGCCAACATTTCGGGCTGTAAGGGTGCCCAGCGAACACGACCGTCGAGGCCGAAATGAATGTCTTGGGCCTGAAGGAATTGCTGAGGATACGGCCCAAACAGATGACCGTCGATACGGAGTGTATAGAGTGGGGTAGCACTGCCGTCGAGTACGATGTCGTGGAGTAGCATCACTGTGGCATCGGTTGAATCGGCGGCATTGAAATAGCGGATTTCGCGTGGTTCGACCATAGCGAATCGCGATATCGAGAATGGTGGGATAGGTGCCGCGCTACTGTTCTCTACAGTGTCTTCTGCCGCCTGGTAGATGTCGAAGTTTCCTCGTCCATGGCGGTCGAGCACGATGTTGACTCCGGGTCGAATCAACTCTACGTCGCGTACTCCGATTTCGCCGCGCTTTATAAGTGCGCCGAGGTCGAGTGCGCCCGAAAAGCGGTCGAGGGTCAGGAGGGTGTCGGCATATACAGGCAGGGCCGTGCGTTCTTCCGGCGACAGGTTGGTGAAGGCATGCGATAATACCGTGAGACTGTCGACTTCGATATTTAATACCGGAAATGCCGGGCGGAACGATAGCTCTACCTTGCCTACCTCTACGTCGGCATCGAGGGTGCGGTTGGCAAGGCGCTCTACAATCGGTGTCAGATGCTCGGGTTTAAGCAGTCGCACGCTGCATATCAATATAGCCGAAACTGCAAGCAAAAGCGCCATGACCGTCCATAGCACTATAAAAAATATGTTTACAATAATTCGTTTCATGTCCGTGTGGTATCGGCAATCGAGGTTATATGCAGGCAGGCTTGTTTTCTCTCGTGTTTTACATAGCATCTGCCCTCGTGGCGTAGATCGTTTACTATTTCGGCAAGGAGGTTTTTGAGGTCCTCAAATGTTCGTCGTGTTCCCGAGGCATCGTCACAGATAAATTTGCTATGGCTGATGTCGAAGGTCGTGGCATATTGGTGCGCACTCTCGGTCGATGCGTTGCGGTTTACACGCCTAAGCTTTCGTACCGTCTGCGGGGTGCGGAATACACTCGTCACTTTCAACCGGTACTCGCCCCCGCCTCGGGCATCGAGCGAATCTCTGAATCGCCGTCCGATTTCGTAGAGCAAGTCGGCGGCATGTTGGGTGAGATAGGGATATGAATGAGTGAGCGAGTCAATGAATATATTGCTGTCGGAGCTAAGTTTCACTATACCCTTGCTCTGCTCCCACAACGACGGTATATCTATTACCGGTTCAATGCCTCCGGCCCTTGCAGCACGCAGATGTAGATAGTTGCTATCGTTGAAAACCCTGCCGAGCGTGCCGCCGATGCCGCGTATACGAAGCCGTGTGCATCCGCCGTCGGGAGGCGTGTCGCCGGGGCGGTCGTATGGGTTGGGAGCGTTGTCGGCAAGGAGTGCGGTCAACTCAGGCGACACTCTTCCCTCTCCTCCGCACGCCGCAAGAAATAAACTTAATATAATGAAAAATAATATATTACGCATGAAAAATTGTGATAATGAATATCGAGCTTAATCAAGTTTAATCGAGATCAACCCCGATTAATCTCGATTAATTGGTCGAAGTCCGTTACAGCGTGGGTAGTCGCTACAGCCCCAAAACTCCCGTCCTTGCATCTGCCCCTTCTTTTGCATCCTCTTAAACATCGGCTTACCGCATTTGGGGCATGTGGGGGTGCCCGCTGCCAAGGCTTGGTTCTTCCGGGTTTCAAGCCGCTCGGCAGTCATGTTCTCGGTGAACCCACCTGTCTCACGGAAGCTGTCAAGTTGGCTTTCGATTTGAGACTGCAGCATTCTGTTTTCTCTGAGGCACAACACGAGTAGGGCATTGGCGACTATTTCGGGATTGTCATTTTCTAACCACGATGCAAATTTGGCTTTCTGCGCAAGTATATGACGGGCGGCATCATGAAGATAGCTGTTGGAATATTGCGGGGTGTCGAGCCGCATTTGCCAGATTGATTCGCGGTCTGGGTTGCCAATCGCCCATATATCTGCCTTTTTACGAAGAAGAAAATTGAATATGTCGCCTTGAAGTTCGTCGAAACTTGCACTTGCAACATCAAGTAGCCGTATTTCTGTTTCAATTGATGTTGAATGTCGGGCCGAGCCTTCGGCGATATTTGCCACTCCGCATCTTGCGGCCATTACCATCTGGTCGTAGAGGCGGCGACCGGGATCAATGCGGTAATCGACAAACCGGTCACAAAAATCTTGTATCGCAAGTTGAAGCACATTAGCTAAAATCCAAGAATTTAGCCAATGATATGATTGAGAAAACTGTATATTGACACCCATGATTTATATCGTAGCGAGGGTTCACACCGCCGGGAGTGAGGTGCCGTTGAGCTTGCGGTAGAGGTCGAGCGCGTAGACATCGGTCATTGCCGACACATGGTCGAGCACTGCCTGCAGCTTGCCGTAGAGCGTGGGAGCTGTCACATCGTATTGCTCGGGGAACTTGGCGAGAAGCAGACGCGAGTAATTCAACTCAGGATGCGTTACTGCCTCGACAAGTCGCTCGAGAAGGAATGTGATGATGCGGTTACCGGCAAGTTCGATATCAACAACCTCGGACGAACGATATATCTTTGTCCACGACAGTTCGTTGCAACGGGCGTATCCCTGACGCTCGAGGTCGCGTATGCAGTTTAGGAGTGAACCCTCGAAGCGGCCTTCGAGTATGGCATCCTCGTTGTCGATAAATGTCCGTGCGCATTGCTCTACCAACGCGCCGACTACACACGACCTCAGGTAAGCAATCTTTTCATTGGGGTCGGACACATACTCCATGCCGCGACGTATATGCTCTTTGCGATCATTGTCGAAAAATCCCAAGAATGCATCGATTACTTCGGTGGTGGGTATGATTTTGAGCTTGTGGGCATCTTCGATATCCATTACCTCGTAGCATATATCGTCGGCTGCCTCTACGATGTATACAAGCGGGTGCCTGGCAAAGCGTAAAGGCTTGCCCTCGGCTGAGAGGCGCAAAATACCCAACTCCTCGGCGACGCGGGCATAGTCTTCGCGCTCGCTCGCAAAGAAGCCGAATTTTCCCTTCGTCGACAATATCGATTCGTATGGATACTTCACTATCGATGCAAGGGTCGAGTAGGTCATGGCGAAGCCACCTTTGCGGCGGCCTTTGAACTGATGTGTGAGTACTCTCAATGCGTTTGCATTGCCCTCGAAGTGAGTCAGATCGGCCCATTCGCTATCCGTAAGCTGTGCCCTGAGGTCGCGCCCTGCGCCCTCGCTGAAGAAGGTGCCGATCGCACGTTCCCCGCTATGCCCGAACGGCGGATTGCCGAGGTCGTGGGCAAGGCAGGCCGCGGCTACGATATCGCCGAGGTGGTCGAAATGCTCGGTAGCTTCGCCCATACTGCGGTATTTGTCGCGCAAGGCTACGGCGATATTGTCGGCCATCGACTTACCCACGCATGCTACTTCCATGCTGTGGGTGAGTCGGTTGTGTACGAAAATACTGCCGGGGAGGGGGAATACCTGCGTCTTGTTTTGTAATCGCCGGAAAGGCGATGAAAAAACAAGACGGTCGTAATCGCGCCGGAAATCGGTGCGAGTGGCATTCTTTTTAGGGTCGTGGTAGTCTTCGAGGCCGAATCGTTTGTCGTTGACCAGGAGTTCCCACTTCATCTTTGTGTTCATCCCCACTTGGCGCTGTTGCCGATATAGTTGAAGGGGGTGATAGCGTTGAGTTCGGCTCTTACTTCCTCGGTGATACCTTCGAGGCCGGCGATAAAGTCTTTAATCGCTTTCTCGTCGATGTGGGTATTGGTACGTGTAAGGGCTTTGAGGGTCTCGTAGGGTTTGGGATAACCTTCGCGGCGAAGGATTGTCTGGATAGCCTCGGCTACAACCGCCCAGTTGTCGTCGAGATCGGCCTTGATTGCTTCGGGGCTGACAATGAGCTTGCCAAGACCCTTGAGGGTCGATTCAAGGGCAATCAGTGTGTGCGCGAACGGAACGCCCAGGTTGCGGATTACGGTCGAATCGGTAAGGTCGCGCTGCAGACGAGAGATAGGTAGCTTGGCCGAAAGGTGGCGGAAGATTGCGTTTGCAATGCCGAGGTTGCCTTCGCTGTTCTCAAAGTCGATAGGGTTCACCTTGTGGGGCATGGCCGACGAGCCTACCTCGCCTTCTTTGATGCGCTGTTTGAAGTAGCCCATCGAGATGTACTGCCAGATATCGCGGTCAAGGTCGATTACTATGGTGTTGAGACGAGCGAAGTTATCGCAGATTTGAGCGGTATTGTCGTAGTTTGAAATCTGGGTGGTATACTCCTCGCGGGTCAGACCGAGCTCGCTGAGGAAATTCTCGCCGAATTCCGCCCAGTCTACATTAGGATAAGCCACGGTGTGGGCATTGAAGTTACCTGTAGCGCCGCCGAATTTAGCATTGATCCATGCGCTGTCGAGAACCTCGAGCTGCTCCTCGATACGAGAAACGAATACAGCGATTTCTTTGCCAAGCGAAGTGGGCGATGCGGGCTGGCCGTGTGTGCGGGCAAGCATAGGCACATCGCGAAGCTCGGTGGCGAGCTCCAGCAATGCTGCATGCAGGCGCTCATAGGCAGGTACCATGACCTCGCCGATAGCCTTGAGCATCATCAGGGGGAACGCTGTATTATTGATATCCTGCGAGGTAAGGCCGAAATGGATAAACTCTTTGTACTCCGACAGGCCGAGCTCGTCGAAACGGGCCTTGAGGTAGTATTCTACTGCCTTTACGTCGTGGTTGGTAATCTTTTCGATTTCTTTTACCTTGTCAGCCTCTGCCGGGGTAAATACCTCGGGATCATAGATGTTGCGAAGGGCTGCTGCCATATCCTCGTTTACGGCGGGGAGCTGGGGTAGACCTACCTTCGACAGAGCGATGAAGTATTCCACTTCCATGAGTATGCGGTAACGGATTACTGCATATTCTGAGAAATAAGCTGCGAGAGGTGCTGTTTTCGAATGATAACGGCCGTCGACGGGCGACACCGCGGTGAGTGGAGTGAGTTCCATTATATTATATATGTTAGGTGTTACAATTTGAGTGTGTACGATTCGATGTGGCGTTTTTTCTTCTCCTCGAGGATTTCGTCGATAGCGAGGAATATGCCGCTTTCTTCAACGTCGCCGAATTCGTCGTTGACAGCTGTGCCAAACATTCTCATTGTCGGCGACAGGCCCATATACGCATGTACTAACGGCGGTATAGTATCGCCATGGGAGCGTACATGCGCGTTGAGGATGCGGAAATCGCTCTTGTAGTCGCCTCCGTTGAAGATAGCTTCAAGCTCCGATACCGGGGTGTTGGTTCGAAGTGCATTGATTGGGCGTACAAGTTCGTCGGGGTCGGGGAAATACTTATTGAGGAAATACAGTATCATGTCGCGGCAGGCTGCTGTGTAGCTCGGGTACATCGTAACCTTGCCGAAAAGGTATCGAGTCTCGGGATGTACCACGGTCAGTGACCCCAGGCCGTCCCACAGGTTGTCGAGCACATAGATAGCCTTTGCTCCGGCGCGTGAACTCTGGTATTCAGGTCGCACGAACGAGCGTCCCAGTTCGATTGTATACGGCAGGTAGTCGTCAAGAAACCTCTGCGAGAATTTGAACATGTGGCTTGTGGCAATCATCGGCGTACCATTGTCGTCGAATGTTATATTCCTGCCGCAAATATATCTGTACCCTCCGAGTATTAGCTTGCTTTCCGGATCCCACACTATCAGTTGTCGGCAAGGTTCGGCCATGGTGTCGAATCTGTCGATATCGCATTCGAGTCCTGTGCCGCCACCTGCTGTGCGGAATGCTATTTCGCGCAGTCGGCCAATCTCGCGCATGGTGTTTGGCGAGTCGTGGGCCGTGACCACGTAGATTTCGTTGTTTCCCTTGTTGGTGGGGCGTAGAAATCTTTCGGGGGTAAGTTCCGACTCTATCAGCGCGGTGTCAACTGGATTTATTATCGGTTGGTTCATTTTAGTTCATCATTGTGTTAGGGGCAGATTGTATACAGTCTGCCTGAGTTGTGCGGCGGTTTCGGATGCTTTCGCTCCTCCTTGAAGGTCCTGCCATGGTATAGGGCTTCCGCAGGTTATGGTAAAGGTCTTGCCGTGTGAGCGGAATACCTCTCGCGGCAGCAGTATCATTTCGATGTTGAATTTCAACCCCGACTTTACCCTGCGCCTGGCCCAGCGGTAGAACGATATCGAATTATGTCCGTCGAAATGCACCGGCACTATGTCGCGCTTGCTTTCGATAGCTTTTGCCACGGCCATTTTGTTCCATGGCAGGTCTGCCACGGTGCCGTCGTCGCCGAGGCGTGAGCAAAGCCCGGCGGGATATATCACCACGGGGTCATCGCCGGCAAGGGCATCCTCAAGGCTCGTTAGTGTAGAGCGCGACTGGCGTCCGTGCTTGTTGACAGGCACGAAGCATTCCGACAGCGGCTCTACGACCATTAGAAGGTCGTTGACAACAAAATGCACCTGCCGCCCATAGTGCCTTGTCAGCCACGATATCATACTCATGCCGTCGAGGCCGCCGAGGGGGTGGTTCGACACGAATATGCACCGCGGATTGTCGGGCAGTAGGTGCTCGTTGTGTACTTCGATGCTCACATCGAGGTCCTTGAGTACACCGTCGCAAAAATCAGCGCCACGTTTGGGGAAATTATTCCTCAACAATTCGTTCAGTTCGTCCTGGCATATAAGTTTTTCTATCCTTCGAACGATGAATCGGGGCACAAACCGTGCCCTCTTTCCAAGTCGCGAGGATAATACTTCACTTATATTTATCTGAATAGGCTTTTCTGACGTCATGTTTCCAACGTGCTCTCTGAATTTAGATGCAAAATTATGAAATTTCGGCCTAATATTAAGCCTTTATTTATAAAATTTGTAATTTTGCACTGATTAATACCCCTCGCAGGCTAATCAGTCGCATGTGATGTAAGTTTTATGCGCTGTTGTGCCGCAATTATTCACAAATACACTTGCCAATGGTCTATGTATATGCCCCCGAGGCCGATTTTCTGATGCCGTATTTTAAGCGCGAGATTACTCTCGGCGATGAGAATTCGCCCATTGCTGTAATGATTTCGTCGACCGATGTTTACAGGCCTCTTGACGGCTGGGCCGACGAGGAATCCGGTATCGATGCCGATTCGGTATGGGCCAAGCGCGAGAAAGAGTTCTCAGACGCCGCGCTGCGTAATGGCGCAAAAGCATATATACTGCGGTGTGCGCCTATTATCGGCACTGGCATGACCGGCGAGATGAGAAAGCTTGCCGAAGAAATATACAGGGGGCGTTTCTTCCATTTCCCGGGTAATGAGGCCCGCAAGAGTATAGTGCATGCCACCGACGTGGCTCGTGCTGTCAGGTTTCTTTCGGAGTCTGACGCCCCTGTTGGCATATATAATCTGACCGACAATGTAGACCCTGCCTTGCATGATATTGCCGAGGCTTTGGCATTCCGTATGTCCGACAAGCGCATCAGCAATCTTTCTACCAAACCGCAGCAGATGATAGGCCGCTGGGTATATGGCCGCAGGTATAGGTATTATACAACATCGGCCCTGTTCTCGTCGTCGCGTATTCAAAAGCTCGGTTTCGTGCCAACCGATACATGCCGCTATATGCGCACTCATGAATATGATGACCTAAGTCTTTGAGTTATGGCAGCGTTGGATAATTTTTTTCAGACTATCAAGGGCATAGGCAAAATCATCCTGTTGTCGAGGCCCTGCAGCCGTCTCAATGGCCGGGCCAAGGGTGAACGGCTCATTATAATGGCCAATGGTCCCTCTCTGGCCGATACCATCCGCGACCATGCCGATATACTGCGCTCCACCCCCACTATGGCGGTAAATTTTGCTGCAATAGCGCCGGAGTTTGTAGAATTGAAACCAAGTTATTACGTGTTGGCCGATCCTCATTTCTTCAGCGATGGCGCTGAGGATGCCAACCTGCAAAAGTTGCGCCACAATCTCGGCCTTGTCGATTGGCCCATGACCTTGCTGGTGCCTGTCAAGTACAGCCGCAAGGCCCGGCAGCTCTATCCCGGTCTCGACATCGCCACTTTCAACGCTGTCGGCATCGAGGGGTTCTCGTCGCTCTGCAATGCCGCATTTCGGGCCGGGCTGGCTATGCCAAGGCCAAGGAATGTGCTCATTCCTTCGTTGATGCTTGCTATTGCATTGGGTTATAAGGAGATAATAGTTACAGGTGCCGACCATACGTGGATGCAGACCCTATCGGTGACCGACGACAACGAAGTGGTGTCGATTCAACCTCATTTTTATAAGGACGGCAAGGACGAACAGGCACGCGTACGCCATGAATACTGCAATTATAGGCTGCATCAGATAGTAGGCAGTTTCGCCGTGGCATTCAAGAGCTATCACGATATCGCGAACTTTGCGGCTTCGCAAGGTGTTAAGATAATCAATGCAACCCCCGGCAGTTTTATTGATGCCTTTCCAAGGGGGCAATTATAGGTATGAAGATTATTTGCTACATAAGTTTCAGTGTATTCGTTACCCTGACCATGGTGTTGGGGTTGGCACTGTTCGATATTGTAGCTGTGTCGGGCGACCTTAAGGGCATTATCGGTATTATCGACGTGCTTGCTTTCGCTTTATTCTTCAAGACTTTTATCAGGATTTATAAATATACTCACAGAGATTGATAATAGGCACTGTAATCAGCCCGGATTTAAGTAACACCGACCGGATAGTGTCAAATAGACAAAAAATAAGTTGACTATGCAAATTTTTAGCTAATTATTTATACCTTTGCAAAGTCAAAATGGAATATAAAAAGTACATAATATCAGGCGAAGAGGTGCTGATACCTGTTCCTCGGAGCTATCGCGATTGTTTTGAACTGATTCGTTCGGATTCTTTCAGACATAATGGCCGTCGCGACAGCATGTTGCGCATTTGGCTTTCCGGCTGGAGCAGGGTTAGCATCGGTTTTGCATTCTGGTTCCGGCTCGCTCAGTATCGCAAAGGTTGGCTCTATCCTTTGGCCCGCTGGCGTGCAGGACGTTATAAACGTGGCTACGGTCTGTTTATTCCACCTCGTACAGTGATTGGCTACGGGCTCAACATACAGCATTGCAACGGGCTCGTTATCAGTCCAGGCGCTGTTATCGGAAATAATGTCAACCTCGGCCAGTTTACAACTATAGGGTCTAACACCCCCGATGCAGCACATATCGGCAATAATGTATATTTCGGCCCGGGCGTAAGTGTGGTCGACGATATAGAGATTGGCAGTGGTTCGTGCATTGGTGCAGGTGCCGTGGTTACAAAGAGCATTGCCCCTAATTCAATAGTCGCCGGTGTACCTGCAAAGCCAATCAAGGCCGAGCTTCATCCGGAATACATACATAATCCCTGGCCTTTACCTTTTGATAAATAAACAAAACTATAACAGATATTTATTATGAGAAAACTTCTAACCCTTGTGCTTGGCGTTGCCGCATGTTTCGGTGCGTCGGCTCAGTATATCAGTCTGCAGCAGGGCACCACATTGGAATACAAGTCCACTTTGTATCAAGACAAAGACTCGATGACCCTCAATACTGTAGCCAAGATTTTAAGTGTTACCGAGGCCGACGGCGTTACCACCGTTCTCACTCAGAAGACTACACCTATGGAGAATACTCCATTAGGCGTGAAAACCGACACTACCACCACTGTATATACCGCTGCCGACAAGTCGACTAAATTCATTATGAGTACTGCCGAAGAAGCTAAGCAGGGCGTAATCAATATGATTAAAATGCAGATTCAGGCATCGGGTCAGTCGGTGAGCGTGGCCGATATGGACGATTTAGTATCTTCAATCCGTGCCAAAGGCGAATTAAGCATTACTCTGAATCCCGATATGGCTGCCGGTACTAAACTTCCCAACAAGAACTTGCGTGTGTCGGTTGGTCAAGAAACCATGTCATATAATATTTGGGAGGCTAAAGTTGAAGGTACAGAAAGCGTTACAACACCCGCCGGTACTTTCGATTGCCTCAAGGTCAGCTTTGTCAACCGCATCAGCGCAGGCCCTGAAAACCAGAAAATCAATGTCACAGAGTGGTTTGCTCCCGGCGTAGGCGCTGTGAAAATTCAGCAGACTCTCAAGGGTAAACCCGTTATGAACCAAGAGCTTGTCAAACTCGATGTGCCGCAGAACTAATCTGCATTCGAAATAAATTACAAAAAAAATAATCCAAACGGAGCATACCCGTTTGGATTTTTTTGTATCTTTGTGTCCCGTTATGAAATACGGTTTTGACAACGAGAAATATCTCAGAATTCAGTCGGAGCATATCCGCGAACGTATTGCCCAGTTTGGCAATAAGCTCTACCTCGAGTTGGGAGGTAAACTTTTCGATGATTTTCATGCAAGCCGCGTCTTGCCGGGATTCCAGCCCGACAGTAAACTTCGTATGCTTGCTCAGCTTGCCGACAAGGCGGAAATTGTCATCGTTATCAGCGCTAAAGATATCGAACAGAATAAGGTTCGCAGCGACCTCGGCATCACATATGATGAGGATGTTCTGAGGCTGCGCGAGGCCTTCCGCGACCGTGGTTTTGTGGTCGGTTCGGTGGTGATTACCCATTATAATGGTCAGACAAGCGCCGATGCTTTCCGTCGCAAACTTGAGCGCATGGGTATCGTTACCTATATCCATTATACTATCGAGGGATATCCTACCAACGTCGACCTCATCGATTCCGACGAGGGCTTTGGCCGTAACGACTATATCCGCACATCGCGCCCATTGGTAATTGTTACAGCCCCCGGCCCCGGCAGCGGTAAAATGGCAGTTTGCCTGAGCCAGCTTTACAACGAGCATAAGCGCGGTGTCGAAGCCGGATACGCAAAGTTCGAGACTTTTCCTGTGTGGAGTCTGCCTCTGAAGCACCCTGTGAATATTGCATACGAGGCTGCTACTGCCGACCTCAACGATGTGAATATGATCGACCCGTTTCACCTCGAAGCCTACGGCAAGACTGCTATAAACTACAATCGCGACATCGAGATTTTCCCGGTGCTCAATGCACTCTTCGAAGGCATCTATGGAGAGAACCCTTATAAGTCGCCTACCGATATGGGCGTGAATATGGTTGGTTTCTGTATCAACGACGATGATGTTTGCTGCAAGGCGTCGCGCGACGAGATTATCAGGCGATATTTCACCGCGCTAAACCGTATGGCGCAAGGCGAAGGCAACGAAGCCGAGGTAAACAAAATCGCTCTTTTGCTCAAACAGTCGAAAATCGAAATCAGCAGTCGTCTTCCGGTTGGTGCTGCTCGCGAACGTGCCGAACGTTCGGGCCGCCCGTCCTCGGCTATCGAACTTGCCGACGGTACGATTATTACCGCTGAAACAAGCGACCTGCTCGGCCCGAGTGCAGCGCTCATTCTCAACGCTATCAAATATCTTGCCGGTATCGATCACAAGGAAAAACTCATACCTCAGGAGATGATTGAGCCGATTCAAAAGACCAAAACCGAATACCTGCGCAGCCGCAATCCGCGCCTGCATACCGACGAGGTGCTGGTGGCTCTCTCTGTGCTCAGTACTCGTGTAGAGAACTGCCGCCTCGCTCTCGAGCAACTGCCTAAACTCTACGGCTGCCAGGCGCACTCTACTGTGATGCTCGGTGAGATCGACCATAAGATTTTCAACAAACTCGGCGTAGGCCTCACCTGCGACCCCGCTTTCAAGAAAAGATAATACGAAGAGTATTCAAAGTATAGACGTTACACCCAATTTTGCACCTAAACTGCAATATTGGGTGTAATTTATATATGCTATACATAAGGAAATTACAGCTATGGGAGAATATACTAAGGACAGCCCTACCCGGCAGCATAAAGACAATATGACCATGGCTGATAATAATGGCGAAACGATATTCGAATGTAATTTTACGGATGCATCTCTTTTCGACAGATTATCAGTCTGGTGTTTTAGCGTAGGCATGATATTGGTTTTTGCATTTATTCCCAAGCATGGATATGCATATCTCTTTGCTATCATCTTCAGCCTGATTTACGTGCTTGTTCCCTTATGTTTTGAGTTCATGATATATATGATACGGAAACGTAGCTTCATCAAACTTACAGATAACAATGAAATTTTGGTGAAACGTTGGATGTGCCGCAGCAAGTCATTTCCCATCGACAAGATAGAGAGCATACGCGTTGTAGATTTTGCTCGAACCAATACCGATAAGCTGACTCGTGACTATATGCTTCCAATGCCAATGGGCAAAGTAGATTTATATCCGTCGAACGGAGTCATAGTATTCTTTGACCGGAAATGGATAAAAAGTGTTCGCCCTATCTTTTTCAATCCCGCATATCCAGAGAAGTTCGCAACGGCTCTTGCCAAGAAATCGGGCAAACCCGTGTATAACAGCCAACAGGATTAGCCTTAGCCATACGTGCAATGGCGCCGAACGGCCAAATACGCTGCCCAAACCATAATCCGGGTCTCAACACACATATGCTCGAAGAGCATTACTTTACATAACCCCGGCATTACGAAGTTTGCCGGGGTGTGCCACGCCTCAGCCGAATAGTGTCGAAGACACTGCCCATTACACTTAGAGCCAAGCAGCTATCGCATTAAAAACCATTACCTAAATCATAAAACTGTCCTCTAAAGAGGTCGTATTAGCCCAATTAGTCCAACCATTTAGTAGAAAGTAATATTTTTGTCCCCTGCGTTGAGCTTTAGCGAAACACCCAATCATTGCGCATTTCCGCATGCCGGTACAAGATTAAAAAACAGGTCGACCGATTGGCCGACCTGTTTTTTTAATGGTAGGGATTACTTAGGCAAGGAAGCCGAGAAGTACACCGGCGGCAACTGCCGAACCGATTACACCGGCCACGTTGGGACCCATAGCGTGCATCAGCAGGTAGTTGGTCGGGTCGTACTCCAGACCGAGGTTGTTGGAGATACGGGCCGACATAGGCACTGCCGATACACCGGCATTACCGATAAGCGGGTTGATCTTCTTGCTATTGGGCAATACAAGGTTGAAGAGCTTCACAAACAGCACACCGCTCGATGATGCGATGATAAATGCCATGAAACCAAGTATGAAGATGAAGATTGTCTGCGGAGTAAGGAACTGCGAAGCCTGGGTAGAGGCACCTACAGTCATACCGAGCAGGATAGTTACGATATCGGTAAGGGCGTTCGATGCTGTCTTGGCAAGGCGTGTGGTAACACCGCACTCACGGAGCAGGTTGCCGAAGAAGAGCATACCGAGCAGAGGAATACCCGAGGGTACCACGAAGCAAGTGAGCAACATACCGACAATCGGGAAGATAATCTTCTCGTTTTGCGACACGGCGCGGGCCGGTTTCATCTTGATAAGGCGCTCTTTCTTGGTGGTGAACAAACGCATCAACGGCGGCTGAATCACAGGCACGAGGGCCATATATGAGTATGCCGATACCGCGATTGCGCCCATCAGGTTGGGTGCGAGTTTAGATGAAAGGAAGATAGCTGTGGGGCCGTCGGCACCGCCGATGATAGCGATAGCACCTGCCTGGTCGGGCGAGAAGCCGAGGGCAAGAGCAACCATGTAGGCACCAAAGATACCGAACTGTGCGGCTGCACCGATGAGCATCAGCTTGGGGTTGGCGATAAGAGCTGAGAAGTCGGTCATTGCGCCGATGCCAAGGAAAATCAGCGGAGGATACCAGCCTGCCGATACACCGTTGTAGAGAATGTTGAGTACTGATCCTTCTTCATAGATACCGATTTCAAGACCGGCCTCGGTGTTGAAGGGGATATTGCCGATAAGGATACCAAAGCCGATCGGAACAAGCAGCATGGGCTCGAAGTTCTTCTTTATGGCAAGCCAGATGAAGAACAGACCCACAGCCAGCATCACGAAGTTGCCGAACTGGGCATTGGCAAAACCGGTGAGTTCCCAGAACTGCACCAGATTTGATGAAATGAAATCTCCGAATGACATAGTGCGTGATGTTAATCGGATTATTCGATAGTAATCAGGGTAGCACCTTCGAGTACTGAGTCACCGGGATTGACGTTGACCGAAGCCACGCGGCCGTCGCGACCGGCGCGGATAGAGTTCTCCATTTTCATGGCCTCGAGCATAACGACTGTATCGCCTGCGCTTACAGTGTCGCCAACTTTGACTGCGATAGAAATAACCACGCCGGGCAGGGGGGCAACAACGCTACCCTTGCCGCCTGCTGCAGGCTTCGAAGCTATCACCTTTTCGCCGCTGGCTTTGCGGGGTGCGGGTGATGCTTTGGGGGTGCTTACTGTTACGCTTTTCGCCTTGGTCTGCTCGAGCTCTACTTTGTAGGGCACGCCGTTGACTTCGATCTGGGCGAAGTTGTCGTCTATATCGCCTACGGCTACTGTGTAGTTGTTGCCGTTGATTCTATACTTATATTCTTTCATTGTGTTTGAGTTGATTAAAATGTCAGCAACGAAGTGGTGGCACGGAGTTGGCGGTCGATAGCTGCTTGTTTCCGGCCATTTCCTTCATACTTGTTAGTTGTGCTTGTGGGTGGGAACCTGGCGAAGACCGTAGATCTTTGAGCTCCAGGGAGAGTAAGCACGTTTTACCTTGTTGATGGTAAGGATCGTGCTCTCGGTGTCGTGAGCGTTGAGGTGCTCGTAGAGTGCCATTGCGATAGCGGCAATTTCCTCGCCTGAGTCGTGCGAAGCGATTGTCTCGTCGGCCTCGTGCTTGCTTACACCGTGGGCACGCATCTTGTTCATCTTAGAGATAGCGGCACCGATTTTGCCTATGCCGTAGAACGACAGGCACAACAGCAGCAGGGCGCTGAATACGACAGCCATAGCCATAAGGGTCATGGCGAAGCCGTTTTCGTCCTGTTCGGCGAATAGCTCGATTTTGTTGTTGGTGTCTGTGATGATGTTTGCGCTCGAGGGGGTGATGTAGTCATCATTGCCACCGGTGCGCACTGCCCATTCACCGGCACCGTCTTCGGTGCGTGCCCATGTCTGGTTGGGGAGCAGCGAGGCGGGAATCACAACCTCGTCGATAAGGGTCAAACCGTCGGCATCGTAGATACCAATCCAGTTGTCCTGGCCGGGGGTGAGGGTAAAGCTGGTGTGGAAAGTACCTTTGTTAGGCTCGCCGTCGGCAAAGAAGAGCACGTGCTGACGGGCCGGTATCTCGGTGTTGACGTCGCCGAGTGGTACGGGATATTTGCGAGGGTTAGCCTTGTCGTTGGTGAGATAGACACTCGAGATTTCAAGAGGGGCGAAGTTGGAATTGAACAACTCTACCCACGCTCCGCGATTGCCGTACTCATCGACGATGCTGTTGTCGTTGGAAACCATTACTTCGTTGATACGCAGAGCGCCTCGGCTCTGGGCATCGACTGCAACGGTGGCAACGAGTGCAAGAAGGGCTACGCTTATTGTCGTGAATATGCGTTTCATATTGATTTACAGAGGTATGTTGCCGTGTTTCTTGGCGGGGTTTGTAACCTTTTTGGTAGCAAGCTGCTGCAGGGCGCGGATAACGCGGAAACGGGTGTTGCGAGGTTCGATAACGTCGTCGATATAGCCGTAGCGAGCTGCGTTGTAGGGGTTGCAGAATAGTTTGTTGTATTCTGCCTCGCGGTCTGCAAGTACCTTGGCGGGGTTGTCGCTTGCTTTTGCTTCTTTGGCGTAGAGTACTTCTACAGCGCCGGCACCACCCATAACGGCGATTTCGGCGGTAGGCCATGCGTAGTTCATGTCGCCGCGGAGCTGCTTGCAGCTCATCACGATATGGCTGCCACCGTAGCTCTTACGCAGGGTAACGGTAACTTTGGGTACTGTAGCTTCGCCGAAAGCGTAGAGCAGTTTGGCACCGTGGAGGATTACGCCGTTGTATTCCTGGCCTGTACCGGGAAGGAAGCCGGGTACGTCTACGAGGGTTACCAAAGGAATGTTGAATGCGTCGCAGAAGCGTACGAAGCGGGCACCCTTGCGCGATGCGTTGCTGTCGAGTACACCGGCGAGGAATTTGGGCTGGTTTGCAACGATACCTACGGCCTGACCGTTGAAGCGGGCGAAACCTACGATGATGTTCTTTGCGTAGTCGGCCTGTACTTCAAGGAATTCGCCGTTGTCGACGATAGCGCCGATAACCTCGTACATGTCGTAGGGTTTGTTGGGCGAATCGGGGATGATTTCGTTCAGGCTGTCTTCCAGACGGTCGATCGGGTCATTGCATTCAACCAGGGGAGCCTCTTCGAGGTTGTTCTGGGGAATGTATGTGAAGAGTTTGCGGATGATCTTGATTGCGTCTTCGCCGTCTTCGGCTGCAAAGTGGCATACGCCGCTCTTCTTAGAGTGTACGTCGGCACCGCCGAGTTCTTCTTGGGTAACGTCTTCGCCGGTAACGGTCTTTACTACCTTCGGGCCGGTGAGGAACATGTAAGAGATGCCCTTGGCCATGATAGTGAAGTCGGTTAGTGCGGGTGAGTAAACAGCACCGCCTGCGCAAGGACCGAGAATGGCTGAAATCTGGGGAATTACACCCGATGCCATGATGTTGCGCTGGAAGATTTCGGCATAGCCTGCAAGAGCGTTGATGCCTTCCTGGATACGTGCGCCGCCCGAGTCGTTAAGACCGATTACGGGTGCTCCCATCTTCATAGCCATATCCATGACTTTGCAGATCTTCAGGGCCATTGTCTCGGAAAGACTGCCGCCGAATACGGTGAAGTCCTGAGCGAATACGTATACCAGACGGCCTTCGATTGTGCCGTAGCCGGTAACGACGCCGTCGCCGAGATATGATTTCTTTTCCTGACCGAAGTTTGTGCAACGGTGGCGGACAAACATGTCGAGCTCTTCAAACGATCCTTCGTCGAGGAGCTGTGCGATACGTTCGCGGGCTGTGTATTTGCCGCGTTCATGCTGTTTTTCGATGGCTTTTTCACCACCGCCGAGACGCGCTTCGGCGCGAAGCTCGATGAGTTCTTTTACTTTTTCGAGTTGGCTGCTCATAGTTGTGTTAAAAAAACGCTAAGCGACTGTAGACGCGGCCGTTTGGATTGGGGCGCCTGCAGTCGTTGGTAGCCTGTGGTTATATACTGTCAACTTCCGGTTTCGAAAGTTAATGGTTTATTCTTTGTGATTACTGCGATGCCTTTGACCGTGGCCTATGGCATCGAACTGAATTTATTTGTTGGGGTCCTCGCAGAGTTCTACAAGGGTACCTACAGTCGATTTCGGGTGAAGGAAAGCGATGTTGAGGCCTTCAGCACCTTTGCGGGGTGCTTTGTCGATCAGGCGGCAACCTTTGCCTTCGAGTTCGCCGAGGGCGTTGGCTACGCCGTCTTCAACTGCGAATGCAATGTGCTGGATACCGCCGCGGCCACCGTTGGCTGCGATGAATTTGCTGATTGCGCTGTCGTCGGCTGTGCCTTCGAGAAGTTCGATTTTGGTCTGACCTACTTTGAAGAATGCTGTGCGCACTTTCTGATCAGGTACTTCTTCGATTGCGAAGCATTTGAAGCCCAGCATATTTTCGTAGAAAGGAATGGCCTCGTCAAGCGAGGGTACGGCGATGCCGATGTGTTCGATATGTGATATATCCATGGTGTATGTGATAATTTAAGTTTCTGTTTATTACAGTGCAAATTTACACAAAATGTCGATAAAAAACACCTTTTGCCGTGGAAAATTTTTCACGACAAAAGGTGTATATTCCTTTTGATGATATTAATTTGCTGTTTATCAGTCGTTTGATACCGGTATTGGGCGTACAAAAGCCTCTCGGAACGAGACCATTGTCTCGGTCGATGCAATCTCCAGCTGGCGTGTTCGTTCGCGTATGATTGTGAGCATGTCGTGGTTGTCGCGGGCATAAAGTTTTGCAATAATATCAAAGCGTCCCGAAACAATATGGCACTCGGTGATTTCTTCGATTTTACTAAGCTCTACGGCAAGGTTTTCGACATCTGTGCCCGGCAAGGCATTGATGCCAAGATAAGCCACTACGGTAAATCCCACGGCTGAAGGCTCGATATTGCAGTGCGATCCGTTGATTACCTTGTTGGCCATTAGGCGCTGCACGCGCTGGTGTACGGCGGCTCCGGACACACCGTTATCTCTTGCGATTTCAAGGTAAGGGGTGCGGGCATTGGTACTCAAGGATGTCAGGATGCTCAAATCGAGGTTGTCAAAGTACATGCGGTTCATCGTGGCGAAAGAATAGTAAAAATTAAAATGACTGATGGCTTATTTGCTGCAAATTTAGGGAAAATTTTAAAAATCTGCAACCGCTTAATATTGATTATTGAAATTTTTATGCAAAAAAATGTAAAAAATTACTAAGGGCAGCGATTGTTTTGGCCAATCGCTGCTGATGTGGATTATTAGTCAATAAGTAACTCGCAAAAATTAGCTGCGAGTGATTTTTGAGGATTATTCGAGCGATTTTTGATTGAATACGAAGGAGTGTAGCGAGCTACACGACTGAGTATGAAAGCAAAGAGAGCCGAATAATGCCAAAAAGCGCCGCAGCCTCATCGAGATACAGTGAATCTTAAAAATATAAACTAATTTTTAAGAGTTACTTATGTTGAATATTAGCGGCTATGTGTCGATGCGGCGCCCTCAGTTTTGGAGCGTGAATTCGTCGGCATCGTTGAAGGCCGGGAATGTGTGGCGGTAGTGATCCTGTTTCTTACGACTTAGGTCTGCGACTATAAACGGCCCGACCTGTGTACCCACGGCCTTGCCGCGGTAGTCGAATATCTGTGTCAGGCCGTCGTACTTGCCGAAGTTGTCGCTGCCGCCGCGGTCTGCCGCCACAACAGAGCATTGGTTTTCGATTGCGCGGGCGATTGCAAGGTGGGTAAAGGCATAGCCTCGGGCCTGGGGCCAGCTCGACGGCACAAGCAAAATGTCGTAGTCGGCATTGCGGCATCGGCTCCATACCGGGAAGCGGAGGTCGTAGCAGATAATCATCGACACATTCCAGCCCCTGAAGCGGACTATAGGCATGCGGTCGGTGCCGGGGGCGAAAATCTCAGCCTCAGATCCTATTGAAAATAAATGTCGTTTGTCGTAGAATGTCTCGTCGCCGTTGGGCTCGATGAAGAATCCGCGGTTGTAGAGGTGCGGCGGGGTGAATGCAAGATAGCTGCCTGCAATTGCCACCGAATACTCTGCAGCAAGCGATTTTAAGAAGTCGATCGTAGGCCCTGTGTTGCGTTCGGCGAGTTCTGTGAGGGTGTCGGTATCCGGGTTATATCCTGTCGAAAAAAGTTCGGGCAAAACTACGATGTCAGTGCCTTCGGGCAACGACATCATGGCATTGCGAACGGCTTCGAGATTGGCCTCTTTCTCTGCCCATTGTATGTCAAGAGGCAGAGCTGCTACTCGAAGCATGTCGGTAAAAGTGTTCATTCGGTGGTGAATTTGTCGGGGTGTTTGCCCTTGTACGGCCTATAGAATTCTTTTATCCTTCTCATGTCGGTGTCGACATCCCCGGTCGGCTCGAAGGTGTGTTCGATCATTATGTTCTTCGTTGCAAAGTCGAGCACTCCGAGCACGATAGGCACATTGGCGGCCTTGGCTATGCGCAGGAAGCCGGTGTGCCAGTCGGAGGTGCGGCTGCGGGTTCCTTCGGGGGTTATGGCTATGGTTAGCCTGTCGGATTCGTTGAACATCTCGGCTACAACTTCTGTCAGAGGCCTCTTACCTTTGTGGCGACGAGGCACGGCAATTCCGCCTATGGCGCGGAAAAAGCATCCCAAAGGCCAGAAAAACCAGGTGTCCTTCATCAGAAAACCTGCTTTGCGCCCAATCGAGGTATAGGCAAGTTCGCCCAAAATGAAATCCCAGTTGCTTGTATGCGGTGCTACGCATACTATGCATTTGGGGTAGTCAGGTATCGTGATAGATACCTTCCACCCCAGCATGCGCAGTATGGCTGCCGATAGCTTAGCCATTGGCTACTTTTTTGAGAATCAGGCGAACGTCCTCGGGCAGGGCTGCGTTCATCCGTTTGATTATTTCTTCTACGTCTTTATAGAATTCGGCCATAAGGGCGCTGTATGCCTTGCTGAAATACTCGCTGCGGGCGCGTGTGTATTCGCCTTTGTCGGCAAAGTCGCTGCGCGAGCGGTCGAAGGCAATGCTCAGGCGGCGGAGGGTGCCGAGCTGCAGCAGGGCGCAGTCATATACTATCTGCTCTACGTCTTTGGGGTTGATCTGGGGGAAGAGCTCGCCGGCGTTAACCATGTCGAGGGCAAGGCCGCCACAGGTGTTGCGGATAATTTTCTTCAGGTCGCGTTTGTTGGACATGTCTTTTAAGGTCTTTTAGGTTAATTGATAGAGCTGAGGAGTTTTTTCAGAGCGGGCAGGGTAGGGGGGATGATAGCGGGGTTGCGCTTTACCGACATAAACCTTGCCAGCTGGTGGGGCATTTCTATCGCTGAGCCCGTGATACGGGTCATGATATCAAGTTGTTTGGCCGGGTGGCCGGTGGCGAAGACCACTTTGGGAGCATTGCCGTTGTCGATTTTCTTTGCTGCAGCATATGCTACCGCCCCGTGAGGGTCGATAGTGTAGTTGTGGCACGAACGAAGACTGTTGATTGTGTCGGCAATCTCGTCGTCGTTTATACTTTCAGGCGCCAATATATCCTTGCGCATAGCCGTAAGGTCGCCATTGTAGAGATGTCTCAGTCGTGGCCAGCCCGAGGGGTAGCTCATGTCGATCGACGGGGCAAACGATTGCTCGGGGCGGGTGTTTTTGCGTTCTTCACCGGCAAGTAATGGCGCGAATTGATTGTTTGTCGCCGTTGCTGCTGCAATCATGCCCATGGGGCAGCCTATTCGTTTTGCCATGGCGGCGGCAACTACGTTGCTCATATTGCCGGCAGGCATCGAGTAAAGTGCCTCTTCGGCATTGGCAACATCGAGAGCCTTGAGCTTTGCGTATGCGTAGAGGGCAAAGGTTATCTGCGGTATGAGGCGGGCAATGTTGATTGAGTTTGCTCCGGTGAGGTTGTATTCGTTCAGCGATGAATCCGCAATCGCGTTTTGCACGAGCCGTTTGCAGTCTTCTACCGAACCAACTATCTCTACCGGGTGTATATTTTCGCCAAGGGCAGTCAGCTGTGCCATTTGTGCACGAGACAGTTGCCCCTTGGGGTATAATACCGACACGCTGATGCCGTCGAATTTAAACAGACCGTTTGCCGCTGCCGCTCCGGTGTTGCCCGTTGTGGCCACAAGCACATTGCGACGGCAGTGTGAGTGGGAATCCAGCGTATGCATCAGCCTGGCCATAAAGCGTGCTCCGTAATCTTTGAAGGTGAGGGTAGGGCCGTGGAAGAGTTCGAGCAAATATGTGTTGTTGCCGATTGCTACCATAGGGGCATCGAAGGAAAATGAGTCGTCGGTAATCGATTTTAGTGTGGCGCTGTCGATATCCTGCCCGAAAAATGTGTTTGCCACCACGAAAGCTATCTCTCGCAGTGTCATTTCCCCTATGTTGTTGAAATATGCCTTTGGCAGAAGGGGTAGCTCGGCGGGCATAAACATGCCGCCGTCTGTCGCTACGCAGCGGTTTATGGCCTCTCTGAGGCCTACCGGCGTGGATTGGGAGTTAGTACTTACGTATCGCATCTATCAATAGAACGCAAGTTTCTGTCATTTGTTTTAGGTTGCCCGCAAAATTTAGCCGCTTCGGGTTACTTCTATCTTTTTACTAAAAAAGGGATAGCTGGGCGTCCGAATCCGGTTTGTGGGGCTTGCGGGGTGGCTCGGTGTAGCCGAATTCGGTATCTTCTGCCCTGAGTGGGGTTACATTGGGGCCGGGCTCGGATACAAACCAGTCGGGACATTCGAAGTCGTCTTCGATTGCGGCTATTTCGTCGGCTACTTTGTCAATGGTTTCTTGTGCATGCTCTTCGGCTTTGTCTGCCGATGCGGCATAGCCGAATAGGTTGGGGCCTTCGACTGCGGCAAGTTGTTCTTTTACTGCGGCAACTTCGTCGCGCAGGCGTTTATTGGCCGATTTGAGCTTTTCTATGCGCTCGTCGCGCTTGCGTATCATGGTTTCGACCTGGGCGAACTGTGCCTGCATTTCGGTTACTTCTTCGAGCAGCTTGCGTGCCTGGGCAAGTTCTTCGCAGTCGTTTTTATGAGCCTCGCGCTCGGTGCCAAGCTGTAACTGTAGGTCGTTATACATGCCCTGGCTCAGTTCGGCCTGTTGCTTGAGGTCGTCGATAGCCTGTCGCAGGGCGGCCTTCTCTTTCTCGGCGCTTTCTGTTATTTCGGCAATCTTTTGTTCGTATTCTGCCGCTGCTGTCGAATCGCTTTCAGGTCGGCCTTCGCCTGCAAGGCGCTGCTTCAGTTCCTCGATTTCTTTCGACATTTCCTCTACGACACCGGGCTGGATGTCGGCAACCTTGAGTTTGTTGAGCAGGCTCTTGTTCTCGAGTTCGAATTGTTCGCGCTCGGCTTCGAGGCGTTCAACCTGTCCTTCGAGGTCGGTTACGCGGTCGGCCATGGCTCTGCGGCGTCGGTCGGCGCTAAGCTGTTGCTCTCGTATCGATGTGCGTTGCTGTTCGAGCTGCTGCATTTCGTTGCGCAGTTGTTCTGCATCGCGTTTCGAGGCCTCTACTTGGTTGCGGAGTTTTGCTTCGGCATATTGCTCGGCCTGCTTTACAAGGCTGTCGAGATATTGGTCTACAGATTTGTCGAGCGATTCGGCAAGGATGCGCTGCTGGGTCTGTGGGTCGACGCTGCGGTTCAGAAAGTCGGGCAATGCCTGGTTGAACACTGCTACCGCGCCTTCATAGATTTTGGCTTTCATCTCAGCCGATACAGCCAAGGTCGGTGTTTCCGACGACGTGTCTTCGGCATTTTCTTCGCCGGTATGGATCTGTATGTCTACATCTTGGGTGATGTTGTCGTCGATATCGAAAAGGTCTTCGTCTGTTCCGAAGCCGAATGCGCGTTTGACTGCGTTTATGAAGCTCATTGTATTGGATTTTCTGGGTTAGGGTTGGTGGTAATGCCCGGTTTTGTTACTGTGCCGAGGCCCGATCGTCCGTTGACTGCAATCGCCAACGGCTCGTCGAACGATACTATACGTACTGTGCCGTCGTCGTATTCTGCGGGCATTGCATCGAGGAAATCGCTGTCGTAAAATCCATTTCCGCCATTGCTGTCAATGGTAAAGTAAGCCACGCCGAATGATGTCAGGTTCTGGAAGAAGTGTGTGCCTTGGCTGGGCTCGATTCTGTAGCCGGGCAGCGATGCTTCGGCTATGAGGCGTGCCGCTGAGATATCAGTCCAGCGAACCGGTATGCCAAGCGACGAGTCCGACGAGCCCCAACGGCCCGGGCCGATGAGGATATATCCCTCGCCGCGAGCCGCAAAGTCATCGTTGATGCGGCGTATGATGTCTACCGTCTCGTTGTTCTTGAACGAGTCGAACTTGTCAGGCCGTACGTATACTATACTCTTTACGCCTTCAATCATGCCGTTGCCCATGGCTGTATTACTGCGTAATATCAAATCCTCGTCCGGGCGCTCGAGCACATTGTCGCTGATAAGGTTTTTCTTGTCTACAATCGGGCGTATCTGCAACCAATAGATATGGCCTTTGATGCCGTTTTCGCCTGGTTTGGCTGCGATGTTTGCGGCAAACTCTATCTCTATGGGCCTTTGCATGGCCATTTGGCCTTGCTTGAGCATGAAATCGAGGGCTTCGGCTACCGGGAGGGCTTTGTCGCGTAGAATGTTGGCAAATGTCACAACGCGTCGTCCACGGCCTTCTTCGAAGTCCTTGAGCATACCGTCGAGGTAGTCGTAAGTCGATACCATATAGCGCAAAGCTCCGGTATTTGCGAAGTCCTGCACATTTTTCATCACAAGGTTGGAGCCTTCGTCGAGCTTGACCGAGAATGCCTCAGCATTGCCCGGCTCAACCGGTTTGATAGCGAAAAGCTTGGTCTGGGTGTCGCGAAGTGCGAGGTCGAGGGTCGAGGTCTGAAGGGCGTGTTCTGCATGCAGGGGCGAGAATCTCAGCCCTCGGCCACCGTCTACAATATATTTGCCAAGGCCGATAGCTATTTCCACTACGCCGTCTTCGGGCTGTTCCTCGCCGAGGGTGTAGTAGTTGAGCGAACGACCAACGCCCGAGAACGACGGGAAGTAATATCCTCCACGGTCTTCGCCTACGACCTCTTGTATGATTACGGCCATTTTTTCCTGGTCGATCACGTTGCTTGTAGCAGTCATGTAGGTTTTGCTGGCTGCATAGAATACCGAAGCGTATACACCCTTTATGGCATCTTCGAGCCATGCAAGGCGCATGGCGGAGTCTGATGTATAAGGCACCATATAGGTCGCGTAGATACCGGCGAATGGCTGGTAATGCGAGTCTTCGAGCAGGCTCGAACTGCGTACGGCAAACGGTCTGTCTACCACATCGAACAGCGCTAAGAAGTCTTCTTTGAGCCTCTCAGGCAGCTTTGCTGCAAGGAATGCCTCGAGTATTTCCTGGTCGGAGGCATCGCTCAGCGCGAGGGGGTAGAGCTTGTTACTGCTCATAAATTCATCAAAGACATCCGTACACAGCACTACTGTTCGCGGTATGGATATGGCCATACCGTAGAAGTTGTCGCATACCGGGTTCTTCTTGATGATAGAGTCGATAAATGCAAGGCCGCGACCTTTGCCACCGAGACTGCCCTGACCGATGCGGGCGAAATTCGAATAATGGTCGAAACGGTCTTTTTTGAACACTGCAACCACACCGCGGTTCTTCATCTTGCGGTATTTGATAATCAGGTCGAAAAAGAGCTGTTTTACCGCAGGGGCTTCTTCGAGCGATGTGAAGTGGTGGCGTTTCACCACGTCGGCGATAGGGAATAGGGCGCGGGAATAAAGCCAGCGCGATATATCGTTGTGCGACGCATGGTAGAGTAGCGATTCTGCCGGTATCTTAAAGACATTTTCCTGCATGTCCTTAAGATTGCGGATCGTCATTATCGGGCTGTTGTTCGCCGGGTTTCGGATTATAAAATCGCCAAATCCGAAGTTGGCCATGATAGCCTCGCCAAGGTCGACCGGGAGTTTCTTTGAGTTTTTATCGATGAAAGTTCCACCGAAATCTTTTACAGCTTCGGCATTCGAACTTTCCGATGATTCGATAATCAGTGGCAGGTAGGGGTCCTGGCTGCGTAGCCATTCGGCAAGGCGTATGCCGGCATGTTGGTCTTTTTCGCCGCCTCGGGCAAACGAAACGTCGCTGATTACGCCGAGCATCTTGCCGCCATAGCGTTCGTAGAGGTCTACTGCTTCCTCGTAATTGCGGGCGAGCATCACCTTGGGGCGACCGCGCATTCGCAACATTTGCTCGTGCTGGTTGAGGGCTTCGGTCGAAAAGAGCATTGACTGTTTGAGCAGGAATTTGTAGATATGCGGCAGCACCGACGAATAGAAGCGCACTGAGTCTTCCACAAGCATAATCATCTGCACCCCGACATTGGTCACGTCGTCGGCATTGAGCTTGTCTTCAAGCAGCTTTATGATTGCCAGCAGAAGGTCCATGTTGCCGAGCCACGAAAATACATAGTCTACGGCCGACAGGTCTTGCATTGCCAGGCGGCGGGATACTTCTTTGCTGAAAGGGGTCAGTACCACGATTGGCACAGACGGATGTCGGTCCTTGATTGTGGCGGCGCCCTCGAAAGTGTCGCTGATGTCGCTGCCGGGCATGGCGATGATGAGGTCGAACGGCTTGCTTGCCATTGCTTCCAGAGCCTCGTCCATGGTCGATACGCGCGTCACTCGCGGGGGCGAACTCAGGTTCAAGGCTACATATTCATTGTACAGCTGTTCTTCTACGCGGCCGTCTTCTTCCATCATAAATGCATCGTACGGCGAGGCAACAAGCAACACATTGAATACTCGATGTTGCATCAATGCCTGAAACGATGTTTCCTTCAAGAACATGCGGCTTAGCGCTTCCTCATTCATAATTTTTAGTTTTTTACTGAGCAAATTTAGCAATTAATATCTGCATAGGCAAAATTTGACCGAATTATTTATCAATGAAAAATAAGTTATAGGGCGCTTTGTGTATCATTATTGCCGTATCATTTCGATATACCCTTTATTATCGCCATTTTTTTTGTCTATAAGAGCGAAATTTGCTAATTTTGCAGCCTATTACCAATCGACAAACAACAGTGAGCAAGCTCTCGCTTGCTAAACTTGATTCAGTATAATAAAATGAACGAACTGCCGCAGAAGTACAATCCTCAGGACGTTGAGGATAAATGGTATGCTTACTGGCTCGAACACAAGCTGTTTCACAGCGAGCCGGATGCCCGCGAACCATATACTATCATCATTCCCCCGCCTAATGTGACCGGAGTGTTGCACATGGGCCATATGCTCAACAACACTATTCAGGATATCCTTATCCGCCGTGCTCGTATGCAGGGTAAAAATGCTCTATGGGTGCCCGGAACTGACCACGCTTCGATTTCTACAGAGACCAAGGTGATAGAAAAACTCGCTTCGGAAGGAATCAAGAAGACCGACCTTACTCGCGAGGAATTCCTGCGCCACGCTTGGGATTGGACCGAGAAGTACGGCGGTATTATCCTGAAACAGCTGCGCAAGCTCGGTGCTTCTTGCGACTGGGAGCGAACCGCTTTCACCATGGACCCCCTGCGTAGCGAAAGCGTCAACAAGGTTTTCAACGACCTGTTCGAGAAGGGCCTGATCTATCGTGGAAAACGTATGGTAAACTGGGATCCTCAGAACCGTACAGCTATCAGCGATGACGAGGTGTATTTCGTAGAGGAGCAGTCTAAACTTTACTATCTGCGCTACTATTTGGCCGAAGAACCGGCTCAGCTCAATACCCCCGAGGGTTGCGTGGTACACACCGACGCCGATGGTCGTCACTATGCCGTTGTTGCAACAACACGTCCGGAGACTATCATGGGCGATACCGCTATGTGTATCAACCCCAAAGACCCCAAGAATCAGTGGCTCAAAGGCTGCAAGGTCGTTGTGCCTCTGGTCAATCGTGTGATTCCGGTAATTGAGGACCGCTATGTTGATATCGAATTCGGTACCGGTTGCCTTAAAGTCACTCCCGCGCACGACAAAAACGACTTCATGCTCGGTAAGACCCACAATCTTGAGACTATCGATATCTTCAACGAGGACGGTTCGGTGGCCCCGGTGGCAGGCATGTATGTTGGCATGGACCGCTTCGATTGCCGCAAGGCTATCGCAAAGGACCTCGAGGCTGCCGGGCTGCTCGAAAAGACCGAGGATTATGTAAACAACATCGGCCTTTCGGAGCGTACCGGTATTCCTGTTGAGCCCCGTCTGTCGCTCCAGTGGTTCGTCAATATGAAGCACTTTGCCGAAATTGCAATGGGTCCGGTAATGGACGATTTAATCCGCTTCGTCCCCGACAAGTACAAGACCACATACCGCATTTGGCTCGAAAATATTCAGGACTGGTGTATCAGCCGTCAGCTATGGTGGGGTCACCGTATTCCGGCATATTTCTATGGCAACCCCGAACTCGACAATACCGAGGATGCTAAATATGTTGTTGCCCTCACTCCCGAGAAGGCGCTCGAGAAAGCGCGTCAGGAGAGCGGAAACCCCGACTTGACTATCGACGACCTTCGTCAGGACCCCGACGCCCTCGATACCTGGTTCTCGTCGTGGCTGTGGCCGATCACTCTGTTCGACGGCATCAACCGCCCCGGCAACGAGGAGATAAAGTATTACTATCCCACCGCCACCCTCGTTACAGGCCCCGATATCATCTTCTTCTGGGTCGCTCGTATGATTATGGCCGGTTACGAATATGCAGGCGACAAACCTTTCGAAAATGTTTACTTCACCGGTATCGTTCGTGATGCTATTGGCCGTAAGATGAGTAAGAAACTCGGCAACTCGCCCGACCCCCTCGACCTTATCCGCGACTATGGTGCCGACGGTGTGCGCATGGGCCTGATGCTCGCTGCCCCTGCCGGCAACGACATCATGTACGACGACAAACTCGTAGAGCAGGGCCGTAATTTCTGCAACAAGATTTGGAACGCCTTCCGCCTCGTCAAGGGTTGGGAAGTGGCTGAAACCGAGCAGCCCGAACTAAACGCTCTCGCTGCACGCTGGTTCGAAAGCCGTCTCAACGAGGGTATTGCCGAAATCGAAGACCTGTTCGGCAAGTTCCGCATCAGCGAAGCTTTGATGACTGTTTATCGTCTTTTCCGCGATGATTTCTCGGCATGGTATCTCGAAACCATCAAGCCTGCCTATGGTAGCCCCATTGATGCCACTACATTCGCCCAGGTTGAGAAATTCTTCGATAGCCTGTTGCGCATGCTGCATCCCTTCATGCCCTTTATCACCGAGGAACTATGGCAGGCTCTTGCTCAGCGCAAGGAGGGCGAGTCGATTATGTACGCCTCTATGCCCGCTGCAGGTGAAATCGATGCTGAAATCCTCGCCCGCATGACTATGGCCCAGGAAATCGTCAACGGCGTTCGCGGTGTTCGTGCCCGCAAGAACATCTCGCCCAAAGAAGTACTGCCCCTCCTCGTTCTTGGCAACCTCGACAGCGAGACAGCTCTCTTTGCAACCAAACTTGCAAACCTCGGCGAAATAACTGTTAATGCAGCTAAAGACGCTTCGGCTGCTTCGTTTATGGTTGGTACGCTCGAATTCAACGTGCCCCAGACAACAGCTATCGACGTCGAGGCCGAAACCGAGCGTATCAACAAGGACATCGCTTACTACGAAGGTTTCCGCGACTCTGTAAATAAGAAACTCAGCAACGAGCGTTTCGTATCGAAAGCGCCTGCTGCAGTTGTCGAAGCAGAACGCAAAAAACTTGCCGATGCCGAAACCAAGCTCGCTGCTCTTCGTGCTTCGCTCGAAGCTCTCAAGTAATCTCGCAATTCGCTTGCCAATGAGCCTTAGGCAGCAAGCATCATAAGCGATAATCATCAACACCCTGCCGCTTTCTACAAACATTTCAAGCGGCAGGGTGTTTATTTTATTACTATGGCTAACTATACAATTCCGGACTCTGAATTAGATTCTTTCTCCGACGACATCCGCAAGGATTTTATATACTGGCGTAATATTATGTACGACCGTGTTCACTTCAACATGGCCGACAGCATTATCCATGCCCGCTCGCATTGTGAACGAGTTCTACTCTATAGTCTTATTATGGGAAAGGAACTTATGCCCGATGATTCTCGTGGCCGCATGGCCCTCGCCATAGCCTCGGTATTCCACGATACCCGCCGCCTCGACGAATATATCGACACCGGCCACGGTGCCAGGGCTGCAGCCTATTATAAGCAGTTTACTGATGTCAATCCCGATATACCCTATATCCCCGAGGCTGCAATGTCAATACGATTCCACGACCTCGACGATGACCTCGGCATTGTATCAATCGAATGCAATCTTGGTGATGATGTGCCTCGCGGACTCGAAGTGTACAGTATTTTCAAAGATGCCGACGCCCTCGACCGCTGGCGACTCGGCCACCGTGGCCTCAACCCCGCCTTTCTCCGCACAGAAGTATCGCGCCGACTTATAGACTACGCAAAGAACCTCGTAATCAAAACGATGAACCCGCGCATCCGCCTCAACATCCAACGCCTCGTCGACGAATCCTTAGATAAAAACAACCAATAAAAAACTGTCTTTCTGTCTTTCTGTCCAAAAATCCCCAGGCAAGCGCCATAATTTTTGTCTCCAGCGTCGAGCTTTAGCGAAGCCCCCCGGCATCGAAAAAACCTGTCTTTATGTCTTTCTGTCCAAAAATCCCCAATCAAGCGCCATAATTTTTGTCTTCAGCGTCGAGCTTTAGCGAAGCCCCCGGCATCGAAAAAACCTGTCTTTCTGTCTTTCTGTCCAAAAATCCCCAATCAAGCGCCATAATTTTTGTCTCCGGCGTCGAGCTTTAGCGAAGCCCCCGGCATCGAAAAAACCTGTCTTTCTGTCTTTCTGTCCAAAAATCCCCAATCAAGCGCCATAATTTTTGTCTTCAGCGTCGAGCTTTAGCGAAGCCCCCGGCATCGAAAAAAACTGTCTTTATGTCTTTCTGTCTAAAAAAACACCTGGCACACTCATTATGCATTCTACATTCTCCATTAAAAAAAACTCCTTTTGAAAATCCCCTAACAACCCTCCCCAACCCCACCTTATCTTTGCGGCTAAAAAACTATCCATGAAATACTACTCCCCATTTCAGCGATATTTAGGCCGCTCGCTACTCAAGCACGAACGGCGCATAATCGCTGCCCTCGAGTACTACCGCCAACACAAAACCATGCGGCGCGTACTCATCGTCGACCCGCCGGGTTACGACTCGCGCGAACTCCTGTGCCAATACATCCGCTTCGTTCACGACGTCCGCAAACCGACACTTTGGGCAATGGTCATGGCTCGCACACGACGCGACGCCCTCAAAGCATCAGGATACCGCAAAGCTCGCGACGGCGACTGGCTATTCACTGCCACCGGAATAAAACCCGACAACATCCGAGGCCGAACCTATAATTATGCACTACTTCTCGATGCCGACCGCTACCGCCCCCTCAACTCCGACGACGCTATCGCCCGAAAAAACTTTGGCAAAGCACTCGCCGCAGTAGCGCCGGTAATCCTGAACGAGGGCGAAAACTTCATCATAATCCACGTGCGAGGCGGCGACATGAGAATCCCGGCAATATACGACACCGACCCCGATCGCCCACACCCGGTCATCCTGCATCCCGAAGCAACCACCGGGCAAATCGCACTAATGATAATCCCACCTCGCGACGGCCCCACGCCGGAGATCATCCTCCCCACACAGAGCGAATCCCCCAACCAACCCAAGCGGTAGTCGACTCCGCGGCCCAAAGCCGAACCGTCGTCAAAGCGGTCATTGACATATTGTAAGCGAAATAATTTCCCTCTCATACACATCACCAAAAATCAAGCGAGGGTGTAAGTGCCATTTGTCGGCTCTTACACCCTCGCAGGTTATTTTAGAGGCTGATTATTAGTCCTGGGGTATAACTTCTTGCATGTAGATTGCATCAAGACTCCAGAGAGCTGCGTCGTTGGTGCTGATCTGAGTTGCTTCATCAAGTTGTGCGGGAACTTCGGGCACCTCTACCTTATAAATATAGAAGGGGGGTGCTACGGTGTGCTCGCTGGTGGTAAGCAGGTCGTGCCATGCTTCGTCGGCTGATTTCTTATCCTGGTTCTTCCATGCAGAGTAAGCGTGGAGACGCGATACGCGGAACTTGTTGCGCAGAATCTTGCGTGCCATTGCCTTGTAGTTGGTAGCGTGGTCGAGCCATGCGGCTTCCCATTCTGCATCGGGGATAAGGTCCATAAGTTCATTGTTGACCTCAAAGCCGCCCATGATAGTCATAAGGTGGTTGGTGGTCTGGAGCTTCGGATCACACTCGGTTGTGATAACGCCGGTGGCGGGGTCGTAGCCGAGGGCAAGAGGTCCGGTAAACATGCGGCTGGGAAGATTGCTGATGCTCTTCATGCCGGTGTGGATTTTATCGCGGTATGCGGTGTTGCCGGTGCGTTCCCACTCGGTCATCCAGTTGCCGGCGTATGCAAGCCAGTCCGGGCCGATACGCAGACGCGCGGGTGCTGTGCAAGGATATAGATTGCGAGGTTCGGCGAGACGCATCGGGTCGATAGTATAGAGCATCTGGTCGTTGTCTTTGACTGCTGTCATCAGGTCGCCGCTGCGGTCGTCGGTGGTGAGGTAGTACATGAACCTGTTGAATGGTGCCTGGCTGATACGTGCTTCTTTTGCACCGCATCCCCAGTGGCTCACATTGTGGCGGCTGCCCAGACCGGCATTGTCGCCAAAGTGATATACGTCAACTTCGCCCACGTGGCGGCCCATGGCCTCGGCCATGCGCCAGATGTCGGCGCGGCCGGTACGCAGGAAGCTGTACCAAAGCCACAGGTTGGAACCAAGCTCGGTATTATCCCAAGCAAAGCCGCCAACGTCGTATTTCCACTCGTGGCGTACAGGGTCGTAGGCATGCATGAAATCGCCATAGTGCCAGAATCCGTACCAGCCATTCTGCTCAACGGCTTTCTGATAGAAGTCGATATACTGGTCGAGACGGTCTTCGACTTTGGCGCGGCTCTCGGTAGAGCGGTCGGGAAGACTCCAGATACCGAATGCTCGGCGGTCATGGAGGTATTCAGGTGTCGGAAGTACGAGGCCGGGGGTGCTCATCGACTTGGCTTCGTCGGCAAAGTTTTTCTTGCCGAGGTAGCCATCGCCGGGGTTGATGATAAGGGTCGATGTGCGAGCGATGCCGTAGGGTGTGCTCATACCTTCCTGTACGTCTTCATAGGCTGCGATAAGGTCGTGGGCCTTGTTGTCGTAGTGGCGAAGGTCCATGGGTTCTGATTCGGGGCTCCAGAGCCATGCGGTCACTGTTGCCTTGGGGGTGGTTGCGCCCGATACCTCGAGGGTTGAGGGATATGACTCCCAGAAGTCCTGAAGCTGAATGCCAAGGCCGCCGGAAACATCGCCTACAAAAGCATAGCCGTCGGCGCGTGTGCCGGTCTGCGTTCCAATCCAGGGATTGGTGTCGTGGGTGCGCTTGCGGATTGTGAAGCCGTTGGGGTCGAGCTGTGAAAGGCGGAAAGCGTCCCACGAAGCCCAGTTGTCGATCAGGTGGTGACCTTTCTGGTCGAATGCGTCATACTCGGGGATGCGTTCGCCGAGCATCTGGCGCTCCTGTATGCTCATCTTCGATGTGTCGCCGGGAAGTACGAGTACTCGGCGGCCTACAAGGGGCTGCACCGGCTCGCTCCATACACCGCCGTTACCGGTAGAGAAGGCTACGTGGCGGTTGTAGAGGCTTTCGCGCATCGGTACATCGAAGCGTACGCCAAGCGAACGGATAAAGTCGGCGTTTTGGTCACCGTCGTAGAACATGGTGTAAACCATCTTCATCTCGGGTGTCGAACGGTAGAAGTAGAGGCGGATTGTAAACGGCAACCACTCGCGGCCATTGTCTGAGCGCAGTTTGCCCATTACTTTCACTACTGCGTGCTCCAAACCTTGACGCTCGATTAGTGCCGAGTCAACCTTGCTGACATAATTTACGAAGTCGATATGTTTTGTCGACTCTATCACGGGTTCGGACTGGGTAGAGCAAACAAGACGACCGTCTACAGCCACGCGTACACCGTTGCGTACGATGCTGTCGATCATGGCAGAGCCTTGCTTGGCGATGTAAGTGTCGGTCTCGCCGGTAGACACCTTGATCTCATTGCCAAGGTCTGTGGCGATATTTGCCGGAGCTTTCTTCGATGCTTTTTTCTTTTTGTCGCCTATGCGTACCTTCAGGCCGTTGGCCTTGGCTGGTACTGTTGCTGCCACGCCGCTCCATTTTACCGAACCGTCGGGCCAGTAGGCAAGGGGCCATGTGTCGGCGGCGATACGGTTGCCGTCGCCGTCGATAAGCTGAAGGTCGGTGGTAACGGTTACGCTGCCACGATCAAAGGGTACGCCAAACGATACGCCACGCTGTATGGCAGGAGCTTCGCCTATGCGGTGCAGGGGCACTTCTTTGGGCTGTACGGGCTCGCAGGTGTAGCTGAAATTTGCGATGCGGGCGCGGGCTGCGGTAGTGCGGAAGCCGAACCAACCCTCGGTCAGCGGCGACGGATCGCGGAAATCGACAATGCGTTCACCGTTGATAAAATACTGTACTCGGCCATTGTCGTTGGTTATCTTGATGTGATACCATTTGTTGGGTTCCAAAAGGTGGGCAGGATCTGTATACTCTTTCAGAATCTTGGGTCGGGCCGACTCATCGGTAATGCCGGCCTCGTTGCCGTCGTAGCGGCGGAAGCGGGTGGTAGAGTTGTGGTTGCCTCCGTAGCCGAGATAATAGAGCTGAAGAGAATAGCAGTTTACGAATATACCCTTGCGCCAGCTTTCGCGTTTGCGGAGGTTGTTGGGCGATTTTGGGTCTGAAGCCATCCAGAAGCAGTTCAGGTCACTAAGGCGGTCTCCTTCCTTGCCGGTATCGCAGATGCTTGCGTCATACTCGATTGTGGTGTTGCCGCTCATCTTTTCGTTGCGCCAGAGTGTTAGGCCCTTAGGTGCGAAGATTGTAGCGGTGTCTCCATTGAAAGTAACTTTATAGTCAGGCGATTCTGACTCTACATGCCAATACTTCTTGAAGCTCTTGGCATCGAGGCCCGAAGGTCCGTCCGATTTGGCGGCGTAAGCGCCAATCGAAAATCCCAATGCCAAAATAAGACATAGGATGTGCTTGATTGTTAGGTTATTAAGGTAGTTCATGGTTTATTATGATATTCTATCACAAAGATACGATATTTTACCAGTATAGCCAAATATTTAGCTATTAGTTTTCAACATGTCCGAGTCTCCAATTCTCAATCCGCTCTCGAATTGCTGCTCTTGGAAGCCGGGCGTTTATCGTTATAAGATATTCGAGCTTATCTGCAGCTACAATTGGAGATATAATTGAGTTGGCCACTAACTCGTCGAATAAGAATAATATTCCATGCACTTCTATGGACTGTAGTTCGGCATGTTTACGTAGCCTTCGGTCACCTGTTATCATAGGTACTCTGTGTCTCTTGGCGTAGTAACAGACCGAACAGTCCGGCAAAGATAAATTACCTGAAACAGAATGGAATTCAGCCACAATCTCCATTAATTCCTCGGCTGAAAATTTATTTACAATGATTTTTCCGGTTTCGACAAGTTCATTCACATCCCGGCTTTGAACAGGGTCGATTAACTCTGCTACTACAAAATCAACTGTATGTATCTTGTAAGGCAATTCGCACATAGGTTTCAACAAACCTATGCTATGCATATCAATGAAGATGTTTGTGTCGTTGACTATAATCTTCATTATTCAGACGAGTTGTAGTTTGTTCTTTACCTTGTCAACCGATGTGTTTAGTAGTACAGCGGCCTTGCTTAGCGATATTATCTCATCGGCCAACGCTCGATATACCATTCGTGCAAATCTCCCCGAGGTTTCCGGAATCGAGAATGATTTTTCTACAAGGACTCGGAAATCCGGATAACACTTTTTTTTCTTAAGGTAACCGTTATAGCGCCGATTGGTGATAATTTCATTTCGGTTTAAGGCTGCCATTAATAAATCTATTGAGATGCCGAATTGTTTTTGTATGTCAGTGAGTTCGGAAAGCGAAATATCGTGACGATTCTTTCCAAGTCGCATGGTTAGTACAGTTGAGGGTACGAGCAGCTCGCTTGCAAATATATCGCATAGGTCTTCAATTTGTTTAGGCGATGCGTTTTCACCAAACCTCATAACTAGGTGGCCGAGTTCATGAAGCAAGGTAAATCGTTTATGCTCATATCCAAGGCCTGAGTTTATCACTATCAGTGGTATATTATCGTTTGCATATCCGCTAAGGCCTTCAAAAGAGTCGTCTTCGGCTATTTCAATAATTTTAATACCGTTATCTTCAAGTACTTCGATAACATTTGAAATGCCGTCGATACCAAGACCGAGCTGTATTCTTATTGTATTAGCAGCGTTGGCCGCATCTTTGTCATTTGCCACTGTAAGATTTTCGAGTGTGTAATCAGACTCGGACCCGCACAGTTGCTCAATTTCGAGATACCGCTCCAGTTCTTCGCGTACTTTCTCTTTTACAGACGTGGCTTCTTTCTTGGAGAATCTACTTTTTTTGAGGAACATGACCTTGCTCACCTCTACTGTGAATGGTCGGAAAAAATAATCCGGTTTTACACCTAAGGCCATGCCAAGAGAAATCAACATCCCACTGTCGGGCATTGATTGTCCTTTCTCATATTTATTGATAGCCTGACGCGTCACGGTAGGATGAACCGACTGAGCCAGTTCTTCCATAGTAATGCCTTTGATCAAGCGTGCCTGATTAAGTCGTTTTCCAAATATGCTGTTAATATCCATGTTTCTTATCCTCTATGTTTGGTTGACAAAGTTACGAAATTATTCTTATTTGTCAACCAAACAAAGGAAAGAAAGTTCATCGATGCAAGGCGATTTTCGTGGCTAATACGCTCTATTAGCGAAGGGTAAATTTCAGCGTTGTGACATTTGTGCTTGAAGGGCCTGCCATGATGAGGAACTCGCCGGGCTCGGCAACGTAGTCGAGATTGTAGTTGTAAAACTTGAGGTCGTCGGCTGTAATGTCGAAAAATACCGTGCGACTTTCTCCCGGTCTGAGCGAAATACGCTCAAAGTGTTTGAGTTCCTGAACGGGGCGCGATATGCTGCCAACAAGGTCGCGGGTGTAGAATTGCACGATTTCGTCTCCGGCCCTGTCGCCTGTGTTAGTTACCGTTACCGATGCGCGGATCTTGCCGTCCATATCCATTTCGGTGGCCGACAATTCGAAGTCGCTGTAAGCAAATGTAGTATAGCTCATTCCGAATCCGAAGGGGTAGAGCGGGGTATTGGGAGAGTCGACATAATTGCTGATATACTGTTGGAATCCGGTCCATGGCTGGTGGGGCGGACGGCCTGTAGAGAGGTGGTTGTAGTAGAGCGGTATCTGGCCTACATTGCGCGGCATCGACACCGGCAGCTTGCCCGAGGGATTGACATCTCCGAAAACGACGTCGGATATTGCATCGCCGGCTTCAGAACCTCCGAACCATACATTGAGAATCGCCGGTATACGTTCTGATTCCCATGTCATTACCGTGGGGCGGCCTGAGAAGTTGAGCATAACTACGGGCTTGCCGGTTGCTAATAAGGCTTCAAGGAGACGTTTCTGGGTATCGGGTAGTTCGAGGTCGGTACGGCTTGCCGATTCGCCGCTCGATTCCGACATCTCGCCTACGGCAGCAATGATTACATCGGCACGCGCTGCTACTTTCAGAGCTTCGTCGAGGAGCTCTTTTTCGCTGCGATTATCGCGAATGTCGCGCCCGAAGGCAACACCCTTTTCGGTGCGGGCATCTGAGTACACGTTCGACCCTTTGGCGTAGAGCACTTCTGCTTTCTTGCCGACAGCCTCGCGCATACTTTGTAGAAGTGTCTTATACTTGCTATGGTCGGCAGCCACGCACCATGTACCAGTAAGGTTTTCGGCTGTATTGGCCAGCGGACCGATAAGTGCAATCTTGCCTTGACGCTTTAGTGGCAGTAGATTGCCGTCGTTTTTGAGAAGTACAAACGATTTGGCGGCGGTGGCCCTGGCCTCGTCGCGGTTGGCTTTGGTGTAGATATCGGTTTTTTCTCGCGATAGATTATTGTACTTGTAAGGATTTTCAAATAAGCCCAATTTATACTTAGCCTCAAGTATATATCGTACGGCTCTATCGATTTCAGATTCCTTTACGAGTCCGTCGGAAAGAGCCTTTTTGAGCAGTTTTGAGAATGCGTTTGCAGCCATATCCATGTCTGTGCCGGCATTGAGGGCCATGGCTGTGGCATGTTCGGTATCGCCGAGGCCGTGCTGCGTAATCTCGCGTATCGAGTTGTAGTCGGTTACGACAAAACCGCCGAAGCCCCACTTGTCGCGTAGCACATCGGTTACGAGCCACTTGTTGGCCGTTGCCGGTATGCCGTCAACGATATTGAAAGAGGTCATCACGCTCCCTGCTCCGGCGTCGACGGCTGCTTTGTAGGGAGCGAAATATTCGTTGAACATCCGCAAGCGGCTCATGTCTACGGTGTTGTAGTCTCGTCCGGCCTCGGATGCGCCATATAAAGCGAAATGCTTGACGCAAGCCATAATGTTGTCGGCACTTTTCAGATCACCCTGATAGCCTCGTACCATGGCTGCAGCTATCCGGCTGCCCAGATAAGGGTCTTCTCCTGCACCTTCGGCCATGCGTCCCCAGCGGGCGTCGCGACAGATATCCACCATGGGGCTGAAAGTCCAGTTGACTCCGGCTGCCGAAGCCTCCACAGCTCCGATGTGGGCAGAGCGCTCCACGGCTGCCATGTCCCATGTGGCTGCCATGCCGAGAGGTATTGGGAAAATGGTCTCATAGCCGTGAATCACATCCATGCCGATGATAAGAGGTATTCCGAGGCGGCTTTTTTCTACGGCAATATGCTGAAGGGCATCGATTTTTGCAGCGCCTTTGATGTTGAATGTGCCGCCTACGTGCCCCTCGGCAACCGCTGCACCTATGTTGCTCGACATTGGCGAGCCGGTGACTATATCGTCGGAAGGCGGCAGGTTCATCTGCCCGATTTTTTCATCGAGGGTCATTTGCGACATGAGGCTGTCGATAAACGCATCCATTTTGCTGTCGTCGGAAGCAAACATGCCGACAGCAGGAATCATGGCCATAAGCAAGGCCTGTAACCGTGTTTTCATTCCATAGAGAAGGTGGGTTATGTCGTTATTCTGAAAGGGCTGATAACTTGACAGAAGACCAGCCGTTTCATAAGATCAAAATTTGAGCCCAAATATACGAAAATATCAGACTTACAGCAAATTTTGATCTAAAACGACATTATTATTTATGTTGTTTCGCTCAGACGGATTGTCCGAACCACGACGAATCCCGGATGGCGATGTGGCGCAAAGTGTTAATTTAATATTAAACTAAAGACCTCAGTCTGTAATTCTTTTTTATGAAAAAAACTTAAAATATTAGTGTGATATGGGGTAAATGTTTATTTTTGCAACATAATAACTAAAGTTTTGCTAAAGGTAAAAAATACTTGTGTTTTAGACTCTTAATTATTAATTAATAACCAGGTTTATATGAAACATTCATTATCTCATTTCCTTAGTACGGGAGTACTGGCTATTTCGATGATGATGTCGACAACGGCGAGTGCCGATGTTTTGCTTAAGGAAGATTTCAACTATCCTGCCGGAGACCTCTATGGTCAGGGCGGTTGGTTGCAGAGCAACAACAAGTTGAACGCGATTCAGGTGACAACGACAAAACTCAGTCTCGATGGCTTTGCATCGGGCAACTCGGTGAAGCTCACACCCGAGTCGTCGCAGGACCAGGATGTACAGAAACCCTTTGTGGCTCTTAACGACGACAATACCTACACCGGTATTACCGACGGCACTGTGTATGCAGCGATGCTGATCAACGTGCAGAATGTGACCGACCAATTGTATTTTACGGCATTCGGCACTACAAACTCGTCGAATCTAATCAAGGACGGCGTATCGTTTACCGGCCCTTACGGTGGCACATTCGTAATACCGTCGGATACCGAAGGCAAGTATCGTCTGGGTATTGGTAAGAACACAAGCAGACCTACTGCCGAAAGCACCAAGGAACTTGACTATAACACTACATATCTGCTTGTACTCAAGTATACAGCTATACCCGAAGCAACCAATGACACATTCGAAGCATGGGTAAACCCTGTAGCCGGTGGCAGCGAGCCTGCAGCCGAACTTACAGCTACTACTAATCAGGGAGACCCTCTCCGCGGTGTCGCTTCAATTGCTATCTGCCAGACAACGGGCTCAAAGAAATGTCCGGAAATGCTCGTAGGCCCTATCCGCGTGGCTACCACATGGGCAGAGCTTTGGGGCGAAGGCGGTGCTGTTGACCCAGATCCGGTAGACAAAGCCGAAATCACTGTCAGCAAGCCAAAGTTGCCCGAAGGCTTCGTGCTATATCAGTATCAGAAATATCCTGTAAAGGTGAATGTGAAGGCTACCGGCCTTACCGAAGATATCACAGTATCGGGCTTCAACAATGCCAAGCCTGCGGTTACAACAATCGCTGCAGCCGACGCATGCAGCCCGGCAGGTTACGATCTCGAACTTACACTTGACGCATCAGCCGGAAGCGTGATTGCCGAGACCCTGTCATTTACATCGGGTGAAACAAAATCGTCGCTTGCCGTAAATGCCAATGTTCAGCCAGCAAGCACTCTTATGAGCTTCCGCTTTGTGCCCACGATGACCGAATGGGCCACATATTATTTCTCGGGCAATGCAACCGTTACACATGTTGATGCTGCTTCGGGCAAGATTTATCTGCAAGATGTTGTAGGCGGTATGGCTCTTGGTTACAAAGAAATGACCGGTCTTACTGAATCTCCCTTCAAGGTTGGTGACAAGGTGACAGGTCTCTATATCCTTGCTACCGAACCCAGTTTCGGCGTTCCCGGATGCGAACTGCTTGCACACTATACAGCCGACGGTGTCGGCTTTGGCACAGTAGCAGACAGTGGCCAGACCAAAGAGCCCATTGAACTTAGCGCAGCCGAGCTCAATGAAAATCTTGAGACATACCTCAACCGCCTCGTCAAGATTAGCGATGTCAGCTTCAGCGCCGCCGGTGATAAATTCAGCACCACAGGTACAGCCGTGACATCGGGTGGATCGACAGTGAAAGTACGTGCATTTGCCGGAACAAATATCTCGGGTACTGAGATTCCTGCACAGGCTGCAGCCGTTGTAGGCATCTCTACATCGCCCACAACTGCGATGATTACAATGCGCTCGCTTGCCGACCTTATTGCTGCACCCGCCGGAGAGGAAACTCTCGAAGTTCGCGAGGAACTACTTGTTTCAGCTACCGAGTATTACCCAATAAATGTGGCTACTCCGTTTGCGAAATTCACAGTGAAGGCACAGAACCTGTCGCGCCCGGCAGCTATTTATGTTACCGGTGCTAACCGCGACCAGTTTACAGCCGACCTCGAAGAAATACCTGCCGGAACAGGTGAATATGTGATCACTGTCACATTCAAACCCACTAAGATTGGCCGTCTGCAGGGTAACTTGATGATTGACACTTCGAATACCGAACTCACCTATAACAAGGCGTTTGCCGGTCTTGCCTATGACCCCGACAATCTGCCTGAATTCAGCGTAGATGCAAGCGCAGTAAAAGATTTTGCCGCCAAAGCCGGCGAACGTCATGAGCAGATTATCACTGTAAATTCCAAGGGTCTGCTTGATTATGGCAAGGTGCGAGTACTCGGCCAGGGCAACGGCGCGTTCCTGATTGGTTCGACAATGTTCCTCAAGGACGGTCAGACACAGCTCAAGGTGACATTTGCCCCCAAGACCGAAGGCACCTACACCGAGACTATCGAGTTTAGCGCCGACAAGGCCGAGACCATTACTGTAGTTGTTAAAGGTAGCACAAGCGGTGGTGCTGATGTTGGTGATACCGAGGGTGACGAACTGATTTTCGACACCTCGAAACCTCTCACATACTATGCGACCGATTTCAGCGGCAGCGGAGTATCTAACAAGCCTCTATCGGTAGATGGCTGGAAGAATGTTGCTCTCGCTGGCAAACGTGCATGGTGGAGCTATACCGAATCTGACGGAAACGTATGCGCTAAGGTTACATCTTATATTTGGGGCGGTGCTGCCGAAAACGAACCTTTGGCAGAGATGCTGCTGCTTTCTCCCGCACTCGACTATAAGAACTGCACAAGCCGCCTGCTCTCGTTCCGTATCAAGGGCGAAATGCTCAGCGACGGTCAGCTCGGCACATTGTCGGTACTTTATATAGACCCTACCCTTCCCGAGACCGAACGCTATCAGGTTATCCTCGGCGGTAGCGATATCCCTGTAGGCGGAGAAGCATCAGGCGAATGGGCCGAGTATGTCATCGACCTCGAAGGCCTCAATCTTGCCGATACATTCTTTATCGGTTTCCACTACATCAGCTATGCAGGTGCAACATCGCCCGAGTCGTACTATGTAGATGATTTCTGCTACGGCAGCACTACTCAGCCTTTCATCCGTATCAATAAATATCAGGTAGTGGGCGAAGCCAAGGTTGGCGACAGCACCGACCTCGAGGCAGTAACCGTTACCGGTCTCAACCTTACCGAGCCTATCTCAGTAGCTCTTGAAGGTAAGTACAAAGACTTCTTCAGCGGACCTGCAGAACTTCCTGCAAGCGGTGGTGAACTGGTGTTTAAATACACACCTGCCGAGGACGGCGAGCATGCAGTATATGTTCTTCTCAGCAGCGCCGGTGCTCCTACCAGTCAGTTTATTATCGGTGGCAAGGCCGACGGTGTTTCGGGTATCTCACTTCCCGGTGTTGAAAATGCATCAACAGTTTCGGCCTACGACCTCAATGGTCGCGAAGTACTCGGCGAAACTGCCGCAGTAGAAGCTGCTGCTGCGCTGCGTACGCTTGCAAAGGGTATGTATATCCTTCGCGTTACCACTGCTGACGGTTCTGTCAAGTCGGTGAAGTATCTTCGTCCGTGATTACTTTAGTTGAGAGTTATAGTTTAGAGTTTAGATAATAGTTTTTCTAAGGCCTAAGCTATCCCATAAAACATGGGTGTGTCAAAATTGTCTCTTTCGAGAGAATTTGACACACCCTTTTTCTATTCCATGCTATGGGCTATTCTATGGCAAATAATGGCGACGAGTGGAGCGAGTTGTAAATCGACGGTAGGGCGTATTATACCGGCTGTCATGCGCGATTCCGATACCCATACCTATTTTGCTCTTGGCAAAAAAAAGACTGCGCCATCTATGAGTGACGGCGCAGCCTGGAAATAAATTTATGACTAATCAGCGGTTGTCGCCACTGCCTCGCAGGGTGTCGCGCGATTGCCGCGAACTCAGTTTTTCGAGGTTCATGCGAGCGATATCTTCAAGCGAGATGCCTAATTCCCGCGCGAGGGCCGCTAAATACCACAGCACATCGCCTGCTTCGCGGGCGATGTCGTTTTTTACAGCGTCGTCGAATACGCCGCCACGGTCGCGTAGCACCTTTTTAACTTTGTCGGCAACTTCGCCGCTCTCACCGGCGAGGCCGAGAACCGGGTATACAATTCCGCTTTCACGAGGATATATCGCAGTTTTGAGGGCCGAAGCCTGGTATTCGTCGAGTGTCATTTCAGTTTCTCCTTCAAGTATTTGCCGGTGAGAGAATCGGTGCATGCTGCAATATCTTCGGGTGTGCCCGTAGCAACAACATTTCCGCCGTCCTCGCCGCCTTCTGGCCCCATGTCGATTATGTGGTCGGCACATTTGATAACGTCAAGGTTGTGCTCTACGATAATCAATGTGTGGCCGAGTGATATAAGCCTGTCGAATGACTTCAATAGCACGGCTATGTCGTGGGGATGAAGTCCGGTCGTTGGTTCGTCGAATATGAAAATGCTCGGCCTCGAACCGCCTTGGGCAAGATAATAAGCGAGCTTCACGCGCTGGTTTTCGCCTCCTGAAAGAGTTGAAGACGACTGCCCGAGTTTGATATATCCGAGACCTACCTGCTGCAGAGGCAACAGCCTCTCAACTATTCGATGCTCGGTCGGGCCGCTGCCCGCACCGAAGAAATCGATAGCCTCGTCGACTGTAAGGTCGAGGATGTCGTTGATATTCTTGCCGTTGTATTGAACAGAAAGCACATCGCGTTTGAAGCGCTTGCCGTGGCATTCCTCGCACTCTATAGTTACGTCGGCAAGGAATTGCATTTCAATCGTTATACGTCCCTCGCCCTTGCAGGCTTCGCAACGGCCCCCTTCGGTATTAAACGAAAACGACGACGGTGTAAGGTCGAGCTGGCGGGCAGCCTGTTGCGATGCCATTAGTGCTCGAATTTCGTCGTATGCTTTCAGGTAGGTGGCGGCATTCGAGCGAGTGGATTTACCTATAGGGTTTTGGTCTACGAATACGATATCATTTACGCGAGAAACATCGCCGCTGAGTTGGCGGAAAGTTCCGGGTGCATCGCCCTCGTTGTAGAGCTTTCGTACCATGGCGCGATAGAAAACGTCTCTTACGAGCGTTGATTTTCCCGAGCCGCTGACACCTGTCACTACCGTCATTACCCCGAGGGGGAAGTCTACGTTGACGTGTTTAAGATTGTGCTCTGTAGCGCCCTCAATTCGGATATAGTCGCGCCATTTGCGCCTGTGGGTCGGCAGCGGTATAGGGTCGAGTCCTTTGAGGAACCTCACAGTATGGCTCGATGAATCGGCAGGGAGTGTAGCCGGGTCGCCTTCGAATACTATACGGCCTCCGAGACGTCCGGCATCAGGGCCGACATCAATAATTCGGTCGGCTGCACGCATTATTTCTTCGTCATGCTCGACAACGACAACCGTATTGCCAAGTTTCTGTAGTTTGCGCAACACGCCTATCAGTCGGTCGGTATCGCGAGGATGAAGACCTATCGACGGTTCGTCGAGAATATATATCGAGCCTACAAGGCTGCTGCCGAGCGATGTGGCAAGATTGATTCGCTGGCTCTCGCCGCCCGAAAGGCTGTTGCTTAGTCGGTCGAGGGTAAGGTAGCTGAGGCCAACCTCTTTGAGGAAGGTCAATCGCTTGGTGATTTCTACAAGCAGTCGCGAGGCAACCTTGGCATCGTTTTGATCGAGTTCGAGATGCTCGAACCAGTCGAGAAGCTTGTCGATAGGCATTGTGACGAGCTTGTCGATCGATAGTCCGCCAACCTTGATATACAGAGCTTCCTTACGAAGTCGCGAGCCATGACATGACTTGCAAATGGTCTTGCCCCGGAATCGGGCAATGGTCATACGGTGTTCTATCGCCTGACGGTTGGCTTTTGCGTTGTCAAAATAAGCATTGATGCCTTTGAGTTTGTCGCCGTCACCTTCCCAAAGCAGGTGTCGCTGTTGGTCGCTTAGGTCGCAATATGGGGTGTGGATTGGGAAACCGTATTCCGATGCCTGGGCTATAAAAGCCTGTTGCCAGGCCCTTGTGTTAGGCCCTCGCCAAGCCGCCACGCAGTCGTCGTAGAGCGATAGGTATGGATTGGGTATAACAAGTTGCTCGGCGATGTCGAGCGTGCTGCCAAACCCCTCGCATACAGGGCAAGCCCCGACAGGGTTGTTGAAGTTGAACATCTGTTCGCTCGGCTCGGCAAAAGTGATGCCGTCGGCTTCGAAACGCTTCGAAAACGGCAGCCTTTCGACACCATTGTCGCCCCATATCATCAGAACGAGTTCGTCGTGACCTTCGAAAAAGGCAGTTTCAGCCGATTCGGCAAACCTTGATATTTCATCAGGTTCTTCCGACCACGCCATTCGGTCGATAAGAAGCAGCGGAAGTGCGTCGGATTTATATTCCTCAATCTCGACAAACTCGCCGTCGGCATCGACTACGCGGGTATAGCCTTCTTTTGCGTAGATTTCGAGCTGTTGCAGCAGATCGCGACCTTCAGGTATTGTGAACGGTGCAGCTATGGCCATGCGAGTGCCTGCCGGGTAGCGCGAAGCTGCAGCGATGACATCTTCTACCGTGTGTTTTTTTACAATCTCGCCGGTGACAGGAGAATATGTGCGGCCAATGCGGCCATATAGCATACGTATATAGTCATAAATCTCAGTCGAAGTTCCCACTGTAGAGCGCGGGTTGCGGGTATTTACCTTCTGCTCAATGGCTATCGCCGGGGGTAGCCCGCGGATAAAGTCGCATTCGGGTTTGCGCAGCTTACCCATAAACTGCCTTGCGTAGGCCGAAAGGCTCTCTACATATCGTCGTCGGCCTTCGGCATATAGCGTATCGAAGGCAAGCGACGATTTTCCCGAGCCTGAGAGGCCCGTGATGACTACAAATTTATTGCGGGGTATCTCTACGTCGATGTTTTTGAGATTATTGACGCGAGCACCCTTTACAACTATATTTGATATAGACATTAAATAGTTTGTTAAAGTGCTATTGGGTTGGCTACAGGCTGGTCGGTTATTGCGTGCGAAATAACTTCGGCCACAGTGTCGACATAGTGGAATGTCATACCGTCGATAAATGCGGCCGGCATATCGTCGATATCGCGTTTGTTCTGAACCGACATTATAATTGTGTCGATACCGGCACGTTTGGCTGCCAGAATCTTCTCCCTGATACCTCCGACAGGCAAAACTTTGCCACGGAGTGTAATCTCACCTGTCATAGCCACGCGCTCTGCCACGCGTCGCTGGGTGAATGTGGATACTATCGATGTGGCGATGGTGATACCTGCCGAGGGGCCATCTTTGGGTATGGCTCCTTCGGGGAAGTGTATGTGGAGGTTGTATTTGTCGAATAATGTAGGGTCGATGCCTAATTCAACCGCGTGAGATTTTACCCACTGGTATGCAATCGTTGCCGATTCTTTCATCACGTCGCCGAGTTTACCGGTAAGGGTGAGAGACGGGGTCTTGGAGTGCGACAAAGAAGATTCGGCCATGAGGATTTCTCCGCCGACTTCGGTCCAGGCGAGTCCGGTGACAACTCCGGCAAACTCATTGCCTTCGTAGCGGTCGGGGATGTGGGGCGCAAGGCCGAGGATATCGTAAAGATTCTCAGGCTCAACCGGGCAAGGGAACTCCTTGCCTGTCATCTGGGCGAGTACGGCCTTTCTACCCACTTTGGCAAGTTTTTTGTCGAGGGCTCGAACACCGCTTTCGGATGTGTAATTGCGGATTATATCCATAAGGGCAGCATCAGAGATATTGAGCTGCGACGGCTTGAGTTTTAACTCTGTGAGTATGCGAGGCAAGAGGTGTCGGCGGGCAATTTCTACTTTTTCCTCTACAAGGTAGCCGGGAATCTCGATGATTTCCATGCGGTCGAGTAATGGTCGGGCAATGGTCGACAGGGTATTGGCAGTGGCGATAAACAGCACCTTCGACAGGTCGTAATCCACGTCGATATAATTATCGTGGAAATGGCAGTTCTGTTCGGGGTCAAGTACTTCGAGGAGCGCAGCTGCCGGGTCGCCCTTGTAGTCGTTGCCGATTTTGTCGAGTTCGTCGAGCACGAGCACAGGGTTCACTACGCCGGCACGTTTCATCGCGTCGATGATACGGCCGGGCATGGCTCCGATATATGTACGTCGGTGACCACGAATCTCGGCCTCGTCGTGCAGGCCGCCGAAGGATACTCGCTCATATTTGCGGCCCAGAGCTCGGGCAACAGATTTGCCTATCGAGGTCTTGCCTACGCCTGGAGCGCCGACAAGGCATATTATCGGGGCTTTGCCTTTGGGATTGTGCATGATTACGGCCAGTTGTTCGAGAATGCGTTCTTTCACTTTCTCGAGGCCGAAATGGTCGCTCTCGAGTATTTCCTCTGCCTTGGCGATGTCGGTGTTGAGTGCCGAAGCTTTGTGCCAAGGAAGATTCACCAGAGTGTCCAGGTATGAATAAAGCACGGAGTAGTCGGGCGACGATGGATTGTAACGGCGCAGTTTGTCGATTTCCTTGCGGAACAAAGTGAGGACATCCTTGGGCATACCTGCTTTCTCTCCGGCTTCGAGCAAATCGTCGATTTCGTCGCCGCTGTCGCCATAGAGAGTTTCTCGAATTGTCTCCATTTGCTGCTGCAAGAAGGCATTTCGCTGGTTTTCGTCCATTGTTTTCTTTGTCTTGTTCATGATCTGGCGCGTTAATTTCTGGCGCTCGTTCATAACAACAAGCTCGGCAAGAAGCCCTTTGGCACGGTCTTTGAGTTTGCTTTTCGACAAAAGTTCAACCTTGTCTTTCTGATCGAATGGGAAGTTTGTGCAGCAATAGTTGACAAATTCAATAGGATTTTCGATCTGTTTAAGCAAAGGCATCAACGGAGCCGGGATGAAGTCACTAAGGTCTTCTTTGACCAGACGGTGAGTTTCGTCGAGAACGGCATTATATTCGTTGTCGTCGTTTTCGGGTGCAATCTCGGGAATTTCCTTTACGCGAGCCGAAAGCCAAACATCGCCGGTTTTGGCGGTGCCGATAATACGGAATTTACCTCTTGAGCGCACGATTGCCATCGACGGAGCTTGCTCGTTTTCGATCACGCTCAGCACATCGGCGATTACACCATATTTATATAGTCCGGTTGTAACTGCAGGGTTGTCTTCGTCCGGGTTGATCTGGCAAACAACACCAATAGCGGTTTTGGTCCGGTTTGCAAACTTGGCAAGAACTCGAGCCGATTCCCTACCCAGTTCGAAAGTTACAGTCATTCCGGGAAAAAGAACGAGATTGCGAGTCGGCAGAAGTGGCAGACTGTCGAGATCGGGTTCTTTATCGAAGGAATTGAGGTCAATTTCTATTTTCTGAATGCCGAAAGCGGCACCGCTTATTTCGCTGTTTTTATCTTTATTGTCGTCCATAACAATCCAAAGGGCAAAATTGAGGCCAAAATTACAAAAAAGATATTATATAAGGGGTAGGTAAATCTTAAAGTCTGTTAAACAAGAAAAATCATAGCAAAAAATACGTTTTTATGCTCAATAACATAAAAAATAACGACATAATATAGAAAAATAATTCCTAAATTGCAGGCCGTAAAACCATAGGGTCGTGTATCCTATAGTTTTCATATCCCGAACAATCTAAAACCCGATAGCATGAAAACCTACCAAACAAAAGAAATCAAAAACATAGCCTTGCTTGGCAGCAAAGGCTCGGGCAAAACCACACTTGCAGAAGCGATGCTCTACGAGTGTGGTGTTATAAAACGTCGTGGCAGCGTAACTGCCAATAATACTGTTTGCGATTATTTCCCGGTTGAGAAAGAATACGGTTACTCAGTTTTTTCTACGGTATTCTATGCCGAGTTCCTTGGCAAGAAGCTCAATGTCATCGACTGCCCCGGTGCGGATGATTTCGTAGGCAGTGCTATCACAGCGCTTAATGTGACTGATACCGGCGTGATTGTGGTTAACGCACAGTATGGCGTAGAGGTAGGTACTCAGAATATATTCCGCACTACCACCTCGCTCAACAAGCCTGTTATTTTCGCCATGAACCAGCTCGACGGCGAAAAAGCAGACTATGAGAACGTGCTCGAGCAGATGCGCGAGATTTTCGGTCCTAAGGTTGTGCCTGTGCAGTATCCCCTCGTCAGCGGCCCCGGCTTCAACTCGATGATCGACGTTCTGCTGATGAAGAAATATTCGTGGGGTCCCGAAGGCGGTACTCCTACAATCGAAGATATTCCCGCCGAGGAGCATGACCGTGCTATGGAGTATCACCGTGCGCTGGTAGAGGCTGCTGCCGAAAACGACGAAACCCTTATGGAAAAATTCTTCGAGGAAGAACACCTTACCGAGGACGAACTCCGCATGGGTATCCGCAAGGGTCTGATCGACCACTCAATATATCCCGTATTCTGCGTAAGTGCAGAAAAAGACATGGGCGTGCGCCGTATGATGGAATTCCTTGGCAATGTCGTTCCGTTCGTAGAAGACATGCCCGCACCCGTCGACACCGCCGGTGATGAGGTTAAACCCGATTCCGACGGCCCCCTTAGCATCTATGTATTCAAAACTACTGTAGAGCCTCATATCGGTGAGGTCAGCTACTTCAAGGTGATGTCGGGTACACTCAAAGCCGGTGCCGACCTCGACAATATCACTCGTGGTGGCAAGGAGCGCTTTGCCCAGCTGTTCTGCGTCTGCGGTCAGCTCCGTACTCCTGTCGACGAACTCAAGGCCGGTGATATCGGTGCATCTGTCAAGCTTAAAGACGTGCGCACAGGCAATACTCTCGACGAAAAAGGCTGCGAAATCGCATTCGACTTCATCAAATATCCCGCTCCCAAGTATCAGCGTGCTATCCGCCCGGTAACAGAGAGCGATGCCGAGAAACTGAGTCAGATTCTCACTCGTATGCACGAAGAAGACCCCACATGGGTTGTAGAGCAGTCTAAAGAACTCAAACAGACCATTCTCAAGGGTCAGGGCGAATTCCACCTCCGCACCCTCAAATGGCGTGTTGAAAACAACGACAAACTGCCTATCATATTCGAAGAACCCAAGATTCCCTATCGCGAGACAATCACAAAGGCTTCGCGTGCCGATTACCGCCACAAGAAACAATCGGGTGGCGCAGGCCAGTTCGGCGAAGTTCACCTGATTGTAGAACCGTATACCGAAGGCATGCCCGCACCGGATACCTTCCGCTTCGGCAATCAGGAGTTCAAGATGAATGTCCGCGATACACAGGAGATACCTCTCGCATGGGGTGGCAAGCTCGTTGTATGCAACTGTATCGTCGGTGGCGCTATCGATGCCCGCTTCATCCCTGCTATCGTAAAAGGCCTCATGGACCGCATGGAGCAAGGCCCGCTGACAGGTTCTTATGCCCGCGACGTACGTGTATGTATCTACGACGGCAAGATGCACCCTGTAGACTCAAATGAAATTTCGTTCCGTCTTGCAGGCCGTAACGCATTCAGCCAGGCATTCCGCGAAGCTAATCCCAAGGTGCTCGAGCCCGTTTACGATGTCGAGGTATTCGTACCTGCCGATGTTATGGGCGATGTGATGAGTGATCTTCAGGGCCGTCGCGCTGTCATCATGGGTATGGCAAGCGAGAACGGTTTCGAAAAGATTTCGGCCCGCGTGCCTCTTAAAGAGATGTCGAGCTACTCGACCTCGCTCAGCTCTATCACAGGCGGACGCTCGTCGTTTACGATGAAGTTTGCAAGCTACGAACTCGTTCCCGGCGATGTTCAGGAAAAACTTCTCAAAGAATACGCTGAAAAGAATACCGAAGAATAAACCATATTATCACATGCAAAAGAATCCTGCAAGCCAAAAGTTTGCAGGATTTTTTAGTAGTGAGGCCTGCCGGTATTAATCAGGTATCAATTGGAGTAAAAGAAACATGCATATTTTTGTTTGGCAAGTTGCAAGTTGTAACTTAAATTACATGAATATGCAAAATTTTGATTAACTTTGCAGAGTGTCGCAGGTTGCGGCATATCTATCGAAAAATGAGTATGAAACGCTTTTTATTAATGTTAGGCATCGGTGTAGTTCTTATGAGCCTTGCCGGTGCATGTTCGTCGGGCTCAAAAGAGCCGTCGGCTCTTATAGCTCAGAGTGAGCGTATTGATCAGGACCTTACCACCTTGGCAGAAGAAAGCCCCATGTTTCTTGGCAGTGCTGACGCATCGTATGCCGACGGTACACTGAGTGTAGGTCTCGAATTCTGTGATTCGTTGATACATGTAGATCAGCTTTCCGACGTGCTTATCCGCTATGTGGTAGGTCAGTACATGAAAGCTCATACCGGTGAGAACCTTGATGAAACTCTCAATACCCTTGGCAAAGAGGAAGGCGTGCTGTCGCTGACCCTCAAGGACGTATACGGCCAGACAAAGGTAGTAGACCTGCCTTCGGCAACCCTCAAGAAACTCGTCACAACCAAGCAGATGGAACTCGGCTATCAGGATGCGAGGGTGAATGTACTCGACATTCTTGATTCACGTTGCAATGCCTACAAGGAGGCTGTAAACGCAGTGTCGTGCGAATTCAAATACCATGCCGGTTTCGCTCAGTATACATTGATATTCAAAAACACCAACGCATACGGCAATCAGACCCAAGGCTCGCTTGCAGGTCGTTATCTGGCTGTGCTCAAACCTGTATACGAAGATTTCGGCGCATGCCGTCCGATGATCGAAGAGTTGCTTTCTTCCTTGCAGATCGAAGGTTATCGCTTTGTTTACAATGATGTGGAGGGCGCGAAGGAACTGCATACCACATTGCCTTGGCGAATGATTAACTAATGCTTAGTTTATAGTTGAGAGTTTAGAGTTTAGGATTTTCCAGTAATTAAGAATTTAGAATTAAGAATTCATAATTAATAGTCCGGCGCTCAGCTGTAAATAGTAAATATTGCGTAGTTTAAATATATAATAATCACCACAATACAATGACTCTTGTAGACCGTTTCCTGGAATACGTCAAATTTGATACCCAGAGCGACGAACTCACCAATATGACTCCGTCGACCCCTGGTCAGATGATATTTGCCGAGCATCTGAAAAAAGAACTCGAAGGTCTTGGACTCAAAGATATCAGCCTCGACAACAATGGCTATCTTATGGCCACATTGCCTTCGAACCTGCCTGTAGGCGTGAGCGTGCCGACACTGGGCTTTATTGCTCATCTCGATACATCACCCGATATGTCGGGTCGCCATGTCAAACCGCGTATCGTAGAGGCCTATCCCGGTGGAGATATCGAATTGAACAAGGACGAGAATGTCGTTCTGTCTCCTTCGCAGTTTCCTGAACTCAACAACTATATCGGCCAGGACCTTATCGTTACAGACGGCACGACTCTCCTTGGCGCTGACGACAAGGCCGGCATCGCAGAGATTATTTCAGCGGTGGAATACTTGCAGCAGCATCCCGAAATCAAGCACGGCGATGTTCGCATAGCTTTCAATCCCGATGAAGAAATAGGGCAGGGCGCTCACAAATTCGATGTTAAGCTTTTCGGCGCTGACTGGGCTTATACTATGGACGGTGGCGAAATCGGCGAACTCGAATATGAGAACTTCAATGCCGCTGTTGCTCGCGTTACATTTGTTGGTCGCAACGTACACCCCGGTTATGCAAAGCATAAGATGATAAACTCTATGCGCATCGCCAACCAGTTTGTAATCATGCTGCCTCGCTGGGAAACTCCCGAGCATACCGAAGATTACGAAGGTTTCTATCACCTTGTGTCGATGGAAGGTACTGTAGAAAAGACAGTGCTCACCTATATCATCCGTGACCACGACCGCGACCGTTTCGAGCGCCGTAAGAAAGAACTTGAGCACCTGTCGCGCAAAATCAATCACGAGTTCCCCGATTGCTGCTCGATTGAAATCAAGGATCAGTACTACAATATGCGCGAGAAGATAGAGCCGGTAAAATATATCGTCGACATGGCCGAGGAGGCTATGCGCCTTGCCGGTGTCACTCCCAAGGTACAGCCAATCCGTGGTGGTACAGACGGTGCGCAGCTCTCTTTCAAGGGCCTGCCTTGCCCCAATATATTTGCCGGAGGCCTCAATTTCCATGGCCGTTACGAGTTCGTACCCATTCCTTCGATGGAAAAAGCTCAGCAGGTTATTGTTGAGATTGTTAAACTCGTAGGCAAGAAGTAAGCCCCTTTTCGAAGTATTCCATAAGCTATGGCACGACCATTGCTCGTAGTTATAACCGGTCCGACGGCATCAGGAAAAACAGCCCTTGCCGTCGGACTGGCTTCGTATTTTAAAACCGACATCATCTCTGCCGACTCTCGCCAGCTCTACCGCGACCTGCCCATAGGCACGGCAGCTCCGACTGCCCGGGAGCAGTCCATTGCCCGGCATCACCTTGTGGGTGTGCTCGACCTCGACGAATACTATAGCGCAGCACGGTTCGAAGAAGATGCTTTGGCAATATTAAAGGATATTTGGGCCCGCAATCGTGTAGCGGTAGTGTGCGGCGGCTCAATGATGTATGTCGATGCCCTCACTCGCGGTATCGACGATATGCCCACAGTATCACAGTCGACAAGGGCGTATGTGCTGTCGCTACTCGATAGTCACGGCCTTGAGGGCGTGTTGGCGCAACTACAGATAGTCGATCCCGATTATTATGCCCTGGTCGACAAGGCTAATACCCGCAGGGTGGTCCATGCCCTCGAAGTGAGTCTTCAGGCGGGTGTGCCGTATTCTACTTTGCGTACCGGCAAAGCAAAAGAGCGCGATTTCGATGTAATCAAGATTGCTATCGACAGGCCGCGTGAGGAATTATTCGACAGAATCAATCGCCGTGTCGATGCCATGATCGAGGCCGGATTGGCCGATGAAGCGCGAGCGGCATTTGCTTGTGGCGATTATAATTCACTTAATACTGTAGGATATAAGGAGATGCGCTGGTATCTCGACGGCGAGGCCGACCTCGATTTTGTGAGGGCGAGAATTGCCAAGAATACACGCGTATATGCAAAAAAACAACTTACCTGGCTCAAGCGTGACAGCGATGTTGTGTGGCTTGAGGCCGAAGATGCCCTTGACCGTGCGATACAAATGGTCAGAAACGCTGTCGCGGAAGAATGATTCGCTCGCCCAGGATTTTACCTAACTGTTTCTGATACTCTTTCCAGCCTGCAAGCTGTTCCATTATTTCAGCAGCGGCTGCATCATCGTCGGGTGCAAGGGTTATCAATCGAGCTGTAAGGTCTTTGATCATGCCGCTAACAATGGCGCTTCGCAGCTCGTTGACAGCGCGTGGTACAAGGGTCTGCAATTGGTCCTGCTCGCTTTCTATATGTGTGCCTTTTGAGTATATGCGCGAAAGGGTATAGCGCTCTACAAGTAGCTCCGAGGCTATGGTGCGAACGGTGTTGTCGGCCGAATTTATCAGCTTTGTCTGACCGTAGAGCATGTCGAAATCATCGATTGCCTGTTTGCTATAAAGCTCGATTTCCTGTTGTGCGATTTTTTCGAACTTCTCAATCTCCATGAGGGTAGAGCCTTGGCGACGTATCGCCTCGCGCTTTTCTTCGAGGCGTCGGGCACACTCGTTCTCTATTTCCTGTAGCTTGGCCTTGCGGTCGGCGGGCCACTGTTGGTCGTGAATCTGCTTGAACGCTTCCATTACGGCTGCATACGGCGGATGCGAGAATGTGATATTGTCGGCTGCAAGCTCGCTGATAATCACATCTGATACCGTGGCGGGAACAATGTCGCCGTCGGGTGTCGACATGTCGAAAATATATAGGAGACCGTAGCGAACGATGTAGCGCACAAGCATTTCCTCATATGGTCTCAAAAGGTTGGTATCGAGGTTGATAAGGGGTGCGTCGGTGCCTTTGTCGTCCTGAGCGGGGCTGTCAGGCTGTTGTTCGGCTGTTTCGGTCTGACCGTTAGATTCGATGCTCTTTCGTGCCTGTTCGCGGCGTGCGGCCTTGTCGGCCTCTTCGTAGCGGCGAGTGATAAAGATGTTGAGCTGGTTGATAAGCACATCTTCTGGAACATCGAGCATACGCGAACACTGCGAAATATATTCCTGGCGCTTCACCGGTTCGTCGACATAGGCCACACTTTGTAGTATCTCGTTGATAACCTTCGCTTTTGCCGTAGGGTCGCCGGCCGGAACCCCGGCCATGAGCTTCTCGGTCATGAAAGAGATAATGTCGACCTCGTTTTCGGCAAGGTATTTTTCGACCTCGCTCGACGAGTGTTTTTGGGCGAATGAGTCGGGGTCGTCGCCCGGAGGAAGGGCGAGCACCTTGACATTCATTTTTTCACCCAAGAGCAGGTTGATACCTCGCAGCGAGGCATGTATACCGGCCGCATCGGCATCGTAGATAAGGGTGATGTTCTCGGTAAATCGATGTATAACGCGTATCTGCTCAACTGTCAGCGATGTTCCTGACGAAGCCACAACGTTCTCTACACCGGCCTGGTGCATCGAAATGACATCGAAGTAGCCCTCGACCATTATACATTTGTCGCGTCGACCTATTGCCGCGCGTGACTGATATAGGCCGTAGAGTTCTACTTTCTTGTGGTATATGTCTGACTCGGGGGAGTTTACGTACTTCGCGATGTTTTTGTCCGAGCGCATAGTACGTCCGCCGAAGCCTACAACGCGTCCCGACAGGGTGTGGATAGGGAAGATTACACGTCCGCGGTAGCGGTCGTATAGGCTTCCGTCGCGGTCGCTCTTGACCTCGAGGCCGGTTTCTATAAGGAATTCATCGCGGAATCCCGCCCCACGTGCAGCATCGAGCAGATCGGTGCCGCGGTCGAGGGCATATCCGAGGTGGAAACGCTCTACCATTGCATCCGACATGCCTCGGTGGCGGAAATAAGCCATGGCAATGTTCTGGCCGTCGGCGGTATTGTGGAGATTGCTCTCAAAGTGGGAGAGCGCAAATGCGTTTACTGCCAGCAGGGCCTCGCGTTTGCTTTGTTGTGCTCGCTCCTCGTCGCTGAGCTCGCGCTCCTTTATCTCGATATTGTATTTACGGGCAAGATAGCGCAATGCTTCCTGGTACGACATCTGCTCGTGCTCCATGATAAAGTTGACCGGCGAGCCGCCTTTGCCACAGCTGAAACACTTGCAGATATTACGAGCCTTATTGACCGAAAACGAAGGAGTGCGCTCGTTGTGGAACGGGCACAGACCTTTGTAATTGGCACCCGAACGGCGCAATTTGACGAAGTCGCTGACAACGTCGACTATATCAGCGGTATCGAGAATACGCTGAACTGTTTCCTGATCAATTCTTGCCATATCGGGTGCAAAGATACGAAAAAATGATTAGTCTGCGATATAGAGCAGGCCGCATCGTAATCAAAAAAACGATGCGGCCTGAAGATTTTCGTGACAGCTTTTATTCGGTTTCTCTTTCTATATGAGAACGAACACTATCAAGTACCTGCCCAAGCCAGTTTGAGCCTCGCCAAGTAGAAGAATCTAATGAATGTGCATCAGATTCGCTCAAGCCTATACCCCATATACAGTCATAGGGGCTTGCTTCCACGAATTGAAGTCCGGGATATGACAGTATAGCTTTACGAGCTTTTGCTACTTGAGAAAATTTTGAAAGACAGGCACGAAACATATAGTCTTTACAGACGCGTGTCCATTCGTCCTCAATAAATCTTTTTACCTGCCGTCCAAGAGCTTTTATCTCTTTAGGATCACGAGCTGCAAGGATTTTTTGAGATGTTTCTATATCGTTAAAATGGATAGCTTTGCGATACATGAATTCTTGCTCAGAACAGCAGAATGTAATTCCATCATGAGAGACATATTCAGTTTTGGCGAAGTTGCTGAATATTCCGCCCCAAAAAAGAACGTATTTATCTGTAACTTTCATTTTATAGTGGAATTATTAGTTACCCGGGGTGAATCTGTTGTCCCAGAGGTCTACGGTCTGTCGCAACAAAATCGTGTCGGGGGTTGATTCACAGCTTCCAAGGTATTTCCTGCAGTTGCTTATTATATATCTGCCAAGGGCAATACTGCCTTCTTCGAGTATTCGAGGCAGTTCTTCCAAGCGTTCAATCACATAGAGCAGGGTAGAGCGGTAGGTCTTTTCTTTTTCGTTGATTATCAAGTGGCTGAATTCATCTCTGATTAACTTTACACGCACTTCGAAGTCGTGTTTGAGTTTCGATTTGTAAATGCCTTTGAATTTAAACTTCATCTCCTCGATGCGGTGTAGGGCTTCGGTGCATTCTGTTTTGTTGCCGTCCTTGGCTGCACTGCGCAATTCGGTTTCGGCCTTGACGAATTTCTCAATGATAACATAATTATCGTAAGCGATTTTAAGCATCGTCAGGTCGGCATTGCCTTGTATTGAGCTAAATACTACCTTGCGTTGGTCTTCGGGTAAAAGTGTGATTGCAACAAAAGCATCTATCAACTTGCGCTTGTGCGTCAGCCTTTGGCTTGTCTTGTCATCGCAAAAACTCATGTGAGAGTATATTGCTTCGGCTTTCTTGACAAAATTTTCGGACTGCTCGCTAAGTCCTTGCATTAAATAAATCTTGGCGCTGTCGAGCAACTGGTTGATTTTTGCGGATTTGGTGTCGGAAATTTCATGGCTGTGCAATAATTTCATCTTGTGGCGGTCACGGCTGTCGAGAACTTCGCTGTAAGATTCGGGAGTGCTGGTAACATGCCATGCGCAACACATAGGACAATAGTAGCTGCGTATCGGTGCCCGACCGGATTCTTCTAAAATTTCATCGGTGTTGTACTTCAAAAAACGGTTAGCCTTTCCTTCTGTAGGGAATTGCATCTTTGGCCTCTGGCATGCAGGGCAGAAAATTAGTTTTTTCGTTGTTGGTTTCATGTGATGTATTTTTTAAATTCAATTTATATACGCATGTTTTTAGATTTATCTTCTTAGATTTTTGATGTTAAATAAAAAATTGCGAAATTAGCGCAAAATATCATATTGTGATAGCACATAATGGGCTATTTACCGGGCACAGAACGAAGCGGTCGATGGCGTGATGGCCGGATTTTGGGGTAAATGCTTTTGATGTCAATGAGTTACGGGCGAATGTTTGGCGTGACAAGAATTAAAACGAAACGTGCGAAAGTTTACATGGGCTTACGTTTGGTTTACGTTTGAGGGGTAGGGGAGCGGCTCTGGTTTACGCTGGGCTTACGTGGGGTTTCCTTGCGTTTACATCGCGCTTCATTAACGGCGTTGAACCGGGTGGTATAGTCGGCTCCGCGCCGGCTTATTTAATGGCTATTCCATAAATTTATATGTTGAAAAGGTTGCAAATAGCGGTTATATGTGTATATTTGCGGAAAAATTACGTACTATGCTACAGACGAAAGTGATACACGTGCATCTGATAGGTAAGCGGAAAGACCTGTATTTTGGCTCCATAGCGGCCATTTACACGGTTCTGACGGCAGAAGAGGTGGGTGCGGGCTATGATTACATGAGGCGCGCCGGATTGTCCGGCGGCGGCACCGTAGTGACTAAAAAGGCTATAATCAAGCAATCTACGCTTATAACGAGCCCTCGCGGTGGTAGCCACGGTTCTGATGATTGAATGGCGTTACAAGGCGGTTCTGACGGCGTTTTAATGCCATGGTAAGAATAGGGTAGGGTGACCTCGGCGGTTGCCCTATTTTTATGCCCAAAAGAGGGGTGTTTTGGGTTTGGTGTGACACTTGGTGTGACGGTTTGGTGTGACAGTTTGGTGTGACAACTGCAAAAGTTTGGAGTGACAAATTCGGGTTTTCGGTCGGCAAATAGCTGAGGGGGTGAAAATGCCCGTTAAAACGGAATGGATTTCAAAAAACGGCGTTTCAAGTCGAAGCAAATACCCTATGTTTTTGGAGATACAGAGGGGTAATCCGACTAAAATCAAGAGCTTCCGAGGCGATGCAGCCGAAAGAGGGGAGGGTAGGGGTTCGGAGGGGTGCCAAGGGGTGGCGTGGAGGGGTCAATTTAGATGGCATGGCAGTTGGCTTAGCTGCCAAAGTTCGGATGGGTTGAGAAGTTTCAAGTCTCGACAGTTTCCGGCGTCATAGAGCGGGCATAAGATTGGATGTTTTTTGCGTCCTGCTCCTGCATTTGTTCTTTCTCTTTCTCCAGTATTGCAATCGTTGCCTTCAGTTTGCCTATCTCCTCACGGAGATTTCCAATTTCCTGATCTTTTGATTGAATCTTGTCTTCGTATAGGTTAATCATATTATTATGAACTTCTAAGGGCACATTAACAAGGATTGGTGAAGATTCTGATTTTGTTATTTCAGGGTCGTTTTTTGAGGCCTCTTTAGATGCTATGGTGGGGGTCACGGTCATTTCGCCCATGCCAGTTAGAAGCCATTGGGCAGAATATTGGGGATAATTTTCAACTATTGCTTGAATCCATTTAGATTGTATGTCGGTGCCGTTGCTAATGGCACGGGATAATACTCCCTTGCTGGCTCCAATAGCCCGCTCAAGAGCACCTATTGTAATGCCCTCGTGGAGGGCTAATTCCTTTATTCGGGGGAGAATTTTACACATCGGTTGAAAATTTACGGATTAAAATTTTGTTAGTTGAAAATTTTCATCTATCTTTGCAGCGTGTTCCAAATGGAACAGGCGGCCAAAGATACAAAAATTCGGCCATTTTAACAAATCAAAAGATATGAGCGGCAACGACGAAATCAAGGAATGGCAGACGCAGAGCGTCAAGCACAAGGTTGCCTTCGTGCTGATGATGGACGGAGTTTCCTTCAGCTACACCGAAGAAGACGGTATAGTGTTCACAGCGCCGGACTTCTATGTGGAGAACCTTATCCGCCGGCTGATGTGTGCCCACGGCTGCTCCTTGAAGCCGATATTCACCGAAATAAAGCAAGACGACCATGAGTAAGACAAAATCAGCAGCAACAGTTTACGTGGCCAAGATATGGCACAGTGACTTTCATTTCTCACGAATCTTCACCTCTCGTGGAGATGCTGAGAAAGCGATTGCGGAGGCTCTAAAAAGGCAGAGAAAAGCGGCGAATACATAAGCGACACTTCAATCTGTGAGATGCAGCTCAACGGAACAGAGTTTATAAACACCTACAGCAGGTGCCCGGAATTTTAATTTAAGAAATTATGAGTGAGACAATGACAAAAGTAATCAAAATCAACGACATCAACCGTGAGGAGATTTTCAACGCGGCCTATGCGGGCAGCTACTACACAATAATAGGCTGCGGCGGAGAACTCGCTGAATGGACGGCAGGCTACACGCAGCTTCTTGAAGAATTCGGAATCGGAAAGCCGACCAGGTTCATAACATTCACGGGTGCTGACATGAATGCGCACTACGGGCTTACGGGTAGTAACGCATACCAGGAAAATCTTACCTGCCTGATGTTCCCGTTGGATGGCCTTGACTGCGGGTGCTTGGCGATGTTTCGGCTCCGAGCTCAAGACAAATGGTTCGATGACATAGTTGACAACAACCAACGGCGAGAGGAGGCCTGAATGATATAAGGGTTAGACCCAAGAGAGGGCGATCCTGCGGATAAAACCGCGAAAGCCGAAAGGCACAACGTTTGAACCGCCGCCGGAATGCAAGCCCGGCGGCACTCGGGCCGGCCGGACGCTTGAGCGACCATGGCGCGAATACCGGGGTTCGACTCCCCGGCGGCTCACCAAAATCAACAATGATGAAGCAAAATTCAGAACGAAGAACCGAACGGGCGGTCACGCTGCTGTTGCAGACGTTGGCACGCAACCTCGAGGACACCGGAACTATCCTCGATGAATTCGAGGCGACACATGATGAGTATGAGAGCGACCAGTCGAAGCAATACTCCGCGCTCGTGGCCGGTCACTTCGCTCTGAAAGAGGCCATCGAAAGAATCAACTACCAACTAAACAAGTGAGACTATGGACAAAATATGTAGCCAAGAAAAATTAGCCGAGTATTACAACGGCCTTAGCAAATCCAAGCCGGTCATGAAAGTTGGAATATTTCCGACTCTCCCTGGACAAGAGCGTCAGGTACTTCAAGCTTTAGAAGACGCAGGACTGCTTGATACAGTCGATGTAGAAATATACCCCGTTCACGGCCAACCGAAACGGCAACAGACACCCTTAATGACCATGCGTCATGTCCATCGACTTGAACCAGGAAAGGACGGGAGAGCCCGATGTCACCTCTGCGGTCAAAGCTACCCTTTAGATCCGACAGGCAAGATAGATGAGGTTCAACTCTTGCGAGAAACGCTTCTTGAGACTCATCTATAAGAGAAGTGATTGATATTTTTAGAATGTGAAGTGGTACCATAGTAATTCAAATTGGAATGAGCCACAAAGATACGCATAAATAACAAGATAAGAGAGACATGAGAACAAAAACGAAAGTAAAGACACGAATGATCGCGGTGGACTCGGTGCTCCGCGAGAAGCTGTGCCGGATCTTCAAGGTCGGCGACCGCGCCGTGCGCAACGCGCTCGACTGGAGTTCCGACAGTGAGAAAGCCCGCAAAATCCGCTTCACGGCTCTTCAGAACGGCGGGGTGGAGATTGCCCCGGTCGGCGGCGTGGACGGTGTTCTGACATTCCATGACAGCGACAAAGACCGCATGATGCGCCAGTATCTTGGCAACGGAGCAGTGATCGAGCTGAGCAAGGCGACCGGTGTCGGCAACGTGTACTTCGGTGGCGAGGCGGTGGCCCGCTACGAAGATGTCAGAGTGAGAAACATCGAGGAAATCCAGCATTACGCGGCATCCTTGGGATAAAAAACGACGCTTATGCCACTTGAATACTACAACGGGAAAAAGTGCGTGCCACTACGGGATCTGGAGAAGCACGGCGTGATGACTGCGGCCAATTACCGGCAGATGGTACATCGCGGCGACCTCACCGTGGCAAGATCCGGCGGAGGCAAAGGCAACTATGTCCTGATAGTGGTGGACTCCCTCCCGGACAGATACCGGGACCAGGTGGCGCTCATATTCCCCGACAGTGATGCCGTAATGGTAGCCGGGTGGATCCGGGAGAACTACCGGCGCGACCAGGCCGCGATAGTGTTCTTCAACGACCGCGACAGGACCGGCGTCGACCTGAAGCCGGAAAAGAGGGAGGAGCTTATAGTCAACGCCTCAGTCATCAACACATGTATCCGGCTCTATGATCGCGCCAAGACGGCCCAGCGGCTTATGGGGAAGGATTACCAATGGGAGAAGATGTCGGCGGCCATAGAGAGCCTACGGGAGCAATACGGCCACACCCTGCCCACCTCCCCGCACCGCTTCCGCAAGAAGGTGGCCGAATACCGCAAGGACGGATACATCTCGCTGCTCAGCGGGAAGTTCGGGAACCAGTGCGCCCGGCGTATGAGCGCTCTTGAGGAGCGCGTGGTTGTGAGCATTTCCTGCCTTGAGAACCAGCCCTACAACACCACCGTCCGGGAGATGTACGAGATGTTCGTGTACGGCGAGCTTGAGGTCTGGGACTACGAGACCGGCGAGGTGCTGGACCCGTCGCGCTTTGCCCGCAAGGGGGAGGCTCCATGGATACCGAGCGAGGCTACCATCGCCAACTATCTCAACAAGCCTAAAAACAAGGTGCTGATAGAATCCCGCCACCGCAGCCGGGTGGACTTCTTTCACGAGCAGATGCCCCACATGCACCGCCACAACGGCAACTACTCGCTGTCGCAGATCACGATGGACGACGTCAATCTGCCGCGCCGCATGAAGGGCAACGAGGAGGTCATGGCCTACTACGCCTACGACGTTGTCAGCGGCTGCCGTATAGGCGCGGCCTACGGGCGCAGCAAGGACGACCGCCTTGTGGTCGAGTGCTTCCGGGACATGTTCCGTCTGATTGCCAAAAACGGGTGGGGGATGCCCGCCGGCATAGAGGTCGAGAACCACCTCATGTCGAAATACAAGACAGGGTTCCTCAGAGCCGGGGAGGTGTTCAGCTTCGTGCACTTCTGCGCCCCGCAGAACTCGCAGGAGAAATACTCGGAACCGCTGAACGGCGCTGTCAAGCGTGCCGTGGCCCACAAGAACCACACGGGCATAGGCCGCCCGTTCGGCAAGGGCAAATGGCGCGTTGACCGCAACAAGATCAGCGATGAGACCAACCGCACCTACGAGGACAAAAGATACTACACATTCGAGGAGCTCGTCGCAGATGACCGCGCCGACACCATCGAATGGAACAACAGGCCGCACCCCGACCAGAAACGCTTCCCCGGCATGAGCCGGTGGGAAGTCCTTGTGGCCAACATCAACCCGACTCTGCGGCCGCTTGACAAGGTCTCGCTGAGCTACTACATCGGCGAGAAGGTCGAGACAAGCATCCGGCGCAACTCCACTGTCAGGGTGGCGTACAGCGAGTGGTGGCTGAGCCACCCGAGCGTGATAGAGCGGCTTGAGCCGAACAACCTCAAGGTCACCGCCTACTACCTGCCCGATGAGAACGGCGAACCCGAGGACGTGTTCATCTTCCAGGGGGGCACCTACATCGACAAGGTCAGCAAGACACAGACATTCAACCGCGTCTACGCCGAACAGACAGATGAGGACCGGGCAATCTTCGCCGAACAATGCGGAAAGAGGGCGCAATTCGAGAAATACATCGCTGACAACGCGCCCATGCGCATCGGCACTATAAAACGGTCAAGGCAACCCGAAAGCCCGGCGGAGGCCGTGGAAATGACCCCGGTGGCCGCCATGGAGGAGATCCCGGCAACGGCATTCAGCAGCATAGACTGGGCCAAGGCCGGATTCAATGACCAATAGAATGACATTATAACACCGTAAGAATATGATTACAACGGAAATCAAAAACAAAATCATGGCGGCGATCAGCGCGGCGCGCCGGAACTACCCGAGCGATGCCAAGCACGCCTCCTCCCTCGGCATCACGACCTCGGTCTACAGTGCCGTCAAGAACGGACAGACCGACCGGGTGCTCAGCGACTCCAACTGGATCAGCATCGCCCGCAAGCTGGGCGTCAGCCTCCGGGGCGAAATCGAATGGAAGGCGGCCAACACCCCGGCCTTCCAGTACATCACGGCCCAGCTTGAGCTCTGCCAGCAGTCGAGCCTCAGCGGCATACTCTGCGATCTTCCGAACATCGGAAAGACCTTCACCGCCCGGTGCTATGTGCAGAACCACCGCAACGCTGTCTATATCGACTGCTCCCAGGTCAAGACCAAACTCAAGCTCATACGCAAGATTGCGGCTGAGTTTGGCGTGGATGCCAAGGGACGCTACGCCGATGTCTACGATGACCTTGTGTATTACCTGCGCGGTATCGACAACCCTCTCGTGATACTTGATGAGGCCGGTGACCTCCAGTATGAGGCCTTCCTTGAACTCAAGGCACTGTGGAACGCCACAGAGCGCTGCTGCGGCTGGTACATGATGGGAGCCGACGGACTCAAGGAAAAAATCAACCGCTCCATAGAATGCAAGAAGGTGGGCTACACCGAGATGCTGAGCAGGTTCGGCGACCGCTACTCCAAGGTGGTGCCGGACGAGGCCAACGACCGCAAAGCGTTTCTCCACGAACAGGCGCGCATCGTGGCCAAGGTCAACGCGCCGGAGGGCGCGGACATCGCCCTGATAGTCCGCAAGAGCGGCGGCGGTCTGCGGCGGGTATATACTGAAATCGAAAAACTTAAAAGGCAATGATGGACACCGTAAAAATAAAAGTGAATTTCGCTGATGGGAGCCGTCGGGTGCTGAAATCGCCCGGAGCATTCGCGAAGATAGACAGGAACCGAAAGGCTCGGTTTGTAATGTCCGATTTCAAAGTCTATGAAGGATATTCTGACGGTGAGGTCGATGAGGACGGTGACTTCGGAGTGTTCGGAACTATTCATGGGATAGCCCTTCCTTTCAACCGTCTGCTTGGATGGTGTTATGTAAACGCAAAAAAATAAGAAGAATATGACAGTGATTGAAAAACAATATATGGAGACAGTGATCCGCATGGGACGCCGACTCCAGAGCGGCGAGATTGATTGGGAGCAGCGCCGCTATGAGATAGCCAAGGAAATCTATCCTCTGATACTGGAGAACAGTATCCGGCTTCCTTGTGACGGAAAAGAACAACTTGCAGCGGCAGCTATAGCAGCGGTGAATGCCGCAGAACTGTTAGTGACTGCCTTGCAAGCGAAACCACTTAAAGATGAATAACCATGCCAAAAAGAGCGTACAGTCCGAAAGAGGTGCTTGCCAAGACCTACGCCACCCTCCAGTGGGACGGCGAATGGGCCCGTGCCTTCGGTCACCCGGAGATAAACGCCACATGGCTCATCCACGGCCCCTCTGCCGCCGGCAAGAGCAGTTTCGTGATGCAGCTTGCGAAGAAGCTCTGCGAATACGGCACGACGCTCTACATGAGCTACGAGGAAGGCGTTAGCCAGTCGTTTCAGCAGCGTCTCGCTCGGTTCAGGGTGAAAGACGTCCAGGGACGTTTCCGCATCGCCACCACCGACACCATCGAGGAGCTGACCGAGAGACTGCGCCGGGCCAAGAGTCCGAAGTTCATCATCATCGACAGCTTTCAGAAAGCCGAGTGGGAATACCCCGAGACCATAGCCCTGATAGAACGCTTCCCTCGGAAATGCTTCATCTTCATCAGCCAGGAGGACAAAGGACAGCCGATGGGCAAGCCCGCCAAACGCCTCAAGTATTACGCCGGCGTGAAGGTAAGGGTCGCAGGTTACAAGGCATACTGCCAGGGCCGATTTACCCCCGAGGCCGGAGTCTATTACCCTGTGTGGGAAGAAGGAATTTTGAAAACAACAAACAACCCGGTGTGACATGAGCCAGAGAAAAGAAATATTGATCCTGGAACCAAGCGGCAGAATCCGCAAGGAGGCATTCTGCACCCGCCCGATGGTCTGCCCCTATTGTAACGGGCGCGGGTGGTTCCATACCAACCAACAGGAGCCGGAAACGGAGCCTTGCCCCGACTGTCAGGGGACCGGCGAAGTGATTGCGCTGGTGACAATAGACTGGAAACCCAATAACGAAAATTAGTATGGCAAATAGAGAATTAGAAAAAGTGTTCCGACAATTAGGGCGCACTGAAAAGACCCGGTTCATCAACGAGAACATAGACTACGCTTCCGAAGAAGCAGTGGCCGGGTATGTGGAAAGGTATCCGCTTGGTGTATTCGAGTATCTTCCATCAACATCATTGATGGCGCGCATTCTCAAAATGAGAGGATTCCAAGTAATAGAACCCGACTATGGCACAGCAAGTGACTAACTTCGGGCGGTTCTACACCGCTATCCGCAAGCTGAGCGGCATCGGCGACCGGGACGACTTCAAGCGCCAGATGGTGTCGCAGTTCACCAACGGACGCACCGACAGCCTCCGGGAGATGACCCGGCAGGAATATGACCGTTGCTGCGAGTCCCTCGAGGGGCAGAGCCGGTACAAGGAGGAACTCCGCAAAGAGCGCAGTGCCACCCTCAAGCTGATGCAGAAGGCCGGCATCGATACCACCGACTGGAACCGGATCAACATATTCTGCCTTGACCCGCGTATCGCCGGAAAGGAATTCGCCCGGATAACGGCGGATGAGCATCCGCAGCTCCGGCGCAAGCTCCGCGCCATCGACAGCAAGGGAGGATTCACCATCGCTGCCGAGAAAAGAGCGGCTCGAGAAGCCGAGGCTGCCAGGCAGAAAGCAAAGCCTCAGATTACCCTCATCGACATCGGCAGTCAACGGCCCGACCTAAACTGACAACCCACATAACAACAACCCCATAAAAAGTAAAAGTATGGAACAAGTTACAATGACCGCTGAAGAGCGGAAGCGTTACGAGGCATGGAAAGCCGAGGACGAAAAGAAAAGAGCCGCGGAGGAGCGCAAGCGCCAGCGCGGCGAGTATGCGAACATGGTCGATGACGAGATTCGCACCGCCATTCCCCAGCTCCGGGAGATGAGCGAGGCTCTCAAGACGGTCAAGGATACGATCTTCGGCAACTTCGATGCCGTGCTGAAGATGAAATCCGAGATACTCGGACTCACAAGGGACGACCAGCGCAGCCACACGTTCACCACCTCCGACAGCACCCTGCGTCTGACCCTCGGGGTCAACTGCATCGACGGCTACCGCGACACGGTCGAGGACGGCATAGCGATGGTGAAAAAATACATCGAGAGCCTCGCCAAAGATGACAACTCTCGGGCCCTTGTCAACGCCGTGCTTCGGCTGCTGAGCCGAGACGGTCAGGGCAACATCAAGGCGAGCAAGGTGCTCCAGCTCCGCAAGATGGCCGATGACAGCGGCGACGAACGTTTCATCGAGGGAGTGAAGATCATCGAGGAAAGCTACCAGCCCACCGTCACCAAGCGCTACATCCGCGCCGAATACAAGGACGAGAAAGGCGCGTGGCGATACATACCTCTTGACATGACCGCAGTGGACTGAAATCATCGAGCCATGAAAAGAGAGATAGTGCATCCACCGAAAATCGCCATCTGCCGCGTCTGCAAAGGCACCGGCAGGGTGGCAGGAGATGAGGGAGGCGAGTTTCACACCTGCCTCCAGTGCGAGGGGAGCGGCCGCGTGACTGTGAGCAGCGAGACCGTCCTTGACATCAGACCATATAAACCAAGAACCCATAAACGATGATCTGAAGCAATGGCAAAAACGCGCGGCATGTCATACAGGAAGCGCGTCGAGGGCATAAACCGGATATATGACCAGCACGCAAGAAGCGGGTTGTCAAACCGGGAGATATGGCGCAGGTACATATATCCGGTTTATTTCATCAGCGAGCGCACCTTCTATAACATAATGAACGCCACGGCAGGGCTTGAAAACCCGGTCGTGGCGTCGAACGTGCCAAGCCTTTTTGACTTTGCCGATGAAGACCCGCCAAAAGACAACGAAAATGAGTGACATTGACAGTCAGGTAAAGACAGTATTCCGGCGCATCCTCAAGGACATTCAGGTGGAGCTCGGCGAGGAGTTTGACGAGAACTTCGAGCGCCAGGCATTCTTCACGCAGGCCTGGGCGCGTCGCAAAAGTCCCACACGCCCGGGTGGCCATATCCTGGTGGATTCCGGTCGACTCCGGCAGAGCATCACGAGCCGGACCACCGACAACAGCATCACCTTCTACACGACAGAACCCTATGCCGCCATTCACAACGAGGGAGGCGCGATAAAGGTCACCGCCAAGATGAAACGCTTCTTCTGGTACAAATATTATTCGGCCACCGGCTCCTTCGGCCGAAAAAAAGACGGCTCCATGCGTAACGACAAACGCAACCGTCAGCTCGGCACGGAGGCTGATTTCTGGAAGGCGATGGCGCTCATGAAGGTCGGGGCCACAATCAAAATTCCCAAGCGGCAATTCCTCGGCACATCGCCGGAGGTCGAGGCCGCAGTCCGGGAAATCATCGAGGAAAACCTCACAGACTATATCAACGACATAGATTTCAACATTAAATGACAGTAAGAGAAGAATTATATAATGCCATTAAAAGGCATCTCAGTGACATTCCCATGATCAAGCACATCGATCTTTGGAACCACAATGTGGAATTCATCGAGCAGGAAACCGCATGGGGGCGTCCGGCAGTGTTCATAGAGTTTGCTCCCATACAGTGGAACCCCGTTGTGCATGGGCTGGAGTATCGTGGTGCGGTCACTGTCAATCTCCATGTCGTGACCGATTGGACTGCCGAGAGCAACGTGGAGCAGTTCCAACTGTTGCACAGAATCCACCGGGTACTCGCTAACATGGAGGGTGGGACATTCGGTGAGTTTGACCTTGCCGCGTCCGCCACCAACCACAACCACGAGGAGATAGTAGAGAACATCGAGACCTACACATGTGTCGGCATACGTAGTCTTGACAAATAGCCCCATAAACGCGCCGTGTCGCGACAAAAGCAGAGAGCCGTTACCTTTATCGGGTAGCGGCTCTCTTTTGCGACAGTGGGCGCGTGTGCGGCTCACACGGCGTCCGGCAGGATATTTGAGGAGGAAGGGTCGGTGTAAAGCATGATGTCGGTGTATTTGGCCGAGTAGTTCATTGTGGCATTGAACTCGCGCCGGAGGCAATTCTCGAAAGGATTGCCGAGGTTGGGATTGCGGCCCATCCATTCACAGAGCTCCGTGATGGATGACTTCTCCGAGGTGAAGTAGATGAAATTGTGTCCCGGCAGCACTGACAGTACATCGGGGTAGTCGGCGAGTCTCCAGTACATGCGGTAGGTGCCGACATCGGTGGATAGATATGGCGGGTCAACCAGGAACACCACTCCCGGCACATCCTTGAAACGCTCGAACAGTTCCCGGTAGTCGCACGACTCAATCTCAAGCCCCTCGAGGTAGTCGGTGAAGTCCGGGTAGGGGGCTTTCCGCACATTATTATATAGAGCCTCCTTGCGCATGCCGTCGATGCTCAGCTTGTACTTCATCGAGAACAACAGTGATGATGACAGTGTGATGAAGTCGAGGTAGCCATGTTCACGTTCCTCCTGCTCAAGCAGCGCGAACACTTCCTCGCGCGCCTCACCTGTGATGGCCTTATGGCGGCCGAAGCGCGAGGCGATTGGACGGATCTGGTCGAGCAGCGCATTGGTCCGCCTGATATTCAGGAGGCGGAACCGGTAATTGTCGAAATCATTATAAATCACCCTTGCCCCCGGGTGGACGTGCTTGGCTATGTGCGACAGCAGGCCGCTGCCACCAAAAAGGTCAACGAATATTGTGTCCTCGGGGTATTGGCGTGCCACCTCGGCAAAGTGGCGGGCGAACATGCGCTTCTGCCCCACGAAAGGGAGTGGCGCCGATAGATACATGCGGCTCATACGTTCAGCTCGAATTTAACGCCGTCGTCGCCGGCAAGCAGGGCCCGGGTGCGGTCGATGTTGTTGGAATATATGTGGACATTGCCGAGGAAGAGTGTGATGGAGCGCAGGGGCAGGTCAATCTGCCGGGCAATGAGATAGAGATGGTAGATGTCGGCGGGGAGTCCGAGGTTGGCGTCTGAGCTGCGCTGGTAGGCGGTCAGCACCAGCTCGCCATTGTCGATCTGAAACTGAATGAGCGAGAGGCAGGGCTGCTGGTTGGACTCCGCGCCGGTCGCGCCCAGGAACAGGACGTAATTTTTTGAAGAGCGTTTCTCCCGGTTGATGCGCTCAATTAGCGGCGGGAGTTTCTCAAAGTAGGTGGGGTAGGAGTTGACCAGTACCGGGCCGCAATAATCCCACCAGTTGATGCCCGCCTCGCGATACTTCTCCGTCTGCCTCTCGCCGCTCATGAAGAGCGACAGTTCGCTGCGGAGCTTCTTGCGGGCTATGCCGTGGCTCTCGAAAATATCGAGCAGGTCGGAAGAGGTGAGGGATAACTGCTCGTTGATAAGATAGATGATGTCGCCCTTGCGGTTCGACTGGTGTCTGCCCTCGTCAAGCACCTTGGAGAGAATCTGATGATACTTGTTCATAATGATGCCGTATTAGTGTACGGCAAAGTTACAGTGCCGGAGAATGCCGGACACCATGGCGACACCAAATCATACTGCACCGGGATTGCAGTCATTTTGAAAATGCTTCACCAGGCTGTAGACCTTTCGCTCGCTTATGTCGTAGCGGTCGGCGAGTATGGCCACGGCGTATGACACCTTGTCGCCCCTGCCGACCATATCGTTGAAGTCAACAAAAAGGTCTATGTAGTCGGCATCCTCCAGTCTGATGCCGGCATTTCGGAGCCGATTGAGCAGCTCCCGGTTGAATTTCAGAATCTCAAATATGGTCATATCCGAAAAAATTGCTAAATTTGCACTGTCTCACTTATTCAAACACCCGCGTAGGGAAGCTCGGAAGAGGGCATTGTGCCCCCGGCGAGCTTCCCTACGCGGGTTGTGTTAAAGAGTAAGTGAGACGACTATTTAACAGGCCGGGGGCATTTTTTTATACCCTCCCCCGAAGGGTCTGCCTCAGGTCAGTCCACGCTGTAGAGTCCCAAGTCAATATTATCCTTAGCCTTCCAACCTTCCTGCTGCACATTTTGGATGTGTGCCGAATATGCGGTGTAGAAAGCCTCAAGCTCAGGCAGAGTGTCGAAAGTGCGGTATACCGGCGCATCGTCAGTGCCGAACTTGAAAGTCACCGGGAGCGCGCCGGGCAGACCGAGGCTGGCCTGAGTGTAGGCGCGTTGGTAGTTGGACTGGTTCTCGACCGATAGCCACACCGGGACACCATCATAGGAAAAGCCGGTGAGGATTCTGGCGGCCGTGCGGTCGCTGATCCAACCGCTGATGAGTGCCTTGATCTCATCGACTGTCGGGCGGTGGTTCAACTGTTGCTCCATATAGGAGGTGATGCCGTATGCGTCGGTGGTCACATCCCAGCGGACGCGCCATCGGTTGCGGACAGGATTGGTGCACTCTAAAAGTGCCACTTGCGGATTGCCTTGGACTCTTTGCATAGTCAGGTGAAGATGTACTTTGTTTTACCTTGCCCGAAAGATTCCGATTTCAGTATTGTTGTGAATGGGAAGCCGTCGGGCTGTTCCTTGATCTGTTGGAGAATGTTTTTCATCTCCTTAGAGTCAGTGAAGAACTTCTTCGGCTCTCCATTGACCTTGATGGCCACGACGCAGCGGTCGGGCCCTTGAGAGGTTGTTACGCCCATCTCGAAGTCGTAGACCTCGATGGGGAGGTTTACCAGTTCCCGGATGCTTATTACGGCACCGGGGAATCGCTTCTTGCCGTCATCGGGCTTGTAAGCGACATTCAAATCCTTAAAAGATTTCATTGCTTTGCCTGTTAATTTAATGAATAGATTATTACATTGGGCGTGCTTGGCCATACCGTAGAACGATGCGGTCAGCACACGCCGTCTCTTGCGGCTTTTGACCTCGCCCATCTTCCGGGCGAATTTCACTTTTATGCGCTTGCGCAGCAGCGCGTGGTCGGGATAGATGACGTATCCCAGGAAGTCGATGCCCTCGGTCACGGGGAACACCCTCTCGTTAGCCTTGATGGTATGCCCGATAGCTTCCACACATTCGTGTACGGCATCGCGGATTTTCCAAAGCTCCTCTTTCGTGGCGGCGAGAACCACACCGTCATCGCAGTAACGGTAGAAGTATTTCACACCGAGCCTGTCCTTCAGCACATGATCGAGATGGACCGACAGCAGCAGATTGCACAGCCCCTGTGAAGAGCGCAGCCCTATGCTCACTCCTTCCGGCATCATGCAGATGAACCTCTCGAGGATTGCGATGAGTTTGGCATCCTTGAACACCCGGCGCACGCAGTCAATCAGCATCCGCTGGTCAACACTCTCATAAAACTTAGAGATGTCGAACTTATAGCAGTAGCGTGTCTGCTCCGGATTATCCCTCATGTCACGCTCGATATACGCCTTCAGGTCGTGCATGCCGCGCCCCTTGATGCTTGCTCCGGTCGTGCGGATGAACCGACGCTTGATGTGCGCGTCGACCACAGCCATAATCGCGTGACAGGCTATGCGGTCTTTCATCGTCAGAATCTGAATGTGTCGTTCCTTGCCACCCTCGACGATGGTGCGCTCACGGTAGCCTCCGGCGATGTAATAAGAACCGTCGGCGATTTTTGCGGACAATTCAGCGATGACCTCCTCGCGGTGGGCGAGAAGCCACCGGCCCTGGCGACTCCGTTTGCGGACGGTTCCGCGGAGCACCTGATCGAATGACTGCGACATATTGGGGTATGCCACAATCTCCTCGATGATATGTCCTTCCCTGCGCATAGTTGTGAAAGAGTTTGGATAAATTGAAAATTACGGCTCTCTGAGCCTTCCTACTTCCGGGTCCGGGTTGTTCGAGCTTGCGCCTACCAAACCCTACCCAGTCACTTGATGTTCCGGCTTTCCATGGTAACCATGCTTTTGCCGAGGCCTGTCCCTCTCGGCACCTCAATGGGGACACGTCCCCGGTGATGTACGCCGATGATTGGTTGTCCAGGCGCGACCCGACATTCGCGTTCGTATTCGAAGCATCGTTATTCGCATTCGCGTACGACACGCCGCCATTCGCATTCGCGTTGTTGTTGCCGCGATAGACCACACGGCCTATTGGGGGACACAGCCTTTGGGACTGCAAATTTACTCATAAAACGGCGTACCATTTGGAAAATGTTACACGAATAGCCAAAAGATGGCGGCCACACCCCCTCCGGCGGCGGTCAGAAACCAGTCGATCCAGTCCCAGGGGCAGCCGTGGAGTTTGTCTTTCAGCTCAAGACAGGAGCCGGCGACCGTTGCCGAATAGAGTGCCCCGAGGGGATTACAGGCAAAAATACCCACGAGGAAACCGCCTAAAAGATGCTTGTAGCGGTTGGATTTTTTGAGAAATGTAAAAAACTTCTTCATAAAGAGCTGTATTTGAAAATAAAGTGTTATATTTGCACCAACGATTCCGTAGCTAATGACTACCGACTCGTTGTCCACGGGGGCTGGCCTTATGGCTGGCCGTCCGTTTTTTTATACAGAAGGGTCAGAATTCCATCGGTTTCACGAATCCAAACTTCTTCAATGTTAGCGCCCAATTTTAGGCGGTTAATGACACTGTTTCTCATGTATCGCTCAGTGAGCCCCGGTCGGTCTATGATTATGCGGTTAGACTGTTTAAGACCGTGGTTCATCATGTTGTTAAAGGCGCGTTTGGGATTGTCGGAAGTAAAGCCCTCATGCTCGTACCAGAATTCTCCAATCTTAAGGTCGGGGCATTTGCCATAGAATGGAGTCCCCTTTAATGAGCCATATACACAATCATAGTCGAATTTTGCCGGACGAGTCATCTTTGGAGACAGTACAACTGACGCTCCATCTTTGGCAAAAAATTCAGCTACCTGCATAAGCCGTGAGAAATCGCTGTCGTTGCGATCTACAAGATGGCTTATTTCAATAGAACCTTTGCCATGGCTGATGACTTCGCCTCTCAGTTGTTCACACTGATGGAGAAGTTGACACGCACGGCACACCTCATTATCCGGCACAAACCGGGCGAGTTTGGCTTTACCTTTGGCAACATCGCAGTCCCGGCAGCGGCGTATGGTGTAGGGGTTGTAGTCCGGAACCGACTTGCCTTCCTTGCCGGCGTTGAAGCGGAAGATACCTTTGGAGTCGCGTTGCAGAGCCTCGTCACCCAGTCGCATCGCTTCATCATGGTTGGTAGCTGGACATTTTGATTTGCGGACTTGCACCACCGTACAGCGACAGTTCCAACCGTTAGGCGGGTAGAATTCCTCCCAAAATGAGTCGGACGGAGGCAGAGTCACGCGGTCGAGAGCGGCGTGTTCCGGGCGCACCTTGTCATCGCGCTGTGTGCGGTACTGGAGATAGTATCGGTCACCATCCTGCATGAACGACTCCCACCGTGCCGCCATTTCCGCAGACCCCGCGACAAAGTTGTACTCGGCACGAAGGTAGTTGGCATTATAGGTTTTGTCTATCGTTTGAACATCGTTCAAAAACCGTTCAAACGTCTTTCGATTGCCATTTTCATCAAGCAGTGAGGGGAAAGCCTCGTTGAGCTCATGGAACGCCTTCATGCCGGAGAAGATGTAATTGGATCGTGTGAGCCTCCGGCGCATGGCATCGGACATCTCGACTTTTTCAAAGGCGGAGTCAAGAGCCGACGCATGTGTACCGACAAACTCCTGCACAGCCGGATCCGCCACAAGTTCAATGCGGAACTCCGCGGCATCTTCCTTGAAAAGAGAGCGCATCATGCCTTCGAACAGAGATGACAGCCTGCGGCGCATATCATCACCCGGTTTGGCAAGCGTCTCCAGTTCCGGACAGTCTGCCAGGAGCGAGGCATAGCGGCGGTGCAGCCCCTCGTAGTCAGAGGGGCTTAATCGAAAAAAGAGTGCTGCCGTTTGTCGTCCTCCTCCGGCTTGCCCTTCTTCTCATCATATTTGTCGGGTTCCGGCAGGGCCACAGGATTCCTGCGCTCACCGACCGGCATACCATATTTATCGGCAAAATATGAAGGATCCACTTCGTAGCGGTCGGCAATCATAGTCTCGTATGCCACCTGCTGCTCCGGTGTGTAATCGATAGCGTCGTCCCACTCGAAGCGCAGCCCCTTGACCGGGAACCCATGAAGCACCATGAGGGGGAGCAGCTTGTTATTCGCCATATCGCGCAATTTGTCGCGGTCGGACTCAACGAGGTTCTCAAACACCTGAAGGTGAGTCTGCGACTGGGATAGGGAGCTGCCGTCCTCGATGGTCATTGTCTGACCGATGACCAGCTTGGAGATTTCCGAGTTGGCGCGGTCGATGCGCTTGTCATATACATTGAAAGCATCGCCATTGCCGGACTCTATGAATTGAATATCCGTTTCCATACCGACAACAGCGCCCATGGCGCGGCCTCCGTTGAACACCATGTCCTGAAGGCTTTGGTATTCCTTCGGGTCGCGTGTAGATGTCTTGGCGATACGCCAGGGCATACCGAATATCTCGGCGAAGTTATCCCAGAACACCATAGCGTGCTTTTTCGGTATGGTGTGCATGGCAGCTTTCAACAATAGGCCAAGATCGTCGGGTTGCCCCATCTCGATAAGCCAGTCGGCCCACGGACGCTCCCGGTAATCGATACCGTTCTGCCAGGTGTAGCCTACATGGGTCACCACCCGGTGGTATTCAGGAATGACATGCCGACGGGGAATGAGCCGGACACCACTGAAAGTGGGGCAGCCGTCACCGTCCTTTATCACATCGCCAAGCTCGATGAGGGAGTGCCCGTACCAGTTCGCCTCAAGACAGTAGCGGCACAGATCCTTGAACCAAGCCTGATCAAGGAGGTGCAGCGCATTGTCATCGGCATCGCCCTTCTCGTTGACAAGTTTGAACGAGCGAGACATTACAAATCCCACACGCTGCTGAATACAGCCGGAGAGGTGAGAGTCAACCATCGCGTCACGGTATATGTCAAGCAGCCGGAGGCGGTTCGGATTGCGTACATCGATAGCCGACTGCCAAGCAGAGCGCCATTTTTCGATGTCGCTCTGCGCGAGACGCTCTGATGTGCGGTACAGTTCCATTATCAGGGCGGAGCGCTTTTCTGCCTCCACCTTTCTCTGCTTGAATAAGGTGCGTTTATTTCTTTTGCCCATAGTCACCAGTCATGATTGAGTTTGGGCGCCGAGTGAAAGGATATGCCGATGGCGGCGCCGTTGCCGTCGGTATCCTCGACCAAAGGCAGGTCTGGTACGATGCGCCCTGACTGCACCCCCTCAAGCCATTTTATGGCCCGGTCGTACCGCTCCTTGCGTATTTCCGAACCCATCTTTTGCGGCAGTGCCGCGGACAGATGGTACAGAGCGATGTCGGCGGTGTACATCACCACGAGCCGGTTGCGGTCGTTGCCGGCCGCCGAGAAAATGGCCTCGGTATCATATACCGGGCGCAGATAGCCCGACATCTCCTCCACAGCCTCTAATTCGGCATTGGCTACGGTGTCCGGGTCAGCCTGTGATATGACCTTGAAGGCGGCATCACCGATGACCACCTTATAATCTTCCTTGTCGATAAACATCACCACATATTTTTAGGGCGCGGTCGCGGGACCAGCACCGGTTTGAAAGTAGATTGCCTGGTATTGCGCTGAAGATACCATATCGCACCCTCGTCTGCATCGGGAGCGTCGTCATGCACCCGGGAACCGCGCTCGAGGGCGAGGGTCTGTTCAATGCCCACCTGCATGTCCGGCGAATCCTTCAACGCCTCATTGTAGAATACGAAGCCGCGCTCCCACAACGGGGACACCGCCTCGATGCGCTGGATCTTCTCCGGCTTCTTGCGCTTGTCGGGCAGGAGCGGCAACTGATAGCCACGCAGATTGCCTTCCGCAGCGAACTCATCAAGAATGATGTCCTGCATGAAGTTCGCCTCCATAAAGAAAGAGATGGCCACCCGGTCGCGTGTGCGCTCATATAAATCATAGAGCCACCGCACCATGCCGGACACGGTATCCTGCCGGACATAGCAGTCTATCAGATGCAGCTCCGTGCCAATCTTACCCCACAAGCGCGATGCCTTGTAGTCATTGGCGGAGGTTGATTTGAATGAGGGGTCGGTGTAACACACGAGCATCTCGTATTTTTCAAGTTTGGGCAGACGTTTGAAGCGGATCCAGTCGTGCCGGAATATGGAACCGTCGTTGATGGGGTTATGCATCATCTCCTTGTTCCAGGCCCGGAAGCCGACAAAATCGGCATACTCCTGCGCTTCCTCCTTAGTCCACTTCTCAGCCCATACCGGGTTGCCGTTGCGGTCGATGGCCTTGATCTCGGAGACATGCACCCCCTTTGTATTGCATAGGTTGGCAAGCACCGAGCATTTGGAGATAAGGTTGCCAACCATTATGAAGCGACCGCGACCCACATCAAGCGCACCGAAAAGAGCCTCCTTGACCCAATCGGTCAGGTCTTTCACGCGCTTCTCGTTGCGACACAGTTCATCGTCATCAAGGTCATCGATGACAATATAGTCGGGGCGTGACTCACGATCACGCAGACCGCGCGGAGACTGACCTCGACCCACAGCAAGAAACTTGTTGCCGCTTTGTGTCTTGAATTCTCCTTCGGTCCATGTGCCGGCACTTTTCTGCTCACCGAAATCAGATATGATACGTTGGTTGTATTCAAGCTCTGCCTGTATGTCGGCAAGCAGACGGTTGGCACTGTCCTCGCTCTTGCCTACAACGACCATGAAATTAATGAGCCGTTTGGGCTGAAACATTAGCCAAAGCGGCAGAAAAATATCAAAATGCGTTGATTTAGCGTGACCGCGCGGCCATTTGAACACTGCCTTTAGGTTAGGAGTGTTCTTGACTTTCATTGCAGCGGCATTGTGGAACGGGGCATTGTGGATAACGCGCAGAGCCTCGCCTGTTACCTTATCGCGGAGCGTCAGGTAATGGGGGAAGTAATATTCGCAGAAGGCGGCGTAGTTGGATTGCAGACGGCGTATGCGCCGGTCCCGTTCTGATGGTGACTCCTTGGCCACCGACATAGTGATGGGAGTGAGGGAGCGAACACGCTTGCAATGGTCATTCCAATCCGCAATCGCCTTTTTGATGTCAGCAACGGTAGCCATATCAGATCACCCCGCCTTTGCCGATTGACTCAATGATGAACATATCCTGAAGTTGGTTGACTTTTTGGATAAGTTCCAAAGTAATTGACGGGTCGGTTTGCGCCCTGAATTCGAGCCACCCTGAGAAGGCCTTGAACACATCGATGGCATCGATTATGTTAGCCTTCTTGTCGAGCTTCTCGATGACCGCTGAGAACTTGGCGAGCTTATCTGCCAGACCGGCCATCTGGGTTGGATCATTTGTGGCGTTGGCCTGTTCGATGAGCGTGTCGATTGAGAGCAGAATCTTATTCACAAGTTCCGGACGTGTAATATTCTTTGCGGCACGCGCCTCTTTCCAACCGTCAGCATTGCACCATTTGGAGATGGTGACACGTGACACATCCACTTTGGCGGCTATCTCGGTCATCTCCATGCCGGACATGAACAGCGATCTTGCCAATGATTTTTTCTTTTCGTTATCCTTAGTTGCCATATCTGAGTATGCGATAATGCGGTTAATATGGTGCAAAGGTGGCGGTAAAAGCGGTGGGTTCAAAAAAAGTGTGCAACCATTGCATACAAGTGTGCAACCATTGCACACTTTTTTGGAGCATAGGTGATTATCAGCGTAAACTTGCACCGAAAATCATTATCGCACAGACATGGGCAAACGAGTTAGACTGACAAATGATACCCTCAACAGCTACGGATACCGTGTGCTGACTTCCGGGGTGGACGTATCACAATATGAGCGAAATCCGCTTCTGCTTTATATGCATGAGCGCGGCAAGGTAATCGGCTATATGAAGGATATCCGCGTCGAGGACGGTGAGATAACCGGAGAGCCGTGCTTTGACGAGGCAACGGAACTGTCGAGACAGTGCAAGAAGCAATGGGAATTCGGCTCACTGCGTATGGTAAGCATAGGTTTTGATGTACTGGAGACCAGTAAGGAGGCCGAACATCTTGTCGAAGGGCAGACACGACCGACGGTTACAAAAAGCCGGATATATGAAGTGTCGGTGGTTGACATTGGAGCCAACGATGACGCCATTGTGCTGCGTAAAGATGGAACACAAATAACGCTTGGAGATGGGAGTGACTGCCCCCTTCCCCTGCTAAACAATAACTCAAATAACAATCAACCGCAAATGGAACTCAAGCAAATCGCCCTTACACTGGGCTTGCCGGAAACGGCTGACGAGGCCACAGTGAACGCCAAACTCGCGGAACTCAAGTCATCGAAAGATGAGGTAGAGAAGATGCGCAAGGAAAACGACGACCTCAAACTCGCTCAGATCACCGCTGCTGTCGATGCCGCGGTGGCCGCCAAGAAAATCAATGCCGACCAAAAAGACCATTTTATCGGCCTCGGCAAAAAGGTCGGCATCGAAGATCTCAACACCACCCTCGCCGCCATGACCCCGGCGGTCAAACTTAGCGGCACACTTTCCACCGACCCCGCACCTACTTCGGCTCCGGCCAAGAGCCCGTGGGAGGAGCGTATGGACGAGATCCGCGCTAACTGCAATAAATAATAACACTTAAATCCATTATCAGCAATGGCAATCAAAGTAGACAATACTAATTACAACGGTGAGGTACTGGAACGTATCCTTACCAAAGCTGCCACGGGCAACGAGCTCGTGAGCAAGGGGCTTATCATGGTTATTCCCGGTGTGGAGAAGAGCATGAGTATTCCTCGTCTCAAGACCGGCAAGATGCTCCAGAAACGCAAGGAGAATCCTACAGTAGAGGATTCCAAGGGCGATTTCAACTGGTCTGAGAAGATTCTTACGCCCCACGACTTCATGGCCTTCACAGTGTTCAACCCACGCCAGTTCGAGCACGTCTGGCGCAAGTGGCAGCCGACAGGCAACCTCGTGTTCCGCGAACTGCCTCCTGAAGGTCAGAACGCACTTCTCGACGCACTTTCTAAGCAGGTTCAGTTCGAACTCGGGCATCACTACGTCAACGGCGAGTATGCCGAGGGCACCGATGATGACAAGCTCATGAACGGCATCCTCACCCAGGCCGCAAAAGATCCGGACTATATCCTCGTCGACGGATCCAAGGCAACCACGATGGTCGAAAAGCTCAAGGCCGTGCGTAAGGCTATCCCCAAGGCAATGCGCGAAAATCCCAACCTCCGCATCATAATGAGTGTCGAGGACTTCGACAAATACGATGACGAACTCACCGAGCGCGAGGCCAAGAACGCCAGCGAGACTGAGATCAATCGCAAGCGCTATAAGGGCATCACAATTGAGACTGTAGCAGCGTGGCCCGAAGGAGTGCTCATCGCAACTCTCTGTTCTCCCGATGCTGACGGCAACTTCTTCGCTGCCGTCAACCTGCAGAACGACGAGAACGTGATCCAGATTGACAAGTATGCCAACGCCTCTGAGCTCTACTTCTTCAAGCTGCTCATGATGGCCGATACCAACATCGCCTTCGGTGAGGAACTCGTAGTGCTCGACTCGCGTGCCACTCCCAAGTTCTCGGCCGCCCTCAAAGCTGCCAATGTCAAGAAACCTGAAGCAGATACCGAATAATGGCAAAGCTCAAGTATCTTGTACTTCACTGCACTGCGACTCCTGAAGGGCGCGAGGTGACATCCGCCGATATCCGGCGCATGCACCTCAGCCCGGTGTCTGCCGGTGGCCGTGGATGGAAACAGGTCGGCTATACAGACCTTATCCACCTTGACGGCACGGTAGAGCGTCTCGTTGACAATAATGAGGATGCCAACGTAGATCCATGGGAAATCACCAATGGAGCCAAAGGCTATAACTCCATCAGCCGCCATGTGGTGTATGCCGGAGGATGCCCTCCCCAGTCTGTACCAAACTGGCAGAACAAAGTAAAGGATACGCGTACAGCGGCTCAGCTTAAAGCAATGGAAACCTATGTGAAGGACTTCCACCGTCGCTTCCCCAATGTCCGTATAATCGGCCATAACGAGGTGGCTGCCAAAGGGTGTCCGAGTTTCGATGTGCAGAAGTGGCTCAAATCAATCGGAATAAATCAGTAACGACATAAATACGAGTGGCGATGACATTCAGCGAAATACTCAACATACTCCTTGGCGGTGGTTTCCTCGCGATGGTAGTGGGTGTGATTACTCTCAAGGCCACCGTGCGCAAGGCTAATGCCGATGCCGAGAAGGCGAGGGCTGACGCTGAGACGGTGCATATCACAAACACCGAGAATGCCACCCGTATCCTTGTCGAAAATATCGTTAAACCCTTAAAAGATGAACTCAATGCAACACGAGAGGATCTTCAGGCCAACAAGCGTGAGATGGCCTCTACCAAGAGAGAAATGGCCCGGTTGCGTAAAGCAGTGGAGGCTGCCTCTGCTTGTCCTCATTCTGACGGCTGCCCTGTTCTTTACAAGCTGCGCGTCAACCCGGAAATCGACTTCGGAGCAGTCGCAGACAACCTCGGTGACCGAAATCCGGGACACTACAGCGACAATAATAAAGCAGACCCGGTGGGAGATAATCCCGGAGAGCAAGGTGGAGATAGCCGTATCCGTGGACAGCCTCCTTAAATTGCCGGAAGGTGCAGCCTATACCAAGCGTAGTGGACAGGCCAATATCAAGGTCGCCACTCATGGCGATACGGTATATATCACCGGCACATGTGACAGCCTGCAGCGTCAGGTGGAATATTACGAGGCGCTCTACCACACCGCCCGTGACGCGCTGGAGCAGCAGCATGAACAGTACCAACAGGAGCGCAAGCAGCGCACCAGCCCCGCGCTTATAGGCACAGTCAATCTGATAGCCGGTCTTTTCGCCGGTGTATTCCTGACAAGTATCATAATCACAAAAAGAAAAAACAATGAATAAAAACTTCATGTACGGCATCGGCTCCTTGTCATTCGGGGGCTTCAAGGTCGGTTATATAGAAAAGGGCTCGTTCGATTTCGGTGGTAAGGGACCTGAGAGTGTCGATGTAGACGCTGAGCAGGTTCCCGATGCCCCTGTGCTTTCTCTCGCACAAAAGAACGGCACCATCGAACCCACGTTCAACCTGATTCAGCTCGATTACAAGAACCTCAAAAACGCGCTCGGTGGGGATCTCATAGGTGGTGATGAAGCGCCTACCGGTTGGTCTGCACCGTCTGTCCTTATAGATAAGAGCGGTGAGTGTGTCATAGACCTCGTCAGTGGTCAGCGCATCACCATCCCTAACGGTAAACTGCTCGCCAACCTTTCCGGCAAACTCACCCTTACCGAGGTTGCCAAGATCGCGTGCAAACTCAAGGTGCAGAAACCCGAAAACGGTGGCGCGCCATATACCATCACCGACATTCCCGAACAGGCTGCCGCTGCGCAGTCCGCACCCGAACAGGCAGAAGGCTAACACATGGATCCCCGCTACACAAGGGAAATAGAGAGGGAGAGCGCCGATGTCCTGCTTGATGCGGGTGTCAGCGTTCCCCTTTTCTCTTTCAAATTCCCATTCTTCAAACGACGGTTCACAGTGAGAGCCACAATGCGTCGGCCCACACTTGCCGGTCAGATCCGCATAGCACAACTGTACAACCGTATGGGTGTCACAAGTGAGCAGATGTGGGACTTTGACAAGGAACAGCAGATGAAGTTCCTGGCTGAGCATGGTTATGAAATCTCACGGATGGTAGCCGTGACTCTGTGCCGCGGATGGTGGGCGCAGCGGTTGTGGGAGCGACCGATGGCGTGGCTTGTCCGCCAGAAAATGCCCCACGATTATATGCTCGCGGCCATGATGCGCTTTGTGACCCTTATGGGCACGGACCCTTTTTTACCTATTATCAGATTGGCCGAGCGGACGAATCCGATGAAGCCGAGACTGAGCCGGGACGCGACAGGGAGTTAAAGAGCCGTTATGAAGGCTCCCATAGCCCTTTCGGATTTGTATGGCAGATAGCCGATGCCACTGGATGGTCGGTAAGATACATCCTGTATGGTGTGAGCTATCAGATGCTGATAATGATGTTGAGTGACGCTCCCCGGTATGTAGGGGGCAAGAAATCCAAAACAAACACCAATACGACAGCCGAAGATGAAGCCGCGGAAGTGGCGAACTTTTTCAGAAGTAACCTCAAAGCATGAAACCGGTACAGATAGAAATATTGCTTGGCGGCAATCTGCCACAGCGACTCAACGAAGCCGAAAGGAATATCGAGCGGCTCCGCAGGGGTGCTAACCGTGTTACCAAGGAGATGAGCGATACCGACAGGATGGCGCAGAAACTCAACGGCACGGTAACCAAACTTGTGTCCGCCTTTGCTGTGAAGCAACTTGTGTCGGCTATTGCAAAGACGCGTGGTGAGTTTCAGCAGTTAGAGGTCGCATTCACTACCATGCTCGGCAGTGCCGAGAAAGCCAATGCGCTCATGTCGCAGCTCACAAAGACTGCGGCAACGACACCGTTCGGTCTCGAGGAGGTGTCAAAGGGAGCCAAGCAGTTGCTCGCCTATGGTTTTGAGGCAGAGAAGGTCAATGAGACCCTTATCCGGTTGGGAGATATAGCAGCCGGTCTATCCGTACCCCTCAATGATCTTGTGTACCTCTACGGCACGACAATGGCCCAGGGCCGTCTTTACACTCAGGACCTAAACCAGTTCACCGGGCGAGGCATACCTATGATAGCCGAACTTGCCAAACAGTTCGGTGTGGCTGAAAGCAAAGTCAAGGAACTTGTTGAGGCCGGTAAGGTTGGATTCCCCGAAGTGCAGAAAGTTATCGAGAGCCTTACTGATGAGGGTGGTAAGTTTGGAGGTCTCATGGAGGCGCAGTCGAAAACCATCACCGGTCAGATTTCCAACATTGAGGACGCAATCTCGATGATGTTCAATGAAATCGGACAACAGTCAGAAGGTATCATCAACGAGACCCTCTCCGGCGTGTCCTATATCATCGAGCATTACGAACGTTTCGGGCGTATCCTGCTCGGACTCGTTGCCACATACGGAGTCTATCGTACTGCAGTAATGGCAGTGGTCGCCATGAAAGGATGGGCTACTGCGGCAGAGGCGTTGCATTACAACTGGCTGCTCCTTGTCGAGAAGGCGCAGAAGATGCTCAACGCTACCATGATGGCCAATCCATACGTTCTTGTCGCCACACTGCTTGCCGGTGTATGCGTTGCTCTTCTCTCGATGAAGACCGAGACCGAGCGCATGAAAGAGGCCGAGGAGGACTATGAAAAACAGAAGCAGAAAACCATCGAGGCTGAGGAGGAACACAGACGGAAGATAGAGGAACTGTGCTCCATCGCTGGAGATGAAGCTATTTCCACCGATACGCGCCGTGAGGCGTTGAATAAACTTGAGCAGAAGTACCCGGACATATTCGCCAAATACGACACCGAGTATGAGAAGCTCAAAAACATTAAGAAGATCAAAGAGGAGATTGCTGCACTTGACGGTCAAAATTCAATGGCAAATCCTGAGACCGAGCTTGCGGACGTTGAGGCAAAGATAACCCGGATGCAGACCGTCGGAGGCTGGGGATACTACAAGGCCGGCGCGTGGAACCGGGAGAAAAAGGCTTTTGACGCCATACCCGTATATACCCCGGAGTATCAGGTCCTGCTCAACAGAAGGGGGCAGCTCAAGACCCAGATACATAAAGACCGGGCCAACGCTTATTTCGAGAACCTTACCGGTATAAGCAACGACACGCTTGAAGCTGAGATAAAGCGACGCCGAGATCTTCTTGCGAAGATGTCGGTGGGTGGCTACACTCATGGTAAAATTACCCTTGCCGCAGAAAATCTTAACGGCACATTCTCCCGTGATGAGCTGCAGTACCAGTTAAATAAGCTCACATCGGAACAAAACCGCCGCAATCTACCGGTTGACAGCCCTGCAGACTGGGCTAAGGAAGCGCGCAAAAAATATCAAGCTGCTCTGAAGGCTTACAACGATTTCCTTGCAGACACCTCCCAAAGTCTCAATAAAGAGGAGTTTGAGAAAAAAGCCAAGGAACTGAAAGATGCCGTCGATGTCGCCAAAAAGGAATACGACAAGGCAAAACCGAGTACGGACAGTGATGCAGAGAAGGAGTCAAAGGCAGCCGAGAAAGCCAGGCGTGAAGCCGAAAAACGTGCCGAGATCAAACGTAAACTCGGGCAGGAACTCATAGCGGTTGAGCAGGAGAATGATGAGGCAGAGACCGAACTTATGGAGGAAGGTATCGTCAAACGTCTCAAGCTCATCGATGATGAATATCAGAAAAGGAAAAAAGCCATCGCCAAACAAAAAAGTGATTGGCAGGTGGAAAATGAAAAAGCCGGACTTGGTCGAGATTTGACTGCCGAGCAGTCGGTGGCTCTCGATGATGCCACCACGCTTAACGAGCGTAAGCGCAAAAAAGATACTGAGCGTCTGTATAAGGAATTGACAGACGAATACCAGTCATATACCGACAAGCGCCTTGAGATAGAGCGCAAGCATAATGATGATATTGCCGCACTTGAAAAGGCGCGCCGTCAGGCTGTACAGGATGGTGACTCCACAGCAGTTGCCAGGATTGATCGCTCCATAGCCGAGGCTGTTAAAAGCAAGGGCAGGGCATTGATGTCGCATGATCTTGAGGTGCTGCGCCAGTCACCGGAGTATGTCCGGGCTTTCGAGGATCTGGGTGACACTTCAAGTGAGACACTGCAGAGCCTCCTTAATCAGCTTGAGCGTCTGAAAGGGACTGCGGCAAGCGTGCTGAATCCGCAGGATCTTCGTGAATATACCACGACCATTCAGGAAATAATGGCCGAACTTGACAGCAGGGATCCATTCGGTGCTCTGACACGCAGAGCCGAGGAATTAGGCGAGGCACAGCGTGAACTTGCTGCGGCCAAGAAACAGCTCGACATAGTAACCAATGGCGGTAAGATTTTCACCGGTCTCAAGTCCGAGGGAGTTGATGCTAACGGCAAGCCGGTAATCGTTGCCACCTACCTATCCATGAGCGAGGCTTTGGCAAAATATACCGAGGCGAAGGATAAACACACCAAGGCAAGCAACCGCTATGTCAAGGCAGAGCAGGAGGCGCGTGAGAATGTCTCGCGGCTCTCCGATGCCATCAAGGATCTTGGCAACGCCATTGGCGGGGAGGCCGGTGAGGTTATCGGGCTTATCATGGATGTCGGATTGTTTATTGCCGACACCATTGACGGTATCGCGACTGTCCAGAAGGTCGGGGTAGAAGCTGTGTCAGCGGTGGAGAAAGCGTCAATAATTCTGACGATCATCTCCACAGCGGTACAGTTGCTCCAAAAAATCAGTGAGCTCGGCAGCAATAAAGCCTTCAAAGAATATGAGGCATACGCTGAAAAGATTAACGAGATCAACGCCCTCACAGACTCGGTGAACCAATATCGCCTCGCCGTGATGGAGGCCCGTCATGAAGAGGACACATGGTTTGCCGAGGACAGTCTGAAAAATCTCCGGCAGTGGCGAGAGTACCATGACGAGGTTTACCGCGCCTATGTGGAAAAGGCAGCCGAGGCACAAGCAATATACCAGAACCAGAGGGGCGGAGGTTGGCTTACCGGTGCCTTAAACTGGATTATGGGCAATCTTTCCATATTGTCATGGTGGGGCGAATGGCGCGACCTATGGGGTCAGGGCGACTATAAGGAGGGCACGACTGCGGCAATCAACAACCTGCGCATTGAGACTCGAAAAAAGAGCAGTGGCTTCCTTGGTACAGGCATTGGCTGTCACTCACAAAAGACTGAGGATCTTGTATCATGGGCGAGAAACAATGGACTCGGCGAACTGTTCGACGAACGTGGTCTAATTGATAAGGAACTCGCACAGTCTATAATCGACAACTACGGAAATAAACTTGTCGGCCAGACACGCGAGACCCTCGAGGCGTTGATTGAACTTCGTGAGAAATATGATGAATATATAGAGCGTCTCCATGAGTATGTCAGCTCCATGTACGAGCCTCTTGTCGATAATTTTGTCGACAGCCTTTGGGATTGGCTCGACAATGGCAAGGACGCATTGGACTCATTCAAGGAGTATGCATCAGATACTTTCCGGGATATTGTATCTGATATGCTCCGTACAATAGTCCTTGATAAGGTCGTTGGCACATTCAGCGATGACATCTCCGCTCTCTATGAAAAGTATGCTGAGGGCAAGATCAACGAGAACGAACTGATGGAGCAGGTCGCCAAATTCACCGAAGATCTGATAAACCGTTATGGAAGCAATCTCCCCACCCTGGAGGGGATACTCGCTCAAGTGACCGGTATGTTCGACAAAGCCGGTATAGATTTGCGTCAGCCCGAGGACGGCGGCACCACCCAGTCGGGACGTGCCGGGGCATACACTGCGCTGAGTCAGGACCAGGGCACTAAGCTCGAAGGACTGTTCGTGAGCGTGCAGGGTCATGTATCGAATATCGACAGTACATTTGAGAATGTGGCCGAGCGGATGAACGCAGCCGAGGGGCATCTTGCAAAAATCTCAGAAAACACAGCCTCGAGTGCCGGGGCATTAGCAAAGCTCCAGGCTATGGTGGAAAGGATAATCCGCGATGGCATAAAAACGCGATGATATGAAAGACCTTGAAGGAAAAGTTATAATCAACGGCACCGACATCTGGAAAGAGTACGGTGTATTTCTGACCGAGGAAAAGAAAGGCGGTCGGGAAAACCTTACGGCCATAATGGCACCGGCTAAGGCCAAGACACATGTCGGGGTCAACATCCGGGAACATGATGGGGTGAAATATTCCGCTGACCTTAATCCCAAAAGTGAGGAGCGTGATGTCACCTTACACTTCGCACTGTTCGCCCCTACCAAGGAACAGTGGCTGTCACGCTACCGCTCATTCATAGCCTTTCTCAAGCAGGGTGAAAAGGGTTGGCTGCGTGTCCGGTTTCCGGAACTCGACCTGACTATGATCATGTTTTATGTCGAAAGCAGCAGTTACAAACCCTTGACCTACCTTTGGGAAGAGGGAGTACAGGCAAGCCGTTTCAAGGTGAAATTCCGTGAGCCTGAGCCATCGTTCTAACAACATTATAACGCCGTTCAAATATGCTTATAACGATATATGACAGGGTAGGGAACTTCAAAGCGGAGGTTTCACCTTCCGACAGTTCCACGCAGGTAAAGGAGATCCAGGGCGACAACGTCCTGACACTCTCTTTCACCCATCACGATCATATTGCCCTCGATGTTGATGATTACTGCGACTTTGAGGGGGAGCGCTATTGGCTGACAGAGGCATATCGGCCGGAGCAGAAATCAACGCTTGAGTGGGTTTACGACATCAAACTCTACGGCATTGAGAGCCTGCTCAAGAATCTGCTTGTGCTGAAGCGTGTCGATGGCGAGAACGACCCCATATTCACACTGACCGCGCCACCGCGAGAACATGTGGTCATGATAGTAAACTGCATGAACGATGGCGCGGGGCACATCACAGACTGGAAGGTAGGTCAGGTTGACGGCACGGAGAACATTGTAATAGATTACCATGGTAAATATTGCGACGAGGCACTCCGCGAAATTGCCGAGAAAGTCGGTGCTGAATGGTGGGTCGAGGGGCAAACTGTCAATGTGTGCCGGTGTCAGCACGGAGAGCAAATCATACTCGGCTATGACAAAGGGCTCACCGGTATAACACCAGATAAAGCCGATAATGTAAAATTCTACACCCGCCTGTTCCCGGTGGGCAGTTCCCGCAACATAGACCCCGAAAAATACGGTTATACCAGGTTGCAGCTTCCGGGCGGCGAGAAGTATATCGAGGTCAACGCTGACAAATATGGTCGAGTGGATCATTATGAGGATACCGCTTTCTCAGATATATATCCCCGTCGTACCGGCGAGGTCAGCAGTGTGCGTAGCGAGGTCAAGACCGGTGAGGATGGCAAGCCGTTCACGATATACTATTTCCGCGACAATAATCTGCCATTTGATCCGAATGATTACGAGATTGGCGGCCTTGTCAAGAGAGTGTCGTTTCAAGAAGGGAGCGAGCTTGGTGGCCTTGGTGACGAGGATAACGGTACATATTACTTCGAGGTTAATTTCAATAGTGACACCAAGGAATTTGAGATCATCACCATCTGGCCTTATGAGGACGATACTCAACTGCCGGGAGGTAGCCTTGTGCCAAAAGCCGGGGATAAGTATATCCTTTGGAATATACGGATGCCGGACGAATATTATGCGCTGGCGGAGGAGGAATTGCTGACAGCGGTCAACAAATATAACGAGGAGCATGCAATCGACGTGACCGTGTTCAAATGTCCTACAGACCATGTATGGATTGAGGATAACGACGCGGATCTTTTTGTCGGCCGTCGTGTACGCCTCGAGAGCGAACAGTACTTCCCGGAAACAGGCTACCGAGACAGCCGAATTACCAAGATAACGCGCAAGGTTAATCTGCCGTCATCAATGGACATTGAGATTGGAGATGCACTCAGTCGTACCTCCATGCAGAAGATGTCCGATAATATAAGCGATGCCAGGAGCTATGCTAAATCAGTAGGGGAGTCGGTCGCATTGCCGGATGTCATCCGCACATGGGACAGGACGCTGCCAACTGACAACAACTTATTCTCGGCTCGTCGCAGTCAACGCGAATTCATAAGCAAGAACAGTCCGGATCGGGCAAAGAAGAAGATAATTTTTGACGAGGGTATCGATGCCGGTGATTTCATTGCCGGAGCCCAGGGAGGTACTATCGATGGCAAAGGCAATGCAGAACTTCTGTCCATTGTTGTGCGCCTGTTGTTGAGTAGCCCTAAATTTGTCGATGGGCTGAATGGAGAAGGTTGGCGCATCTGGCTCGAGAACGAACTGTCACACCTCACTGTTGACAAACTGACAGTACGCCAGGTAATGACCGTCTTTGAACTGTTGATTGAAAAGATCCGCAGCGTCGGGGGGCAGATATGCGTATCTGCAGCCAATGGCAAAATCAAGGCAGTACAGACTATCAACGGCCATTATATGATAACCTTCGAACAAGATAATACGTTCGAGGTGGGTGACCTCATGCGTTGCCAGACATTCACCAACGGCCATCTGAAGAGTTATTGGGTGGAGATAACAGGCGTGTCCGGCAATTCGGTTGTCATTCCTACAACAGAGTTTGACGGGTCGTTACCTGAAGCCGGCGACGAATGTGTATTGATGGGCAGCACCGCAAACCCGAAACGCCGTAATCTCATACTTATATCGGCTACCGAAGATGGCCAGCCCCGTATCGATGTCATGGACGGTGTGTCTGCAAAGAATTTCACCGGCTGTCTTCGTGCCAGACTCGGCAATCTTGACGGTATTACCGATGACTGGTTCCCGGTAGGTAACCAACCTCACGGAGATGGTCTGTACAGCGACAACGCCTATCTGCGCGGTACGTTCCTTCTTGTGACAGGCGAGGATATAAAGACCAAGTTCGAGATTGTCGAAGGCAAGATTGAAAGCATGATTGAGGCAGTACGCGATGATTTTGTTGCAGACAAAGGTTACTTGAGCAACCCGGCTTTCGTCTCCGGCATGGAAAAGTGGGATACCTCCAACGAGGCAGTCTTCTTCCTTGTCGGCAACAAATGGATATGGGCGAACAATCATATTCTATCTAAAAAAGGAAACAGTGCAAGTATAGCCAAAGATGACGGTCGCACAGTAGTCCGTATCATCAACAAGTATATTTTGCAGAAAAACGCAAATCTCCGCAGTAAGCCGACATTCGAGACCAACAGCGATGGCAAGAAGGAAGCTGTCCCGGTTTATCTGAGCTTCTTCTATCGATGTGTAAAGCCGGGCAAGCTCACCATAGGATTTGAGGGTGTGAATAAGACCGGCTTTGAGAATTTCAACTCATTCGAAGTCGAGGAGGATATAGCGGCCACCACTGGCTATGTTCAGTTCAACTGCGACGGACTGTGGAACGGCACAGGTGATTTCAAGCTGTCATTCACCGGAGAAATCTACCTGTATATGCTCGTCATGTCCACCGATAAGGTCGAGGCTCTGACATACAAGTACCGCACATTCTTCGAGCAGTCCGAAAAGCTGATTAAAATTTCAGCTCAGAATTTCGACAAGGACGGGAAGGTATTGGCAGAGTCCGGTATAGTCACAACATCGCTGATGACCGGGCTGTATGCCATAGATAGCGAAGGACGGTTAAAGGCATTTGTTGGAACCGGGCAGGAAGGAGTCAAAATCAAGGCCGACAATATACAGTTTGAAGGATTGGTGACTGCAAACAATAACTTTAGAATATTGGAAGATGGCAGTATTGAAGCTCGAAGTGGAACATTCGCCGGATATATCAGAACGATATTCAAAGATATAAAAGATAGTGATGCGATGGAATATGGAAATGCAAAGTATAATATGTATGCCGGAGTCCGACTCAAAATCCAAAATGACTTAAATCTTCGTGTGAGTAATTACTCGGAATTGGTATTACCTGTCAGCGAAGAGTATATTGGAGCGCGTGTCGTGATATGTGAAAATATGCGAGCCTATTCAAGGAACTTCGAATTCGCAACTATTTATACAGAAGATGAAAGTTCTATCGGAGGTTTAAGGCCAGATGATGCAGAAACTACAGACCGATTTGCGGAATCCAAAATCATACGATTTGTGAATGGGGTTGTCGAGCTAATAGGCACACCCTATGGTATTGAAACTGATACGCAAAAGTGTAAATGGATGTTGTTGAGTTATGCTGCAAGTTCAATTTATGGAGATTCCAAATGATTAAATATATTGATATGATGAAACTCAATTTTCAGCAATTCAGAATCCCCACGGGTATCACTAAGTCAACCTTCAAGACAGGGGACGCACGAGAGAGTGTGGCAAATATGCTTTACCTCAATGTGAACGGCATCCGCGCCCATGCGCTCGCCCTTAAAATCTATCACAGCGAGGGTGAGACGGAATTCTCTGCCGAGGAAGTGCAGACCTTGAGAGAAGTCGCCAATGCCTATGCGACCCCGGCCTTTATCGACGGTCTTAACTCTCAGTTGGAAGGAGGTGCGGAATGAAAGTAATCCACAACCGCATTATTCCATTCCGAGGTTTCAAGTGCATCAACCTGTTCGGACTTCTGTTCGTCCGGGAAGGCTGTGTAATGACGCAGACCGATTTCAATCACGAGGCAATTCATACCGCCCAAATGAAAGAGCTGCTGTATGTGCCCTTCTACCTGCTCTATCTCTTGGAGTGGTTATGGAGGCTCATTCATTGCCGGAACGGACGAAAGGCCTACCATGACATCTCACATGAGCGCGAAGCATACGACAATCAAGCGACCCCGGACTATCTCTCCAATCGTAAACCGTACAATCAATTCAAAAAGATATGGCACTGACACAAGCAGACAAAAACGAAATCATCAATGCGCTCAAGGCAGAATCGCAGGGAGTGGATGAACTCCCCGTGGTCAGCAGTCTCGACGGCATAGTATCATTACCGGCTATCCGAGGCACTGAAGTTGTCAGTGCCCCTGTATCGCTGCTGCGCAAACCGGCAGAGGATGCGGCCAAGACAGCCACCTCAGCAGCCTCAGCCGCAAATACAGCGGCCACTCAAGCCAACACTGCACGAGACTCAGCAGTAGAAGCTGCAAATGCGGCGAATACCGCCGCCGGAGAAGCTGACAAAGCAGCAGACAAGGCTTATGATGCCGTAACTCAAGCACAGGGGGTAATCTCAAATTATGAATCAACCGCCATCGCGGCACGGGAGGGGGCGACAGCCCGGTTCTCCCGGTTTATAACGAGCATTGTCACTACCGAAAATATGAGTTCCGCAGCTCCGGGCGGAGAGGTTGTGTTTCTCGTCAGTAAGAAACTATTCGCGTATGTTGTTGGAGGCAAGTATTATCTTTCCTGGATGAATAGCAGCTATCCCATGCAGATGTACAATGAAGGCATCTCGCAAGTAAAGAAAAACAAACTGTTCCTTTGTGGCGAGACACTTTACGTGTGGAGCGACGAGAAAGAAACACTCGTCGAGGCAAGCGGCAAAGGGAACGGTAGCGGATTCTATAATCTTACCGAGCAACAGCCACTCAAAACCGGCTACTATACAAAGGCAACCGCAGTGGCAGCACTTGCCGACGCAGACATCGATGACGAGCAGAAACGGGGCATGATTATGACCTTTGAGTCGGCTCCCGGCAAATGGGAAGATTACCGCTTCATCGGGACTACGCTCGCCACATTCACTTCACCCGGTGCATGGGAGGAATATGGTTCCAAGAACACAGTCAAGCAGATAACGGTCAACGGTGAGAAAAAGACCCCGGATTCAGAAGGAAACGTGTCTATAACCATCGACAAGGTGACTGTTGACAGCAGCCTTGACCCATCAAGCGACAATCCTATCCAAAACGGAGTTGTCGCAACCAAGGTTGCGGAACTTGAAGCCGGGACTCTCTTTGGTGTCGATACTGAAGAGAACGATGACGGCTCGACGACTGTCAAACTCAACAGCAAGACATCCACCATCGCAGAGTTCACCGTCAAGGGAGGGAGCGGCGGTGTCGGAGACGACGCGTCCACAACCAAGATAGTCCTGTCCGCCTCTCTTGATAAAAAGACCATCAAGGAAGGCGACTCGGCATTGCTGACATGGTTCTACGACCATCAATATTCCGGCGGCGATGACAAAGGGCAGAGCACCGGTCAGAAGGCGACTGTCAGAATCGAGGTGCGCCGAGGAACCGTTGTAACCTATTCCGAGACCAAACAGGATGTCAATGCCAACACCTACACCATTGACCTCACCAAGTATCTGCTGCTCGGCTCAAGCGACATCTATGTCATAGCCACCACCACCGACCCCAACACCGGTAGGGAGCAGAAGAAGCAGGCCTATGTATCAATCAAAGTTGTGACACTGTCGCTCACAAGCAGCTACAACCTTGCCTCCGGCATTGCGCAGGGAGGTTTCGGCGTGCATGACACAGTTGAAATTCCCTATGCGGTCACAGGCTCCGGCACGAAGTCCGTAACCTTGTATGTCGATGGCGTACAGCGCAATCTCCACACCATCACTCGAAGTGGCACGACAAACAGCAACTTCAACCTTGATATGGCCGGACTCGCCGTCGGTCGTCATACCGTTCAGATGGTGGCAGAGATGGAGCAGGACGGACTTACCCTCAAGAGCGAGAGCATATATTTCGACATTCTGAAAAGCGGCAGCAGCGCACCCTTCCTCGGCACAAAGATTGTGCATCCGGACGGACGCATACTCACCGGCACCGGGCATACCACACCGACAATCGAGGTCGGACAATATGAAAAGTGCGAGTTTGAATTCGTGGCCTATGACCCCACCGTCATTCCGGCTACCGTAGAACTGTGGCAGAACGGCAGACTCGCCCGGACTGTCAGCGCACCTCGAACCACTCAGTCATACAGCAATCGCTTCACCGAAAAAGGCAAGCAGAGCATACAGCTCAAGCTCGGCTCAACGACATACACCATCAACCTCGATGTAGCCGAGAGCGGCATTGACATCAGCGAGGCCACCTACGGCCTACAGCTCAAACTCGATGCCACCGGGCGCAGCAATGAAGAAAGCAACCCGGCCACATGGGAATCGAATGGCGTTACAACATCGTTCGAAGGAGTGGACTGGGCAAGCAGCGGCTGGGTCAACGGCGCACTACGACTTGCAAACGGAGCCAAGGCCACAATCCACACCAAGCCATTTGCCACCGATGTCAAGTCGAGCGGTCTCACGGTCGAGCTGACAATGCGCGTGAGCAATGTCATGGACAGAGATGCCGCCGTGGTCAGCTGTCTTGACAACGGCAAAGGTCTTCTCATCACCACACAGGAGGCAAGTTTCAGAACTGGCCAGAGCGTGACCTACGAGAACGAGGACGGTCAGACCGTTCAGCGAGAAATCAAGCTCGCCACCAACTATGCCGCCGGAGGGTGGATGAAGGTCGCCCTCATGGTGGGAACCGCAAGCGAAGACCGACTCATGCAGCTCTTTGTCAACGGTAACCGCAACGGAGCCGACATATACGATGCCTCGTTCAATTTCCGTCAGGACACCCCACAGGAAATCACTATCGACAGCTCCGAGGCAGATGTCGAGATAAAGAGCATACGTGTCTATAACCGTGCAATCAGCGATGACGAGGAGCTTGAGAACCGTATGGTGGACAGCGAGACCACCGATGAGATGATGGAGATATTCTCCGAGAACGATATCATCGGCGACACTGGGGATGTCGATATGGATAAACTCCGTGCGATGGGTAAGGGAGTCCTCCGCATCGTGCGTCAGAATATGCTCGACGATGTCTATGAGACCAACAACAAGAAGACCGACTTTCTCGCCGATGTGTATTTCTACTCTCCGCTCGGAAGCGACTTCGATTTCATTCTTACCAACTGTTACATCCGCATACAGGGTACCTCATCGACAAAGTATCCGAGCAAGAACATCCGCATCTACTTCACCAAGGGCAGCGAGATGCTCTCGATGACCGGCAAGAACGTATTGCCCGGCAACAAATATGTCATGCGCCCCGGAGCGGTTCCCGTGCCTATCGTATGCTGCAAGTCCGACTACTCCGACTCCTCCATGTCGCTCAACACCGGCGGCGCAAAGCTGTTCAACGACGTGATGAAGGAACTCGGTCTGCTCACACCGCCGCAGCGGCATCAGTACGAGCAGGGCGGCAACAGCCTCGGAGCGATAAATGTTCGTACCGCTATCGACGGCATGCCGATCGACATCTTCTGCGCCGAGACAGCGGACGGCGAGAATGTCTATTACGGGCAGTACAACTTCAACAATGAGAAATCCAAGAGCGGCCCGGTATTCGGTATGGAGGGTGTTGAAGGCTACACCGCTGAGTGTCCAATCGCGCTTGAGATGCTCAACAATACATCACCCGTCTGCCTGTTCCAATCGACAAGCGATGCACATCTCGCCGAGAATTTCGATGCCGGAGCCGAGGTCAATTACGGTGTGGATTCTTCCGGGAAAGCCCAAAGCGACGGAGATGTCAAATGGGCAGGACTTGCCACGTCACAGCAGACCGCGCTCAAGCGTCTCTACTCTTGGATACGCTCCTGTGTGCCCTCCGGCGCAAACGCCAACAACCTTTCCACGTTCAAGAGCGAGAAGTTCAAAAACGAAATCGAACAGTATTTCGACAAAGACTTCATTCTGACCTATTACATCTTTACCGACTACTTCCTCAGTGTCGATCAGAGAGCAAAGAACATGATGCTCCGCACGTGGGACGGCCTCAAGTGGTACATCACTTACTATGACGGCGACACACAGCTCGGCAAGCGCAATGACTGCTTCCTCGTGTATCTCTATACCACTGACCGCGACACATGGGACGCTGAGGCGAGCAAATACGCTTTCGAGGGACACGACTCGTGGCTGTGGAACCTTGTGCTCGCCAACCTTGAAGATGACCTCAAGAGATGTGCGGCTAACTTCCGCGCTGTCATGACAAACGAGCGCGTCCTCACTATGCTGAATGAAGAGCAGAGCGGCAACTGGTGTGACAGGGCATTCAATAAGTCCGGCTACCTGAAATATATCGCCCCGGCTACCCGGGAGATGTACGGCAAGGTGTGGCCGTTCATCTACGCCCTGCAGGGTAGCAACCGTAGCCACCGAACCTTCCTTGTCATAAACCGCTGTGCGCTGCTCGATGCCCGTTACGGCACAAGCAACTTTACCTCTGACAACATCGACCTCTACATGGCACGTGCGGAGTCCGATGCTGCCGACCGTCTGCGCATCACCGCCAATGAGCCCTACGCCTTCGGCTACGGCACCAACAACACGCCCAATATCGCCAACACCGGCATTGTGGCGGCCGATAGTGTTGCAGAGCTTGATATAACCGGGGCATTTACAGTCAATGACCCCTTGCGAGTATATGGCGCCAGCCGTATCAAGGCACTTGACATGACCGGGTCTGCGAACCATCTCAAGAACGCTCTGGACCTTGGTAAATGTACGGCACTCCGTGAACTGAACCTTCAAGCAGCACAAGGAAGCGGATCTACCGGTTGGTGGCTGTCGATAGGCAGTTGTCGCCAGTTGCGCAAGCTCAACCTCCGTTACCAGTCGCAAGCCAAGACCGGCAGCAACACAAGCACCGCCCTTGACCTGAGCAACCAGACCAAACTTGAAGATCTCGATGCGAGAGGCACGAAGGTACAGAGTATCACATTCGCCAAAGGCGCCCCGGTATCTTACGCAAGAATGCCGGCCACTATCACCACACTCCGTCTTGAGTATCTGCCAAAGCTCACTAATGCCGGACTCACCCTTGAGAGCTACGGCAATGTCCGCACTCTCATATTCGACAGTTGCCCCAACTTAAACTGGGAATCCTTGCTGTCAAGATGTGCCAACATCGACCGTCTCCGTATCACCGGCATCGACCGGGAGGACGATGGCACATGGCTCAACAAATTCATGGCGATGGGCGGCGTTGATGCCGACGGGAACTCTACTGATACCTGTGCTCTCGTGGGTACGGTGCGCTTGACACGTTACATCGACGAGGAACAATATCAGCGCATGTGTGCACACTTCCCCGAGCTGAATATCCGTCAGCCCGAGTACACCACCATCAAGCGCAACATCAATGTGGCCGATGACCGCAGCATAACCAACCTTGACAATGGTACCGGCTATGAGTCCGGCACCGACTATATGCCGAGCGGACACATCACGGCGATACTCGCCAAGCGCCACCGCTGTCTTGCCAAGGTCACCCGCAAACCAACGACCAGAAAAGTCACCATCGCCAATGTCGAGACCACCATGAATAACCTCGACGGTGAGATGACCTACTTCCCTCTGCATGATGAAAACTCCAACTATTATGCAGACGCGGACGACATCGCCAACTGCACCCCTGCAAAACTCGACGGCAGCGAGGGCGACCTGATGATGTATGAGCCCGGATTCTGGTGCAAGGGTGTCAACGACTACCTCGGGGAAGCCTTCTACAGCTGCTACAGCAGCAACGATGCCGACCATCGACCTGCAACCCCGGAAGCCACCGTGCTGACACTTGATGACCTCAAGGCAGGCGGTAAGGTCATCGCCGGTCGAAAGATTGTGCCCAAGGATACGTTGGCCGCCTCATACACCACCGACAGCACTTACTCAGTATGTACGGTGGAGGTTGCCGGGCATAAGCGTGTGCGCTATCCGTCAGTACCGGGTTCAAGCCTCGTCGGTGCTGTATTCTGTGACAGTGCCGGCAACGTGGTCGAGAGCGTCATCGTACCGACCCTTTCCTGTAAGTTCGAGGCAGGAATGTACATCATTAACGACATCCCCGAAGATGCTGTCACGCTGCATTTCTCCATACTCAATACCGCAGAGTTTGACAAGGTGGTACTGTCGGATAGTGACAAGATAGAGGATATGGAGCCCGAGTGGTATTTTGATGCCGATCATCTCTGTGCCGTGGTCGGCACATCGACCGTCGGCAACAAGTTCCGCTCTGCCATAACGGGTGGCACCACTGTCGCAAGCATGAGCTGGACCGACTTCCACTATTACAGTGCCCAGCGAGGCATGCAGCAGATAGACGCACTCATGCACAACCGCATCGCCAACCTGTGTTATGCCAAATACGGCCGGCTCGATATGCAGAGCCAGTGCGGAGGCGGCCAACACACAAACAATCGTACCACCGGGGGCACGATGAAATGGGGTATGCGCGACACCATCGGCTATGATGAAGCCGTTTTAATAAAGTCCAACATCACCAATTCAGTCATCGAGAATGTGGTTCACCAGTATGCATGGGAGGTGAGCACTGACAGCATCGGAACTGTCACTGTAGAGCAGCTCAATAACATCAACTGCCTCGGCTACGAGGACATCTACGGCCACAAGTACGACATGATGGATGGAGTGGATCTCCCCAATGACAGCGGTAACGCCGGTAAATGGCGTATATGGATGCCAGATGGTAGTATCCGTATGGTGAAGGGTCATACCTCAAGCGGCAACTGGATAACAGGCGTGGCACATGGGCTGTATATGGACATGGTGCCTGTCGGTACTCTCAACGGCAGTTCCAGCACATACTTCACAGATACTTACTGGATAAGCACAGCATCAGGCCGTGTGGTCTATCGCGGCTACAACAACGCGAAT